>Ga0180434_10001686_pt1 | contig 31007 bp, 23 predicted proteins | sample SS_ome_7_FD_132453 | JGI IMG/M metagenome (GOLD analysis project Ga0180434, IMG submission 132453) | Hypersaline lake sediment archaeal communities from the Salton Sea, California, USA - SS_1_D_2 metaG | ecosystem: Environmental > Aquatic > Non-marine Saline and Alkaline > Hypersaline >... | reverse complement strand
TGAGTGTTGCACGCTTCACATCGAAGAGTAGAGACGAAGGAGGCGTATCGTGAGTAGGACATTCAGTACCATCGCGGTGATGATCGTGATGAGTACTATGATATCAGCTGTTGTACGCGCCGATGAATTAATTGATACGAAGTTCATGGTTCCAACCGTGAAAGCCGAATTATATCTCCGAGTACGGGGAGTCGACAGGAGTAACCCGGTAATACTCTACCTCCATGGCGGCCCCGGTGAAATGAACGGCCCTCTCTTGTTTCAGGCGTATGCGGGTCCTCTGCTTGAGAAGCATTTTGTCGTCGCATATCTGCATCAACGTCACACATGCATGTCTCCGGAGGCACCACTCAATACTCTTACAATCGGGCAGTTTATTAAGGATGTTGATACTGTTGTCGAATACCTCAAAGATGAATTCAACCAGGATGCCATCTTCCTGATCGGGCACTCATTCGGCGGTGCGTTAGGGTACCTCTACCTGCTTGAGCACGACGAGAATATCGCGAAACTCGTATCCGCGGGAGGTGCATTCTCGACGACATCTATCGAGATAAACGGATACGAAACCGTCATGAAATTGGCGATTGAATCAGAAAATCAGGTCGCCGTGACGCAGTTGGAGAATGTGGGTCCTCCTCCCTACGAGACGCTTCAGGGTGGAATGGTGTGGCGCATGGTAGCGATGAGTATCCTTGACGCGCGGAACGAAGGTTTATCCAAAAACCTGAACATGTCTGAGGTTATGTCTATTACCGGAATTCACGAATTCGACGTGGGATGGCAGAAGAAGTTTATGGATGTTGCGGGTATGATGTGGACCGAGTTGAGTACAATTGATCTCGTTGACGACGTGAAAAACATCAAAACACCGATCTTGTTGATCGCGGGAGCGAAAGACATCATGGTTCCTTTCAGTATCCTGGAAGCTGGTTTTACAAACTACGGTGGAGAGAAGCAGTATATCATTCTCGAGAACAGTAATCACATGATGTTTGCGGATGAACCGGAGCTGTTTACCAGAAAGGTGATAGAATTCTTCCTGGAGTGATCATTCTCTAACGCGAAGACATTCGCGACCGGGAGTATGGCGGATTAATCACATGGATATTGTCTATCAGTTTCGGGGCAGGATCCTCCGGAATTATGAATCCAATAGTCCAGCGACATGTGTTGATGGGAATACAACTGTTTCGCATTTTCCTGGGCCAGGATTTCCATGTCCTCGCGATACCGGTTTCTGGTATAATCGCGATTGAAATACTCCCATGATTCAACGGCAGAGTCCTTGAGTTTGAAATAATACTGCGCGAGAAGCGCCGGGTCATGGGTCCAGATACCTCGTAGACAAAAACCGCCGTCATTGTCGGAATCCCATGCCCACGGTGGATTCGCGTGGCCGCCGATCATCTCCAGCCAGTTTCTTCTCGGATTGAATACCTTGTCATTGTAGCGATTATCCCAGAGTCCACCGTCAGCGTGTATGTCTTCCAATCGATAGGGAACCGCGGTTTGTATTCGATACGGGATTATCGGGGGAACCGCGGCCAGAGTTTTGCTGGGAATGTAGATAACCGCATCATTGTGTTTCCTGATATACGCCGGGTAACAACCGAATCCGTGTCCGCCCCACTCCTGTGATGTCTTTACTCGACCGTCTTCCCATTGAATCCAGCATTTATCCTGCTCTTCAATGGTACATCCCGCGATTAATGGTGTATCGGACGGGAAGTACGTGTGAAAACGATTGTGCCAGTTCGTTACAACAGCCTCAAGCGTTCCCCACATTGAACCATCTTTCCTGATTATGAATAATGCTCCTTCAAAATCGTTTTTGTCTTCGCCTGAATCCCAATCCAGCGGATGGTAAAACGCGTATGTGATGTAATGATGGGAGCGTGAGGATATCACGGAGTAGTACACCCATGCTTCCAATGGGTAACTCCCGAAATTATTCCAATTCAGAGATACATCCCATTGACCGTTTCGATCAACACGCGTGATGAAATCCTTTTTCCCTTGAGCTTCTTTCTGATTTATATCCTGATAGTGGATAGGCGCCCAGTGGAACGCCAGTTGCTCGGGAGTCGGTTCGCAACTCCTTGCTACAAGACCCAGAATAAGAATAGATATGATATCTGCTATGTGTTTCATTCTTTATGTCGCATCGACTGCAATTCTAGTACGTGGTTTCGAAATTGCCTGACAATACGGGAGAGATTTTGAGCTAAGCGTTCTGATCACCTACAAATCGGCCACCTTGAATAACCGCGGATACGGCTTCAACATTCTGTATGTCATGCAGAGGATCGGCATCCAGGATTACGATATCGGCTGTCTTACCCGGTTCTATGGAGCCAATCTGATCGTCGACTCCCAACCACTCAGCGGGATTCAGAGTTGCCGCCCTCAGGATCTCAATTGCAGAGACGCCGGCCTTCCTCATGTTTTTCATTTCTTCTGTGTTTGCGTGTGCGCTGAAACCATCCGTGCCCAGGAACATGCGTACGCCGTATCTCGAGAGTGCGCCGACGAAGTAATAACTCACATCTTCCATGGCTGCCTTCATTCTCTTGCGAACATGCTCCTCGGGATTCGGTTCAGATTTCTCCTCCTTACTCTCGCTTTTTTTCCACTCATTAAACACGTTGAGCGTGGGGCACAGAAAAACCTCATTCTCCCGCATCATGGCCGCCAGAGTTTCCAGCCGCTCATGAGATATGCCGTCTCTGCCCGCGTTTGCCACATCCATCATAACCTTGGTTCGGTCCTCGGGACCTGCGTCGCTTTCGATCATGGCATTGTGCCTCTTTCGCAGGCGATCTTCAAGAACGAAGGGCCACGGAGCCTTGGCGTGTTCAATGCTTGTTACGCCGAGTTCTATCGCTTTGTCTATAGGTACCCAGTTGAACAATGGGCTGCCCGGATCGTGTACGACCCTCAGAGAATACTGACGGGCGACATCAAGAAGGCGGCGGTACAGCGTAAGAGGTATGTTATTAAATGTTTTCACCATGCAAGCGCCATGTTCCGCGAGGGCGGGAAGCAGGCAGCGTATATCCTCTTCAGTATCAACTGCGACCGTGAAATCGGTAAGCTGTTCGTTGAAACGCTCCCAGTATAGCGGGCTGCTCTCTAACATTGGTCCGGTGTAAAATATCCGTGGACCATTCAACTTTTTCTCGGAAATTCGACGATGCAAATCGTTCAGGACATCGATTGGTCCCCCTACATCTCTGACATACAACACGCCCCGATCGACGAATTCACGCAGCGCGGTCGCGAGATTGTTTTCTTCCGGAGTTGTTAAGAACGCGATATGCGTGTGACAGTCGAAGAGCCCCGGAATAAGATATTTCCCGGAACAGTCACGGTCCTGATCACCGATCGCATTGCTAATCGCGTCGCGTATGGACATGATTCTCTGACCCTCGATCAGGATATCAATCGGGGCACTCGTCGTTCCCAGTGCAACGTCTACAACATGCGCATTCCGAAGCACTATCATGAATCCTCCAATCATGATCGTTAATAGTCGGAATGAATGATATCGGGAAATAACCGATGTATCTATGAGCCGAATATACATAGTCTGATACTAGTCGTAAGTCTATGATTATTCTCGCTTTTCACGAATCTCCTTGTTACTTCGTAATAGGTACCAAAAAGAGTGATTCTCATCTACTCCGGCTTCGTCACGGCTGCGCCGTGACATGTCGCCGGGACAAATCGTTACCAACACAATCGCTCAATCAAGGTATGTAGAACGAATGAAACAGGTGAGAATAATACGATGGGTATTCAGCGATTTCCCCAATACGATATCTGGTACCCGGCAAACGCAATAGAAATTGTTTCAGCGGCAGAAGAAGTGCTGTATCGAGAATCAGTGGATCAGTTTTTATACAAATCAAATTTTCTCAACAATGAAGAGAAAATCAACTTTTGCCGTCGCTCCCATTCCTTGAAACGTTGGTTTTACATTCGGAATGATAGAAACAAGCTCTCCTGTGAGATTATTCAAGAATTCTTCAAGCTTTTCCTGATCCTTATCCATTCTCAGTTCGAATCTGTGAACTTTGTATCTCATATTTTTCCTCTCTTTCGAATAGACTCCTTTGGAAAAATTCAAGTGGCAGACGTGATAAAGGATAGCAGATCATGATACACGTTCGTTACATCACCGGCGGAAATGAAAGTTTGGAACCAGGAGATAGGGGAAAATGAAACGGAGTCGAGATTGGTGAGTCCATGTAAGAATAAAACAGGGCAGGATGTCTTTTAGCCTCATTTATGCACAGAAATCACGATCGACCGTCAGTGTAACCGCATCGTCAACGCTTTGGTCTTGTTGAACATTATTTCGTCCCGGTCTTTCACAATATCCCCTACTGTTTTCATTGGCATTCTTCTTTTTATTCGCTTTCGGCTCTCGACTCTGCCCGCAATTCCGTTTATATCTTGAAGAACAAACGTCAATATACTATGCCAATTCCGGCGATTGAGGCCCGAAATTTCCAATTTTCGGACTTCGTTTATGCTACATGGAGAATCACGGTTGTTAATCCCATCAATTCAGGCAATTACAATTCATCGGACACTCAAAGGGCATATCGCCGTATACTTGTACACAGCGGTAATCTACCGCAATCCCGTGCGATGCGTCAACGGTTCTTTCCCGATTGACTGCCAGGAGAATGGATTGAGTGTATGAAGCAGGAAGAACGCAACGAACAGAACGTGTTGTTTCTCTGTACGGGAAATTATTATCGAAGCAGATTCGCGGAGATACTTTTTAACATATATACACGAGATCGTGGTGTTCCATGGAATGCTGTTTCGCGGGGGATCGCGGTTGATCTCGGTATTAATAATGTGGGACCGGTATCATGGGCGGTAGTATTGGGGCTGGAAGAGAGGGGATATCAGCTTCCCGGTGAACCCGACGGACCGCGGGAGCTGAAATATGATGATCTTCAGAATGCCGATCGCATCATTGCACTTAACGAACGCGAGCATCGGTTATTGATTAGTCAGCGGTTTCCCGAATGGACGGATCGCATGGAATACTGGAATATTGAAGATCTGGACAGAAGTTCCCCGGCGGTGGCCATGAATATCATGGATCTCAATATTCAGCGACTCATTTCACGGTTGCAGAACGACTATTGAATTCTTTCCAGCGATACCCGGACAATCCCTGATTTGATCATTCCGATCTCCCGCGCGGCAGCGTATGACAGATCTATAATCCGATTCTTCACAAATGGACCCCGATCATTGATTCGAACCACTACTGATCTGCCGTTCTCGAGATTTGTAACCTGAATCTTCTCTCCAAATGAAAACGTTCTGTGTGCTGCCGTGAATTCGTTTTCATTGTAGGTCTCGCCGCTTGCCGTGGGATTACCATGGAGGGATCTCGCATAGTATGAGGCGTATCCTGTTTCGTGCCGCTGAATTCTCGTCGTTTGGCCGGGCTCCGAACACAGTATGAGAAGCGGTGTAAACAAGAGTATGACGAAATGAAGCGTATAAAAGCCGCTTCGATTGATCGATGCTTCTCCAGTCATAGAAGTATACAAAGTGCCGGAGAATACCGATTCCCCGGCACTACCGACATCTATTTCAGGATAGCACCCAGATCTTCAAGCAGCGACTGAAGATCTTCTTCGTGTTCAACTTCATCCTCGAGAATCTGAACAGCAACATTGTACGTTACCGGATCCTTTAGACCGACTTCCGCAATAATGCTGTTGTAGACACTGATCGCACACTGTTCACCGCTTATGTTCTGTTCCAGAATCTTCTTCACAAACGGATCCTCGGGTGGATCGTATCCGCAGTTGGTCCATTCAAACCAGAGTTTCGGCGTGGTGAGGGGTGTTCCCCCGAGTTGAATGATCCGGTTACTGACCATATCAGCATGCCGTAACTCGTCTGTGGCATGTTGCATGAGTTCAGCGATAACCGCATCCTTCATGGGACCCGCGACGACCTTTGCGCCAAGCCAATACTGGTAATATGCGAGCCATTCGTCCGCAAATGCCTTATTGAGAAGTTCTATCACCCTGTCGACATCCATGCCGACTATTTCGCGTCCCTTGGTTCCCATACTAACCTCCTTTAGTCAGACGTATTGAACAAAACCTGTTAAATCGTATACGGAGTACGAATGCAACACCATACAAACAGTCGTACGCGCCGAATTCTAAAATGTTCGTCTCTACATGGAATCAAGTCAATACAATTCATTGAAATATTGGAGTTAAGGACATGAAAAACCGTTGACCGTGAATCGAACAGAGTATTAGGTTTCAGGAGGATTAAAGCAGCGTTGAACAGACGAAAACAGCGTATGACAGCTGCAATTCATCCGTGTTGCATGCTTTGAAAATGATATCTGATTCCGTATCAGGAAGGGGGAATTCGTGAAAGTAGTGAAAATTGTCGGCCTGGTATTGCTCGTGCGTGTTAGTGTGTTTCTCATGCTGGGCATCGTTGTACCGGGAGATTACCTTGTCGAACGTGAGATAACCATCGATGCGCCACCCGAACTCGTTTTTCAGCATGTGAAATACTGGAAGAATTGGGAGGAGTGGTCACCGTGGGCGGAACGCGATTCAACGATGAAGGTCACTGTCGAGGGCGAAGATGGAAAACCGAACTCCGTATACAGATGGCAGGGTGATCCAGACATAACCGGTAGTGGGGAGATGATTGCCTCGGGAATCGAAGAAAACGAGGAGTTTACGTATCAACTCTACTTCAAGCAGCCCTGGGAGAGTCAGTCGAACGGCTACACTCGCCTGATCCCTTCCATGGACGGAACTACCGTTGTCTGGGGATTCGAGGGAGTGGATCCGTTTCCGTGGAACGTGGTCATGCTTTTCATGAATATCGATTCCATGGTCGGTCCCGACTTCGAACGGGGATTGGAACTCCTGAAAGAAGTATGCGAAAATGAAATGAAAATCATATCGGGTTATGACATTAAAACGATTGAATACCCGGGAGCAACATATGTCGGGATCCGAGATATCGTACCGTTCGAGAAAGTTCCTCGTTTCTTCGATGTGTCATTTGCTCGGATGATGCCCGCGCTTCAGAAAACCGGTGCCGCAATGACAGGTGCCCCCGCCGGAATGTATTTCACCTGGGAGGAAAAAAGCCAGCAAACGGATATGGCGGTGGCGATGATGGTTGATAAACCGTTTGTTCTGGATCCGGTGACTATCATCGAGATTCCCGCATCAACGGGGTATTGTGTTGATCACTATGGACCGTACGATGGATTGAAATATGCGCACATGGCGCTGGGAATGTATTTCCAGGAGAACGATATAGCATACAGAGCCCCTGCTATCGAGGAATATGTCAGTGATCCTGAGGCTGAACCCGATTCAACGAAATGGCTGACAAAAGTCACGCATTTAGTGGGAAAAAGGGGAGAGTGATTCGCGTATCAGTTATCGATCTTCAGTTATCAGTATCGGATCGGAAAATAACATGAGGAAAAAGGCGGTAGAGTAACAGGAAGAGCGATTCGGGTATCAGTCGTCAGTATTGGAAAACGGGAGAGAGAATAGAGAAATCAGCGGGAAATGCTGGTTAATATCTGAGATATTTTCCGAACAGAAGAATCGTTTTCGAGTTTACTCTTCAAAAGGAGAGTCTTTCGGAGACGTGGAATCGGGCAGTATGGGTGCAACTTCGTGCTTCCATCCGTGAATTCCGGGCAGACAGGGACACTGAATCCAAATTTCGTCGGCGGTGATCTCAATATGATACGTCTCATTGCAGAGGGGACATTTCGCATGTGGCGCAAATGCCTCATACCGATTGAGATCCCTTTGTACCGTAGTATAGGATTGATGGTCGAGATAATGTTTCTGCTCGGCACGCAGAATCATCTCCATCTGGTCTCGACACTGGGCGGTATTGTATTTTTCGCGCATGGATTGGACGGGTGCGGTAGCCGGAAGAACGAAGAAACCGATTATTATCAGTATCGCCACGCCAAACCAATCGCGCCATATGGATAGAATGCCCGCCAGCCCCATCATCAGCTCCTGAATTTTCTGATGCCCGAAAGCACCACTATCTCAACATGAGTCGAAGAACAGAGATTTGGAAGAGAGGGCGAAAGAAAAAGGACATCCCTCTTCCATCAATCAACGAACCATTCCTCTGCTCACTCATCCATTCTGAATTCTATCTCTCGTAGTCGATTATTATCGTCGCTAACCCCGAATGAGCAATCGGAGTACCTGTCGTAAATATGCAATTCCGTATTTCATATCAACCGATTTACTGACTCCGAAATCACGAAATACGTATACAAAAGGAAGTTCTTTGAGTGTAAATCCGCGTTTTTTTGCTCGATAGAACAATTCCAGGTCGAACTCTCCCCAGAGGGCCGGATATCTGAACTCAATTTCGTTGTATACCGATCGGCGCATGGCATGGAAGCCTCCGAGAACATCAGTAGCGGATAGACCCAGAAAAAATCGACAGATACCGTTTAATCCGCGCGACGCTATGACGCGTTTCATGGGAGCTTGTATACCGCCCCCCTTCATATACCGTGAAGCCGATGCAATATCATGGGTCGATGCTTCATTCACGAGACGGGGAATCATCTCGGGAGGATGGGAATAATCAGCGTCCATGAATGCGATATATTCGGATCGCAGAAGTCGAATGCCGTCCTGAATAGCTGAGAATATACCACGTTTATTGAGTCGAGATAAAAGAATAACTGAATCGACCCGGTCTATGAGGGAATTGATGACCTGAGGTGTGCCATCCGATGATCCATCGTCGACCACCACCACCGCACATGGCCGAGTTTCTACGATTTCCAGAAGACGTTTCGCCAACCGGCCGATATTCTGCGCCTCATTGAATGTCGGTATAACAATTGAGAGAGAGACGGGATCATGCGGGCAGATCAGGTCGTTGTCGAGATTGCACTCCCGGTGATGACACCGGCACCGATACATTGAACCATCCATACTATTGACGTGGCACCAGGGAAATAGCGAGGGTTGTTCCGTAGTAGATTCTCCGGATTGATTCGACATCGAAACCAGCGGTTCGGGAGAGTGAACGAATTTTAAAACTGAATGAATTATGATGCTCGAATGCCGGTCGGTTCTTCTTTATTCGAAGCGTTTCCGCAAGCCATATCAGAGGGAAAAGAAGATTATCAGGTGTTACTATGAGCATTCTTCCATTGTCACTGATCGTTTCCCGCGCGACACGGAGAATGTGAGACGGCCGTGGAAAGCATTCCCAACTGTCTATGGAGAGTACCGTATCCACAGGTTCCTTGACCGGGATCTCAGTCTGAGCGTCCGCGACGAGAAAAGAACAGTCGACACCCATGTTTCGGGCTTTTTCCTTCGAGAGGTCAACCATATTTGAACTCACATCGAGACCCCACACCGTATGCCCGTTCCGGGCAAGCGTCAGGGAGTATTCACCGGTTCCCGACCCTATCTCTACGATTTTTCTCGGTGTATCGCCGACCCATCTGGACACGAAGTCACGGACATGGCTGAGGTATCCCTGAACACGATCTGAATCATACGATGAGCTCATATCATCATAGCGATCACGCGAATTAATCACGATGCCATCTCTCCCGAATTGTTGTTATCACAAGGTCCTGATCTTCCACCGAAAGGCCGTTTCCCGAGGGGAGACTCAAACCGTGATCGGATATGAACTCGGAGTGAGGAAACCGGTTCGGTTGCTCATATGGTGGTAATCTATGCAGCGGGTAGAACACTCGCCGTGATTCAATATTCTGTTCTTCGAGCGCAACTGCAAGCTCATCTCTGGTGACGGGAGCATCATCGGACACCAGGATTGTATACATCCAGTATCCATGATGTGCCCATTGTGCTTCATTGGGAAGAATAATGCCTTCCAGATCGTTCAAACCGGTCCGATATCGGTCGGAGATCATCCGTTTTCGAGACATGAATGTGTTGAATTTATCCAGTTGCGCGCAGCCGACGGCGGCCTGCAAATTCGTCATGCGGTAATTGAAACCCACAACATCATACCAGTAGCGTCTATCCGGTGTCATGCCATGATCTCGAAGCACCCGTGCCCGCTCGGCCAACTCGCTGTTGCAGGTTACCAGCATACCGCCTTCACCGGTTGTTATGGTCTTATTGGCAAAAAAGCTGAAAATCGCCACCGTTCCCAGTCCACCGACAGGTTGTTCCTTGTACGTTGCTCCCAGCGCTTCGGCAGCATCCTCGAATACCCAGAGATCATGTTCGCGTGCAATTGAACGAATGGAATCCATATCGCATGGATGTCCGTAAAGATGTACCGCCATGATACCTTTGGTTTTTGATGTGATTTTTGACGAAATCGTCGAGGGATCGATACACCAGGTTACGGGATCTACATCGCAGAGCACGGGTTTGGCGCCGATCATGCGGACGGTACTTGCGGTTGCAACGAATGTCAGACACGGTACGAGAACCTCGTCTTCCGGCATCAATCCGAGCGCGGCCAGTGCGAGATGCAGCGCCGTCGTCCCGCTGGAGGTGGCAATTCCGTGATCACACCCGCTGATTTCGGCGATTCGCTGCTCAAACTCACTTACGAATGGTCCCGCTGATGAGATCCAATTCGTTTCAATACAGGCCGTGAGGTTTTTCAGTTCTTCGTCGCCGAGAACCGGGGTCGCGATCTTTATCAATTCAGGATCTCCTTATTCAGATTGGTGGCAAAGGTTGGCAAAGGTGATGCGCGACGATGACGGTGTCAACATGATTCAGATCTCATGGATACAAGATTACGCGGTTTATTTCAGAGATGATAAAGTCCGTGCGTCTCGCCGCTCCGGATGGATGGAAAATGCCATGCACCCGTGAATTGAATCGATCCCAAGGAGTGCCATGAGCAAACGGTCTATTCCCATGGCGATACCAGCGGACGGGGGCATACCATTCCTCAGAGCCCGGAGCAATTCACCATCAGCCGGCATGATCGGGAGACCGTTCCTTTTCTGTTCCACCCGGTCTTTTCTGATACGCAGAGCCATTTCCCTGGGATCATTCAACTCGGTAAACGCATTGGCGATTTCGATACCGCCCACATATAGCTCAAATCGCTCGCATACTGCAGGATTGTCTTTGCTGATTACCGATAATGCCGCGCCATCTGCCGGGTAGTCATGAATGATTACCGGTTTCCCGTGACCGAGTTTTGGTTCGATGTGTTCTACCATTACCCGGTGAAAAATATCCATATTATGCTCGGATTCGTGGAGCGGAGTGGAGATCATGGTTGAACACAGTCTTCGCAACTCTCCCGGTATTGAAAGTGTTTCCTCAAGATTAATATTCAGAATTGATCGCCAGAGATCGCAGATACTGATTCGTTTAAATGGTGGTTCCCATGAAACGACATGCCCGCGAAACGAAGACGTCATCTGCGGGCACAGTGCACGGGCAACGGTACCCACCAACTCATCCACATCACTCATGATAGTCGTGTAATCCGCGAATGAACGGTACCACTCGAGCATGGTGAATTCCGGATGATGTATGGTGCCGTATTCGCCAAGATTTCTGAAAACCGGCTTGATCTCATAGATTCGATCGTAACCGGCCGTGAGAATTTTTTTAAGCGCGAACTCGGGGGATGTCGGTAATGTATAGGTGTTTGATTTTCCCGATTCATCCACGTAGACGGTTGAAAAGAAGCCCAATGTCGGCTCGAGTCCCGGCGAGACAACGAGAGTCGGGGTCTGAATCTCCAGAAAATCGTGTTCGTCGAAAAATCCGCGAATCGTTCGCAGCATAATACCACGTTTTTCCAATGCATTTCTTTTTCCGGCGATTCTTTCATACATCGATTCAGTATTGCCTACGGGATCCGTCGCTGGTCTGACCAGAATCTCGTGCTTCTCATATCGGTAAAGATCGCCGGAACGATGACAATTCATCATCACGATATCCCCGCGAAGAAACTGATCCAACGGACACTCGTGAATCCTGATATACCGCTCGTTACAGTGCAGGATCGCTTCATCATGACGCAGATCTATGACTCTGCCTTTGAACGTATTGAGCCCGGATTCAGCATTCGGGCAGTGATCCCGGTAAAACGGTTTCATCGTGCGCCCTGTTTGCGCGGTTTTCCGGTGTTACGTTCTCCGTCAACCGGGGATGAATCCTCCGTTGGTTCGGAATTCGTAACGTACCCCAGTGCGCGGAGACGGGCCATGTCTTTCGGATTATACCGCGCACTCCTGGTTTTCTTTGTCTGTTTTCGTGCGATTTTCATGGCATACCGATTGAGCTGCTTGATAAGCTTCTGAACGCGCCCGGGATCTCTCCCGCTAAGATTGTTCTGTTCCCGGGGATCATCGACGAGGCGGTACAGTTGAACAGGAGGACTTGTTATTATGGGATTTTGTATCCTACCGTTGATCAGTTTGTGATCGTTGACCTGAATTGCGTGTACCCGCTCTGAAAATGTTGCATATCTGATCCGCGTGTGAGGAATATCACCCAATATACTTATGCCGAAGGTTTGATCATGATCAAGGGTACCCGCCACATGAAGAATAGTCGGCGTGAGATCCGTGAGAGAAATCGGAGATGTATTTCTCCCCGTTATCCATCCCTTCGCGGCAATCGGGTACTGAATTACCATGGGCACTTCGAGCAACTCTCCATAGAGAGATTGACCATGCCCCATCATTCCATGTTCAAAGAACTCCTCTCCGTGATCCGAGGTAAGCACGATCATGTACGACTCGTCATTCAGGCAGGATTCTATGGATGTTATCAGGTGTTCCACATGCCGGTCAGCTTCTACGATCTGTGCGTCATACAAGTCACTGATAAACCGCTTGTCCTGTTCCGAAAGAGCCAGTTCGCCCCTGATAAACGGGTAGATGACGGTTTCATAGTCTATCGTACGACCCGAAAGGAATCCATCATAGGGCGATGCGGTATCGAGGTATCTTTCATCGTACGGATACGGTGCATGGACGAGATACGTATGAAGGAAAAGGAAGAACGGTTGCTCACTGGATCGAAGACGTACCCACTCGATGGCATCGATCCATCCCTGTCTTCGCGTATCGTCACAATCGTATATATCAAATCCCGTATCGAATCCGAATCCCGGACTTACCAGGCCGCCATCGGCAAATCCGTATGTTTCATATCCGGATTCACGTAACCTCAGAGGAAGCGGACGCTCGCGTGCTGAAAGTGCTCTTGAACGTCGGTCGATACGATGCTCGTCAACCGTAAGCCCTGTAAACATCGTTGCGGTTGACGGAAGCGTCCAGGATGAGGTGGCGATGCAGTCATCATATACTACACATCGTTGCTCCGCCCATGAGTCTATCCACGGGGTTGTATCGCGGTAATAGCCGTAGCACCCCATTCGATCCCGTCTTAGAGTATCCAGATCAATGAGAATGATATGCGGGCTGGATGGCTTATTATCGGGGGAGCCGTACAGCCGCAGGTCACCCCACAGAGCATAGTCGAATGCAGTCGTCGTTCCGTTCGGTTCTATCGTGGATAACCGGAATGTCACGAATTCACCCATGAATGGACGCAGATCAACGGTGATACCGTCGATCCACCGATTGAATTCATGGGGAGAGACGGTCTCTTCCCAGATCGCAACGAGGCGATTCCCGGTACCAATCTCGATTCTGAAAGAAACGCCGTCGCTGCATCCGCCGGATGAAAACAGAACGGATGCCGCGGATTCGAGACAGCTATCCATAACACCGATGGAAAACCATAGCGTGTCACATATGAGACGTCCTACCGGAATACTGATTCGGGTTGGTGCCGGTGCGAACAAGGCGCGATGACTGACGCCGTCCAGGGGGATTGTTTGAACCAGGTCGGCGGGCCTGGTGGTTTCTCCATAATCCCGGAAGTTCTGGAGGGGAGTAACGGTCTCCAAATCATTGATGGAAATGGAAAGGGATACGTCGGCGGGGGGCTCTACGGATAATGCTCTTAATAATCCCGTTCGGGGATCCCACCAGATATAGGGAATCGGGATCGGTTCTTTGGTTTTGTCCCAGATGACGGGAGTTTCCCCCTTGTGCCTGATCTCGGGATCGGACGCGCCGTTTTCCATTAACCTCGGTAACCGTGGATTGTGAGCCCAGAAACGGATATCCGGCCTTCCCCTGAGCGATTCTCTGAAGCGCGGGGGAGGAATACCTGCGTCATACCAGGCGATACGCGGGATAACGGCACCGTCGAATCGTTTAAATGTACCGTGTGAAAGACCCGCCTGGATATCAGGAGGGAGAAGAGAAGGCGGCATGGTCTCACATTCCGCGCTGGTGAGGAGGTCGAGCAGAGACTCTCCGGGGCGGACTGATGCAGGGGGAACGGTTTTGCACCGTATCGAAAAGAGTACGATCAGGGAAATGAGAGCCGCAGTGGTTTTATTCATGGACTCATCTCATGAATGATTCAGATTCGTCCACCGGGTATGGCGATGTTCTGAAAAAGAATATGAACGGAGTCTCGGAAACTGGTTCAACCCGTCTTCGCCTGAAAGCCCCGCACCCAAGGCGTCGAGTGCGCTACCAAGCCCACAAGCGTGCTTGTGGGAGGCTCCGCTATCGATTTTTCGTGGACAATTCGTAAAAGAGTCGACCGAGTATCGCGACGCGGAAGATATTCTCTCATTCACCTCCACCGGCGTGACCGGAGATGTCACGGGAAGTTCGAAAACGTTTCGTATGAAAAAGAGGAGGAAGAAACACAGTATTCCCGCAACAAGTGGTGTCGCGACCCAGCCGACCGCGATCTCTCCAATGATCCGTATACGGATTCCCCACAGATTCTTGGCCAATCCGATTCCGAGTATGGCGCCGACCACAGCCTGAGAACTGGATAACGGAACCAGAGGGAGAGAGGGCAGACCGTGATCAGTAAGAAATGATTTAAATGCCACCGACGAAAACAGGAAAAGTACGATGGAATGCGCGAATACAACAATGAGAGCGGTTATCGGGGAAAGTCTGAAGAGATCTCTGCCGAGAGTATTCATGACACGTCTTGAATACGTGAAAACGCCCACTGCAATGGAGAGACCACCGATTAGGAAAAGTAATCGCTCCCGGGGAATCGTAAGCCATGGGAATAATTCCATGTCATGCAGGGGTGTTGAATTCATGAAAACGCCGGTTACATTCGCAATGTTATTCGAACCGAGGCTGAATGCTCCGAACAAACCGACAATCAGGAGGCCCGATCGGACCAGAGCGTCTTCTTTCAGCATGTGCAATCGTATTCTCGGTCCGCAGAGTGATGTGAAACGATAGAGTATGTACGCAACGGCACCCGCGAGGATCGGACCCGCCACCCATGTTACAACGATACGGAGAAGAATTGAAAAATCGGTTGCCGCGTGTGCGAACAGGTTAAATCCCACTATGGCGCCTATGATTGCCTGAGAGGTGGATACGGGCAGTGCGATTTTAGTGAGCCAGAACACCGTCAGACCGGCTGCAAGGCAGATGGTAAACGCCGCGGCGGGCATCTCTACTGATCCGAGTTTTGTAATGGTATCAGTTGTTCCCGATCCCGCGATTACAGCGCCGAGTATCACCCCGATCCCACAAAGAATGGCGGCGGTCTTAAATCGAACCATACGGGTGCCAACCGCTGTTCCGAATATATTGGCCGCATCATTGGCACCGAGTGACCATCCGAGGAAAAGACCACTGGAGAGAAATAGAAGAAACATAGACCTCAGCGCTTACACTGACCGTTTCAGGGAGAAAATGATTAATCGTTCAGCAACAGCCTCCGCTACATCTGATATATCGGCGATTCTCTGAACAAAGTCCCTCAAGTGCATTTTTTCGTCCAGACCGATGTCAAGGTTAAATATCTTTCGTCGAAGGTAATCCTCCAGCTTATCGGCCTCCTTTTCCAGGAATTTGACTTCCCGAATCGAATCCTGGACTTCGCCTACATCCCTGAAATACGCTCGTGATGATTTGAGGAGTGCAGCCGCGGATTTTGTAACGATACACGTGAGTTCTTCATAGGAGTCCGTCAATTCCGGAGGGATATCCGGGCATTCAATGGAAAAATCTATCATAGATGACTTGAATTCATCTATGACATCATCGAGAGCTTCGAGAAGACTGAGTACGTCACCACTGTGGTCGGGTATGAGGGAATGACGGTAAAGCTCAGCTTCTATTTGTCTGCGCTGGTCGTCTACCTTGCCTTCGAGTTCCATTATAGACTGTAGCCTGCCTTCAAATCGATCATATTGACGACGAAGGAATTCTTTGATGCCTTCTTCAAATACCAAAGCGCCTTCATGAATGTTATCTAACATGAGGTCGATTTCGATCTGCAAATGATGTGTTCTTCTAAAAAGAAATGACATAATTGTAATCCGTGACGCCCATGTATCTTCAATATCACATACATGGAAATTGAAATCGTGGTTGCTCTTTGCTGCATAATTGAACGTGTAATTAACAGCAATACCTCTGAAAAGTCACAATAGAGCCTTTAAAGATTCATTGTGGGGTTGACCCCGGGGCACTTATTCTGCAAGTTGCCGCGCCAGCGAAACCAAAACAGACGTATTGTACATTCAACAATATACAAATCGTATTCGTCGAGAACACTGAAAAGGGGGTATTTGTGCCTCATCACAAGTCGCAGATGAAGAGTCTGCGAAAGGATGCCAAACGTCGTTTAAGAAATCGGGCGGTCATGTCTCAGGTCCGATCGATGAAGAAAAAACTGCGTACCACAACTGACGTTGAAGAAGCCACGGCTCTATTGCCGCGCGTCGTTTCGGTCATTGACAAAGCAACGAAAAAAGGCGTATTGAAAAAACGTACGGCCGACAGAAATAAATCGCGGCTGACGAAATACGTAGGCGGACTTGCGCGAACCGAGTAGATCGGTTCAGTAAGTTTTCCGTATACGGTGCCGTATTTCCATCGGTGCCGAAGTTGTCGAGCAGGTGCCCCTGCGGGTAAAAGGGAAGACGGTGAGAATCCGTCGCGGGGCCGCCGCTGTAATCGGGTACAAAGCCGGTTGAAGCCACTGCCGAATGGCGGGAAGGAACCGGTGGAGGAAGATCCGTAAGTCAGAAAACCTGCCTGTTCGACCAAACCTTATACCTTCCCCGGGGCCGGGAAGTGGGGTTCATCCCGTCTCGCCCGGCGAGATCGGTGTAATCCCTGCGTGGACACCATCGCCGGACACCCGCCTCGGGACATCTCTTTCGAAAGGGAGGTGTCCATTGCGTTTCTTTGTCGTTTTCCTCTCTATACTCGGTCTGATCAGACCGTACTTCGCGGACGAATCCGTGGTCTGGGTATCGTCTGATTTCACCAGTGGCGGTCTGGCGGTACAGGACGCCGGTACCTGTGATATTACGGAAGAAGCATCTTCCGTATCCGGAGATCCCGTAGTCCGTTCCCGGAACGGAATGGTCTATGTTATCAATCGTCTCGGGTATGACAATATCACGGTATTTCAACCTCCGGATTTCGAAACGCCGGTGATTCAGTTTACCACGGGTAACGGAACCAATCCCCAGGATATATATGTCGTAGACGAAGAAAAAGCCTATGTAACAGTATTCGAACAGGCTGAACTACTCATCGTACATCCCGGTACCGGTGAGTCCCTGGGAACAATTGATCTCAGTTACGCGGCTGATGCCGACGGAATACCGGAGATGACGCATATCGTTCCCTTCGGGAATATGATACTGGTTCTCTGTCAGCGACTGGATCGAACAACTGAGTACATGGATCCGTCGGGACCCGGGTGTATCGCCATCATAGACCCTGCTACTGATACGGTATTCGATGCGAATCCGGGAACCGCCGAACCTGATCCGATACTATTACCGCTGGCGAATCCAACTGACTGGGCGGAAACGCCGGATGGCATTTTCTTATCGTGTACCGGATTCTGGAGCGACTATGAAGACGGCGGAATCGTTCGCTTTTCGGGGTTATTCGAAGACATGACCATTGTTGCCTCGGAGGCCGATTATGCGATGAATTTTTCCGGTATCACCATGAGTGATGGCAGGGTCTATGTCATTGGATCGGATGCTTCGTGGATCAACAGCGTACAGGTCATCGACGGTACGAGTTATGAAAATCTCGGTTCGCTAGATGGCGTCAGCGGCGGATACATCCCGTTTATCATGAGTCATTCGGGAATGCTGTACGTGGCTGATCAGGGTACGTGGACCAATCCCGAACTTGCCGGAATCGTATTGTTCGACTGCTCCGACAACTCTCTGTACTGTGGTCCCGCTTCAACCGGATTACCACCGATCTCGGCCGCGGTGGTGGAACCGTTGGGCAGCGATTTCTATCCACCCGTTTCGGATACCCCGGTTCTGGCGATGATTTGCCCCAATCCGGCCACGTCAGCGATCAGCATCCGTGCTATTGTTCACGATACACCGTTGTCCCGCATTCAGATTTTTGATTTGGCGGGACGACTACGAGCGGACACCCGGGTAGAACATCCCGCTGCTCGAATCGATGTAGGGTTAGAATCATTGTCCATGCCTTCAGGACAATATCTGGTTCGGTATTTTTCAGGTACCCGTACGGGCGAACAGATACTTGTTGTGCGTGACTAGTCACGATAGTAAAAAACCGCCATTGCCGTGATGGTTGATGATTGCCAAGGTGGTATTGGTTTTTTTCGCCGGGATAGACGGATGTATGCCACTATTCTAACGTTAGAATAGTGAGTGATCCTATATGTTTTTGAGGTAGAAATCCATGATCAGCATCCTGGTCCTCTGTCTGGTTCTTTCGAGTCCGGATGATCAGGATGCGTTCAGAGTTTTCGTTTCCGACAGTACATCCGAAAGTCCTGTAACGGGTGCGATGGTGTTTTTGAATGGCGAATATGCGGGAACAACGGACTCTACGGGTTCCCTTATCCTGTACCCGTCCGGCTCCGACACCTCTTTTATATCAATCGTACGAACGGGATACCATCACGCGGATACGATGCGATTCCGAGAATCCGTGCTCTCTATCGTCATTACGCCGGATCCCGAGACAATGCCATCCATTCAATCGGAACACATCCGGGAACCTCCTGGGGAGTGGTCGTATTCGGTACGAAAAGCCGAGATCCAGGATTACGAGACGATCGAAGCGCGACTCGATGACATACCGGGTGTTCGTGTAGAGGAATCTTCAAGTGATATCGGTCTCGGTGGAGTATCCCTACGGGGATCTCCATCGAGTCATACGGCTGTCTGGATTGACGGTATTCCTGTTTCGGACAGTAAATTCGGGACCTCGCGAACAGAGGGGCTGCTTCCGGGCATCGTAGAACGACTCGAAGTTTACCAGGGCTGGACTCCGTCGAGGCTGGGTGGAACGTCCCTGGGAGGAGGAATAGAGCTTCATACCAAAGAAAATATTCAGGAGGGAATGCGTTTTTCCGGCGGGTACGGTTCGTATGACCGTTTTTCCTGCGGAGCAGGAGCCGGATTTCGGAGAAACTCTCTTTCGACATGGCTCGATATACAGTGGCTGAAACATGAAAACGATTTCCGGTATGTAGACGACAATGCAACGCCGATCAACACTGACGATGATACAACGCGCGTACGGACAAACAGCGCAATTGAGGCAGTAAATCTGCTCACCAAGATTTCCGTGGACGCATCACCCTCAATACGATTGAATTTGACATCTCTGGGAACCTGGCGTTGGGAAGGGATTCCCGGCCCCGGCGCTAATCCCATAATTGATGCTACGCATAGAAGCCGGGATGAACGGATTATTCTCAATGTATCACGTACCGAATCATCATCGAATATCAAACTCACTTCCTACCACGAATTGTATTCGAGCATGGTACGTGATCCGTCAGCCGAACTCGCGCATTACGTCTCCAACAGGAAGGAATCCGGCACGAATTCGGGGTTGCGATGTTTTCTCAGGTATGACAATCATCGTTTCTGGGCGGCGGACGGTCGATTAGAAGCGCAGTTCGAGAAATTTGAATCCCTGATACGTACAACATCAACAACGAGGGTGGAGGAGTCTCGAACAACATTTGAATTCGGAACTGGCCTTGATCTCAGACCGTTTGATTACCTGCGAGTACGCGGAGAGGCGGTTCGCTCCGTGCAGAATGACAGTCATAACGGGAGTGATAAGAATCAACGGTTCGCTCATGGATTCCGTGCTTTGATTGAAATGAATCCGGGATATGGAGTAAAAATCAATGGGAGTTATTCAGACCGAAGCAGGATACCGACGTTATCGGAGTTGTATGGTAATCGGGGAAGCGTTCGTGGAAACGATTCGCTTGTTCCGGAGAAAGCACGACAGATTGAATTCGGTATACAGGTACGGGAAACGGTTACCATGGCTGCATACCTCCGCGAAGCGGATGATCTGATCTTTTACTGGTTGCGTTCTCCACGGATCATTATTCCGGAAAATATCGGCAGGTCTCGCATGCAGGGTGTTGAAATAAGCGCAATGCATGTGTTGGAGGATCTTCGTATGCTCACCCTCCGGTTTTCGGCCGTTCATCAACGAACCGAGGATCGTTCGCGAATACCGTATTACAGGGGCAATGCTCTTCCTGGTAATCCGCAAACCATATGTGGGGGAACACTGAGTTTCAATGCGTTTCAGGATCTGCACGTTGGGTTGGGAGTACGGTATGAAAGCGAATTCTTCATCGACAGAGCTAATAGGCGGGAAGAGGGTCCGCGTATAAACACACGAACCTGGTTAACGATGGGAAATATTGATTCGATCCGCTTTGCGTTTCATGTCGATGACGTCTTCGATGAGGCCGGGAACAATCAATGGGGATATCCCATGCCGGGCAGAAGATTCAGGGTACAGGTATCCACGTTTTTTTAGCCTTTGCTTCGCAAGGGACCATTCGATCGCCATCCCGCCACCCCGTTTTCCTGCACCGGAGAAATCGGACTCATCCCGCCCCCGAATGACACCAGATCCTGAGATTGCGAAAAGGCATATACCCTGATATCACATATGGTTCCGCCGTTTCGCGCAGGTTGTTTTCTTGCGGTATCACATATAATTGATCAGGTTTGCCATAATATGGTAACACACGAATGTGACATTGTTCCCAAACGCGGACATGCATGGTGATTCATCAAGATAATACCATACCTCGGATGAATGCGGAGATCCCCACGTTTCGTATTCAGGAATCAATATCCGTATTGTTCGGAATTCTCGTATTTTTTGTGCTTCTTATTATGCCGCTCCCGAACTCAATAGCGACTATCGGTATCGTCCTTGGAACACTCGTGTTTTCGCTGGTCATTATTCGTCAACGAGTTCCCACGAGGTTCATGTATGGGTTCTTCTTTCTCCTTGCCGCGCTCGTGGCTGAGCGAATAGCGATCTCATCGTTTCTCTGGGAACAATCCGGTGCTCTGCTGATTCGATCGCTGTGGAGTCATATCATAACTCCGTTGGGTATGGTGATCATCTGCGTATCAGTTCTAAAGACAACAACTCGGTTTGTTCCGTCCATAGCAATTATTTTCGCCGGACTTCCGTATATTCCCGCGGATAATGCGGCATCTATTTCTATTCCTGTTATTCTACTGGCCTCGTACAGCCTATACGGATCCCCAATCACGAGATCGACGGCATACATGGTGGCGGGAATCACAGGTGGAATCATTCTAGCGAGATTCCTGCCATGCCCGGGTGAAGCAGTTACGAGCATTGTTTTTTCCCTTCTTTTTGTATCAGGCTACATCATGGCATCATCGAGTCGTGACTATTGTGAACCGCAATCCATCGCGACGGCTCTTCTTCTTCCCATCGGGTTTGGACTACCCTATCAGGTCATGAGCCAGGGGCATATTCTCTCTGGTTGGGGAGTCAATGTAAATCCCCTTGCGGCTCAGGCTGCACTCGGTTGTATACTGTTCATGCATGTGGCGAAACGGAGACGTTTCAGTGTTTTCGTTATCGGTATTTTTGCTCTCTCGCTACTGATTATCTTTCGAAGTGCATGGACGAGTATAACGTTCATCGTTACCGCGGCATTCGTTTTCAATCACAGCAAACGTATACGCAGGACGATTGTCGTCTTCATGGCGCTGATGCCTCTTCTGACTCTGGGAGTATTGTTGATCTCTTGGACCGAGGTATTTCCTGAAACCATTCGTATTTCTATACTGTCTCGTCAGTACCACTGGGAATCCTCGCTTAGATACATAGAAGAACACCCTCTGGGCTCTCTTGTATCGGATATTCACCCCCATGCATTGGGTTTGGTCAAACCACCTGCCGATCTTCGAGCAATTCCCGGCATGCAGATGCAGCATGCCCACCATTTCCTCCTCGATTGCGGTGAACGTTTCGGTATACCGGGTATGGTTATCATCGTCTTGTTGGTGGGATTCTGGCTGAAAAACGTCATACCGGGGATGGATGATACACATCGAAATTGGGGTATTGCCGGGTTTCTATTTCTCTGGATGCATAATGCCGCGGATTTTTCCTGGTCATGGCCGGTTATGATCATAATGGCCGGTATCTGTATCGGGTATTCGCTCGAAGACACGGGATCAAGAGCGCGCTCGATGATATCGAGAATCACGCTCGGGGTGATGTTGTCTATCGGTGGTTGTCACTGGATCTCCGGTATGCTCGATACGGGGATACGTCTGAGTACGAGCCAGGGTAATTCAACGCTTTCCGAACGGCTCCATGTGGTGAACTCGTTTTTCAATCCCCGGGGATCACGAATGGTGGACACAACGGGGACTGAATCGAGAATATGTTCCCGGTTGTGTGTTTCGGAATCATTCGCCTGTATGGATAGCGTGGAACGCCTTATTCAATCCGGAAAACTGGGTGCGGCAAAAGATCTCCTCGATCTCGTTCTCCGAACTGATCCTCGCGGCGTATTCCCTGATGTAGGCGGTGCTGCACGAGTCTACTTGAGTGAGATAAACCGCGAATCGGGAAACAGTGCTGTTGCCGCCGAACTTCTTCGTGGTTTGGAATGGAATGAACGGAAGACCGTACGGATATCGCGACGCATCTCATATGCTCTTCTTCGTAACAGAAGACAGCAGGCGATTCGTATATTCAGAAATGCGTCACGTGGATTGAAAGGTGATTCCGAACGCATCGATCTTTCCGAGGAGCTCCGTCGACTCGGTATTCAAAGGGCACTATGGGATTCGCCCGGCGTCGCGGATCAGGGTATCGGTATACTCCAATCAATTCACCGCGACATCAGTGAAGGCAGGATTGCACTTGCGGCTTCACGAGCGGAACAGATCACGGGAGAGATCAGGAGTTCCTGGCAATATGTCTCTCTCATGAGTAGGATAGCCCGAGCCCGGGGACATATGAATGAGAGTATTCAAATGGCTGCACGAGCCGCGGCATTGAGTAATAACGCAGATGCGGCACGATGGGATCTCATCAATGCATTGACCGCGGGAAATCGACACGAGGAAGCCCTGGAACAGATCGATATACATATACGCCACCGCCCGGATGACAAAGAGGCTCTCATTCGAAAGGCTCGTATCCTTTTGGATATGGGACAGGGAAGGATCGCCCGGGAGGTGGTTCAGACCGCCCTGAATTCAGGTGCTGATGAACTCTCGGGGGGGATCGTAAAAGCACAGGCTTTGAGGATGGAAGGCAGGGAAATGGCAGGTAGACGTATACTTATCGAACTGACCGGTAAGTTTCCAACTTCCTCCTGGCCTCTCTGGGAACTGGGACGGTGGTCGGAAGAAGCCGGAACGCTCGGGAAAGCAAAGCGATATGCAAGCCAGGCGGTTGATCGATCGCCTGACGATGCAGGTTGCCGGCTGTTACTGGGTCGTATTCTGCGAAAAATGGGAAAATATAAAGAAGCGATGAAACATCTCTCGATTATTGTGAAGAGCAAGCAGGGCGGAGTCGGATGGGTCATCGATGCTACCCATGAATTGTCGTATATCGACAGCGTAATGAGGAAATGAGCTGAATGATCCATCTCCCGTATATCGGCACGGGATGGTACATTATCGGTTATGTATGTGAATTCCGGGATGGAGCTCACGGTGAGTGACCATGAGGGGACGAAGATGTTTTCCATCATGAAACAATCATCGCATTCCGGACAAACCAGATGGCTGTAATCCGAACAGGAAACCCGCGATGATTCGCTCGCAGAGTATCAACACTATCAGATCCTGGATACTGGGTTTAGCGGTTTTCGCCACATGGTTCGTCCCTTCGCCGGGTATTTTGGGAGTTCGGACGTCGCTTGGTCTATTAGTCATCACGTTGATCGCTGGTCGTTTTTCCCGTCATATCCAGAGTCACATTTTTTTCCTGATTACCGCCGGACTGATTGCGGTTCCTCCCGCCTGGCTGCCGGTATGGGTACGGAATACAGTACAGGTAGCGGCCGTAACCTCGATACTTCCCCCGGCTTTTGCGATTCGAGGAGTGATATGGTTTCTTTTGTCAGTGTTCATAGTCGTCGGACCGGGATGGGGATGGGGGGCCGTCATGGTGGCGGCGATATATGCTTTACTGAGGAACGACTGTTATCCTCCTGTTTCCATAATTCGGTTTGGTGTCTTGTGTTCTCTTATAGCGGCCATACTCTCGGTGGTTCTCGTCACGTATCCACGGATACCAATTCATGGCTCTGAGTATGATGCAAAATGGCGTATCGCGGGAATATTGAACCGACGGAATCCGATGGTTCGCCTGAAATCCGTCTATGATGCGTTACATACACCCGGAAAGAGCCACGACGAAATGGATTATCTGGCCATACTCGACGGTGTAGAAGGGAGATTGGGATCTTCGGCGGAGATCACGACTATCAGGATAGCGGCATTGGATATGACGGGAAGGATAGAGGAAGCACGAGCCCATCTGGTCGAATCGATACGGTTTCATCAGACGATCCCGACACGAATCTTTGACCTGTTTCCCGGTTGCGCACCCTGGATTCGAGCAGCATCATACCTCCATACGGGATACCCCGATTCACGAACCGCTCTTCTCGGATTTAAGCCGGATGATTTCGAAGATAGTATTTCCGCGGAATATGCGGCGCGAACACTGCTGGCGTGCGGATTATCCGATATGGCGTGTTCGCTCTCTATTGCCGCCGGCTATAGAGACAGCGATTGGTTACGGTATGTGGTATGGCGATCTCACATGCCCTGGCATACAAAATTCCTGGAGCGTATGATCTCCGACACCACGTTATCAGTCCCGACTGATTCGCTCGTTCTTCTTCACGGAGAACCCGCACGAGGTACATGGCCGGAATATCACATGCGGTGCGGAGACGTTCAGCTAACAGAACACATAGAATCCGAGTTTCCCGTGGCCGTATCGTTCGGGGGATCACTCTGTACACTGCGGTTTTTAAACGATCTCAGATCGTATAAGGATGATCGAAATCTCATTTACTCCGGGATGATCGGGGCGGACAGGACATATTCGTACAATATCGATGTCACGGTGGAGACTCTCTGGAATAGAATCACCACCAGGGTCCGGGGATGGAATCTTACAGTAACTGACAGCTTCGACATTCTCGATACGGGAATAACGGGAGACATGGAGCGTCTGAGTTTCTTCGATACATCGGGCATCGTGACCGATACGATCGGTTACATGATGAAATCTGACGGGTATCTACTGTGGAATCATCTTCCCGCGGGGGAATATGCGGCTATTATGAGAGCCGAGCCGGCTCAGGGAAGGTGGCCCGTAATCGAACACCGGACCGGCGAACGCGTTCGGCATGTTATTGTGGATAGTTGGAGCTGGAAACCCGTATCTCTCAATCATGTTGCGAGCGACTCGGTGTTTATCCTCAAATTCTGCGATGATTACTGGAATGAAGAGACCGGCGAGGACCGGAACGTCTGGTTCGCGGGATTGGTTCGGAAGTAGTGCGACCCATGGTAAAAGCGCGTTGGTTGAGAGATATACGGATGCGTGAATGAAAGAAGATATGTTCCGATTACCTGCAGGAGTGTATCCGCTTTCTCAGAAAATCATGGGTATACCCGTGGGGCTCCATACCACGCAAGCGAAGAACCACCATTTCCCATTTGAATCGAATAACGGATGAGAAAAGATACGCTTTCCCTGACTGCCGCTCGCGGGATTGGCCCGCTTATTTCGTTGGTTTTAATTGTCCTTCTGGGGAGAATGCGAGGACCGGAGGAGGTTGGTTATTTTGGTATAGCTCTGGCGGCATTCGCCCTCATGGAGGCAGTTACATCCCTGGGGATGCGGCATCTTCTCCCTCGGGAACTGGCGGGTTCAGTGGACAAAGGCGTTGTTACCACCGCGGCCGCCGTATGTTTTGGCACGGGAATCCTTCTCTCACTCCTGATCATTCCCATTCTTATAACATTCGTGGAGGACGCCGCTGCATCGGTGATTCTTTTTGTTCTACCCGCACTCCCGATAGCGGGGCTCATGGTAGTAGCCGAGGGGTACTGGCTCGCGCGATTTCGTGTTTCAAGGGTCATCAACGCACTTCTCGTCGAGCAATTGGTTCGGGGGGCTCTGAGCATTGTATTACTCTCGACGGGGTATGGAGTGAAATCCCTTATACTCTCGTTCGTGATCGGGCGTTGCGTGGCGTTCAGCATTGCCATACCCGATTGTGGATGGCAACGCCCGCGAATCGACACACTTCGTGCACTTTTAAAACAGGTTCCTCCTTTCGTAGCACTCGAGCTGTGTTTCCAGGCATACTGGCGTGTGGATGTAATACTCCTGGGGATCCTTTCCACGGCGCGGGAAACAGGATATTACGTAGTTGCATATCGTCTTTTTTCGGGACTTCTGCTTCTTCCGCAGAGCTATGGGCAGATTCTTCTGCCCCGCTTTACCGTATCAAAGGATGCCGGGCTACTTCGAAAAAGCCTTCGTGATATGCTTTTTGCCGGTATCGTCCTCTTTATTTTTATCCATATTGTCGGGTATCATATTATTGATGTTCTGTACGGAGGCGGGTATGAACGGAGTGGTTCGATTCTTCTGATTCTGGCCATCGGATTCATAGGTGCCTGCGTGGATCAACCGCAAGGTCGTCTCCTCATCGCGCGAGGACGGCAACTCTGGGATCTGTCGGCACTTTCCGGAGCCGTTGTGGTCAACGTTATTCTCAACCTTATTCTCATACCTTCTTATGGCGGTATCGGAGCGGCGTGGGCTACGGTTCTGTCGCTTTTCGTATCCGTCACCATACATGGAGTGGGCATTCGGAATCTCTCTGCCCCTACAGCCGATGAAGCATAAAATTCTCATCCTCTCCACAGTTGTACCGTATCCCCCGGATCGAGGACATCGTATACGGTTGTACTATCTGATCAGGCAGCTCCTGACATCCTTCAAGGTGGGAGTCATTACCATGGCATTCACGGATGAGGAATACAACAATGCGGAGAAGTTGAGGAACCATCTGCCGGATATTGACCCTTTGATTGTTGTTCGTTCTCCGGCGCACGAGAATCCTGTTGCGCGAATCAAAGGGTTTTGTTCATCCCTGCTCCATGCGCTCCCCGGTAGACCTCGTGACGTTTACTATCATACTCAGAAGCAATTAAGACGAGCATTTGATGAGGCATACCGTTCATTCGATCCCAATCTTGTTCAATGTGTCTACTGGTTTACCCTCGGTGCAATAGACACACTCGTCACGGCTGAAGTGTGGATCGACAGTATTGATATTCATTGGCGTCGTGCGCGGACATCTTTGAAAAATAATTCGAAACGCCAACTATCAATGTTAGATCGTTTACGTACTCATATCATTCGAAGCAACGAAATTGCCGCATATGAAAACGTCGATCGCGTTCTGGCTATTCAGGAAACAGAGGCAGAGATTCTTTCGTCGGTTATATCCACTCCCGTATCGACGCTGCCTATTTCATGCCCTATCCCCGAACGTCCCCTCTCGCGAAACCCCGAACCCGTCATCTGCTTCATCGGACCCATGGATTATCACCCCAATCGTGACGCCGTGAGATTTCTTGTTGATTCGGTTATGCCTCGTATACGCGCTCAGGTGCCTGAAGCACGACTGATTGTAATCGGACGAAAAACGGAATCCAGATCATTGCCCCATGACGAATGGATGGAATACACCGGTCATGTAGACGATCTCGATTCAGTGCTTCAAACCGCAGCGGTGGGTGTTGCTCCGGTTCGATTCGGTTCCGGAGTCAATGTAAAAGTCATCACAATGCTCAGTCGCGGCCTCCCCGTTGTAGCAACGGGTACCGCGGTGGAGGGACTGCCGCTCCGTGATGGAATTGACTTTGTACGCGCGGAAGATGCGGATTCTTTTGCCGGAAGTATCGTTGAGCTATTATTGAATCCGAGCCGAGGGGAGGCAATCGGTATGTCAGGACATTCAGTTGTCAGGTCTTCATTTTCGTGGGAAACGAATGCACCCGAGGTCGTCCGTCTCTATCGGAAATGGTTGGAGTGAAAGTACTCGTCCCATTCATGATCAACGCTTCATTCGACCCGCGGAGAATACGGTTCACGGACATTCTGGGCGTTTTGAATTGAGCGGAACATTCCTTGACATGACCATCTGGAAAGGACTCATTCCTCGCTCGAATTGCAACGGAGCTCAAACCTCACTGTTTACAGCCATGAATGGTCCGCTTTCAGGGGAGTGAATGTAATGGGTGCCCAGTTTCTCGGCATCGATATCGGTTCGGTGACTATAAAAGCTGCTCTCATCGGAGTCGATTGCCGGAATATGACGGTTCCGAGGGGATTTACTCCACCGGTGGATACGGGGCGCTTCAGCATATCATTCAGCCCGTATGAGCGGACCAAGGGGCGCCCCATTGATGTGGTTGAGATGCTGCTCGATTCGATTCGCGGTAGTGCCGGCGGTCAACTTAACGGGGTCAGAATGACCGGAGGTGGTGCCCATCGTATCGCGGATAATTTGGGGCTATCTCATGAAAATGAATTTCTGGCGTTGAGCGAGGGCGTATCTCTTCTTTACCCATCAGTCAGAACCGTATTCGAAATGGGAGGAGAAACATCCAAATATCTCCGTCTGGAGCCCATTATCGAAGGCCGACCGCTTTCTATCACTGATTATGACACGAACGGTGATTGTGCCGCTGGAACCGGCTCGTTTATAGATCAGCAGGTGAAACGGCTCGGGTATCGTGTGGAAGATATCGGGAAAATCGTGGCGAATGCCACTCGGATTCCCAAGATTGCCGGACGATGCTCGGTATTCGCAAAATCCGATATGATTCACGCTCAGCAGAAAGGATACCATCCCAGAGAAGTGCTCGCGGGTTTGTGTCGTGCACTCGCGGCGAATTTCAAAGGAGCAGTTACACGGAATAAAGAAGTGGTGACACCGGTCCTCTTCGTTGGCGGTCTTGCAGCAAATGACGCCGTGGCTTCCTCTCTGCGCGTCGTATTTGATCTTGACGAATGGGAATTGCTTGTGCCGAAGGAATTCGCATGGCTTTCCGCACTGGGAGCGGCCGTGAGAGAGAGCAAAGCCTCATCATGTTCTATTCCAACCTCCCGGACAATGTCACAGGAGGTTTTTCCGGAGATGCCGCCGCTTTCCCTGGAACGCGTGACGTACCTCAAAGATCGAATTACGACCGTTTCAATTCCCGACGGAACGTGCCAACAGGCCTTTCTCGGCATTGATGTAGGGAGCGTGAGTACGAATTTTGCCATTCTCAATCGTACCGGTGAGATACTCTGGGAACTGTATGTGCGGACAAAGGCCCGTCCTATAGAAGTTACAAAGGAGGGGTTGCGTAAGCTGGAGCATGATCTCGGTGGGAAAATAGAAATAGTCGGGGTGGGTACGACTGGCTCCGGACGAGAACTGGTGGGCCATCTGATCGGTGCGGATACGGTAAATGATGAGATAACCGCTCATCAGAAGGGTGCCAATTTCATTGCGAATAAATATCTCAATACGTCTGTAGATACGATTTTTGAAATCGGTGGTCAGGATTCAAAATACATTCGTCTGGAAGATGGCGTGGTTGTTGATTTCGCCATGAATGAGGCATGCGCCGCAGGCACCGGCTCTTTCCTCGAAGAACGCGCGGTTGAACTCGATGTATCCATCAAGGACGAGTTTGCAAAGCGTGCTTTTCAATCCGAACACCCGATTCGGCTCGGTGAACGATGTACGGTTTTCATGGAGAGGGATGTCTTCGCGTATCTCAGGAGGGGCGCTGAGATCGATGATCTCGTGGCGGGGCTATCCTATTCGGTGGTCCTCAACTATATCAACCGGGTGGTTCGCGGCCGACCTGCGGACGGAGTGATTTTTTTCCAGGGGGGAACTGCGTATAACGATGCCGTTTCCGCAGCATTCGCGTCCATTCTCGAGCGTGATATCGTCGTACCTCCGCATAATGGGGTCATGGGTGCCATCGGGGCCGCTCTCCTTGCCCGGGAAACAATCGAAACATGTAAAGACACGACGCGATTCCGCGGTTTACACCTTGATGCGGTTCCGGTGACTTTCAGAGAATTCACATGCAGCGGATGTGCCAATAAGTGCAGTATTCAGGAGTTCAATGTAGATGGTGAACGAAGTTACTGGGGAGACCAGTGCAGCGATCGGTACAGAAAACCTCAGAAAACGGACAATGAGCCGGTTGGGAACGATCTGATACGCGAATTCCACGAGAATCTGCCCCGGTTGGAACGTGACGGTACCGGGCCGTGTGTTGGAATACCACTCGCCATGTATAATGTAGAGTTCATTCGCTATTGGCACGCCTTTTTCGAAGCTCTCGACTGGTCGATTCGCATCAGTCCTCCAACGAATAAAGACATTGTTGAACGCGGATTAGCGAGCATAGTGGCGGAACCGTGTTTTCCCATAACCGTTGCTCACGGACATGCGTCGTTACTACTGGACGAAGAT
>Ga0180434_10001684_pt1 | contig 31026 bp, 26 predicted proteins | sample SS_ome_7_FD_132453 | JGI IMG/M metagenome (GOLD analysis project Ga0180434, IMG submission 132453) | Hypersaline lake sediment archaeal communities from the Salton Sea, California, USA - SS_1_D_2 metaG | ecosystem: Environmental > Aquatic > Non-marine Saline and Alkaline > Hypersaline >... | reverse complement strand
CAACAGGCGCAAAAACAGTAATAACCGGCTGTCCGTATTGTTCAAGGACATTCAATAATAAACCACAGTATGCAGAGCTCAAGGAAAAAGGAATTAGGGTAATGCATATAATTCAGTTCCTTAAGGATTTCGATTTTGGCGTACAAACAGAAAAACGGGTTACATACCATGATCCATGTGACCTGGGAAGGCATTGTGGGATTTATGATGAACCACGCGAAATAATAAGAAAGATAGCCCCTAACTTTGTTGAAATGCCTTACAACCGTGAAAATGCACTCTGTTGCGGCGCAGGAGGAGGTGCAAGGGGAGCCTATCCAAAAAATTCAATTGGCATGGCCAGAAGGCGGCTTAAGGAAGTCGAGGAGGTTGATGCTGATATTTTATTAACTGAATGCAATTCGTGCCTTCATAACTTTTCCAATGCAAAGCTGAGAAAGCAGAGATTTAAGATTTATAACATAACACAGTTCATTAGTAAATTACTGGAAGAAGAGGATTAGAAGGCAGAAAAAACCTTAGCGCTTACTTTAAACAAATAAAGGAGAGAAAAATGGACATTCGTGGGTACAACATGCCGGAGGATCTATATTATGAAGAAAATCATTTTTGGATTAGAGACGAGGGGGATACCCTGGTGATGGGCATGGATGATTTTGCGCAGCTCCTGGCGGGTGAGATTGTGTATGTCCAGCTTCCTGATGAGGGGAAGGAACTAAAGGCAGGTAAAAAATTTGCCAAAATAGAATCTGGAAAATGGCTTGGTAAGGTTTACGCCCCTGTAAGCGGTGAACTGATCGCTGTAAATGAAGAGCTGGAAACTAATCCGGGCCTGATCAACGATGACTGCTATGGAAAGGGGTGGATGTTTAAAATAAAACCTTCAGATAAGGGAGAACTTGACAATCTCATGCGCACAGTCGAGGAGATCGATACATGGCTCGCTGAGGAAATTGAAAAATATGTAACGGAATAAAATGGCAAACACTGACTATAGCTTCAGGCAGCTCCTCGAGATAGATTCCTGCACCAATTGCCGGCTTTGCGCAGATGCCTGTCCTGCAACATCTGTTGCACAAGACGGAGAGCTTTCCGCTATTTGGCGTATGGATACTCTCAAACAAATCTTAAAAGGCAGGGCCGGACTATTTCGTAAATTTATCAAATCGAAGAGGACATCTGAAGATTACATAAAACATTTTAGTGACACCTCATTTAAATGCACCCTATGTGGCAATTGTCAGGAGGTGTGCCCTGTAGGTATCCGCCTCAGAGATTTATGGATCTCTCTGCGCCAGGACATGGTTCACTCCAGCATCTATCCTAAAAAGATAGACATGATTAGAGAAAACATGGAGGAAACCCATAATGTTTTTGGAGAAGACAATGAGGAGCGTGCCGATTGGGTTGAAGATATGCGTAACCCTCCGGACAATAGCTATATAAAAGATAAGGCGGAGGTAGTCTACTTTACGGGATGTACCGCATCTTACTACCCATTAGCACAAAAGATCCCTATAGCACTTGCCGAGATATTAGATCTGGGCCGTGTAGATTTTACCTTGCTTGGTGAAGAAGAATGGTGCTGCGGGTTTCCCCTTCTTGGGGCAGGCCTAATGGATATGTTCGAAACATTTAAGAATCATAACATAGAGGCGATTCGGCAAAAAGGGGCCAAAGAGATAGTCTTTGCCTGTCCCTCTTGTTACCAGATGTGGAGGGAGTATTATCCCCCTGATTTTAAGCTTACTCATGCCTCTCAATTTTTGGCAAATCTGATTAAAGAAAAGCGGGTCCCATTGAAAGAGATGCCGCTCAAGGTCACCTACCATGATCCGTGTGATCTTGGCAGAGGGGCCAGGATTTTTGACGAGCCAAGAGATGTAATCCGGTCTATTCCAGGCATAGAATTTGTCGAGCTTCCTCATAACAGAGAACATTGCCTTTGCTGCGGCGGTGGAGGTAACCTGGAAATGACTGATGCAAAGCTTTCAGCAGATATCGCTAAAACAAAAATTGATGAAGCATTAAGTACAGGCGCAGATGCTATTATAACCGCCTGCCAACAGTGTGTCCGAACTATGGCTACGTATGCCAGGAGAAACAAAATTCCTATCCAGGTAATGGATATTACTGAATTAATAAGAAACGCCGCTAAAGGCTGATTAATAAAGAAGGAAATGGAGCAATTATGTACTTATTTGATCTAGGCGATAGGCCATGGGACCAGTCTATGCTTATCTTCCATGCCCTTGCCAGGCTTGGGGTAGAGGGAATCGACATAGTGTCGCCTAAAACCCCGTTTGTAAGCATCGGCTACTTTCAGGATGCAAAACAGGAAGTAGACCTCGAATACTGCAGAAAGGAAGGACTGCCGGTCTTTAGAAGAGAAATAGGGGGAGGAACGGTCTATCTGGACGATAATCAAATCTTCTATCACGTTATATGGAACAGGGAAAACGGACATTTTCCCAAAAAGATAGGCAAAATATATGAGCATCTTTCAGCGGCCCCTATAGAAACATACGGAGAGTTTGGCATAAAGGCTCAGTTCCGAGAAGTAAATGATGTAATAACCAATGAAGGCCGAAAAATTGCAGGCCTTGGAGGTGGTGACATTGCAGAGTCAATGGTTTTCGTAGGCTCCCTTATTCTGGATATTGACTACGAAAAAATGACAAGGGCCATAAAAGTACCTGATGAAAAATTTCGTGATAAGATATTCAAGACCATGAAGGAAAATGTCACAAGCATGAAAGGGGAGCTTGGAATTATCCCTCCTAGAGATGAAATTGTAAGGGTTTTAAAGGAAAAATATGAGAAGACATTGGGAAAACTCGAGTCTGTAAACCTGAATGACGACATCATCCGTAAGATCACCGAGCTTGGAGCCATTTTCAATTCCCCGGAGTTTCTATTTAAGAAGACCCCTCGAATCCCAAAAGGCGTAAAGATCAAGGAAGGTATTGAAATCATTTACGGCATGTACAAGGCAAAAGGTGGCCTGATAAAAAGCGCCCAGCAAATCGAAAACTCAATAATTAAATATATTGATATTTCCGGTGATTTCACTTTCTTTCCAAAAAACAAGCTACAAGACTTAGAGCATGCGATAAAGGACACAAAAAGGAAAGATACGGATATTATACCAAAGATAGAAGAGTTTTACGAAAAATCTGGGGTTCAGAGCCCGGGTGTAGAACCTCACGATATAACAAAGGCAATAGGGGCAGGGAAATAACAAATTCGTCAATCAATATTGAAAATTTTTTAATTTCCCCTGTTATTTACAAAACCTGCTATCTGCAGGAAAAAAATCAAAAAAAAGCATTGACACCGTAACATTTTTAGGGTTATAGGTATCAGCGGTTTTTGCATGAAAAATATATTCTATCTGTAAGGAGATACTATGCTAGAAATCAGGCTTCACGGAAGAGGTGGCCAGGGTGCCGTAACCTCTGCAGAGTTATTGGCACTATCAGCCATTAATGAGGGAAAATATGGACAGGCATTTCCTTCCTTTGGCCCGGAGAGACGAGGAGCACCTGTTGTAGCATTTTGCAGGGTGGATGATAAACAGATTAAGGTACGCACGGAAATAAATAATCCAGATCTTGTACTGGTACTTGATCCTTCTATACTGCGCATTGTTAATGTGACTGCAGGACTGAAGGATGACGGTATCCTTATAACCAACACTAAATATACGGCCGATGAGATCAAAAAGGAACTGGGGCTGACATGCAAGATTGCTGTGGTGAATGCCACGAAGATTGCACGAGAGGAATTGGGATTGCCTATAACCAATACAACTATGCTCGGGGCCTTATTAAAGGCTCAAGCTGTCGTAGACCCCGATTCCCTGATTGAGCCATTGAAAAACAGATTTGGCCGTATAGCCGTAAAAAATATCACCGCCTTTAAAAGGGCATTTAAAGAAACACAATTAGCGTTTTAAACAGAGGGGAAATAAGGTGACAAAGACAAGACAGGATTTGGCCTGGCAGGAACTGGAGCTTGGAGCAACTTTAATTACACCCGGGAACTCTGATGAGTACAAAACCGGTGATTGGCGATCCATGCGGCCGGTTGTCGATAATAAGAAATGTATAAAATGTGGTACGTGTTACATATTCTGCCCTGATGCTGCTATATATGAGACAGAGGAGGGCTTTTTTGAAGCAAACTTGTTCTATTGCAAGGGCTGTGGGATTTGCGCCAATGAATGCCCTACCCATGCTATAGAAATGGTTGAGGAGGAAGAGTAATGGGAAAGAGAATAGGTCTGGAAGTTTCATTATCTGCTGCGGAGGCCGTGAAAATGGCAAATGTGGACTGCATTGCTGCCTATCCTATTACGCCCCAGACACATATTGTTGAACACTTATCCGAGCTGGTGAATAATGGCGAATTAGATGCCGAGTTCATCCCGGTAGAGTCTGAACATTCTGCAATGAGTGTATCTGCCGGCGTATCTGCCGTAGGGGCCAGGGCATTTACATGCACCAGTTCCCAGGGTCTCTCATTGATGAATGAGATTGTGCACATAGTTGCCTCTATGAGATTGCCCGTTGTAATGATTCTTGCAAACAGATCTATGTCAGCACCTATTAGCATATGGAATGACCATACGGACGTTATGTCTATTAGGGATTGCGGGTGGATTCAGGTATTTGCCAATAATGGACAGGAGGTATTTGACCATGTTCTCTTTGGTTACAAGGTAGCGGAGGATAAAGATGTAATGCTGCCTCTTATTATAAATATCGATGGTTTTATACTAACCCATGTGATAGAGCCTGTTGAATTCTGGGATCAAGATCAAGTTGAAAAATATTTGCCAAATTTTGAACCCATTCAGAGGTTGCACCCGGACAAGCCGGTGACCATGGGAGGCGTGGGAATGCCATATATCTTTTCAGAGGCAAAGGTTGCCCAGGATGAGCCACTCAAACAATCAAAGTCTGTTATTAAATCGGCCTGGAAAGAGCTTGGAGATATTGTAGGAAGATATTACAGCCCTATTGAAACATACAGAAGCGAGGATGCGGAAACACTCTTTATAACCCAGGGTAGCTATGGTGAAACAGTCTCCCTGGTTGTAGATGAGTTACGAAATGAGGGAAAATCAGTCGGTCTCATTATGGATAGACTTTGGAGGCCATTTCCTTTTGAGGAATTTAGAGAGGCTGTAGGCCGGGCAAAAAACCTTATAGTTATTGACAGGTCGATATCTTATGGCGGCCAAGGTGGACCCCTTGCCATAGATCTTCGCTCTGTTCTTTATAAAGAAAAAAATCAACCAAACATTACCAACTTTATCTGTGGGCTTGCAGGTCGAGATGTAACGATTAATGATTTTAAGAATATGTATCAAAGGGCCATGGAGAAGGTTAAAAAACATACTCGAGAAGAAGATTTCGAGTACTATGGAATAAGAGGTAAGTGATGGAAATACTCGAGTCAACCAATGTATATGCCTATAAACTAATTACCAAAAAAGACTATTTTGCTCCAGGCCATAGGGCCTGCCAGGGTTGCGCAGAGGCCTTGGGCGTTCGTTTAGTTGCCAAGGCGTTGGGAAGAGATGTTATAGTATCCTCTGCTACCGGATGTATGGAGATTATATCTTCTCCTATGCCATATACGAGCTGGCGGGTTCCCTGGATACACGTTGCATTTGAAAATGCCGCGGCAGTAGCATCAGGTGCAGAGGCAGGCATGAAGGTCCTGATGAGAAAGGGCAGGGTGCCAAAAAAAAGAATAACCTTTCTTGCCATGGCAGGAGATGGCGGTACCAGCGATATTGGCGTTCAGGCCTTGTCCGGTGCCCTCGAACGGGGACATGACTTTATATATATATGCTATGACAATGAGGCATATATGAACACCGGTATCCAGAGATCCTCGGCAACGCCTTTCGGTGCCTCCACCACGACCTCCCCTGCGGGCAAGGTTATACCAGGCCAGGTAACATGGAAGAAAAACATGCCTGAAATCGCCACAGCCCATAATATACCGTATGTTGCCACAGCATGCCCGAGTTACCCCATAGATCTTATAAATAAGGTAAAAAAGGCGTCAAAGATTAAAGGGCCCGCTTACATCCACATACTTTCCGTCTGTCCCACAGGCTGGAGACTGCCGCCAGAGCTTTCCATAAAGGCTGGTCGCCTTGCGGTTGAAACAGGTGTGTTTCCCTTATATGAGGTAGAGAATGGACACTATCGGTTTACCGGGGAGATAAAAAAATTAAGGCCTGTAAAAGAATATTTACAAATCCAGGGCCGGTTCAGGCATCTCAGCGAAGAGATGATAGATACAATCCAAAAGAGGGTCGTTGAAGAGTATGAAAAAGTAAAGAAAAGAGTAAAGATGACCGAAGGAGATTAAATGAGCCTAAAGGGTATCGATCAAATATTAAAAAAATTTGAATACAGGGAATCTGCAATAATTGCAATACTGCAGGAAGTTCAAGAAAAGCAGAACTACCTGCCCGAAAAGGATTTAGAGCATATATCAGAAAAACTTCCAATACCTCTGACAAGGATATACAGAATAGCATCCTTTTACAACGCATTCAGCCTCAAGCCTCGTGGAAAACACATCATAAGCGTTTGTCTCGGGACTGCCTGCCACGTCAGGGGAGCCCCAATGGTACTTGACAGGCTTAAATTGGAGCTTGGTATAGATGTGGGCGAAATGACAGAGGATGGGCTGTTTTCCCTTGAAACAGTTAACTGCTTGGGTGCGTGTGCCATGGGCCCTATTGTTGTTTTTGGAAAAGAGTATCATGGGCAAATGACCCCTGCAAAAGTAGAGTCCGCAATCAAAAAATACAAAAAAACATCTAAGGAATAAAGATGAAAAGAATTAGCAGCCTTCAGGAGTTGGAAAAAACCAGACAAGAGATTTTAGGCAGAATAGACCCTGAAAAACCATATGTAACAATTACCTCGGGAACGTCTGCCAGGGCCTATGGATCCGAAAAGGTCATAGATACCTTGCGCAAAGAATTAAAAAAGCAAGGACTAACAGGAAAAATAGACATAAGGATAACAGGTGGCCAGGGCTTTGATGAGAGGGAGCCCCTTGTTATAGTTAGCCCGCAAGACATATTATACCAGCAAGTCAAGCCTACGGATATAGCAGATATAGTTAGCGAAACGCTACTAGGAAATAAGGTTATAGACCGCCTTCTGTACAAGGACGCTGAAACGGGTGAGACCGTTTTACATAAAACGGACATCCCGTTTTATAAGGCACAGAGCCCTTATATATTCGGGAATAATAGCAAAATCGATCCAACCTCATTAGACGACTACATTGCAATAGGCGGCTATTCTGCCCTGGCAAAGGTTTTACGTGAAATTTCCCCGGAAGAGGTAGTCGATATAATAAAAAAATCAGGCCTTCGAGGAAGGGGAGGAGGAGGCTTTCCTACCGGCAGGAAGTGGGAGTCATGCAGAAATGCCCCCGGCAAAAAACACTACGTAATTTGCAACGCCGATGAGGGCGACCCGGGTGCTTACATGGATAGAGGGCTTCTGGAAGGAAATCCTCACAGCGTAATAGAAGGCATGATGATCGGTGCCTATGCGATAGGCTCAGATGAGGGCTATGTATATGTGAGATACGAATATCCGCTTGCCTCTGAAAACGTTGAAAACGCCATAGAACAATTGAGGCAGTGTGGATTATTAGGGAAAAACATTCTTGGTACAGATTTTAACTTCAATATTAAGGTAAGCAGGGGAGGTGGTGCATTTATCTGCGGCGAATCAACGGCACTTATGGCCTCACTCGAGGGGAAGGCAGGCGAGCCGAGGGCAAAACATATTCACACCGTTGAAAGCGGCCTCTGGGATCAACCCACTAACCTTAATAATGTAGAAACATGGGCAAATGTGCCGCTTATCATAAACAAAGGTGTCGAATGGTACACGAGCATTGGCACTGAAGGCAGTAAGGGCACCAAAATTTTCTCCCTTGTTGGCAAGGTTAAAAATACCGGCCTTGTCGAGGTTCCAATGGGAATAACAATAAGAGAAGTTGTTTATGATATTGGAGGCGGCATCTCAGGAAACGGTAAACTAAAGGCCATACAGACCGGAGGACCTTCGGGAGGCGCCATTCCTGCCTCGCTGATAGACATGCCTATAGACTATGATAGACTCAGTGAGGCAGGCTCTATGATGGGCTCTGGCGGCATGATTGTTATGGATGACAAAACATGCATGGTAGACATTGCCAAATACTTTATGAACTTCCTAAAGGATGAAAGTTGCGGCAAATGTACAACATGCAGGGAAGGCACGCGGCGGATGTACGAAGTTCTTAACGCGATTACGGAGGGCAATGGAAAAGATGGCGACATCGAACTTTTGGAAGAGCTAAGCTGGATAGTTGCCGAGGGCTCTCTCTGTGCCCTCGGCCAGACTGCACCCAATCCTGTACTAAGCACTATAAGGTATTTCAGGGACGAATACGAGGCCCACATTAAAGAAAAAAGGTGTCCGGCAGGGGTATGCAAGGCCCTCATAACCTATTCCATCGATGAAGAAAATTGCACCGGCTGTGGTGTATGCAAAAATGTGTGCCCGGTAGATGCGATTACCGGCAAGAAAAAGGAACTTCACACCATAGACCCCGATACATGTATCCGGTGTGGGGCATGTATGGCCGCCTGTAACTTTGATGCCGTTAAAGTAGTTTAAATCTCGTTACTCATATAAAAGCGTAAGCAAATAATTAGCAATAAGGTAAAGGTTATTTAAAGATGATTAAATTTACAATTGATGGAGTTGAAGTAGAGGCAGAAGAAGGGCAAAATGTTCTTCAGGTCGCCTTAGACAATGGCTTTGATATTCCTCATCTATGCTACCATGAGGCCCTTGAGCCTTATGGCGCATGCCGCCTTTGTCAGGTAGAAATCACCAGAGGCAACAGAACAAGGCTTACTACATCATGTAACTATCCGGTTTTTGAGGGGATTAAGGTCCAAACAAGAACTGACAAGGTTATAAGGGCTAGAAAGATGGTCATCGAGCTTTTGCTCGCCAGAAGCCCTAATGTGCCGGTTATCAAAGAGCTGGCGGAGGAATACTCGGTAGGAACACCACGATTTAGCCTTGACAATGACGACTGCATCCTTTGTGGATTATGCGAACGGGTCTGCCGGGAAGTCGTTGGCGTTGAGGCCATCACCTTTCTTGGACGCGGATCCAGCAGAAAGGTAGGCCCGCCACTGGAGATTAATCCTCAAACATGTATAGCCTGCGGTGCATGTGCTTATGTCTGTCCAACCAATTGTATAAAGGTTGAGGAAAACGAAAACGAGAGAACTATTGTCCGATGGGGAAGGACACTTCCCATGAAAAAATGCAAGGTCTGTGGAAGGAGCTTTGCCCCGTGGTTTCAGCTCGACTATTTTGGAAAAATCACCGAGGGAATCCCAAAGGATTTCTGGGATAAATGCCCTGACTGCAGATGATTATTCTGCAATAAAAAACTGAGAGCTGATAAAGACAACGCCACACAAAAAAGAGTTTTTACAAAAATTACATCTCAACGAGAATAACTACAATGGACTGTATATTTTGCAAAATCATCTCAGGGGATATACCCGCAATAAAGGTGCTTGATGAGGAACGCGTGATTGCCTTTATGGATATAAATCCATCAGCCAAGGGCCACCTTCTGGTTGTGCCTAAAAAACATGCGGAAAATATATTCGAAATAGAAAAGAATGATCTATCAGCGGTTTTTCACGCCGCAAAGCGATGCGCCATGGCTATAAAAGAGGCATTAAACGCTGATGGGGCAACAGTACTCCAGCTTAACGGGAAGGCCTCTGATCAGGTTGTTCCCCATCTTCATGTCCACATAATTCCTCGCTGGAACAATGATGGCCTGTCTATATCAACGTGGGAAATGAAGCCCGGTAATATGGAAGAAATTCAAGCCGTGGCAGATCAGGTTAAAAAATATATGCCGGCTTATTGATGGTAAAGGCCGAGGCACTGCAACCATAACATTTGCAGTTACTAGTAAAAACGTAAGCTATCAGGCCTTAAAGCCGGCCCTTAGAAAGTAATTTTCGGCCTGGTTTTGCCCAAATTATCAGCTATCAAGCCCTTTAAGGCCCTGAATTAACCCTAAAGCCTCCATAGACACAGTATCCCTGCCATCAATTATTATGCTCCAAGGTTTTTGTAAGCACAAATTGTGAGCCGACACTATTCAGCAATCATGCAGGTAGCCTCCCCCCCCCAAGCAAACACAAGGAAAAAAAAGCACGCATCTTGACAAACCCTAAAATCATAGTAATTTTTTATTAAGATTTTAAAAGGGATTTTCTTTATAAGGGCTTTGCTACATTATGTACTATAAAGGAGGTAGGGCTATGATTATAAAAAACAGCTTGGACAATTTGTCACGATGGAGATGGGATGATACGTTTGAGGAATTAGAACGCATGAGACTGGAAATTGAAAGGCTTTATCAGTATCCTGCAATGAAACTATTCAGGGGGCACTCATCAGGTGTTTTTCCAGCAATTAACATTACAGAGGAAAATGATATCTATTATCTCCGCGCAGAGCTACCCGGGATCAAGGCAGATGATCTAGGATTATCTATAGCGAACAACACTGTTACCATTGAAGGTGAACGCAAATCAGATCCTGAGGATGAAAACACCAAATACCATAGAAGAGAGAGAGACGCGGGAAGGTTTAGCAGGAAGATTACCTTACCGGCTCAGATTGATGAGTCAAAGGCTGATGCAAAATGCAGTAACGGGATACTGACCATAGTGCTGCCAAAGGCAGAATCTGCAAAACCTAAAAAAATTGCTATTACGGCAGTGTAGCACTAACACCGCGGATGAAAGGAGGTATAAATATGGCTGAAACAAGCAAGTCTTTGCAGGCAAAGGAGAAGAGGGGACCACTATCTGTTGCTGAGCAGATCGACCAGGGTCCGACATTTACCCCTGATGTTGATATATTTGAAACGGATGGTAATATAGTTGTTGTCGCGGATATGCCTGGTGTAACACCGGAAAATATCGACATCGATCTTCGTGAAAACACCCTTACACTATCCGGGAAAGTATCATCTCCGGAGGGACCCGATGAGGTAGATATATTAAGAGAATACGAGACTGGTACCTATTTTAGGCAATTTACGCTCTCTGAGATGATTGACCAACCACACATAGACGCTAAAATGACAGATGGCGTTCTTAGGTTGACCTTGCCAAAGGTTAAACCCGTAGAACCCCGCAAGGTAAAGGTAAAAGCTGAATAGGCTTTGGCCTTCGATAAAAAAGTGGATCTTGGATCCCCTATAAATGTATGGGGGATCTAAGAAAAACTATCCCTGCCTTTTTTAAGTCAACCACTATAGGCTGAAGCCGATAGCTTAAGGGTCATACGAACAAATTAGAGCGTTACTCAGGCAGGGCTGTTGTCGTGTTGCTTCCACGCTTAGTTTTTACGAATTTACGTACCTTATAATACTGATTCCTTTGTTTAAAAGCCCTGCCAGGATAGCCCATGAATAAAGATCGCGAAATGACTCAAACTATCCGCAAACAGATAATCAACCTCCTGCTTGATGGTGATTTTTCTGCCAGAGAAATCTCTCAAACAGTCAAAATCAGGGAGAAAGAGGTATACGATCACCTCGTACATATATCAAGGTCAGTGTCAACCCGCAATAAAACACTTGTTATTGCACCTATCCATTGTCTTTCCTGTGGCTATGTCTTTAAAGATAGAAAACACTTCACCCGTCCGAGTCGATGCCCCCTTTGTAAAAGTAGTCGCATTGAAACGCCCAGGTATAGGATACATTAAGGAAAATCTATTGTATAAATGAGCAAGGCGATAAAATCCTTCCTTTTTCTTGCTATGCCTTTCTAAGCGATCTTCTCAAGCTCTCTGTTCCGGCTTTATCCACCTCCATAGTCTTTGGATCGATGACAACACCATAATCTTCCCTTGCTCCTCTCAAGGTCACATAGCCGTTTAAAAAATCCCTCATAACCATTTCTACATCCCTCTCAAGAGGATCACCATAACCCCCTCCCCCGGCGGCATCCATGATAACAATATCACCTGATTGTATCTGGGTTAGGCCATAGGAATCTCCGGCAATATTGTTGACAAGAAATTGAGCCCTCGAACCATCGCCACCGCCAAAGAGGCCTTTTGCAGGGTAACGGAATCTGCCTGACTGTATGCCAAGATTCACAGGTCCTGATGGTGCATAATCATCATCCGGCACCCTAAAAACCACCCTTCTTCCCAACCCTCCCTTGAATTTCCCTGGCCCTCCTGAATCCGGGAGAAGCGCTCTTTCTTCTACGATAAGGGGCGTATCATTCTCAAATATCTCTACAGGCGTGTTTGCACCATTTGCAGGAAATATACTTACATAATGACCATCTTCCTTATAACTGGCCCCCATTCCACCCCCTCGGATAATAACAGAATGCCATGGTGAAGTATCATTTCTCTTCCCGTAAAAGACATTCATTGTTGCCGGCGTACCGCCACTGCCGGCGATAACGTTCTCCGGCATAACCTCCGCTAACGCCCTGTAGATAATCTCGGTCAAAAAATGCCCTATCTGCATTCTCGCCGCAACTGCCGCGGGAAACCTGCAGTTTACTACACTGCCTTCAGGGGCCTTCATGGTTATAGGCTTAGCGCAACCCTCGTTATTAGGCATTTGGGGATCAAACATGCTCTTGATAGCCATAAAAACGTATGCATACGTAAAATTAAATACAACATTGCCACCCCAATCAACCTGGGCGGAAGAACCGTCAAGGTCAACGATCACATTGTCTTTCTTTATCTCAACGGCTGCCTTTATTATAACGTCACCTTTGCCTTCCCGTTGTTCTATGATGCCCTCTCCTCTGTATAAACCATCGGGTACCTTCGCAATTTCACCCCTCATGCTCTTTTCTGTAAGGCCTATTATATCATCGGCAAGTTCATCTATATTTTCCAGGCCTGTCTCTTCAAGCATCTGGCATATTTTCTCGCTGCAAACATGGTTTGCTGCTATCTGGGATCTAATATCGCCGGTTACATCATCCGGTGTTCGCACGTTCCAGCGAATCATCTCCATAACGGCCTCGTTTAAAACCCCGCGATTATATAGCTTAACGAGTGGAATAAAAAGGCCATCCTCGAAAACATCGTGGTTGTCGGATGAAACCCTTCCCCCGATATCTGAATGATGAAACACGCATGCCGTAAAGGCAACCAGGTTATCCTTGTAATAGATAGGACTCATTACACAAACATCATTGAGATGCCCTGCAAGGGCCCAGGGGTCATTTGTAATAAAAATATCACCGTTTTTACAACTATCCTTAGAGAGGCTGGAGACAATCTTTTTTATTCCTAATGCCATCGCGCCAGACTGCCCAGGCGTTGCAAAGGATCCCTGAGCTAATTCCCTTCCGTTTCTGTCGGTAAACATGCAGGTATAGTCATGGGCATCCCTTAAAAGGCTTGAGAATGCTGTCCTGGCAACCGAGCTGTCCGCTTCATCAACAATAGAGATTAGCCTTCTCCATAATATTTCTAATGTTATTGGATCAAATTTCATGGCCATTTTTGCCTCCTGATATCTAACGATCTAGTGCCATAAATCTTTTTGCATGACAAATGAGCTCTATTTTAAATCTATCCATAAAAAACCAAAGTCATCGACTGATATGGATGCATCCTCTCCAACAACTGCTGTTGACTCCCTTTCCTCAATAATAGCCGGGCCATTAAATTGGGCCCCGGGAAAGAGTAAATAACGGTCATAAACTGTATACGGAATAAAATCTCCAACAACTGGTGAGTAAGCATTTCGTATACCTTTAATTGTCTCCTTAAGGGATGAGGTCTTTATTTCTATCTTTGGCAGTTGAAGTGGGTGCTCTGGAAGTCTCGCCCTGACCTTATAGTTTATCAACTCTACAGGTGACTCAGGGTAAGTCCTGCCATAAAGATTCTTGTAAATCCCGTCGAACAGCTCCCTTACCTCTTCCCTGGTAATCTTTGTAAAATTATCAACAGATATAGGAACATTTGTCTCTGAACCCTGACCTATAAAACGCATATCAAGGGATCTTTCAAATATAATAGTCTCCTTCTCCCCGGCCTTCATTATAACCCTGCCCGCCTCTGTCTCCATTTCTTGAAATATTGACTCAATATCAGAAAACTCCGCATCCTCAAGGCTTTGTTTGTGACTTCTTAATACATCGAATGCCCTTGGTGCGGTAAAAAATCCAAGGGCTGATCCCACGCCCGGTATTGGCGGAATAAGTAATCTCGGGGCCCCCAATTTTTTTGCCAAGCCGTACGCATGAACTGGCCCAGCTCCTCCAAAGGCTATTACGGTTACGAGCTTTGGGTTCCCACCTTTCTCTGCAATATGCGTCTTGGCAGCACCCGCCATGGTCTCATTTATGAGATCATGAATTCCCCATACCGCCCTCTCCAGAGAAACACCAAGAGGGCCGGCAATGATTTCCTCCACGCCTTTCCTGGCGGCCTGTTTATCGAGTTTCATTTCTCCACCGAGAAAGTAATTCTCATCGAGATAACCAAGCAGGAGGTCCGCATCCGTGACCGCCGGCATAGTGCCACCTTTTCCATAAGAAATAGGCCCTGGGTCTGCACCGGAGCTTTCAGGTCCAACTTGAAGGGTTCCCATTTTACCAACCTTTGCTATGCTCCCTCCTCCTGCACCAATTTCCATTAAATCTACTACCGGTACTTGTATGGTTAAACCACTACCCTTCATAAATCTTTGAACCCTTCCCACCTCAAACGTAGGGACTACACCTGCAACGCCCCCCTGAATCAAGCAAGATTTTGCGGTCGTACCTCCCATATCAAAGACAAACATCTCCGGGATATTAAACTGTTTTCCGTAATACTGCCCTGAGATAACAGCTGCCGTCGGTCCAGACTCAATTACCCTCACAGGAAAATCTACGGCTGTGTCCACTGATGTGATGCCACCGCTTGCCAGCATAATAAAAAGCCTCCCGTCAAAACCGATAGATTTCAATCTGTTTGATAACCTGGATAAATATCTTCCGGTCAAGGGCTTAACATATGCATTGGTAGCTGTGGTACTGGTTCTCTCATGCTCTCTTATCTGGGGTAGCACCTCATAGGAGATAGATATAGACATTTCCGGGGCCTCTTCTAAAATAATCTCCTTGATCATGCGTTCATGTACCGGGTTTTCAAAAGAATTTATAAGGCACACAGCTATTGATTTAATCCCCATGTCTATCATTTGACGAACAACGTCCCGGACATTTTTGGGGTCTAAAGGCTTAATCACCTTTCCATCGCTCCTGATCCTCTCGTCTACCTCAAAGCGAAGAAACCTGGGAATCAACGGCTCAGGATATTCTGAGAATATGTCATAAGGCGCATAACGAATCTCTCTGCCAAGTTCTAAGACATCCCTGAAACCCTTCGTTGTAATAAGCCCGGTCTTAGCGCCCTTTCTCTCTATAATTGAATTAATTACTAACGTTGTTCCATGGATGACCTCGTTTAATTTACCAACAAACCCTCTGACACCTTTCTCCAATTCTTTTATACCCTCTTCTACTGCATCGGAGGGATCCTTTGGCGTTGTGAGGCATTTATTAATATGTATTTTACCAGTCTCATCATTCAAAAGAACAAAATCAGTAAAGGTTCCGCCTATATCACATCCTAATCTGTATATTTTATCGGACATATAAGCCTCCGGATTTAAACTGATTAAACTTATTATCAACTTTAAATGCCTTTGTCAACGAACTCCGTTTAATAATCTTACTCTAACCCGCTTTTCGTTATTTGATCCCTTACAGTTGCTTATGAACATACTTTGTTTTGAACAAAAAAATAGGTTAACAAACAAAATAGTTACCATATCGTTTGTACATGCCTTACAATGCCCAATATCAAAATCGAAGACTCAATTCATATTATCGTTGACGTCTTTCATGAAATCTTTTAAAACCAAAAAGGCTATACCTGTTCGTATGATATAATTTTTTTCTTTTAAGCTGCTTAGAACACACAAACAATAACTCTTTTTTGGAGGAGTATAAAATGATTATAGGGATACTGAAAGAAATAAAGACTGAGGAAAACCGTGTGTCTATGACACCCGCAGGCGTAGAGGTGCTGAAGCAACACGGACACAAGGTGCTTGTTGAAAAGGGCGCGGGCAAGGGAAGTGGCTTCACTGATGCATCGTATGCCACTCATGGTGCGGAAATTATAAAAACCTCAAAGGAAATTTATAAAAATGCAGACATGGTTATGCATGTAGAAGAGCCTCTGCCGCCTGAATACAGTCTCTTAAGAGAGGGACAGATACTTTTTACCTATCTTCATCTTGCAGCAGACGAAACCTTAACAAATGCGCTTATCAAAAGCCTTTCTATCGATATCGCCTATGAAACCATTCAAAAGGACGACGGTTCCCTTCCCCTGCTTATACCGATGAGTGAGGTTGCCGGACGTATGTCTATCCAGGAAGGGGCGAGATATCTGGAGATGTCAAGAGGTGGGGAGGGCGTTCTGTTAGGCGGTGTACCAGGGGTTGATCCGGGCACAGTTCTTGTTATCGGAGGAGGCATAGTTGGCACAAATGCCGCTAAAATGGCCTGCGGCCTGGGTGCAAAGGTCTATGTGTTAGACGCATCTCTCAGCCGACTCCGGTATCTGAGCGATATAATGCCAAAAAACTGTTTTCTTCTTATGTCAAGTCCTGCCACTATAAGGGAAATTATAAAAAAGGCCGATGTAGTTATAGGCTCGGTGCTTATTCCGGGGGCCAAGGCACCAAAATTAGTTACCCGTGAAATGTTAAAAACCATGAAGAAAGGTTCGGTAATGGTAGATGTTGCCATTGATCAGGGAGGTTGCTTTGAAACCTCAAAACCAACAACTCATTCCGATCCGGTTTACACCATAGATGGGGTAGTTCATTATTGTGTAGCCAACATGCCCGGCGCCGTGGCAAAAACCTCTACAATTGCTCTAACCAATGCAACCCTGCCATATGCAATTGAGATTGCAGATAAAGGCTGGAGGAGGGCATTAAAGGAGAGCACGGAAATTAGACGAGGAGCTAATGTAATAGAAGGAAAGGTTACGTATAAAGGCGTTTCGGATGCCTTTAACATGGAGTATGTAAACCCGGAAGACCTTTTATAAGGCTCTTGAAGTCAACTACTATCCCTAAAAGGGATGGCTTGAGGGCCAGGCGCACGAAGGGGCAGGGTTTTTGAAACGCATTGCTTCTTCTCTGCGCCTGCCTGTGCCACGTTGCCCTTTGTGCCCCTGGCCCAGGCCTGGCACTACAAGGAACGAGCTTACAGCGCCATTTAGTAAACGTAATAAATACATTGCACAAAAGTCGCGCCTCCCGATCCCGTCGTGGTCTCGGGACGGAGAGGACAGGTTAAAATGTAACCATACCTTTTTTAAATATGCTTAGCGTTCAACCATTGCCCCTTTTCGGCTATTATTCGATAACAAAGCCACTTTTTTTAGACATTAATCTATCTATTGGTTATCAAATAGCCCTCATATATTGCTGATTATCACTTCGCCAGGCCTATTTCAGTCAAACAATCACATCGGAGCCAATGTTTTTGTTACCTTAAGGCCTTGAATTAATTGGCTCATGCTTTAACCCACCTTGAAAAACTAATCTCTTCTCACATTTGTTTATAAGCGGCGTTTTTTATTGATAAACAACCAATATAAATATATAAAACTATAAAAATCAGGTGAAAAATGAGAATACTTTTAACCAATGATGATGGAATATTAGCAGACGGCTTAGCGGCGCTGTTTGAGGAACTCAGGCATGATTTTGAGGTTTCAGTAGTTGCGCCAGAAACCGAAATGAGCGCTGTAGGTCACGCTATTACCCTGGCAAATCCACTCAGGATCAATAAATTTAAAAGAAACGGAGCATTCATAGGTTATGGAATAAGCGGGACCCCTGCTGATTGCGTAAAAATAGCCATGCAGGAAATTTTAGAACTTAGACCCGATATGATACTTTCGGGAATTAACCTTGGCTCTAATGTAGGGATAAATATACTGTATTCAGGGACTGCATCTGCAGCCACAGAAGGTGCGTTCTTTGGTATCCCATCCATAGCTATTTCCCTTGCTACAAAGACAAACCCGGACTTTTCCTTTGCTGCAAGATTTTCAAGAAGGCTGATTAAGTTTGTAAATACTAATGGTCTGAGGAAAGGCACCGCGTTGAACGTAAATATCCCGGCTATAAAGGAAAAAACGATAAAAGGCGTATCCTTTACTACCCAGGACCTTGTTTCGCAGAGAGATATATATGAAAAAAGGACAGACCCAAGGGGAAATGTCTACTATTGGCTGGCAAAGGAAATGCCCATTGAGGAGAGTTTGCCCCATACGGATTTAAGGGCACTCAAAGAAGGCTGGATAACTATAACCCCAATCACCTTTGATCTAACCGATTTGAAAGAAGCGGAGAGGTTAAATTCCATTGGCTTTGACTTATAGGTAGTAATTTTTATCATATGTTCCAAAGAATTTTTGTAATGGATATATTACGTCAACCCAGCTCTTTACATTACGGGTGATTAAAAAACTTACATATCCTGAACGTAAATAACAGTACAGCCCATCTGAAAAATAAAACTTTGCCTAATTAAGGCAAGTAATGAGCCTGATACTTCTTGAATAGCAGGCCATATAAGTGTATATATTGACGTATGCAATATTAAGCTAAAGGAGGTTTTTATGAAAGGTCCGATCAACCTTGTACGATCAAATGAAATTGCAGACTATATAAATATTAACCCCATATACGAATGGGCGGAAGGCAAGACATATCTTGTTATTGACCAGATTTCATATAAACAAAAACCAGGGGCTATACTTTGTTATTACAACCCTCCTGTTCACCAGGTAGGAAATCCAGGACTTGACGCTTATCTTGAGGGACTTGACAAGGTATATGAAAAAAGAGATGAGTTAGAATTCCTCATCCTTTATGGAGCAAATGATCAAGTACATGCGGGCGGTGATCTTAAAGAGAGCCTTAATAAGCTAGACGCCACCATCGAGGCTAAAAAAGAAAAAGAGGCAAAGGGTGCTGCTGCTGAGGAGATCGATGAACTCTATGACTGGGCTGATAATAGATTAAAAAAGGGCATCGCCCTGCACGGAAGCATAAGACGAATTGCCGAGCACATCAGGGTTGTAGCTGTATGCGGCGGCGGCACACGTTTTGGCGGCTCAGCAGAAATACCGCTAATGGCAGATTTTCTGGTGGGAGATTCTCGTAGCGCTATGTGTTTCAGTGAGGCAATGATAGGGCTAATACCTGGATGGTCAGGCATAGCCAGATCCTTGATCAAGGCAGGCGAGACTAATGTAGAATATATGACAAAGACATCAAAGGAAGTCAAGGCATCACAGCTAAGGGATAGTGGGATATATAACGCAGTTGTCGATGTATCTTTTCCCTTTCCGAGAATGAAAAAAACTGATGACCGTGAGGCAGATAAAAAGCAATACTCTGAAGAACTTGAAGTGCACAACCATCAAACAGGCCTTCTTTTGCTTCCAATGGGACTACAAATAGCCACATGCCGACCAGAAAAGATTTCGGTATTAAAAGAAAATGAAAGGGCAACCCTGGCGACAAAAGAGGACATTGCTGCTGAGGTGGAAAGGAGAAAAAATCCGGAGATCTATTCCGGCCTCTGGGGAAAACCCCTGCGCGAGGAAAAAGACGCAATGTCTCGTCTGGGAAGACCATTGGCACCACAATCTATAAAGGCATTGGAAGGTCTTCTTGATGAATATGAACCATCGACTTTTAACGAAATTGCCTTTGTTGAAAAAGAGATGAAGGCTGATGCCGGTCTTTACAGAGATCCGCGGTTTAGGGCTGGATTGATTGGAACACTGGAACAGAAAGTAGCAGACTTTAGATTATAGGAGGATATAGGGAATGAGACAGTATTTTGAAAAAATGACAGTTTTTGGCAAAGACCTAAAGGAAAGTGAGAAAAAACAAGGCCAAGAAAATGCCGATATTGTAGCAAAGGCTGAAAAAGAGGCAGAAGAGGCCGTAGGAGCCAGAATACAATCTGGTCTACCAGAGGAAAGAATCCACCAAAGGGGAGAAAAAACTGCTATGGAAAGGCTTGAACTCTTAGTCGATCCCGGTACATTTTTACCCTTGAACAGCCTCTATGATCCAGAATTTAACCAGGAGGGAACGACAGGTGTTATCTCAGGAATTGGTAAAATCTCCGGCAGGTATGCGTCAATAATCGCATCGGACAACAAGGTCTTAGCAGGGGCATGGATACCGGGCCAGCGAGAACACGTATTTCGTGCTCAAGATATAGCAGAGCAACTGCATATACCGCTTGTTTGGGTTCTTAACTGCAGCGGTGTAAAATTAACTGAGCAGGAAAAGGTATATGCGGGCAGGAGATCCGGGGGCAGAACCTTTTTTAGGCATGCTGAGCTGACCCAAAAGGGCATACCTGTAATAGTTGGCATGTATGGCACAAATCCAGCTGGTGGCGGATACCATGCCATAAGTCCGGCGATTATTTTTGCCCATGAAAAATCAAACATGGCAGTTGGCGGCGGAGGTATAGTCAGTGGAATGGCACCTAAAGGCGGTTTTGACCTTGAAGGCGCTGAAACCCTTATAGAGGCAACAAGAAAGTTTAAGCAGGAACCTCCCGGGGGAGTCAAGGTGCATCATGATGTAACAGGGTTTATGAGAGAGGTTTTTGACACAGAGGAAGGGGTTCTTGAGGCAATAAAAAAGTGTATGGCGGGCATGCCGCTCTATGACCCATCAACATTTAGGGTTGCAGAGCCTTGCGAGCCTATTTACTCCCCGGACGAACTTAATATGATCGTCCCAATGAATCAAAAAAGGACGTACAGTATTGAGCAGGTTATGGCAAGGCTTTTTGATGGAAGCGAACATATGGAATACAGACCAGATTATGGGCCTGAGGTTTATTGCGGAATCGCAAAGATAGACGGCTTTGCCGTTGGTGTTATTGCCAACCGCCAGGGCTTTTTAGGAAAAGACTACCCCGGCTATGCAAAAGGGGAGTACCTGGGTATTGGCGGCAAGCTTTACAGAGAAGGCCTGATAAAAATGAACGAAATGGTCATGTTCTGTGGCAGGGATAGGCTCCCGATTATATGGTTTCAAGATACCTCCGGCATAGATGTTGGGGATACCGCGGAAAAGGCCGAACTCCTTGGTTTGGGTCAATCACTAATATATTCCATAGAAAGCTCGGGTCTTCCAATGATGACCGTTGTTTTAAGAAAAGGATCGGCTGCTGCACATTACATCATGGGTGGGCCTCAAGCAACAAGAAACAATGCCTTTACCCTGGGCGTCCCAACAACTGAAATTTATGTGATGCACGGTGAAACAGCTGCTGTTGCAGCCTTTGCAAGAAGATTAGTTAAGGAAAAGGACAAAGAAAAATCACTGGATCCAGTTATTGATAAGATGAATGCCCTTGCACAGCAATACTATGACCAGTCAAGACCGATATTTTGCGCAAAGGCAGGCTTTGTGGATGAGATTACGCCTATAAGGCAATTAAGAGATTATTTTATCGCCTTCACAAGAAGCTCTTATCAAAACCCTAACAGCATTTGTCCTCATCATCAAATGCTGTTGCCGCGCTCTATCGTCGGCTAATATACGTGTTAGGTCCGCTCAAAATTCTATCAAATTTTGAGCGGATACAAATAACTGGTAAAATAAAGCCGCTATTTCTTTTTATCGGGAAGAACCTTGGGTATGTTTTTAACTGCTTCTGTTCCCTCAGAGATAATCTCCCCGATCTTTTTTGACTCACGTGAAAATTTTTTTCTCCATTCCTTGTATAGGCCTGGCGATATCAACCTTATCATTGACTGATAGGTAACAGTAACCATGTGCGCTGTCTTAGACTTAGTTATCAACGGGCTTTTAGAAGGCATAAAAAAGGTGAGAATCACGATCACTATATATGATACAATAACCGCCTTAACTATGGCTAAGCCTATGCCCAGACTCTTGTCTAACCATCCAATCAAAAGTTTTTTAAAAATAAACTTTAAAAAAACACCAAGCATGGTAAAGAATACAAGGACAGAAACAAAGATGAGGCCAAAACTTATAAGGGACAGGTATTTTTCTAACTGGATATAATCTTTTAGAAAGGTGTTCATATTTGGATAATATTGATTAGCTATCAATAATCCAAAAATTATCCCGAGAAGGGAGGAAATTTCCCTGAAAAAACCCCTAAAAAAACCTTTTACAACAAAAAAGGCTGCTAATCCAAGGATAATGAAATCAAGCATGTTCATTTGTAGGTTTTAACAGAGAAAAATTTTTTAAGTCAAGTTTATTTGTAAGCATAAAACAATATATCGTAAACCTTTTATAACTTAGTTTAATTAGCTTTAGTAAATAGAGGAGGCTAAATCTTTGGTAAATCCATTAGAAGGGGAGGTTCATAATTGAGGGTTAAAATCGCATGTGCTACAGATGATGAAAAGGAACTATCAAGAGACCATTTTGGCTCGGCAAAGGTTTATCTTATTTATGAGTTAGATTTTGAAACAGGGCAAACAAGTTTTTTAGAAAGGATAGAAAATACAACCGAGGAGGAAAGAGGGCATGGAGATCCTATAAAAGCAAAGGGTGTCTCAGAGTTGATGAAGGGAATTCACGTATTGGTAGGACTCACTATGGGACCAAATATAGCAAGGATAAGGAAAAATTTTGTCCCCGTAATTTCCAGAAAGAAGGATATCAAGGAAACCCTGAAACGATTAAATAAAAAGTTAGCAAATATAAAATCCGAGAGAGCGAAAGCAACAGGAGAAGACAGATCTAGTATAATAATAGAGTAACTTACTATCGGCTAAGGCCGATAGCTCGAGGGCCAGAGGCATAGACTGTTTGGAGACGCATTATTTCTTTTGTGTGCCCCTGGCTCAGGCCTGATACTCCAAGGAACGAGGACAGAGCGCCATTTAGTAAATGTAATAAACACATAAATACATTGCACAAAAGTCGCGTCTTTCGATTCCCGACGATACGTCGGGAGAAGGCGAGGGTTTTTCACAATCCACGAGTGGGGCAACATTAGAATAACCATCTATTTTAGCCCACAGGTTATAGTGCTCCATGAATGCCCATGCCATTCAGCATAGAAAGTCATTTGGTAGGTATAAAAATAGCTTTTTAGATAAAGGCATTCTCCTATTGAAAAGGAGTAACAGCGTTAATAACCTCCCCGACATCATCAACGTCTTCCAGGTTTTCAATCAACTGTATCAGCTTGTTAACATTAGCCTCGGGGATAGGCCTTTCAGAATGGTTAAGGCATTTTTTGAACTTATCTATGCACTGCCCCATGCTCATTGGTTTTTGAGGGTGTCCGGATACATATTCCATGTATGTTTCATACACCAATCCCTTTTTTGTTTTTATCTCAACCCTGTTAGGCGGAATAGTTGCTATTTTATCCAAATCCGGGTCTATAATTACCTTTACACGACGGGCAAGGCCTAAAACATCTTTATTCTTTATTGCCTCCTCAGTAAGATGTGCCAGCTCAAGGCCTCCCCTTATGGCCGCATTAGCAACCGCATACGGCACGCTAAAATGAGCATCTCTAACGTTTGTTGGGTTGTATTTATTTTCCCCCTTTCCGCATGCGTTATACACAAAGGCACTTGTATTAACAATAACCTCTTCAATGTCGTCCGCGCTTATGTTGTTGTCCTTCATTATCTTCATTGTTGCATCAATAGGGATATGGGTTCCCTTTCCGCTTGGATAAGGTTTGATGCTGACATACGCTGATTCAAATCTTTCGCCCACCTCGCTTATGACCATCTCAGCATCATATTCGTTTCTGTCATAAACAGGATAAAAGCCATAGGTCCCTTGCAAGATGTTCTTTGATCCGGTAAATCCCCTTTGGGCAAACATTAGTGCTAAAACCCCTGACCTTGCCCCAAAACCTTGCTGCACAGGAACAGTGGATGCCCCTTCTTCATAGCCCTGGGCACTTCCAGCACACTGGGTGTAGGCTATGCCCATGGCATTTGTTATCATATCCTCATCAAGGCCCAGCAGACTTGCCCCCGTGGCAACCACACCAAAAGGCGAATACGTCTCACCCTGCCACCCATGATATTTTGTCGCGGACATACGAAGACGGCAAGCGATATCTGAACCAAGAACATTAGCAAGAATAAACTCCTTGCCGCTGACCTGTCTTTCCGTGTATTCAGACAATGCAAGCGTTACCGGTACAAATGTAGCCCCAATATGACCGGCAACACCTTTCCCTTTGCCGCCTTCAAATACATCATCAAAGTCCATAGCTCTCGCCATTGTACAGTTTGCCAAAACTGCATGAAAGGCAGGAACCCTTCCGCCGTAGACCAGAACAGTGGCCTCCTTTTTGCCGCCATAATCAAGAACAAAATCTACTATGCCCTTTCCCTCTGGTGTAGAGCTGCCAAGTATAAGACATCCAAGGGTATCTAAAACAGATTTTTTGGAAACCTCTATGGCCAGGGCCGGCAAATCCTCATATCTGGTTTGCACCACATTCTTCACAAGTTTATTTATCAAATCCATTGTTATTCTCTCTTTCTAAATTTAAAATTTTTACTATCGGTTTTTCCTGTCACTAATCGTTAGTATGTTTTGGAAATCGAAATACAACACACCGTCCCTATCCTGCGAACGTAACAAGGTTTTGTACCTTTTCACGGTCAGTATTTACACGGGCAACGGGATGATCCCAGTCTGGATACCCTATAGCCAAGCCGATTATAATGCGTTTTGATTCAGGGATTAATGCAATTTTTCTAAGATTTTCCGGATAATCCACAATAGCCCGCATAATGCAGGTGCCGAGGCCAAGCTCTAGCGCGGTAAGGGCAATATTCTCTGTAACAAGTCCTACATCTAAAATTGGCCAGTCGCTTTGAAGCACCCTGTCTACAACTATTACAATAATAGCGGGCGCATAGTAAAACTGGACCATTCTTTCACTCCATTTTTCCTTCTTGTTTGCCTTGTTTATGTCCATTGTCCCGAATATCTGTTTGGCAAGAGCTACCTGTCTTTCCTTATAAACCCCCTCAAGCACTGGGGCAATATCCCTTGTTTGCCCTACCGGAATATCGGGATTTGGTAATTCGCCACGACGATAATCATGTAAATACGCTGCCTTTAGATCGCTCAGAACATTGCCCTTTATTACAAAAAATTCCCATGGTTGAAGATTAACGGCAGAAGGTGCATGTGTGGCTATCTCTAAAAGCTCAATTATAAGCTTCTCGGGAACCTCCTCAGGCTTAAACGCCCGTATAGACCTTCTTGACAAAATACCCTCGATCAGTTCCACGTAATACCTCCTATCAATTATTTTATGTCCTATTGACCATAAAAAATTGGCCCCCCCATGTCAATGTTAAATTAAAAATTTCCCACTAATGAAAAACCAAAGGGCAGAGGCTGCGGGAACAACTTAAGCTCACGGGTTTACCCGGGCAACCCTTGCATTTCTTGGCGCTGAAAGCAAAACCTGCTTTTAATTCCCGAAGCTATGTAGTCTAATTATCGGCAAGGCTATAGGCTTATAAAATTTTCATAAACAAATCCTGAGTTAATATGGTATATAACTCATATGAGCAGACAAAAACGCATATTATTGGCCGTGGGAATTCTCGTTTTCGATTCTATCACGTTTTTTATGCCATTAGCCGCCCTTTTCCTTGCCTATGTTTTAATATATAATCCCCCATGGGTAAAAAATTTTATCGACTCCCTCGATTGAATGAATAAGGCATTTATTGGAACGAAATAAACTTGATGGGGACTTTGATCTTACGTCCAGGCTGGACTATACGTGCCTTTAAAAATAATGCAGTAATCAGTATCAAAGCAACTAACAACAATGTTTATTAAGGAATTTAGTGAAAAGGCCTTCAAATTAGGCTTTATAGCTACAGGGTTTTCAAGGCCAAAAACCCCTTTGTATTTTGAGAAATTTACAAAATGGATCAATCAATTCGAAATGGGGGATTTAGGTTATTTAAAACGAAACCTGGATATTAGAAAAGAGCCTGAAAGACTTCTCAAGGACCTAAAGATAGTTATTTCTCTTGCGTACCCTTATCCGGCAAATAAGCCAACAACTAACGACGGATACAGCGCGGCAAGATACAGTAATCCCACGGAAAAGGATTACCATATAAAAATGAAGGCCCTGGGAAAACGATTATGTGGGCTTATACAGAGCCGTTTCCCGGAAAGCCGTTCCAGGGTATGCGTGGACTCAGCGCCCATTCTTGAGAGGTCATTTGCGGCTGCAAGTGGTATTGGCTTTATCGGAAAGAACAATATGCTTATCGTTCCTGAATATGGCTCCTACTGTTTCCTGGTAGAAATCCTAACTACTGCTGAATTCAGCATCCCTTCTTCTCACGCAATAGAAAACAGGTGTTACTCCTGTACCAAATGTATTGATAGCTGCCCTTCAGGTGCGTTGAAATCTCCCTTTTGCCTTGATCCATCAAAATGCTTCTCGTATTTGACTATTGAATATAAGGGCGACATCACCAAACAAACAGCAAAAAAAATGGGAAATGTTTTTTTTGGGTGCGATATATGCCAAGAGGTTTGTCCTTTCAATAAAAATGGTTCCCCTGTTGTTTGCCTTCCAGCTTCGGACGATATCATTTCAATGGATGAGGTTGATTTTGAAAGCAGCATGGGAGAGAGCGCATTTAAAAGGGCAGGCTTACAAAAACTGCAGCATAATATAAGCTTGATCAAGCAAACAAAGGAATAACGTATCGTTTTTATGTACTATTGAATCACCTTCCATTTAAAAAATTAACTCCTTTCTATTTTTTATTGATTATGTAATAATTTAATAATAATTATTTCGTGTTTTTTACTAATGATTTAACGTTAGGTTATCATAGTTCCGCAATGAGACTTAATTTCTAAAAAGGAGTTTTTACGATGAATAATCCATTGAGATATAATATTGCTGATGCAAGATTGACTTACAATGGTCATTACGAGCCAATGATAATGAATGAGAGCAAGGCCTCCTCCTTTAACCTTAGACATCAAGAGGTACTAAATTTTTATGGTCTCGAGCTTGTAGAGGGAGCTGTTTATATAATCGATGATACAGTTAATGGCCGCTCCAACCTTGGCGTGTTTAGGAGCAAACAGCTTCGCCAAGCCATCATCTTGGCTGCCGCGCTGCCGGCCGTTGCAGTTGCTATTGATGGCCTTGGTTCACTAAATAAAGTCCCAAAAGAGCTTCAAACAAAGGCCGTTATCAATGAACTAAAAAGGAACAATGATCGCGTTGCATCGCAGGTAATGAGCGAGGTGCTTCAAATCACCACAGAGACCTTTGATGTGGGAGAGGAAGTTGTTATAGAAAGTGCCATAACAGAGGGCGTAAGGGCTAAGCCTGGGCTTGAAGCCGGAGGAAACCCAACGATACCGGTTGGAGCACTTTTCGGAAAAGAAGAGCATTGCAGCCGATATGGTCATGGCCTTAGCGAGGAAATTTACAGACTTTCCATGGGTTCAGATGTTATAGATGGAACTGGGAAATCAATAAAGGGCCTTCATAGCTCACTTACCTCACTGTTTGTTACGGAGTCAGGCTTTAAAAGACACTTGCCCGATATTTACGTAGAACGTTGGATGACAGGATCACCCTTTCCAGAATTTAATCCAAGGGATACAACATTGGAGGAAGAGGCCGAGATTATAGCTGAGGCATGTGGGATAAAAAATTTATCTCAAATGACTGCATTTTTTATCGATAGGGCGCGGCATAGGCCCGCCATGGATAAGCTTAATAAAATAGGTATAGCTACACCCTTTGACAAGGATGGCGATCTTTTTCCTGCTTTGATCATGGGGTTAGAGGGGCTAAAATTCCCTGACGGTCGCCCCTTAGTGAGCATGGTAGGAGAAATAGGGGGAAGCGCTGAATGGACTGTGGGATCACTTCCGTTAGTTTGGCGTGGGGGTCAGAGCCTTGGCATGCTGACAAGTCAGAGTTCGCTTACTAAAAAGAATCTCTCAGACGAAGAGTGATGGAATGAACGCTTTCACTACACTGAGGATGAATTAATTTTATTGCAGGACGCCCGTTTTGAACAAAAGCCATTTTTTACCGTAGACGATATTATGGAAAAACCATTTGCCGGCGGAGTCAGTGCGTTTTGTGCCATATCTGATAATTACTTTCTTCCACAGCTAAAGGGAGTGACGATAGATCGTGAAAGTGGGATTATCAATACAGACACACTTATGATAAACTCCCTTGGGAACATAGAACAGTGGCATCTGTCGTTTAAAGCCATTGATAACATTCATTCAACCGCAAAAAAAATGACGTCACCGAAGTCATTATTGATTAATGATAAAAAAGTTTCTTTGGAGAAGAAAATCCGCGACATGGCCTCTGATGAAGTTCAACGTTTAAGGCTCAGGCTCTTTTTCATAAGCGAATATTATCCAGCTATAATTCATACGTCTGGAAAGATGGCTGTTCTTGAAAAAACAATAGAATCCTTGATTGGTAGAGATGCCTTAAATGAGCAAGATCGAGAAATAGTTAGAGCCATAGTTAAGGCCGTCCCGGAATGGTTTATCAGCGCATCCTGATTACATATACATAGTCATAATCACCTATCCTAATGTTATATGGAAATCTTCAGAAGTCAGGGATCAGAGATCACCAGCCAGAGGCGAGGGGTTAGAGATAAATAATGATACACTGGGCTCAGGGTACGTCTCTTTTCTCTGCCGCAAAAGGTATGTATCATTTTCTATATACCTTTGGGTTTGTGCACTGAGGAACAGGCATTATAATTCGGATGTCTTAGCGAATATCACATCTCCGTCTCTACTATAAACCAGTATAGCTACTGTTAATGGTTTATCTGTTGTTTTACCTATTTTATAATCGCCCTCAATTATAGTAAATCTGCGGATAAAGAAGCGTACTCCCTTTTTGTAATTTTCCGGCATCCCATCTTTCAGTGAACAGTTAGGATATACCCATCTTTCTACCTTGTCTGATTCCTTTAGGCTGACGATTACAAAAATATATCCGCCCACAGGCTCATCATTGTTTAAAGTATTTAAAAGTTTAAATCTTAGGCTGATTAGGGCGTTCTCCCTCTTCACCTCTAAATCCTCTACGTCAACAAGTTTAGGTTTTGTAACATCTGTATTGCTTGGTTCATCTCTGACCTGGTCATCAGCAACAACACCTGAGATTGAAATATTGTTGATTTGATCTTCAATATATTTATTTAGAAAGGCAATGTCTTCTTTGTATTTTTCGATATTCTGATTTGCCATTTCAAGTTCCGTGTTGAGGCTATCTATTTTCCCTTTATACCTTTCCCCCCTTCGGTAGTTGTCAAGGTATTCATTGGTAATAAATAGTGTGGCTATAATATAGAGGGTCAAAAAAATTGCAGCGAATAACAAAAGTGTGGCCGATATCTTAAATGTAAAAACCTTTCCAACGTTTTTAAAAACCATAACTGTTAAACGTCTTTGGTTTTCAAAGCTTCTTCTTGTAGGTCTTTTACCGCTTTTATCCTTTTTTTTAGGTTTATCTCCCATATTCTTAACTTTTTATTCTACAGGGCAGGTATTGTAATCATTATGTATGCCTAACCGGAAAAATGCGGCCAACGTTTTCGTATTGAAGCATGGGCAGCAAAAAAAGAGTGTGTCAATCTTAAGAATAAGCTATTCGAAGACAATTCATGAAGTTCTTACATATAAAAATAGCTTAATTATTCCTTACTTCGCATATTCCGTTGCCCTTGTTTCCCTGATCACTGTCACCTTAATTTGGCCAGGATACGTTAGGTCCGTTTCAATCTTCTTTGCAATTTCTCTGCAAATGAGGGCTGCCTCGAAATCATCAAGTTTGTCGCTGCTTACTATTATTCTTAGTTCTCTTCCAGCTTGAATAGCGTAACATTTAGTAACGCCTTTAAAAGAGGATGCAACCTTTTCCATATCCTCCAGCCTTTTAACATAGGACTCAAACATCTCGCGCCTGGCGCCTGGCCTGGCGCCTGAAAGGGTGTCCGCAGCTTGAAGTAAAATATCATAAACAGAACTGACTGGGATATCCTCATGGTGAGCCGCTATGGGATGAACAACGGATTCCGGTTCGCCATATTTTTTGGCCAAATCAGCACCTATAATAGCATGTGGGCCCTCGACTTCATGGTCAACTGCCTTGCCTATGTCGTGCATGAGTCCTATTCTCTTTGCCAGCTTTGTATCCAGTTTAAGCTCAGACGCCATAATCCCGCAAATAAACGCTACCTCGATGGAATGTTGTAAAACATTCTGTGCATAGCTGGATCTGTATTTTAATCGCCCTATCAGCTTTATAAGCTCTGGATGTATTCCATAAACCCCCACGTCAAAAGTTGCCTGCTCACCCGCCTCTTTTATGCTGGCCTCAATCTCCTTGCTCGTCCGTTCAACAATCTCTTCAATCCTTGCAGGATGAATCCTGCCATCTTCAATCAGTTTCTCTAATGCTAACCTTGCTACCTCCCGCCTAACCGGGTTAAATCCAGATAAAACCACTGCTTCCGGGGTATCATCAATTATAAAATCTATGCCTGTGGCAGCCTCGAGCGCCCTGATATTCCGCCCTTCCCTGCCAATAATTCTCCCCTTCATCCCATCATTGGGCAGAGTAACTACCGAGACACATTCCTCGGCAATTCTGTCACTGGCATATCTTTTTATAGATAAGCTCAAAATTTCCTGTGCTTTTCTGTTAGATATTTCCCTGGTCTCTGCCTCTATTTTCTTAAT
>Ga0180434_10001683_pt1 | contig 31028 bp, 53 predicted proteins | sample SS_ome_7_FD_132453 | JGI IMG/M metagenome (GOLD analysis project Ga0180434, IMG submission 132453) | Hypersaline lake sediment archaeal communities from the Salton Sea, California, USA - SS_1_D_2 metaG | ecosystem: Environmental > Aquatic > Non-marine Saline and Alkaline > Hypersaline >... | reverse complement strand
GAGGAAATAATCAAATTGAAAACAAGGCAGAGAGATGTCATCATTAACCTACTAAACGGAAAGAAATGAAACCACTACTAACCATCATCGCCCTTGCGCTGTCCATGACCGTGGCGGGGCAGACAAAAGACACAATCACCCTTAAGCATGGAATAACTAATGATCTTGAAAAAGGCCACCCGCCGAAATGGGTCACTCAAGAATTTTATTATTCATACATTGCCTTGTCATTAAATCTCATGCAAGCCTACATCCAGGAGTGTTATGCGGACAGTGTTTTGGTTCCGGAGATGTACACATCTAAGACACGAAAAATAATGGAAATATGGCACTCTACTGGAGATACCACTTATAGTACAATGCGCTATTGGGTACCATGTTATGAACCGGTAACACCTACCTTTGAGGGCTATGTTAAATGGATGGAAAAACTTTTAAAATAAGAGGGGTGAAACGTATAGTCACGATATTTACAATCAATTTGCTATTTGTAGCACTATTATTTGTTCATCCAAAAAGCGAAATATATCATATCTGGAAATTATCGAACAAAGAAATTATCGAACATTATACAAACAATATCGGCGCAGATACCGGTACTTATGTATTTCGTCAAAAAGATGATATTCGACGAACAATAGGTTATCCATTGATCCTAAACTTTTTTTTGCAATTTGATCAATTTATATTCTATATTCTTTTATTTAACTGCCTGATTGGTACGTGGTGTTTTTACGTCATTCACGAACTAATAGGTAAGCGTGTATGGATACTTTTCGTACTTGGATTTCCTACGGCGTACGTCGCACATTTATATACTGATTTGTTATTCGCAACAATTTTTATAACTGCAATATGGCAACTGAAGAAAAAGAAGTTCTGGTTTTCATTGGTACTGATCTCAAGTGCAGCATTAATCCGTCCGTCACTAGCATGGTTCTTCGTCGTAATCCCGGCGGTGATGTATTTCTACGAATACAAACCAAAGATGGTACTTATAGCACTACCCCTTATGTTCTTGGCGACTTGTTTCAATCCTGCAAGAAACTACGTTAATCATAGGCAATGGGTTCATGCCCCGATTATATCTGAACATATCGAATCGGAAACGTATATCGGCGGTGCGGAATCTAAACTAAAATATTTTGCTTATGCGTTTAAAGTTAATTTTCTGTCGGATCATTACAACTATGCTGGTATGATGTTTAACGTCTATAAGCGCGATAATGGCGATAGAAAAGAATCCGACGTAATGAAACTATTTCAAACGATCGGCGTATTGGCAAATCTAATAATTTGGTTTTTATTCGTCGTAAAAATCGTTAATAAAATACGAAACGGGCAGAACAAACTTAACTGGGGTGACGTGATCATACTTCTATATTTCATTGTACCTACTTTATTCGGCGCAGCGGGCGCACGATTGCGACTACCCGTGGAATGGATATTATTAATATAAATTAATCATGAAATTACTATTAATTGTTATGGTTTTTATTTTCTTGGCTATATCTTGTTCAGCCCCTAAAAAAGCTCAATGGGATAGGATTTATTATAATAAGACAATTTATGCGAAACCCCCCCATTAAAATGTTCTTTTTTGGCATTTCCGAGTACTTCTAGTATTATATTTACTTCTAGTAGTAGAATTGCTTCTTATAGTATGTTTAGCTTGCTAGTATCTTAAGTACTATTTATAATAAAAATGAATTACACTGATCTTAAAGTTAAGATTCGAGCAAATCTAGAAGAGGATCAAAGGATCTGTTCTTCGGCCTTTGTAGTGGATAGGAATAGAAGGAAAAATGAACTTTCCTATATTCCCGGTCTTTTTGGAGTAGTGATAGTCACGGATGGAGATCCTCCAGCTAGGTTCTTTGATGTCCATAATTTAGAGGCTTACACCAGAAGGGTAAGATACGATATGGAAAAAGGGTATTCGGTAACTGGAGATCTTCCTTTAGCGCTATTCCACGTCTCTCTCATGGATCGAACAATCATAGAGAGATTACTCGAGAATAGAGAAGGACGTAATATAGGGGATTATCAATAGACCTAGCGTTCTTTATATACCGTGATGATTTCGGATTTTAGGTCTGTAGCCTAGTAGAGATTAACTAGGTCGGGGGTCCAGGAAACTGGGCCCTTTTTTTGTGGGGGGATTAGAGGGTTTAGGGCATATCAGGGATTAAGGATTACGTGTGGGGGTTCTAGGATATTTTTTGCTAGACGTAGGACGAAGAATGCGGGTATGGGTGGGGATTAAGGGGCTTTTGTCAAGTTATTTAACAAGACTCTTAATCACGTGTTGGGGTTTCTGGTATATATTATATAGGCCTGTCACATGATACGTAGGATTCATGGCCTAAAAAGCCTTTAATCACACGTGGGGTTGTGGCTATGGGAAAGGCACTTGGTATCTATGATATAAAAATAAGCAAAAAAAAAACAGGATACAAGTTTTTTAATTTTCTTGTATCCTGTTTTTAAAGTTTTAATATTTAATATTTACTTTTTTAATTTAGTATAATATCAAAAGTAAAAACTAAATATTGTTTACATTCAAAACTTGAATAAAAAATCAAGTCTATCTCAATGAATTTGCAATTTAAAAAGTTCATAATTTTTTATTTTTGCATTTCATTGAATGCAGAGTATGCAGTTTGTAAAAAATCGTACATATCCTTATCAGATTCTTCAGTACGATTTGTAAAAGTTTCTTTGCAGTTATAAATATATCTTTTATTGAATTCTGCGAACTCTTTAAAAGATTTATCTAACCTTGCTGAATTAGTCTGTAAATCTGAAACAAAAGATAGTGCTAAATTTGCTTGCATATCGCGCAATTTACGACGATATTTTTTCATTAACTGCTTTGCACTATCTTTACTCTGTTCTGCTTTTTTTTGCTCTATTTCAGTCCCGAAATCTGAAATAACATTTGCTTCAATCCAGAAACTTTTATTTCCTTTCTTTGCAGTTTTTTTTGCAAATTTCTCTGCATTGATATTTGCAATTTTTTTCTGCATTTCTGCTGAAAGTTTCAAATTTGATTTGTTGCTTTCATTAACTTTTTTTGTTTCCATGTTTAAAAAAATTAAAAAAGATTAGTTTTTACTCTTAATTCTGTAAAGTAAAAAATAGATCAATCGCAAAGATATTTTAGTATTTTTTACTTTCAGCATATCAAAGAACTCATAAATTTAGACTTATTTTTTTTCAGTCTAAATAAGAATATCAGATTTTTTTAGAACATTTGAACAGTATAAAGATACAAAAAAATTTGATATAAAAAAATATTGTCAAGAAAAGTTTAATATTTTTTTATATGTTTTATAACATTTATTTTATTTTTATTTAATCTAAATAAATCTTCACTTCACCCAAAACCTCAAACCTCACCCACAGGGCCAGATGGCGCAATAGCTCGCATTAGCTCGAGGGACCTTTCCTCCTGGGCCATTTAGCCTTGAAGGCCATTTGGCTCCTTTCAATAATCCTGATGGAGGACCTTAAAGCTACCAAAGGCCTGAATTGGCTTAATGGCTCCTTAGCTCGACACCGAGGCCACTGGGCCTTTGACGGCCACGTGGCTCGAAGACTAATCTGATGTAGGTAAGGAATCGTCGTCCACTATTTCGTATCCCCGGCGGGAAAAGTGGTCTTCATGAGGGCCAGAGGGCTTTGTAGCTCCTTGGCTTATAGGCGTATGCGTATCGTCGGAAGGCTCCAGGGCTCTTAGGGCCTCGGTGCCAGATCTCCCTTCACGGACACTCGGATTGTCCCCTATACTATGCCTAATCCAAAGCTCTTTAGCCCTGTCAGAGAAGCTTGATTGGGAACTTGAAACAGGCTTATTAGTATCGGCAGGCGGACTCTGCAAGGCAGGCTGGGAATCAGAGATGAGATCTAAGGCTTTTTGTGGTGTTAGATAGTCCTGTTCGTTATCTTTATTATGTATATTTAGTATATTGACTGTAGAAGAATTAGTATTGAAGAAGGCTTTATAGAGTTCTTGTATAGACTTATTAGATTCGAGCATTAGCTTTAATACTTTGTTTACTTCGGATGAGATAAAGGGTTTGTAGGTCCCAGCTTGAGAGGCCAGAAGAGTTTCGAGCTGGCTTTGAATGAGTCCTCTGTCTGAGAGTGAAAAAGAGGTGGATAATGTTAATAGTGTTTTAGCTGTTTCGTTTAAAGCTTCCGGGTCAGCAAGATTACCCATTGATGTTCCTATATTAGATATTGCATTAGTTACTTTGTTTTGGGGTAGGTTGAGCTTTTGGGCTAGGTCTGGGATAGATACAGATTTACCTTGATATCGAAATCCGTTGATAGCGTAGTAAGTTACTATATGTTGGATTAAGAGATCTAGAGCTTCGTCTGTATTTAGCTTTTGATATTCTAAAGCTAACATGGTTGTTCCTTTTGGTCTGGGTATTCTCTGCATGATATTTTCTTTGTTTGGGGGGGTGGGATATAGGATTAGAAATTCTGGTATTGTGGAGAAAAATCTTTTGGATAGCCCTACAGGACAGCCAGGGGGTTTACTTCCCTGGCTGCTAGTTGTTTGAAGTTAATTTTAGATAGTAATTCTTTAGGTACTTTTTTGGGGCACTAGCCCTCTTCATAGTACCCTCTATAGTTAATTTGAAAGAAATAACGATCTTGGAGCGTGGGGTATAATTTAATGTCTAGGATTGTTAGCCCAGCAAGCACTTCTTCGAGTGCGTGAATAGCATTATCGATTTCCCTTTGGATATCTTCGACATCATGGGGATCTGAAATATAAGCTCTCATGATTAGTTATTTTGGATGTGACGGATTTTGAATTTCTTGATAAAGCCGGATCCATCAAGCATGGAAATAGCTTCCTTAGAGAATACTTTTTTAGCTCTTTCCCTGGCATTATTCCAGGATTCAATAAAAGAGTAAGGACCTACATTTTGTTCCATAAAGGTTTTAAGGTCCTCGAATTCTTGGTCAAGAATTGTTTTCATGATTTTGTATATTTAAGGGTTGTGATCTTAGATACTATTTTAGCTTGTTTTTCAGGATTACCTTCGAATCGGAAATACTGTCGCTCCAGAGATTTAATCTGTTTGGCTTTGGATTTTTCTTTCATATGTTTTAAGGATTTTGGCTAGGATGCCATTTAATTGATTTAATTTCTCAGTAATTTCATGTTTTAACTTGGGGCAGGAAGTAAGTTTTTTATCCTGTTCCATCCGGGATTGATAAATACATAACCCAGTTTTAATGATCCTGAGTTCTTCTCGGTTAAGAGGAATATGAAAGGTTTTCATGATAAAGAAATTACATCGTAAGACAATTGTCCCTCAGGGTCAGTGATTAGCTCATTATGTTTAGAGAGCCAGAGCTTAAGATCAGATACAAATATTTTGTCGTTTGTTTCTATTTGATATTCATGGATCTCTTCAAAGAAAGAATTTGGGTTTTTATCAAAGAGCTCAGTAAACATTGATATAAGAGATTCAGAATAGGATTCTTCTGCCTGTTTTGGAGTAATAATTCCGTTTTCTTTAAGAATACTCAAAGTTACAGCAACTCCAGCAAGGTTACAAATAATATAAAGAATTCGTGGATTCATAATTAATGAGTTTAAATGATTCCATCAAGGTCCTCGGGATCAGCAGATTTTAGAGTTTGATATTCTGCCTGTGAAAGGATTATGGGTTCTCCATCAGGATAATATGCAGCTTTAACCCATGGTTTACCTAGGTCGAAGTCCACGATAAATATAAGAGCTCCCTTATAAGTAAAGAGTTCTTGTCCGTGAAATTGGTGATTATAAGCCATTGATTTTGAGTTTACGTGGAGGAGGTGTGTAATTCTTTTGTTTTTTACGGAGTTTGTAGAGAGCTGTGAGAGATTTTTTGATTTGGGACCTCATTTGAGGATTTTTTGTCTCAGATAAAGATTTTTCTAAAGTCATTATTTGAGATTTGACTTTTTCCGGACTTGTGTGAATTGTCATTTCTTTTGTTTTCATGGGTATCTTGTATTAAATTGTTTTTGTGTTACTTCTTCCGGTTCGAGATAAAGATTAAAAGCAACCTCAGAAACATAAGGTTGATTTTTTGGATTTTTAACTGAATCATCCCAAACGATTTGTATAAGCATAAAAAATGCCAGGATCATAAGTAAGATTGTAATTCTTGGTTTCATGATATTGGGATTTTTAGGTGTCATAGTTAGCCCATTCAGAAAGATCCACCCCGTATAAATGATTAATGTATGCAAGATGGATTCCAATTAGAAAGTTATCAGATTGAGCCATCTGATTAAGAATTGGTCCATAAGTAGGAAGTGAAATAGGATTTTCAATGGATTCATCCAGTAAAGGGGAAAATTCTGCAGACCAAAGATCCCAAGCAAGGTTCTTAGTATAATGAGTATAATCTTCGATTGTACATTTCCCTGATGAAAGCATTGTTTCAAATGGGGCAAGCATTTCGTCATCTTCTAGCCAAGATTTTTGTTCATTGTCAATGGAATCAGAAAGAATTTCCCAGAGCATATGTTCAACCTCGTCTTGGGTTAAAGCACGGGAATATTTGATTCCGAGCATTATTTCGAATCCCTTAAGACCCAAGACCTCGATAAGGTCAGTTGCCCAATTGTATGTATCCTCGATTGATTTATATTGGCAAGAGCCAAGAATTGGGGATACTGTAAAGTTTTCGATCTCTTTTTCATAAGCATCAAAGATTAGATCGACTTTGTTTTTTTCTCTTGTTTTCATGATTTAATTGGTTTTTATGATACAATGATTAACCTGATTAACCAAAGAGGGACCCAAGATTTATATTGGGGTTGAGGAAGATGATATCCGATATGGATTAAGTTTCCGATTCCATATCTTTCGTCAAGATATTTGGCATCCGTTTCTGCCTTAGGCAAAGATTCAAAATTAGTTTTGAATCTAATGAAATAATGTGGTGTTTTCATGATGGGTTAGATTTAATGGATGAATATGTTTCCAAGTCTGATAATGTCCCGTCTAATAAATGTAGCAGGAATTCTTGTATAGGGTGCGAATGAAGGGAAATTATGTTTTCCCTAGTGACTTCTGATTTGAATATGTTAATAATAGTCCGTTTTTTCCAGGGATCGACATTGTATTGGGCAAGTAATTTAATAAGGCGGTTTAATTGATTGAGCAGCAATTGGTCTTCCCAATGGTGAAGCCCTTTTCCGGTTTTTGCAATTTTAATGCAATTAATATTTTGCGGCCTTTGCATAATTATATAATTTAAATATAATGCAATTTAATAAATATATAACCCTGATGCAACTAAGCCGGAACTTATTTTAATCCATTTTTTAAAGCCATGTTAACTCCATCAATGCAAACTTTTAGGAACCAATTTATCTCTTTCTATTCTCATAAATATCCAAATCCAACCTTTATCCTTTAATATCGTTAGCTCGAGGATTGAATATAAATCTTAAACTTTTTCCATCCCCGGATGCAGTAACCTTAGAACAATTATTCCAAAGCCATAACACCCGAAGATTAGAATTTTCTTTCATATGATTATGAATATCTTGAGTCATATAATTAATATCATTCCAACCATCATCCATCAAAATAGAAAAATCTAATTGATCTTCAGATAAAGCCATTCCTACAACAGATACTCCTTTTTGGACAAATAACTGAAATAACTCTGCTAATAATGCAGTTCTCAAATCCATAAGTTGAAAATCTATATCCATCATTCCCACTTTTACCTCGTTATGAATCTCTATTAGCGCTTTAGAAATGTCCTTAAGTAAATGCCTATTCAAACTTTCCAAAGCTTCACCAATGATAGGATCTATTACCTCATTTACCATTCTTTTAATTTCTTTTACGTCTGTTGTTGCCATGGGTATAACTTTTAGGTTGTTTTCTTTCTATTCTAGAACACAATTATCTATTTATAAGTAACTAGTTCATTTTACTATCAAAATGCACTAGCAACTTAATTTGCAAACCTTTCAACAATTGCTATAATCAGAGTACCAATCATAATAATCAGGATAAAAGCAATACCACATCCAAAAGCCCGATCATTGGTTTTAGGATTTTCTCCTCTAATTTCATTCCAGGCATCCATTCTATGATTGTAATTCTGAGCTTTTCTCATCTCAGTCTCATGAAGATAATCTTCATCTGTTTTCATGGCTTTTAATTTTAATACCTGTCCATGTTAATTTATCAAAAGTTCTTGACCAGACAAATTCATTTGCCTGCTCAGAAGAGAGCATAGGAATTATTTCCCCATTCCCAATCACATACCATTCATTTTGGTATCTTAATACCCGGTATGGACCATGAACGTTAAATTTTTCCTGAAGAATCATTTTTTATGTTTTTTAAGATACTGATCCTTTACATATTCTTTTCTCTTATCTTTAGGAATACCATATTTCTCACACTCAGCAAAATATTCATATAGCTCGTCAATGAGAGGATCCAAAGATCTATATTTTTCCAAAGTCTTTTCTTTTGCCTGCTTTTTAACCCTTTCATTCATATAATCTACTAGTCTTAAAGCAGTAGTTTCCGTAGGTTCTCCATTATTCCAAGTATATTTACCTCTATTGATTTCAGTAATTATACCCAGTTCTTTCATAGCAGCACTCAACGCAGCGTTAGCCCCATGAGCATTAATGTAAGCGCTTGCATTTTTAAACCACCCCTCATGTTGTACATCTTTATACATTTCAGATATACAATCAAATACCTTTTGTGTTGACTTTTTCATAAGGCTTTAAAGTTAAAAAAGGGGAACCCGGGACCACCCGAAGTTCCCCCCCCAATCATGGAAACAAAAGATAGTTCTCTCCATTGGAATCGAACCATGGAGAGAGCAGGTTTAAACCTGTGAGAGATGTTGAGCCTTGAAAGCATCCAGTTCCACCTTTTTGGTGGTCTTTTCCTCCCCCTTCAGTTTATTCAGTTCGCGTTGCATCTTATAGATGGTATTACGAACCTTCTGACGATAGGCTTTCCTTTTCAGGGTGTCGGTCATCCCTTTGGGATACTGGTATTTAAGTTCCCTTCGGGTCACTACCTTCTGAACGGTAGCAGCTTTGTTTGCTTCTGTGATTTTCTGCCTTTTTGTAATAGGCTTTTTCACAGTTTTCTTTGTAGTCGTCATGTCAATCGGTTTTTAGATTACCATTATAATATAATATAAATATATGCAATTATTGTCCTGTATGCAACCAAACCCGAAATTATTTTAAATGTTCCCCCGTAGGCATATTTCTACCATCATGATATCCCCGGCGAAGAGCTTCTTCGTTTGATAAAGATCTCTTTTTTCCCTTAGAAGTAAGATTAGGAAATATTCGACCTAATGCCTCTCGAAGTTGCTTATCATTTTGAACAACTAAGGTATTTACCTGGGTATTTTCTCTTTTTTCCCTTTCCCTTGCCTCTTCAAGCTGATGTTTTAACCCTTGTACCGCTCCCATGAAATAAGCCCGTTTCCAAGCATTACGGTTTTTATACCGAAGATGTCCTTCAGATTTCCAGGCTTCTTTCTCAAATGTACGAACCCTTTCCTCCATTCTTAAACTTAATTTCCTTACTACCCCTACATTGGTTTTAGTCCCAACTATTACTCCATAGTTTACAATTCCCTGGTTTAAAATATATCGTTGAACAATTACCAAATGACAATAATTTATCCGGGAAAGAGCATTATACAAAGCAAAAATCCATTCCCCCTCATTCTTCTTTTTCTGGATGTCTGTAAAATCAAATTTCTTGATATCAAATCCATTCTTAGTAGAATGAAGGTTTACATCTGCCATACCCAAATTATATTTGGTTAGCAAACGTTGAACCTTTTCAGCAGCATTGTTAGCTTCCTCCAAAGATCCAATTTTCTCAGCTCCCGATTGAAGGTCAAGGAGTTTTTGAATTTTTTCGAGTACATTTTCAGGTGCCATGGTGTGAGTTTTGCATAATTAATAATTAATATAATGCAAATATAAAAACCCTGATGTCCCAGTGCAACAAAACCAGTACTTTTTAGGACTTAGTTATTTCTTTATATTCTAATTTTCTTTGTTCATTATGTAACCATAAACATACCTTATTAGAAGCTTCTTTCCAATCGTTTACATTATACCAAAAAAGACCAGAACCCGCATATACTATTATTTCTTCCTTTCTCCCCATAAGTTCACCCCATTTAGTCGGACGATAAATAGCTTTAACTTCAAATTCGAAAATAGTTATTTCATCCCTAATTCTTCTAAAGTCCACAAATTCTGGTTCCCCATAATATTCCTGACCTTTTACAAAAGTAAGTATTATGAAAAATATAACTCCTGCAAAACACAAATAACCCCAAAATGTAATTTCAACTGTTTCCATCATTTTATTTCATCTTCAAGTTCATCATCTAAATCATATTCCTCACCCCAATAAGTACTTTCAAGATACCCATCAATATGATCCTCAAGGTATTCCTGAATTTCATCCTTATCTAAATAGGGCTTATGGGTTCTTTCTACCCCCTTAGCTCGAGGATTACCTCGATAGAGATTCATCCATTCTTCTTCATCGAAATCATAGTACCAACCGCCAGTATTATCTGGTGGCGGGGGAATCATAGAGGGTTCAATATCAGGAGATTTATCCCTATCCATGAAAGCGATGAGAAAACCTAATAGGATTCCTATTAATACAATTATAATAAGATCCCTATTAACTTCTCGATTTGTCTTCATCAGTAAGAAAGTAAGAAATCGAGAACCTCCTGATCCATCCTCTCCTTCTTATTTTCTTTTGCCTTCAACCCCTCATTATGATTGAGTTGATAATTGAAAGCATTATATACCAACCAATCATTTATCTCATTCAAATTCAATAGGTTTCTTTCTTCCTCTACCCGATAAAGAACATCCTCCTGAAGAGAAGATGGGAATCCCGTTTCTTCGATTACTTCCTCAATTCGAGAAGTTGCATCTCTAACTGAAGAATCCGCAAGTTCTTGGTAAACATCAGTATGTTTCGATAAATCTGCTAAAAATTTCGAAGTTAACTGCATTACCTTTTCAAAAGAAACTTCCTCCCCAATAGCTGGAGTATGGGTTTTAGAAATTCTTGTTTTTTTCTCCCATACTCCTAATCCATTACTGCAAATTTGTCTCCAAAGTCCTTCGATATATTGATATCGATAAGACCCATCATAAGAATTAATTACTCGAATTTTAGGAAAAACATTATCACCTTTTATAATTTGGATAGCTTTATCCATAATTACAAAATCGATAAAAAATCTTGCCCAATCTCTAATTTTCGAAGAAACTTCTATTTGATAATACTTAGAGATTTCATCCAAGAACAGAGGAATAATTTGATCATTTGGGACCAAATGATATATTTCAGAACAGTAATTTACTATTCTAGAAGTACCATCTGGTTTCGTTATCTGTACCGCATATTGCAGTCCAGAAGGCAATTCCACACCATCTTCTAAAGATGGATTCGGAATCTTTTGCACCGGAAAATACAAGTCATTCAGTTTCATAGTACCGATAATTATTGATTAATAATCTGTTACATTATTTAATAGTATTAGTGTCATTAAGGATTTCTTCAATCTTTCTAGAATGATAATCTTCGGGATAAATATAAAATACCATATCTCTCCCATGTGTCCAATATTGGGGACCAGAGAATTTTTCAGATTTTTCGGGAGCTTTAACTTTTAATGTAAACACTCCGACCATCAAAATAATAAAAGCAATTTTCTTCATATATCTACTCTTCTATAATTAATGTCCTTATTATTTCGAATATTCTTAAAAAAGAACTTACCTTTACTTTCTGCCGACATGAATTGGTCATAAATACTTTTCTTAATAGGCCAATAATCATATAGACTCCCATTCTGAAACTTAATTTGCAATGTAAGCGTGGGCATATCATACCCAATCTCTACAATATTCGTTGATTCAACTTTTGATCTTTTCATGATCGAAATATATGAATTTGTTTCCAAATAAATAGCTTTTGCATGAGGTTAGCATATGCCTTAGGATATTTATTCTCCAACTGATTACGGTAAAGAAACATAATGTATTCAAATATCTCAATATCTACAATATCAAGGATCTCAAATAATTTATTAGGACTCATTTGAATAATCTGAAATCTATCATAAGTTTCAATTACTTCTCTATCAAAATCTAATTTATCTAATCCCACATCAGCGAGAATTTTATTATAATGTTCCCCATTATCTAATATCCCCAAATCATCCATCCTAAGAAGATCTTCAAGTGATGCAAATTGAGCAGAGCATACCTTTTCGACAATGGTACATTGAGCAGATGTTAGTTCCATATATAATTATAATTAATGCAAATTAATAATAATATATCCTAATTGCAACTAATCCTGATCTTTTTTATGGGGATTTGGATTAGCCAAATTTGGGACATTCTTTACCCATTTCATCCATCGATCAAAGAATTTTGAAATTTGTTTTTCAGGATTATTTTCATAAGATCTAAGCTCGATACGGAATTTCTCACGTTCTTCAGGAGTCATATACTCAGGAAATTTAAGTATATCTGTTCTCTTCACAACCTCCTTAGGATTAGAGGGAATTGAGATTTTAATGGTTTTAAGGTATTCTCCATTCAAATAAATAACTACCCTTTCATCTGGTTCATCCATCAATTTAATCCCAAAAACCAACATGGGATCATATTTATCTGATTTAGGGTTCTTAGCTCGTCGAATTTCTCTAATCATCCATTCATATTTGTCCTGATGACGATCTTTGATATTTAATTCTGGTAAATTTACCATCTGAAGAAAATCCCAAGTCCTGAAAACAAATCCAAGTTTTCTCAATTCCTTAATCAAAATGTCTTGGTCCAGATTCTCAATTTTTAAAATGCCTTCAAGTAGATTTTCTCGATATTGAGGGTCATTAGGAATAATTTGAGACTTCTTAATCTTTTTGGGAACTTCCAAAGATAAGTTACCCACTAATTTATCCATATAAATCTTGGATTTATCCACATCATCCGGAGTTTCAAGAGTAAATTCAATTCTAAAAAGTCCTTTATGAACTTCTTTTGGACCTTTACTAAATTCCGGATCTTGAGAAACGGTTCGATCATCCATTAATCTCCCTTCCTCATCAAATAATTGTATTCTAAGTTTTTTTTCCATGGTCCCTATGTTTTTAAATGTATAAAACAAAGAGACCCCAGAATGGGACTGGGGTCTCTATTAGAGAAATGAAGATCAGTCTTCATCTTCAGCGGCGACCTTTTTCTTGAGGGGTTTTTTCTTGGGAGCAGCCTTTTCAGTTTTTTCCTCAGTTTTTTCCTCAGTTTCTCCCTTCTCGGATTTCTTTGCCTCCCGACGCATTTTTGCCCGATATTTTTTCTTGTCTGCATCAGTGATGCAATCAGCCGGGTAATCATACTTGGTCTGCCGTTCTTTCCGGGGTTTCAATTCTTTCGCTGCTGCTTTTGCTTCTTCCACTTTTTCCCTCAAATCTTCCTGAGCTTTCTCGAGCTTTTCAAGCTGAGCCGCAACTTTTGCGTCCTCGGGAGTTTTTCCCTTTTTGACTTTGTTTTCCTGTTTAAACTCGCGGAGCTCTGATCTTTTCTCCTTAAGTTCCTCCCTGAGGGTACTTACCTGCTCAAGGGCTTCGTCATAATTCTTAACTTTTGCCATTTCATTTTGGTTTTAATTAAACAATAAACTGAACTTCCTATTTAAGATTAATAGTAGTTTTCCCAAATCTAGTACTTTCAACTAGTGATAATTAACATACCGGGTCTAATGAACTTAACTATGTAATGATCAACGTTTTTTATGTGCAATTTAACTAATGCACTAACTTCTTCCTCACTCACATTCACAAAATAAAGATTAAATCTTTCCTGTACCATCACATTAGGATTCTTGACATGGGGTCTAGATCTTTTTCCTTGTATATGGCATATATTGCCAGAAGTCCCAATGTTTAACATTTTCCTATAAATATCTTTCCCATAACTTATAAGGTTATTCTTTCTCTTCAGATATATTTCCCCTTTCTTTTGGTCTTGGTATTCCAATTCCAATTCTTCGAGTCTCTGACGAGTTCGATTGTATTTTTCCAAAAAATCTTTATACCGGTTCATAGTACCATTCTTTTATGAAAGAAATATTCACTGATGGCATGGTAATATTCAGGTTTATCAGTAAGGTAATCTTTATAATCTAATTTAAACTGGACTTTGATGTGATCTTCTAACCAAATCTCATGTTTCCTATCAGTTTCTAGTTTTTTACTTATTACAAAATATGTTGTATCTTCCAATAAGTCAACTTGTTTGCTAGCATATGATCTAACGTTCTTGTATCCTGCCCTTTTAGATACTTCTTTCTTATTATTACAAATCCAAATATAATATCCGTGGTATGTCCTGAAGAAATGATCTAAAAGTTTTTTACACAAGAAAACATAATGAGGTTCTCCAATTATCCAAAGTGCTTTAATTGCTATAAATTTTTCTCTATCAAGAACCATTCTCCACATAAGTTTAACTTTACATAACTTGGCAATTATATATAATATATTATAATGTTTATTTTTTGATAGCTCTTTATTTAAAGGCAACCGATATTCCTTATGAATAATGTGAAGTTCATAGGGAATTGGTTGAGTATTAATTTCGTCAACAAATCTGGAAACCCCCCGAGAAAATTTTTCGAGGGGTCTCCCATTATAGTCAATGGGTTTTAAATGTCGCATATATTTTTTAATTTGCATAATGCAAATATAAATACCACATCATCCATTTGCAATAAAACCCGAATTTATTTTTTTTTCAGGTTTGAATAGTGTCCATGTTACGTCCTTTTGAACGTCGATGTTGTTCTTGTCTGAGTCTATCAATTAATATTCCCAGCTCATTATCATCCAAATCAATAACATAGGCAAGGATCCGATTCACCTTGCCCATGTCAAATTTTTCTCCCGAATCGGCCTTCATTACTTTTTCTTCTTAGAAGGTTTTTTAGGGGGCGTGATCCCAAGTTCTTTAGCGATAGCTCGACGAAGATCATCCTCTTCATCATCATCATAATCAGTAGGATTAGTGTTGAGTTCTTCTTCCTCACAAACTTGGGAGAGTTCTTCGGAATCCATCTTTTCAAGATCCTCCCAAGTATATGAATCATCTTCTTCTCCTTCTTCCTCCTCATCTTCTTCTCCTTCTTCCTCTTCTTCAGAATCAACTGAGATTCCTAATTCTTCAGCAATATCCTCTCGAAGATCATCTTCCTCATCCTCATCATAACTCTTTACATCAACATCAAGATCATATTCCTTACAGAATTTTTTGAGGGCTTCGTAATCCATCCCTTGAAGATCGGCCCAAGTATAATCTTCTCCTTCTTCCTCTTCTCCTTCTTCCTCTTCGGATTCTTCCTCTTTGGGTTCTTCTTTGAGCTTAGATTCCTTTTTAGATTTGGGTTTAGATTCTTTCTTAGGCTCTTCTTCTTCAAGAAATTCCTTTAATTCTTCATCCAACCCATCCGGAGTAACTACCTGAAGAAAGGCAATTTCTCCATCATCAAATTTGGCCAAGACATAGCCTTGTCCCAATTCTACAGTTTTAACGATCGTTTTTCCTTCCATACCTTTGGTTTTAATTAAGTATTTATATTATATAGTACTTAGGTTATTCTAGTGGGTCACTTCCTCTTGTCAAACCCTGCCACAAATGCCTCTGTATATCCCGGAATCCCTATCATGGCCTGTAAATCATAAATGTAATATTTAAATTTTTTCTTTTCACTAAACTCATGCCAACAACGTTCGGGAAATACATAAATTTGTCCAAGATATATAGATCTAATATAATGACCTTCAGGATCTGGATTAACCTCAAAAATAGGTTTAAACCCCCTTGCTAAAAATTCTGCCTCTACGTATTGAAGTCTAGGACCATATACACCATCGGGTTTTAACCATTTATCTATCCACATAGGATACATCTCATTCAAAATCTCAGCAACTTCATCTGAATAATAAGGTCCTAAATCATAATGTTTTTCTAAACATCTCACAATATTAGAAAGAATTTCCACTGCTATCATATCATAACCAAATTTTTCCTTCCATCTAGTAAAACCCCTTACTGGTTGGGAATAAGTCCAATGATTATTTCTAAACCCATTTAACCTTTTCATGAATAACATAGGTTTATCCTCAATAATCTCTCTGATCACTTTTTTACTCACTTTCGGTCGTTCTCTGTTAGTCCTCATCCTTCTTCTTTCATTATTTCTAAACAATTGTCTTTGATACTGGGTTTTACAATCAGGAGGATATTTAAATTTGGGATTTCTAGCTAAACCTCTACTATTCTTTTGTGATTTAAATTTATAAAGTCCTCTATTAAAAGCTTTTTTCCAATTTACTATTTCAAACCCACGTCCAAGATATGTTTCTTTAAAGTCCCAAGCCTGTTCTTTAGTATCAAAATGTTTTTGTATAATTTCAGGTCTATGCCAATTCCTAAAATCCACAATATACCATTTCCACTTTTTAATCTTAAAATACTCACGGATATAAAAAGGTAATGTACTATGTGGCATTATAATTTCTTAGCTTTATTATACCATATCCCAACCGATTTCTCTGAAGCGTCTGGGAATACTTCAATAACTTTTTCTATTACTTCCTGTTTAGTTAATCCCTCTTTTTGTAACTTAAAAGTCAAAGCCTTCTTAGTCCCAGAAAATATTCCTTGTTCAGTTCTTTCTCTACGTTTTTTCTTTTTCTTTACAATAGTTCTAACCCTTTTTCTTTTAATTACATTTCCCTCTTCATCTCTTTCTGCAATATACCCCAACCGAAGTTGTGGATGAATAACATCATTAGGGTCCTGTCCTTTTGCCTCCATTGCTTCTTTAATCAAATTCTCTTGATAATCATCAAAAGAATCCAAAAGCTCGTAATGAATAGTATCGATGAAATGATTTCTTAACCAATTAGTTAATTCTACTATTGAGCCCCCTAATACTCTGTCAAATTCCATTCCCCGAATTACACATTCCCTTTTAAGGCTCTTATACTTTAAATTCCCAATAAACTTATCAGCATCGGGAATTTCCCTTTCGAATTTACGTTTCTTTCTACTCATCACAATAAGATAAAAGTGTAGCAATTAAATGATTATAATCTCCACTCATACACTCATTAAGAACTTCATCAATTTCTTCTTTAGTCCAACCTTCTTTTTGAGCTTGCTTTCTAAATTGCCCCATAAGATTAAAGGCATTACCATTTAAACCCACTAAACTAAGATTAACTCTTTTCATAATCATATAATTTTAAAGGTTTCAGTTTTATTATCTGGCCAAAAATATTTCCCCCCATTGAATCCTATATCCTCTGGGAATAATGGTTCATAAAATACCTGATTTTTCTCTATTAATCGCGCCCTTATAGCACGATGGAAATTTTCATCCCCTAACCACCAGGGGTCTATTAATTCATGACTACCTATTGGTTTAGGCCTTAATTTAGTATTTATACCATGCTTAACTACTGATACAATAAGAAAGGTATTATAATATTCTATTAAAGCAGGTAAATACCCCTCCCACATTTTAACTGCCGGATGGTGTTTCCACCCCCGGGTTTTACCTTGTAAAACATTGATAATTTGAGAGGCCTCAACTACTTGTTTCCAGCAACGCTTTCTATCAAGGACTTCGGCTGATGCTTTGAAATTGGGATAAGGAAGGAAGGTTTGCATCTAGTTAATTATTAATATTATATATAAATATATATAATAAGAAACTAACTAGCAACTAAAAAAGGCTCTATTTTTACCAAGATAAAACGTTTTTTCATCCTGTGTTCTATCCAGTTGTTTTTTTCTTTTTCTTATTAAATCTCGATCAAACCAAGCCTGATCCAAGTAAGTTCTTGATTTATGGATATTCTGTAATTGTTTAAAATTAACAGCTTCCAAAACCCTATCCCGGTACTCAGGCCAAAATTTCTGCCCACTTTTACAATTTTTAAAATTATTTATAAAATATCCAGCAACCAGAGCCCCGAATTCATCAGCCTTAGCTCGACTCTCAAATAAGAAAAGTCCAGCTCGTGAAACTTCTTCAATATTTATATTTTTTCTTCGTATAGGAATGACCTCATAATTTCCTTCAATGTACCTAGAAATAAGGGGTAAATATAATTTATTATATTTCCCACTATATGAATATTTCTCAATAATAGTTAATACAGAATATCGGGGTAATGAAATCATCTTTTTCAAATGCTTTACATCTCTAGCCTTATTCCTTCTTTTAAAAGCGGAAGGTTCCTGAATTTCTAAAGGAAGAATTCTAAAATTATTCCACCTATCAAAATCCATAATAAGCCCGTATAAGTCTAAAGCAGATTCACTATTAATCTTCTTAAGTTTTTCGATTTCATGAATAATGGATTTGTTTCTTTTACTAGCCACCCCATAAGAAGAATCCTTAATATTAGTAACTGCCCTGGATATGTGCATCCTTTTAATCATGGTTAGATGCAAATATTCTTTAAAAGAAAAAGTAAGGGTTGAGGAAATAGATTCAGGAAATAGACTCTCATATTTTTCGAAATGATTAGTAAAAATCTCTAGATATTTCCTGGCTCTTTTTTGTATTTCTAAATATTTAAAATGGGCTCTCCCCATTATCTCACCACTTTCCCACGTAGATTTATTATGCCCCAATGAAAGGCTAATTGCTGTTTTCTCATCTTCGGTTAAAATATCCCAAACATCGGGATTAATAGTCCTCTCCACTGTAACCTATCTTAGCATAAATTTTATCCAAACTTCTTTTTCCAAATTCATCTATCCTATCAAGGCTATCCTCTTTACATGATTTATCATAATCAGCATAAACTGTATAAAAGATATTCTCAAAACTTACTGTAGCTGTAGTAATCATAGTTTCTAACAGTAAGCGAACTTTTACACATTTTTGTTTTTTATTGATTTCTACTATCTCTGCAGGCATTCCCTCATAAGGATATCCTTGAAGTGTGATAAAAGCTCCTATTTCTAATTTATCAATTATTTTATCAGAAAATACTGACATGTTTTCCGCAGCCTTTAAAAGATTAACTATTTCTTCTTCTTTTGCAATAGCCACTTTCGGAACTTCTTTCTCAGGTTTAGAATCTTTATTATCCACCCGGAGTTTTGGTTTAGTAGTAAGTACTTTTATAGGATCAACTACCCAAGCATAAATAGCTGGAATTTTTTCTTTTAATTTCTTAAGAAATTCTACATCACAAGCTTTATTATAAGGTAATTGAAAAAACCCGTAATTAAACAAAAGAGGAACATAATCATAAATGTTCCTATTTTTAAATTGTTTTTTCAGGATTCTAACTGTGGGGATATAAACCCTAATAGCTCCATACCCATGCTTTAGTAAGTCTGTTTCGACTCTATGTACATATTCACGGTTTATGTAAGCTATTACCCATACATGATCATATTGAACTGTTAGCGACATTTCTTAATAATTTCCTACCAGCTTTAAAAAATAACTGATATTCAGTTTTCATTAATTCATCAGAATTAATTATCACTAATTGATAATTAGAATCCGTATAACCCAAAAAACCATATTCAGTATCCCATACCCCAATTAAACTCAACCATTTATTAAAAAAATCTTGCCCCATCATAACGAAATTCAATCCCTTCTTCATTCCATTTTTCCTCATAAAAACTAATGGAATTTTATTTACATTTCTAGCATCTCTATCAGATTGAACCCAAAATTCTAATATTTTATTACTCTTTTTTCCTATAAGGCCCTGAATAAGAGGTAACAACAGAAGTTCTTCATAAAACTTACATTCAATAGAGAAAGGGAATTTGAGACCATGTTGATTATCTATACAAACGATATCTCCAGATGTATGAGCTTTTCTCCAATGTAACCCCCCAGACTGCGGAGTTCTAGCAAATTCATAACCTGACCAATCCTCAAATAATTTAGCCACTGACCTTTCATGATTACCAGATTTTTTCTTAACATTGGTCATAAGGCCTTGAAATTTATTTTATAATAGTATCTGGTTTATTTAGGTTCAAGACAGACTAGTAATCCCTTTATTAAACGATACTTGAACTATATTAGAATTTGTAGGGTTAAATTCAGGGTTATGAGTAATTAACCATAAACATCTATCCTGAGCTTTATCTTGAATAACTTCAGAAATAATCTCAATATTATCTTTATCAAGAGATTCAAATATCTCATCCATAATTAATAAATTACAAGCTTTAGATCCTGCAACTACATCATGAATAGCAAAAGCAGTAGCCACATCCACTGATTGTTGTTGTCCCCCAGAAAGATCATTATAAGGAACAGGATTATCCCCTATAAATACATAAGTCTCAAGATTCTTATGTGCTGATTTCATATCTATGAAAAATGCTACTTGAAATCCGATGTATTTAGTATAAAACTCTAATCTCTCATTTATATCATCCAACATTAAATTAAATACAAAAGCTTTTATTCCAGAATTAGACAAAGGGTTTTTAATCACCCATTCGTAAGCCGATACATCTTTACGAACTTCTCTTAGTTCCTTAGCTCGAAGTCTTAACTTTTTTTCTAACTCAATTAGCTCGAGGTTAAGGTCATCTAAATTATTTACAAGTTGCCTATTCTTTACCTTTTCAATTTCTTGTTTCAACAAATCTATCTTTTCTTTAGACCCTTCAATTAAATTTTTAGCTGTTTCTAGTATATTAATCTGCTCAACTACGTTATCATATTCTTCTTGTACTTTTTGTGCACTAGACAGCTCGTTTTCAACCCCTTTGATATACCTTTTTAGACTTCTTATAAGTTTTCTATCTTCTTTATACTGTTTTTCTTCATCCCCTAAGGATTTTTGTATTAAGCTCTTTTCATACTGTTTTTTCTTTTCATCTAAAAGCGCCCCACACCTGGGGCACTTCTCTGGTAAATTCTTAAGATCTGATTTTAATTTATTAATCCTATTTAAAGTACCCTCATTATCATATAACGCCCTTTCAAGTTTACTCTTATTTGAATAAAGCAATCTTTCCAATTCCCCCATTTCTTTCCCCGATAAAAGATCCTTTTCAAAGATTTCTTTCTCATAAATATAAGCTCTAAGCGAATCTTCTAAACCCAGATGTTTTTCTAATAATTCCTTATGTTCATCCTGTTTTTCCTCTAAATCATGATTCAATTCATTTATCTGATTTTGTTTATCAATTTCGAAATTCTCAATCATAAGTTTTTGAGTCTCTATCTCAGCTTTCTTAGATTCTACAACTCCCATAACATTATACCAAGATATCTCCCTTTTATGTTCTTCAACCTTAAATTCCGTTAATTTATTTCCAGCTATTTTCTTAGCTTTAGGAAGATAGGTTATTTGAAAAGCCTCATCAAAAACCTTTTTCTTATTGGGGCCTGTTTCAGATATAATTCTTTTAAGCTTTTGACCAAAAATAATTGAGTTTTTAAATAAATCATAACTATAATCTATTAATTCTTCAATTTCTCTTTGAATCTCATCCTTATTAGCAGTTTTTAATCTATCTGGAATTTCCCCATCAATTTCAAGGATCAAACTATTTTTATATTTAGGATAATTCTTATACCGAGTAATTAAAATAGAAATCCCATCTATATAAACTTCTTGTTTAACTTTTACCCCTCTATAATCCTTAGTTTGAAGATGAGACCATCTCTCTACTGACCCCGATAAAGGTTTTCCATATACACACCAAACAAGGGCATTAATAAAAGTGGTTTTTCCATAACCATTAGGAGCTTGAAGAATGTTCAATCCAGATATATTCCAATCAAATACCTCATGATCAATGGGTCCATACCCCTCTATATCAGTTTTTCCAAAATCAATCATTCTTCGGTTTCCTTTAAAACTTCTATTAGCGTCTGTACTTTTCTCTTATTTTTTACTCCCGTGGCTTTTGCATATTTTTCAGCTAACCTTACTTTATCCATATTAGGCTTAAAAGTAATATTTGAATGTTTTTCTAATTTTCTAGGTTTAGGAATGGGAATCCAAAAATCTTCTGTATCTGGATGTTCATCCCCCTCTTTATAAAATTTAAAACCAAGTGCTTTATAGGGAATAAATTTATAAGTAAAATCCCCATATATTTCTAAATACCCCATTTCACAACCAGCATCCGATTTACGTTGTTGGTTAGGCGCTCCCACCATAACTATGTTTTTTGAAATCGGAGTATATTTATGGACATGACCTGCTAGAACTAATTTAAAATCCTTAAAAAGCGCGTTAAGGTTTCGTGGTAAATTTTGCGGTTCTGGTTCATAACCACTCGGATCAGATGCTCCATAAAGTTCAGTATGTAAAAGAAGAATTTTATCTCCGGGTTCTTTAGAAATTTCTTTAATTTTATCAACCAAACCAGTATTTCTTTTAATATAAGGAATACCATATACTCTACATTTATTTTTCATAGTAGAGTAATTATAATCCAAATCTAAAAAAAGACTTGGAAAAGCTTTACACATGGCCTTCCATAAAAAATTCCCATCATGATTTCCAGTTATCCCCAGAACAATAGTGTTTGGATATACTTTTAATACATGGCTTATAAAATCCATAAATTTTAAAATAGTATTGGATGATAAACCATTAGGAGTATGAAAAAGGTCTCCCGAAAATAAAATAGGGATATCTTCTTTATGGGATCTTTCAAATAGATAAGTTAAAAAATCTATTGTTACCTTAGTTCTCTCACCATTTTTATTAAACTGTTTCCAATCATGAAAATGAAGATCGGCCATTGCTAAGGCCACCACTTTTTTACCCATTCGTCTACGATTTGTTTACGAAGATTAAAATCCCATTGGTTTAAAACCAAGGTTCGATCTATTTTACTTATATTAATGTCTTTACTCCATAATACCCATTCCATTAATATACTAAACATTTGATGATAATAAGGATTAGTTATCCTATGACTTTTCTCTAACTTAATATTCTTAGTAAAAGGAATTATGATTAAAACATTACCTAATTCCATAGTTTGTTTACACTTATTAATAAATTGCTCGGTTATACCTTGGTCCATATAAGGAGAAATTTCGAGCATAAAATAAATGAAATTATCAATAGGACTTCTATCACATACCCATTCTTCTTCCTTAAATAATGCTAAATACCGATCATTAATAATATCTAATTGGTAATCCAAACCCTTTGAAGGATTTAATGCGGAAGCCCTGTGGGCATCTTCATGATCGTTAAATCCATATTTAGGCCATATTTTACTGGCAGAGGTATTTACAAAAGGAATATTATACCTTTCTGAAATGTATAAAGCTATGGTGGTTTTACCCACCCCACTTGGACCCACTATAAATATCTTCTTATTCACTTTGGAGATTTTTAAAAGTGTTTATAAATTGGGATTTTAAAAAAGTATTTATTTCATATTTATTACAAATCTCCCTTAAATTAACCTCATCGAATAAACCAAGATTAACCCAGTGGATCGATTCTTTTATCAAATAGTTCCGGTAAAAATATTTCAGGTCTATAAGTTTCCTATTTCTCCTATAGACCTTCTTGAGTTTTTGTTTATCCATTTTCCCAAAGATTAACCCATCATCTTTAAGGAAATTTTTAATACTACCAAACTCATCAAGAAATTTTAAAGCCCTTTTTTCTCCTATTCCTGGGTATCCAGAAATATTATCTGATTTATCTCCAGTTAAACAAAGGAAATCTACACATTGATTTGGTTTATACTTATAAATTAACCTAAGAGTATACTCATCAATCATTTTACCCTTACTCACATTATACATCATAACAGGACCACCCCCATCCTCATTTTCATTAAAAGGTCTAAGCAATTGATGAAAATCTTTATCAGCTGAAACAATAACCACCTCCCACCCCTTTGAGTAATATCTTCTAGTGATTTGAGCTATAATATCATCAGCTTCAAATCCTTTTTTCCATGCCACCCTTAAACCTAGAGCCTTAAATATTTCAAGTCCTATATCTTTTTGTCTATAAAAATCATCTCTATCAAATCCCAATTTGGGATCCCTTCTTTTATATTCAGGTAATATTTTAATCCTAGATTTATGTCTACCCCCATCAAATACAACAGCTACTTTATCGGGACCTAATTTCCTAATTAAACTCTCAGCTACATAAGGCATCCCATAAATAACCCCAGTTCTTTCCCCATCAATAGTTTTAAGATTACCAAATTTATAATAAGCTCGATAAGCTAAGTGATTACCATCGAATATGACAATCCTATTCATCATCAGAAACTTGGGATTTCTTTTTAACTATTGTTATAGGATACCTATTTATTTCTCTGTCCTTTAAATCATCCAACCTTTTTTGGACATTAGATATTGTATTTATTTTAGATTTCCTTAATAATTTCCTACGAAGATCAGGATCAGATTCAAGCATCTCTTGAAAATTATCTCTACCATTAGCTATAACCTTATTCCTAAAATAATAATGGCTTGATCCCTTTTTCCTTAAAATTACTCCGGTTCTCTCAAACAACTCAGCCAAATTAGAATATCTATCAAACCCCACCTTACCATGTTCTTCACTAAAATAAATCTCAGTTATAAAACTGGGTTTAGGAGGGGCAACTTTATTCTTTTTTAATCTTACTGATACCTCATTTCCTATCCAAATCTTATTGGTTTTAGTTCCAGGGGCTATTTGTTTTTTACGAAAAAAAGCTAACCTTTGATGAGCATAAAATTTCATTGCCTCTCCACCAGGAGTAGTATCAGGATCTTCAAACCTAGTTACTCCTACCCTTTTTCGAAGTTGATTTATAAATATAACTATAATACCTAATTCAGAAAAATGTTGATTACGTATCCTAAGATATTTATAAAGGGCCTTAGCTCGATTCCCCATCTCAGCTTTAGCATCCGTTTGAATAGAATTGATATTGGCTTCACAATCAAAAGCAGCTATAGAATCATGAACTAAAAGAATTGGTTCATTATTTTTTAACCTACTCCTCATGGTTGTAGTCATATCTGCAGCCCAATCAGAAACTAATTCAATAGAGGTTTCATTAAATATATGGGTTTTATCTAATTGTAATCCATTAGCTATAGCCCAATGGGGATCAAAACTTTGTTCTGCATCATTCCATAAAACTATTCCCCCCAGATATTGAGCAGAATATCCAAAGTCCATAGCAACAAGAGATTTTCCAGAGCTTTCCCCACCAAATATTTCACAAATTTTTCCATACGGAATACCTCCCCCCATTGTATAATTCAGGTACAAATTTCTTGATGGTAACCAAAGAGATTCTTCTGGTAGTACAGAAATTTTACTTGCTAACCCAGAATTATAATATTTATTAGATAATTCCTTATCGCTAAGAACCTTAGATACTTTTACCATTAGTCAGCGTCTGTCCTTTTTTTCTTAACTACTTTCTTTTTAATAACCCTCTTTGTACCACCAGAAGTCCTGGATGATCTCTTTGGGTTTGATTCCTCTTCCTCCTCTTCCTCTGCATCAAGTCCTAAGAATTTATTAATATATTTCTCGGTCTCTTCATAAGAAGGTATAATCTTTCTAACCTCTGCCTCTATATCATAAACCTTCTTTTTAAATTTTCTGGGGACTGAAGTAGGTTTACAGGGATTAACAGTATATTCTGTATCCGTTTTTCCCTTTCCACTTCTAGATATCTTTAAATCATATCCATTATCTGGATCAGTCATATCCCCCCACTCATCTTCATCCAAATAAAGATCGATAATCTCTTGATAAAGCCCAGAAGTTAAAAGAATAAATCGAGGACTTAAATCCTCATCCAATTCCTTACCATTTTTATCCTTGTAAAAAGCACAATAAGCTAAATACCTTTTCCTAGGAAAAAATTTAGAAGCCAGTTCCTTATCATCATCATCTTCAGAATTTTTCAATTCCTCATATGCCTCCATGATAGCACAGGGTTCATTAAAAGTGGCAGGAGAAATAACCCCTTTAATATCTGAACCCAGATAAAATTGATCTACCTCAATGATAAAATCATTTTCCTCTCCAGTAGGAAGAATCCTTATCCGTCGAGTTTCACCATCCTTGACAAATATAATACTGCCAAGTTCACCCCGAGATTTCAATTCATCTTTCTTTTCCCGAAGTCTTTCTTTCAAAAGTTTTTTTGCCATAACTATCCTTTTCTAATGTTAGCTGATAAAGTTTGAATTAACGAATATCTTTGTTCAAAAGATTTAACACATACTTCAATTACATTAGCCTCAAATTGAATTCTATTATATTCATCCACTAATTCATAGAATCTTATAGAATTTATAACCTTTTCTTTAGCTAATGAATCGTTAGTAGGACGATTAGTTTTAGGGTCTATCTGATTTTTATATTTAACATATAGTTTAGCATACATTTTCTCCATTTCCTTTTTCTTATCCTGAGCATGACGGATAAGTTTTACATGAAGCATACTAAGAAAAGCATAAGAAGAAGGTTGATTCTTAATCTCTTGGTTTATTTTATTTTCATCTACTTTTATCTCTTCATTAAGATTGAATTTAAAATTCTCACTACCATAATGAATATCGATATTCATTATAGCGGAATTAGTTGAATACTCTATAAGTTTACCTCTTTTATACATATAACCCATATATTTATTAATAGTACTTTAAGCTACCCACAATTCATAATCTTCTTGTGGATTATAACCTTTTAATTCTCCCCAATTTTTACCTATTTCAAAATCTACTTTCATTTCAATATCGCGGACTTCAAAATTGAACCATTCCTTTGTTTCGGGGTTCTTACAAATCCTAAAAACTATTGGTACAACCTTATGTATATCTTTAGGATCAATATAATAAATCAAAGAGTCATGGACAGTCCCTACTTGAACCATGCTAAGGGGTAAATTGCCCATTCTTCTATGTTCTCTAATGAGTACTGATGAAAATAATGCGTAATCAGATGCGGCTCCTTGAATGGGTGCGTTGATGGATTGTCTGAGGGCTTCTGATTTTTCTCCCCAATTGTCTGAATCCACTTTTGGAAGTCTTCTCTTTCGTCCAAAAAGATTGTAGACATACCCATGTTTCTTAGCATAGCGCTCTTGTCTTCTAATAAACTTAGCAATTTGCGGGAATTGATGATTAAAGTTATCGAGAAACTCCTGTGCCTCATCAAAAGAGACGCTATGTTCATCACTAGATAAAGATCCGGCCAGTTTTTTAGCTGTTTGTCCGTAGACGATACCAAAATTAATTGTCTTTGCTTGCTTTCTCCGTGCCTTCCATTTAAGAAACTCTGGATGTCCCTCATCTTTATATATTTTCAATATTTCATCATAATCTTTTCCCCATTTAAGACAAGCAGAAGCTAAATGAACATCTTTACCAGTTAAAAACCATTCTATCATAGTATCTTCCTTAGCCATTGAAGCTAATACTCTAAGTTCAGCTTGGCTATAGTCCACTTGCATGATGAGTCTGCGTGGTGGAGATATGAACATACGTTTAATGTCACTAGCTGTGGTATCACGTGGTATGTTTTGCAAATTAGGGTCACGACTACTGAGCCGTCCGGTAACCGTACCGTGTAATAAGAAAGATCCATGTATTTTATTATTAGAATTTAACCTTTCCCACATACCTATCACGTAAGCAGAATTGAGTTTATTTAACCCCCTTAGCTCGAGGAGTCCATCGATGAAACCAGAAGTATCATATTCTTTAAGTTCCAACAGAGCATCTTCAGCAGTAGAAGGTCTATCTGTTTCTTTCTTTGTATTTTTATCTTTTGTAAATTTAGGAACCCTAAAATAAAACCCATCTGGGTTTTCATATAATAAATCAATCATTTGAACTGGGCTATTAAAATTAACAGGAGCTATTTTTTCTAATTCCTTTTTAGTAGTAAATACCCCAGCCAAATAATTTGATATTTTTTCTTCTCTATTTTTAATTAACCTATCATTCCCCCCCGATTTCTTAAGGTCTTTAATTTCAATTTCCAACTCTTTAATCATTTGTTTTTTCATATCCGATATTTTATTCTTTTCATATCGTACTATTTTAGGAATACTTCTAACCTTACGTTCACATTCTTCTATCTTTACTTTATAAATATCCTTCAACCCCCGAAGATATTCTCTATCGACTGTCATCCCCTCCCACTCAGCCTCTGCTAGTACGCGCGAAGCCATCATTAACATATTTCTAAATAAAGGATAAAACTTATTACTTATTAATCGAGTCTCAAAGAAAATATATAACCTGAAAGTAAGATCAGCATCAAGAGCTCCATATAATGAAAGGGGGTCAAGAGGTACATTCGACCAGAACTTTATCAATTGTTCAACTGATGCTTTATTCCCAGGTTGACCTGGTAAATCATACCCATCATACTGAGGTAACCAACGGCTAACCATTTCTTTTAAACCATGAGGTCTTTCTTCATCCAATAGGTATTTAGCTAGCATCGTATCAAAAACCCTTCCCAACATAATGATCCCATACTTTCTCCACCAATTCATTTCATACTTAATATTCTGCCCGATCTTTACAATTGCTGGATTAGTTATAATTTCTCGACCAAAATATTTAAGTACTTTTACCCATTCGCTGTTCTTAAGAAAAGGAGATTCAAAATGTTTAAGAGGGATAATCCAAGCACTCCCAGGTTGAAAAGCCACGCTAAGTAAAGTAGGGTAACTACCAGGGTACATAGCATTAGTCCCACTTGTTTCAAAGTCAGAAGAACAATACCCAGTTTCCTTACAATACTTTACAAGAAGATGTACCTCTGACCAAGTTCTAACTATTTTATATTTGTAATCTAATACCATAAATTTCTTCAAGCTTAGCTTTATTCATAGTATCTATATTCCCAAACCTTTCATTATAAGGGTCATCATGTACTACAAAATAAGTATCCTTAAACCCAGTTTTAATAATAGTAATAACATGGTCATTGTCTAAATTAATATAACTAACAACAAATTGGGCATGTTCAACCCAAGCTTCCTTCTCCATATTATTTTATTTTTATATCTTCAATACATTGTTTAAGAGTAGGCCAATCTTTTTTATAAGAATGAAGAGAACCGATATTATGATAAAGATGTCCCGGTCGGAATCCCACTTTCTCAGCAATGTATTGCATCAACCTAAAAGCTAGGTAAACATCATTTCCAAAATGTACTACCACATCAGCACTTCTTTGGTTATATACTATATTACATCTGTTATCCCTTATAAGGATTTGATAATATACGGAACAGGGGACCCTGTAAGAACCCCCAATACCATCAATATCTAACTCGGGATTCCATACAGATATAATAGCTTGACGAGAATCAGGGTTCCTTTTAAGTTCATGAATTACTTTATTTAAAGAAACTGCCATTCTAGTATTATATGCGTAATCAAACCTACCCCCCATATTAATAAATTCCTCCCAAATATGCCTACGCAATTTCCATGCTTCTCCGGGATTTTCATAATAAGGGTCTACTCTTTCTTTAAATTCAGCATCTGCCCAAGTTCTTGCATCGGGTTCAGCAAGAAAGAGATATTCAATCTTATGAAGTTTAGTTAAACAGTAAGAGTAATTGGTTATCTCCTTCGTAATATAATTCTCATCATCCTTTACTACCTTATTCTGCATAGAATTAGGATGAACAATATGTCCCATCTCCCATACTTCACGAAAGATTTCTGACATCAACTCGTAGCAATCAGCATAAATTCTCATTAGTTTATTTCTTTTATTTGACCTATGATATCTGCCTGGTTCATAACTTTATATATATGTTCCCCATACTTATCAAAGTTAATTCTAATAGACAATCCAGCATATTGACTAAAGATAACTCTTTGTCCCACAAGGTATTTCATAGGATTATCTATATCCCCTTTTCCCACTGCCACAATTACCCCCGTCTCTGGTCTATCTTCCTCAGAAGTTTGAGGAAGGATGATCCCCATACTAGTCCTTCTCTCCTCTTTTTCATCGGGGAGTACTACTATTCTTTGTTCTGCGGGTAAAATCTGATAACTTTTCATAATTTATGATTTTATTAATAAACAATTTTTAGCCAAAAGAGGGGGATTAGGATGTCCATTTAATCTCTTAACTGATCTCAGGAACACTTTATATTTAATCTTCTCCATTGCATCGGGAGCAGTAAACTTATTATATATATTCATAATTCTCTCTTCCATCCCTGAATGTTCAGGATCAATAAAAGTTGTAAGGTCCTTATGATTATGATACATTACAAAATTCTCAGCAGTCATATACATATTACCACAAAAGAGTTTTAAACTTATACCTTCTTTAGCACCATAAATATATTCGGCCATCCTCTGTATCAATAAGAAATCCATTAATAATCTTTTAGTTACCTCAGAAGATCTTATATTTATAATCACTACTGGATTATCATTAGTATGTCTTCTTTGAAATACCAAGGATATTAAACAACCATGTCCTGAAGAATGTGTATTTGTAAATTTAAATTCTATATTATAACTCTGAGCTTTTCTTGATTCTCTTTCAAGAACCCTGCTCTTAGTTATATCTAACCAATTCATATCCACATAGTTAGTTATAAGTTTAGACCATTTCTGTTTTTTATATCCAAAAATGTTTCCAAAATCAAAGTCTGGATTCACCCATGCCACATCAATTTCCATAAAATGGTCATAAGATATTACCTGGGGTCCACTTCTTATTCCCCCTAATTTTCTAACCTCAGCCTCTTGAGTAGCAAGGTATTCATTTACCCATTCCCAAGCTTCTTGAGATGTAGCATGAATAGAATGCTTCATTAGTATTTACTATGTATACGAAATTGGTTAACTTTATTCTTTTTATAATATATAACATACAAAGACTCGG
>Ga0180434_10001682_pt1 | contig 31041 bp, 30 predicted proteins | sample SS_ome_7_FD_132453 | JGI IMG/M metagenome (GOLD analysis project Ga0180434, IMG submission 132453) | Hypersaline lake sediment archaeal communities from the Salton Sea, California, USA - SS_1_D_2 metaG | ecosystem: Environmental > Aquatic > Non-marine Saline and Alkaline > Hypersaline >... | reverse complement strand
GATCAAGCTGGTGGACTTCGGTGCGGACGGCGCATTCAACGGAGGAGATGATGTGGAACACGAGCTGACCCTGGATGAAACAACGACGCCGGCAATAGGCTCGGGTACCTGGGTCGGTCTGGATATTCCGTTGTCTGATTTTACAGGCCTGGTAACTACCGGAAACCTTGCACAGATGATCATCTCGGGGGATCTTTCCACCGTCTATGTGGATAATATCTATTTTCATAAATAATCGAGGCATACTGAGTTTAGATAGCGGGGTGACGACTGAGAGATATAATGAATGGCTAAGAGAATACTTGGAAAGACGGAGACGCGCCGTGATCCGTCTGTAATACCCCGTTCGTTATCCGACGAACTACTTCGACTCATCTGGCGGGAACGCTGTATCTCACGTGCCGAAATTGCCCGCCAAACCGGGCTTGCCAGATCAACCGTATCCGAAATTGTCGGTGGCCTTCTTGAAACCGGCCTCGTTGCAGAGGCCGGTACAGGAAAATCCCGTGGTGGGAGACGCCCCATTCTTCTCGAATTTCAGGACAATGCCTGCCAGATCCTTGGAGTTGATATAGGCGCCGCACATGTTGCGGTCGCCCTTACGGACCTGCGCGGGCGGGTATTTACATGGCATGAATCCCAACATCCCGTTCGGACCGATCCCGAGGGAACCCGGGAACTCGTCAAGAAGTTATGCACTGAATCATTGGCATCAATTGACGGTAAGAAACGATTAATAGGTATCGGTGTGGCAATGCCCAGTCCTGTCGATCCACTTCATTCAGAGCTTCTTTCAGAGAGGGTTATGCCGGAATGGCAGGGAACAAGCGGACTCGAAAATTTAAAGAAAAAATTCAACGTTAATGTATTAATCGATAATGACGCAAACCTTGGAGCTTTAGCTGAGCGGTGGTGGGGAGCCGGACGAAATACTGATAATTTCATTTACATTAAAGTGGCGACGGGTATAGGAGCGGGACTTATTCTTGGTGGAGAAATATATAGAGGTTCCACCGGCGTTGCCGGTGAAATAGGTCACATTCCTGTTGACCCGGAAGGTAAACTCTGCGTCTGTGGTCTCAAGGGATGTCTCGTCACATTCGCAGGAGCATATGCACTTGAAGATCGAGCCAGGGAGCTACTCTCCTCCGATCATTCCGATAGTATACTCGCCGGTAAAGATCCAAATATTACCGCAATCGAAGATGCGGCGCTTGCCGGAGATAGGCTGGCATTACAGCTCGTGGAGGAAGCAACGGGCAACCTCGGCATCGTCGTTGCCGGCTTGCTTAATCTGATGAATCCGGGCATGATCGTCATCGGGGGCAGTCTTGCTCGGCTTGGAGATCTGATTTTGGAGCCGCTTCGTCGTACATGCAATCAACTTACCCTCTCGGACTCCGCCGCCGCTGCCCTACTGCAAACGAGTGATCTGGGACCACAGACAGAAGCTATCGGCGCATCAACTCTCGTTCTTAAAACGGCCCTTGAGAATCCGTCGGAATATTTTGGTGTTTACGCACCGGAGGAATGATGATACGAAAACTTCTGAAAAACTGCTCCATGCTTTCACTATTAACGCTTGTACTTGTCTCTTGCAGCGATTCAAGCGGACCTGAGTCCATTGAATGGGAACTTGTATGGCAAGACGAGTTCGACGGACCGGTCGGGCAATCCCCCGATTCGCTCAAATGGGACTATGATATCGGTACCGACTGGGGAAATGCCCAGCTCGAGTACGATACTGATAGACCTGAAAACGTATCCCTGGATGGTGAGGGAAATCTCGCAATCACGGCTCGAGAAGAATCATACCTTGGCCAGAACTATACCTCGGCACGCATCAATACTCGTGATCTGTTTGAACCCGCATATGGGCGATTTGAGGCCCGCATCCGCATGCCATGGGGCCAGGGTATTTGGCCGGCGTTCTGGCTTCTCGGTGCAAACATCGAGACTGTCGGATGGCCCGAATGCGGCGAGATCGATATCATGGAGTATCGTGGGCAGGAACCAAGCGCTGTTCACGGAAGCGTGCATGGTCCGGGTTACTCCGGCGCGGAAGCAATTACTCGGCGATATGATCTAACCGGGGGCCGTTTCGACAATGACTTTCATATCTTCGCAGTTGAATGGGGATCGGATTTTATCAACTGGTATGTGGATGATGACCTATACCAGACAGTAACTCCCGATGATTTGACAGGCAATTGGGTATTCGATCACCCCTTTTACATCATTCTCAATCTTGCGGTTGGCGGTAACTACGTAGGTCCACCGAACGAGAACACTTCCTTCCCCCAGACCATGCTCATAGACTGGGTCCGGGTGTTCGAGGAGATGTCGTAACTCCTGATTTTTATAGTACAACCTTATACGCCGGGTACTCGGTGTATTTCACCGACATACGGGATTATTCGCTATGAGTACGGCTAAGCATTACGATACCGCGCCTGAAGATCGAATTCCATTTTTCCAGAAGTTCGTGTACGGACTTGGCGCCTTTGTAAACAACCTGCTTGCCGCGGCAAGTGGGGGTATGATGATTGTGCTAAACCTGGGATTTGGAATGAGTCCGGCGCTCGTCGGCCTTCTCGGCGGACTCCCTCGACTGACGGATGCCCTGACGGATCCGCTCATGGGATTTATCTCTGATTCCACCCGATCAAAATGGGGCAGACGAAGACCTTATATCTTTTTCGGGGCGATTTTCGCTGGAATCATCTTCGCCCTACTGTGGCATTTACCCAGAGGGCAAAGCGAGACGTTCTACTTTGTTTACTTCCTCATCGGCTCAATTCTTTTCTACCTCGCGTATACGGTTTTCGCAACGCCGTGGGTAGCACTCGGGTATGAATTAACGCCTGACTACAATGAACGTACGCGCCTCATGGGAGTTCAGAACTTCATGGGGCAGCTGCCCTACCTGGTGGCCCCCTGGTTCCTTTGGATTATGACGTACGAGGGCTTCTTCAAGGATCAGATAGCCGGGGCGGCGGGATTAGCCATAATTATCGCCATAGTAGTCATCGCAATTGGCATCCTACCGGCGATTTTTCTTCGAGAACGGTTTAAGGATATTGCGAACACAAAAGAAGATGTGAACACTAAGCCTGTGGAGAGCTCGACTGGATCATTCCGACGCAATATGGTTGATTTTTTCAAAGGATTCGGCGCGACACTGAAATCGCGTCCATTCATCAAACTCTGCGTCGCCACATTTCTCGTATTCAATGGTTTTATGCTGATCTCGTCGTTTCAGTATTATGTCATCATATACTACGTTTTTGGCGGTGATCAGGCTTTGGGTGCGAAGTATGCGGGTTATGCCGGAACGGTGGGCTCCATATCCACATTCCTCGTGATCATATTTATTACATGGCTCGGAACCAAGATTGGTAAGCGCCAGGCTTTTTTTGTCTCCACCGGGGTTTCCATGGTGGGATATGGTCTGAAATGGATCTGCTACAACCCTGACTATCCCCTCCTCGTTATTTTACCTGCTCCTCTTCTCGCCTTTGGCCTCGGCGGATTGTTCACCCTGATGGGTTCCATGGTCGCCGATGTCGTTGATGTCGATGAATTAAAGAGCCGTAAACGCAGGGAAGGAATGTTCGGGTCAATATTCTGGTGGGTGGTAAAACTCGGAATGGCGGCGGCTCTGGCGGTTGGCGGTATTCTTCTCGATGCCACGGGATTTGATGTTGATTTAGGTGGGAATCAAACAGGCAAAGCCATACTCCTCATGCGTCTCTTCGATGCGTTTATTCCCATGCTTACTTCCGGTGTCGCCATCTGGACAATCGCCACATTCCCGATCACCGAGGAGAAAGCTCACGAAGTGCGATTGGAACTCGAACGCCTCAGGGGCACTTCTCCTTCATAGATGCTTCATAACCTCTGTCTCTCAACGGACGTATCGTGAAGCCTTCCCATAGCATTTTCTATCCATCCATGCAAGCCACTTCCGAGAGAAATCGATCCCCTGAGTCTTTGAATGCTCCTTCGATTACGACTAACCCGCATTTCTCGCCTAGTTTCATAGCGAAGGCATGTAAACGCTTGTGATACCAGGGCATAGTACCTCTTCGACCTTTCGACGTTGCTCAAGCACGACGTCTCGCTCGATCTTTCGACCCATTCGGTAAAACTCAAAGACATCGTCGATCTCAAGACCTGCGTTGAGACTCCGGGACTAGGTCTCGCTAAAAGCAGGCAAAAGATCATAACAACTTCCTCCTTTCGAAAAGGAGGATTGAGGAGGATTTATCTCTTGCTGATAGATGCCGACATCCCTGAGTTTATCGAAGGGTTGAATGGGCGAAGACTGAATTTCCATCGAACCGGTAGAAACACTGAAGGAGTCGAATAGCATCAGCGAGTGGCTGATAGACTATTCGAGGCGCGGAAACAAAGAGGGGCGGCGCGTATGTGCGCCACCCCTCGTATTGATAGTACCGATGTTGGCTTATCGTAACAATCGAGCTACAGTACGAAGTGAAGGTAGGTTCGGATCTCCCACTCGTTTCCGTCGTCACCCGGTGCTTCGGGATCGCATTCCAATTCGCCGGAGACATTATATACCTCGGCGGGGCAGTAACGCGGTGAATACTCATCCAGTGAGCGCCACGTGGCACGTATACCGAGACGGGTCTGGGGTACATCAAACCACTGAGGAAATTCGAGATTATACGATATATCACCCATGAGCTGGACGGGATACGTCAGGTTGAAATCACGATGGTAGTCATAGGGACCCCAGTCATTGATCTTGGCTGAGGTGGTAACCTTCATGTGGTCCCATACGAAACGGACATCTCCGCCATAACGCTCGATGAGACGATCATCGTCACCATTGGGCTCACCTTCGCCTGCGAAAAGGTTCGCAACCATGCCAAGACCGGGTCGCAACTTGGAAACGAAACGCCCGTGTGCTTCCCACAAATCCCTGGCTGGAGGTGCACCGGGAAAGGCAAAGGTGGTTCGCCCGTCACTGAGAATGCCTATGGCCGCATCCTGAGTGGTTTCATGACGACGGAAGATAAAGCCGACACTCGCCGCGAGTTTTGCATCTTCTCGAATATCACTGTCCCATGCAAACATCCATGTCGCCGGTGTGGGATCATAGTTTATCAACAACTCCCCGGCAATGGTTTCCCGATTAGCGCGGACGGCAAACGGATCGTCTAGCACATTACGCGGTCTGCCCGGTGCCGGTACATCGCTTGGTATAGGCTCTTCGATAGGTTTCTGCCAGAGGAAGTTCGGTGCAATCTGCCAATTCCCGAGAGTTACGGCTATACCGGTAAGGGCATTCCACTGGTTCCCGATACCATTATCCTTGAGCCACCAACCGGTGTAGGTAATTGCGGACGTCGGTCCACCGTCGGCCACCAGACCCCGAGCGGATGCCTGGGCATACCAGTTCCAGCGACCCTTTGAATACGTCAGCTTGACCTTACCGCCAAACGTGTCGGATGATTTAATACGATCGGTCAGAATGTGGTAGTCGCCCGGCGATCCATCAGCTAGCTGGAATTCGTCATCTATTTTGTTGTTGCCTGACCATATTCCGCCGACCTCAAGCCCCATGGGCCCGCGTTCAGTAGAAAGATGAATGGTTGCCTTTCGTGTCGGTGGTACCGGTACGGCAATCGAACTGACGGTCGCACCCTGCTCGTCGAGGTCTTCCTGGTATATTCCAGTTGCTGTGAATGGCCCTATGTTCCGACGGTACTTCAGAAGAACGGCCGGATTGGCACCCCACCAGAGTTCTGGTCCGAATGCCAACTTCAATCCACCAAAACTCTTCTTACCCGTTACTTCAAATCCAAGGGGCGCTTCACCGTTGTAGATATCAATGTTAGGCCCGTAGTGGGCTTCCGGATACAGTCCGAAAAAGTCTCCTTCATACCCCCAGTGATAGTGACCGGTACGGTAAAACCCCTCAAGATTGAACCAGCGGCTATCCCATGTAAGACTGGCGTTATACACTTTCAATCGCTCAATATCATTCAATTCAACGGGTTCCCCGTCGGTGAGGACGGTTTTAGGTCGACCGCGATTTTCATAGAAGATCTCGTCAATTGGATTGTTCGGTATATGACCGAGGAAGTTAAGTGAAAGAGTTCCCCGAACGCTTTGGATAGGTTGAGCTTCTATTTCAGCGAAATATGACTCCATATGATCAAAACCGCGGAACGCGGGTTGAACCGTTGACCCGGCTTCCGGTTCATCCGGAGTACTGACGCGAGTTCCACCGGTGCTGTAGGTTTCGAACCGCATCTGCATTCCTTTGAGTCTTATTTTCTGAGAGGACTGGGCAAGAAGCGCTGCCTGGTCTCCCCGCGCTTTGAGTATGAACTCCATTGGTTCGAGTGCGGTGAAATGGTTACGTATGGCGGAAAGATCGGTACTGGATGCATATGGATCCAGCTTGAACGCTTCTTTCAACGCATAAAAAGCGGCACGCGGGAAGAGCTCGTAGAGGCCGCGCTGGTTCGTCGGACCCTTGGCGCAGATCCCGAACCACTCTTCATTCATATTATTTTCGCCTTCTTTGTAATCTTCCGTGTAGCCGCCGTTTGACCACGATGCATTGGTATCATGAACATCCAGATCGGTCTCCTGTCCGAATTTCCACCAACCATCACTGAACTGAAAATGTAATCCTCCAATTGAATTACCTACCAGGCCTTTACCGCTCGACTGCTCGTAGATCTCCTTCCAATTCTCGATCGCATAGCGTGCCTGCGCAAACTGATCCTCGCGCATCTCCTGAGCATTATATGCATCGGCACCGAACTCAGTGAACATGAGAGGGACGCCGAGTTTATCCTTTACTACCTGAAATGCATCCCCGAAAGAAACACCCCGATACATATTAGTCCCGAACACATAGGGTTCCGTGATCTCTTCGGCAATGATATCGATGAAAAGAAGATCGCCGTTGCATATAGCTACCGGGCGTTTAGAATCTTTTGCCGTGATCGCTTTGATCCCCTCGTTGAAAAGCGAATACATATGTCGTGCTCTCACCGACTCGAGGGTTTCGCCCTCCGGAATATCCTCGGTTTCCGCACCGCCCCAGAAAAGCCCGTAATTATTCTCATTACCGAGGAGATACATCAGAACACCAGGGACATCCTTGAACTCCTCCGCCACTGCCTGGACTTCGGCGAGGAGAACATCCCTGGTCCGGGAATCGGCGTAATCGGTGTTCGCGATATACGCCCCGTCCAGTGTGACCCCGTACCGTCCGAATGAGTGGTTCAGCACGGTAAAGATGCCATATTCCTTATATATATATTCAACCCAACGGGGGGTGACGCCCGTATAGAGACGGACGGCGTTCACACCCATGCTCCGGAGCAAAGACATCTCGGCGTCAAGAGCCGCCTTTATGATGTCATCGGGCTGCAACCAGAGGCTGTATGTATATGTCGTTCCTCTGGGAAAGTAGTCCCAGTTCATCCCTATTACCATGAAATCCCGGCCATCGACCCGAAGCGCAGTACCATCAGCGTCTGACTCGATGGTGATGTCCGGGAGATGCCCTGATGCATGCAGCGGCATAGCTGTCGCAAACACCATCGCCACCAGGGCGATGGCGCATCCGGTATTGAATGTTGGAAAAAGAATTCGAGACTGAGCCATGAGAGCCTCCTCAAATGGGGTGAATGCGATCGCTGATACCGCATGTACCGCATCTATCGCAGTAGTTCACGGTAAATCACAAAGAAATACACCATACAATATTACTTTGGTCGGCTATCGAACAAAGTGCCGTTCTATACACTTCCTGTCAAGAATTATATAGCGGCGAAAACGATCATGACGACCCGCGGCACCTTGAGATTCGAATCGTAACCGACTGTAATGCATCTCATTTCCACTGGTCTGAAATGGAGTGCGAGACTCGGTGTGAAAATCCACGGGCCGGGCCATATGGTTATTTTCGTCCTATTCTTGGTTTATTTGCTTCAGAAAGTTCTGAAATGATTTCTTGGGCGTACGGTCCTCATAGAAAACTCCCCAGTGTTTTTCAACTTCGTCGGGACCAGATTCCTCGCCGCCTCCCTTCCAGGGTTCGTCGAAGGCTTCAAAGAGAAACGTGGTAATCCTGTTTTCGTTTACCCACCTGTGTAATCCTATGAGGAATTCTTCCTGTGCCTGAAGACTGACCTTTCCCTTTATAAGTGTGCCTTGCTCATCCGGCCCCGTTTTCTCGGAATTATAGGTTGTTGCCCAGCCCGTTTCTCCGATAACCACTGTTTTCTCGGGATGAAAACGCTGCACAGCGTGGTAGATACTATCCGTCCATTCAACCGCATGTTCAAGAACTATCCCATTCCACATGGCATACATATGCGATACAATGAAATCAACTTCTTCAGCCACATCCTTGCTTTCTGATTTGTTCCAGAAGTTGTAATCATCCGCGGTGGTTACGGGAACTTCTGTATGGTTTCTCACGGCACGGATATAGCGGATGAGGTTTTCGGCTTTCATTCCATGTGCCGTCCAGAAGACCTGCGTTTCGTTTCCAACGTTTATGGCTGCAACGATGTCGGGATTCGCATTGGCCAACTCGATACTCCGCAGAACATTCTTTATGTTGGCTTCCCGTTTCTCAGGCTTCCGGTCTTCCCCTTCCAACCAGACACCGATCATAACTTTGATGGGAAATCCGTGTTTTCTGATCACATGCAGTATGCGCTCACAGTCGTCATCAGCATTGTACACCCTGATGAGTTTCCAGTGATTCGTGATCAGCGTAAGATCCTCAAGGATCTCTTCTTCCGAAGGACCGTTGCGCCCCGGGGCCTGGCCCTTCCGGTAAGCGCCATAAGAGACGGCGTTCCCAATCCATTCGTCGTCCCGGTAGGGTTTGAAATCCCGTTGAACAAATGGATCCTCTTTGGGGATCAATCGTTGAGATTCCAGCTCTATCCTCAGTTTATCCAGGGATACATCTTGATCAGGGATTGCTTGTTCGGCGCTTTCCTGATCACGGCTGTCCACGCATGCAACGTGTACAAAGACAATAGCTACCAAAAGAATGAGGATGCGTCTACTCATTTTCAATCCCCCTGAGTAATGGAATCGCCTACATCCGTTTTCGCCGGGATGCTCAAAGAGGCGTCATTTTGATCTTGATACGTGAGTCCATACCCGTAGGGAAATAACGGATCGTAACCGTCGTCTCCCTTGTTCCAGTTTTCGTCATCATATCGAGGCCAGGAGAATGTCAGTTTCCCCTGAAAATCATAGTCGCCAAAGATCACATCCGCGATACCCTGCCCTTCGGAACCCGGCAACCACGCCACAACAAATGCTCTGGAATGCTCCAATTCATGGTTCACAACCAAGGGTCGACCACATACGAGTATCACAACTACGGGAATACCCTTATCGGATATGTTTCGAATGGTTTCAATATCCTCTGGATGCAGTTCATGGAGATACAGATGGCTACCGTACGCTCCTTCATCCATCTGTTCAACAACTCCGTACACGATATCATACCGTGAAGGTCTCTCGTGCTCCCTGTTTGTTATCTCTTTGCCGGATGGAGATTCCGTATCCTTGATGATACCCGACTCCTTCGATAATCCGCCAATGCGAATATCCCCCATCATCTCTGCATATGGTAGCTCCCCAATGACAACAAGACCCACATCGTGTTTTTCCGGATCGGCATCCGAACCGGTCCCATCGGCGCTCAACTCTGCATTGGGCGCTATTTCATGTATGCCTTCCCAGATTGATGTTCCGCCGATTATGGACTCATTGTCATCAGCCCCCTGCCAGTTAATAGTAAATCCCCCGCATTGGTGGCCGCGATTATCCGCGTTCTTACCCGCAACCAGTATTTGGGAATCCTTATCCAGTGGGAGGATGTCGTTTTCATTCTTGAGCAACACCAGGGACTTTCGTACGGCTTCCCGAGCGACTTCTCGATGTTCTTTTGACCCGAAACACGTGGAAGTCTTAGTCAATGATCGTTCCGCGGGTCGCGGTTTAGAAAAGATACCATACGTGAATTTGACCCGGAGCACCCGTCGTACGGCATCGTCAAGTCGCGCCATGGCAATGAGCCCTTGTTGAACAAGTCTCTTTACATGTTCGATGAATTCTTTCCATTTCTCAGTAATCATGAACATGTCCATACCGGCATTTACTCCAACAGCCACGGCTTCGGCATAGTCATCGGACAACCAGTCTATGCCATCCCAGTCTGAAATCACTATTCCCTTGAATCCAAGTTCAGTTTTCAGAATATCAGTCAGGAGATACTTGTGGGCATGGCATTTGAGCGTATTCCAACTACTCAAAGACACCATGACCGAAAGCACACCCGCATTTATCGCTGCCTTGTAGGGGGGAATGTGTATCCGCCGTAGTTCTTCTTCGCTGATTGAGACATTTCCCTGATCGATACCGTGCTCCGTACCGCCGTCTGCTACCCAGTGTTTTGCACAGGCGATGATACCTTCCTCACCAAGGTCTCCCTGAAGTCCCTTCACAAATCGTGAAGCATACTCACAAATGATCTCCGGATCTTCCGCATAGCTTTCATACGTTCTGCCCCAGTGATCATTTCGCGCTGTTGCCAGAGTTGGCGCAAACGTCCACTCAACGCCGGTTGCGGCAATTTCTCGAGCGGTAACCCGTGCTATTCGCTCAATGAGATCCGGATCGCCTGCAGCGCCAAGTCCGATATTGTGAGGGAAAATGACCGCGCCTTTCACATTGCCGTTCCCATGAATTGCGTCTATGCCATAGAGAGTGGGAATCGCGAGATGGTTCTCGTCCTCTTCCATTGATGCCGCCCAGTAGTCGTCATTCATCCTGATCCAATCGTCAGGAGTATTGTCTCCGGGAGTCGATCCACCACCGCTCAACACGGAACCGATATGATAGTCTTTCACTTCTTGCGGGCTGATGAATTGTCGCTCGGCCTGAACAATCTGTCCCACTTTCTGGTCAATATTCATTTGTGCCAGCAGGTCTGAAATTCTCTGTTCAATATCCTTCATATATCTTTTCTCCTACTCTCATTGTTACTGATTCGGAATACCTATCTGAGTTCTATGTCGATTCGTCTTATAGCTCTGTTACGGATTTTTTCGACGATTTCTCCTCTGAGCGATTCGCCTGTATACGTCTCCGAATGACCATTATGATCTATCACGGTCCACCGGGCAGGTGAAACTCCGTTTGGTCCGTACGTATCCATACGGGATTCGTTGTGGTATGTAACAAGCACAGCGCCGAGAAACATGAAACTGAACGTATTCGCAGGAAATTCAACCTGCTGCCATCTGTTCTCCATGTATACGCGTTTTGTTCTAGTCTCCCTGGTAAAAAGCCACTCTGCCATGGCGGGTGTGAAGTGCAGTTCCAATGAACCGTCGAAATCGATTAGAAACGGTTTTCTGCCCACTGTCATGAACTGCAGTATATTGATGAATTCGGCTGTGGCCCCGGTCAGTCGTGCTACAAAACCGTTTCCATGAATGGAAGGATCGGGATTGCCGCTGCTGACGATGAATGAGGAATTCTCCAGTATGCTTCTCCCGTACATTTCCGGGCGTAGAAAGGGGATACATACATTTCTGAAATCCCGGTAAAACTCTTCATGGAGCCCGTTTCTCAGGAGTTCGAGCATATACTTGTATTCCATATGCAACCAGATGGACTCATTCTCAAACCATCCCGGAGAAAACACCCTGGCTCGCCCGATCTCCATGGGTTGCTCAACCAGGGAAGCATTGACTTTGTACATTTTCAGGGTTTTGTCGAAGAGTTCGCTGGCGCGAATGCTCGCAGCAAGCTTTTTCGCATCCTCGTTGGCAGGACTGCATCGCAGGTAATGCACAGGCCCTTCCAGGAAGAGGGGAAGGGGGATCTGCTCGAACTTCAGCGCACGGAAACATGGTATCCTTTCGGTATCACGTTCTCCAATGTTCTCACCGTTTTGATCACAACACTCAATTTCCCGATAGGAAACGACTCTATTGATGAAATACGTGAATGGAATACCGGTTTTCCTATCCCATGCCTTTTCAATCCCTTCATCGACTTTTCTCAGAGCCGCCGCAAGGAATTCCCTGATCTCCTCAAGGGTGATTGGAACTTCTTTGCCGCTGATCCCGAATCGTGTCTTCTCGCGGTACCCTTCCTTTGCAGTGGATGCTGAATCCCAGAATTCAAACGGGCTCAATTGACTCGTGAAAAGATCATTCAGAACATCCATGAACTCCTTCAGTTCTTCAAACACGGGCCAGCTTTCGTCTTCAACACCATGTTCCTGCAACTGATCCAGGAGAAAGAGGATGTGCCGTCTTATCTCAAATGTCTCGCTGATACTTGATCCCATCAATCCGGGAAGACCGTTCAGTGCATCATACCAGTTCGGTTTATCGGCCTCCATCTCAACCCCGACACCTTCCGGATCGAGGGATGCGAGTTTATTCACCAGAAGACACAGGATTTTGATGATAAGCGAGGTATGGTATATGTCTCCGTCACCAAATTCGGTCCGAACACGATTTCCATCTTTCCGGCGTTGCCGTATCAGACTATCCTTCTCCTCATCAAACATCACCGCGTCAAGCTGCATCGCCTTACCGTGCCATAGCTTATACTTCTCATTCCTGGGGCGGACACGGTGGGCATTATCGAAAAAGGAAAATTTCTTCTTCTCGAATAAGATGTATCTGCATTGCTCCGGATACACGGTCAGATAGTTTTCCAGAAGGTCCAGGTTATACGTCCAGTGATCGGTCCAGAAGCCATCTCCATGATCGGTTTCTTGAATCCTGCTGCAGATTCCGAGAAGATCACCGAGAAAGCGTTCAGAATCCGTTTTTAATGATATCCGTTGGTCTCCAAGCAGAAGGAGCAGTTCACCGGGTGTAAACGGTTTCTTTACAATGGCCCCAACCGTATCAACATCCCCGGACGGAAGATGAGCATTCAAAACCACATCCAGTTCTTCCATGCTTCTAGCTTCAAACCTGATTTCCTTGATAACCAGGGGATTGAAACCATCCAACTGAAGGAGATTATAGAAGAGTTCTACGTTACTCTCTCGAACATCCGGATTGAAAAGAAGGTCGCAGCGACGATTCTGATTGACGTCCCTGAAATTTCCATTTCCCTGGGAGTAGTGAGTAGGAGTGAGACGAAAGAAGTTATAATCCCGTTCCAGATCACCGTGTTTTCTGGAATAAAGATGAAGGATTTCGTCAGCCCGGTCGCCTTTCAGGGTGACCGGTATACCACCCCGCAACACATTATCGAGGAAATTCTGCGCGGCATAGTGATCCAGCGTTGATTCTGCACTACAGATAAAACTGTTCTGCATCAGGTCATCGATGATCCCTTTGTTTTCTTGCGCCTTGGTCTCAATGTAGGAACGCGTGGTAATCTTCGGGATCAGCGTATTCAGGTCGTTGATCGAAGCCGCGTGACCGATTATCGATGTATAGGTATACGTTTCCCCGGGAGGAAGTTCAGTCTCTATACATCCCATGGCACACGGAAGCCTGTTCTCAAAGATCTGATTCCGTCCCAGTTCGTTCAACGAAGTAACTAAAAAGGGTTCGGGATAGCTATAATCGCTCCGTGATCCAAAGATGCTTCGTGGATCCACAATAGTCCGAACGAGTTTCACTGATGATTGCGTATTTTCGAAGCCGACATAAAAATTGCCATCCCGAATTTTGACCACATCAGGTCGATCAGCGAGTTCAACCTTCCCTCTGAAATACGACGCCCCACAACCACTGGTAACAACCTCTACAAAAGCTTCGACCAATCTCCGCATATGCTTCAGATCGGAATCTTTGACGCCGTAGGGAATAATGAGCGGAAGTCCGTCCAGCCCCTCAATTTTTATGGATTCTGAGTGGTGATTTCGTATGGTCAACGAACGAACAAGGCCCGCATAGTTATCCTGCGGAACAGTGTAGTACTGGACGGTGAACGCAAGACCCAGCGTTTGGTTGATTTCCTCGAGCGATAGTCCGGACGGAGAAATTGACATGCGTTGCGTCCGTTGTATGTGATCATCCCTGAGATGATTCTGAAACGGTTCGTAAAACGTCATCGATTCGTGATCTGGCAGTTTGATAAATGTTCTGAATCCCTGGGTTGCCACGAGTTCATATGCCCAATTCGCGGGTAAAAATTCCATAATGGGGTGGTCCTTGTCCTGAACACCCATGCTGCAGAGGCACTGGCCCCGATTCACGTAAAACGCCCACAATGGAATACCGTCTTTCCCCGCAATCCCCGGGAAAAAACTCGAAAACAACTTCGCATTATTGTAATCACTGATCACAAATTCGCCTGTTTCCAACGGCTGATATCGTGATTTCGTGGAAAGATCCAAGACTACCTCCTCACCACGTTCCGTCGTTACGTGAGAAAACAGTACTCATGGTACTACTGTTTGATCTCTTCTGTAAGAGCGCAGGCATCTGGAGAAGAGAAAGCACATCGCGTTTAATCTTACGCGATTCGTGACCTGAGTGTACCATGAACACACGGATATTGAGACTATATTCTGCTCACCGAGATGTATTCAATTCTCAAGAACTGATTATCAATTGTATCTCTGCCTTCACCAAAAATGAATTGCCGGCAATGTGTCAGTGAATCGTCTGTATCGTCGAATTCGGCACCGGCCCATTTCCCGCATAATGTGATATTGAAGATTACTTTCATATTCTTGAATGTGCAGGAACTACTTGAGTCACAACTGGCGCACTGCCATTCCTGATGAAGCGTTTCATCGCATTCCGCATCCGTCTCCAATAACTGAACCTCGTTTTTCAGATTCTCTGCATTCCATAGATCGGGATCGGGTTTCCCGCTCAATGGCCCGCCTGCAAACCGAACCTCTTCGTTCGGAGACCAGAAGTAGAATCGGATCGAACTTCGTTCCCAGACACATGCAAATGTACCGGCAGGAGAAGTAGTCTCGTATGGAGTACCGCTGCATCCGGAGTTCGGATCATGAGGCGTAGCATTGGCGCAATTGATTATCTCATCGTCATTGTTCCATTTGGAATCGCACATTTGAGGACATGTATGTATGGTATTATGTATAACATTTGTTCCGTTTATGGTTTCAATAATGTCAATCTCTCCGGCACCCGGCCAATCCGTTACATTCACGGCACTGGGTGTATTATAAAACCTCCCTCTGCCCGAATAGTGATCCAGGTTCGAATCGGTTATCGATTGTTCGTTTCCTTCATATATCCACGTCTCTTGCATACTTCCGTTCAACCACCATGCCGGCCACAATCCACGTGCGGACGGCAACTCTCCCTTGAATACGAATACGATTCCGGGCGTCTCATCATCGAGATTATAGTATGCTTTCGAGGTCAACCTGACGGAATCAAATTTCAGACTATCACCCCTGCTTTTTACATACAGGTACAATCCTTCCGCTTTTTTCAGCTCAATCATAACCGGATTGATCCATTGGGATCTGTCGTAGACAACATCCCCTTCAGTGGGATCATCATGGGGAAATGTAGTGAAGAAATGCGCCTCCAGATCTGATATGGCAGTTGAATCCGACCGAAAATCCAGAGCAAAGAATCGATTGTCATACTCTTCGATATCGGATGAAAATTCATTCTCGTTATCAAAATCACCACATGCGAAGTTAAAGATTACTGCCAATCCCACCGTAAGCAGGATAGCAAGCGGGACTCGACTGTTCATCGCAAAAATACGCATGGATCGGATTCCCCGGGAAGCGATATTGTCTGATGCTCGATCTCCGAAAAGCATTTTCATCTTTCTATTGGCTCCTAAAGTTGAACGCGTATCGTCTGTAAAGAATTGGGCGGAATAGTTACTCCGGCATATGTCTCGCCAATCTGCAATGAGTAGTGTAATGGATCTTTTGTGGTATTCAGCACCTGAACGCTCAGAATCCTGTCGCTGTTGATAGTGGCACATGCATGAAGCGCATCTTCGTCGAGCCCGTCTGTGGTGGTCTGCGTTTGGACCGCCGCGTCACCGGGACGAATTGTCTTGCTGAATTGGGCAAGTATGTAGAAGATAGGTGTATAGTATACGTACCCGGTCTCTACATCGATCATGATCGGTGCACCGCAATAATTCCCCACATGATTGGGGCCTCCATCTTGATCAAGAACGGCATTCCAATCGATCCAACCCCCTACCCAGTGATCCAGGCTTACAATGATATTTCGGGCATAGCGATGAACCGGTGTATAGATCGGGTGATCGGAGGCAATTACACCCGGCCAGGTCGCTGAATATGCCCAATCGGTGGCGTTATCATTCCACCAGAACGCATCATTAGCAAACCAGTCGGTTTCTTTGAAACGATCCGGATCAGTTATACCCTGGGGAGCATCCTTACCCAGGTCATCTATACATCCCTCGGTGTGAATGATGGCGAAGTCGGGAAACTTCTCGTGCACCCTGTCAAATACTTCTTCGAATACCTTGAATGTACTCTCATACCAGTGAACAGCCACTCCATATACAAAAGGCGCAGTATCGGGATCACCGAATATCACATCCGTCCAGTGTTCAACTCCGTCCCTGTTCTGATCATAAATGAGAAGTTTAATATCATCCTTGGCATGTGAGCGCAGTGCCGGTCCCAGATGATGTTTTATAAAATCATTCTGTGTTTCCGGGGTGAAGTGCATACTCTCCCATTGTCCATTGTTCCCATGTGGTTCATTGACCGGAGTTATCCCCCAGATATCCACCCCTTCAGCTTCATACGCCTCCAGGTATTTCACGATGTAGTCGGCATAGACTGGAACATACTCCGCTTTTAAAACTCCACCCGTTCCCTGCCAGTTGTTCTCAGGAGATCCGGGGATATACCAATCCTCTATATCCTTCATCCAGGAAGGAGCAGTCCACGCAGAAGCAATGATTCTTAACTCTCCATCAACCCCGCGATTCTTTATCGCACGTGCCTCCCTGATCATGGGCAGCAGATCATAGGAAATGTCTTTAATGCCTGGATAGAGTTCCGGATTGAAGCCTGCATTGTCCGGTGCAATGGTGAAGTTCTTCAGCTCAATATCACCCGCTACATCGGCATACGAATATTTCCCCTCAACCGAGAAGTCGCACGCCCCGATATGAGTCCTGGTTAGTGAGAAGTTCGCCCCATCCTCGCCGAATAACTGTTCCATTACTTCCTGACGTGCTTCACTGTCCAGATGGGCCAGAACAAATGCGGATGATTCAGTGAACGAGGTCCCGATACCATCTATTCTCTGCTTGACGAGATCCGGTTGTACTTCAACAACATTCCCCCCGGGGTTCCCCTTCTGAAAATCAACATTTTCCATTTTTTCCAACTTGGCCCCGGCTTCTGATGTCAGAAGTATTTCCAATGATGAATCCGCATGGGAAGACAGATTTTGCGAGGAATCCCGACCATCGTGCGATACGCATGACACAATGACTAGTAAAGCAATGAGTGTGATATGAAGCCGCATGACCTTACTCCTTAGTTCTGAACCGGTGGATGAATGGTTTACTTGTGGATCGATTATCCGTACTTGAGATGTCCATCTTTATCCCAGAGACCCCAGAATGCCCCGACATCTCCTTCGACATCCTGTTTCCACGCTTCATCAAAACTCGAGAAATAGATCACGTCGATGTCGTCTTTTTCAGCCCACGAGTACGTATCGATAAAGTAGGTAACAGCATTCGCATGCGATGGGACAGCGGCCTTTTGAGCAGATCCGATATTCGGCCATCCCGTCTCGCTGATGATAACTTTTTTCCCTTTGCCGGCTTCCACCGCACGACGATACATCTCTTTCAACTGCTGTACGGAATCCTCGATCGGGTACCCCTCCCAGAAAGGATAACAGTTTGCCAGTATGACATCACAGGCGTCGGCTAATGCAGGATGATCGGTGAACTCGGAATAGGCGTCCACATAACCCACCGGAATCCCGGGTATCTCCTTTTTCACACGCAGGATGAAATCGAGGATTTGGTGCAGCGTTAAATCGCCTCGGAGCAAAACCTCATTCCCGACGGCAACGATATCCGCATGACCTGCCCGGGCGACTTGAATGACCCCCTCTACTTCACGTTCATTCTTTTCCGAGTCAGTTCCCAACCACGCACCAACCACGGTTTTGAGGCCATTTTCATGGGCGATTCGTGGAATGTATTCGTTTCCCTCGGTACAGGAAAATGATCGTACCCATGTGATATGCCGTTTGATGATATCCATTCTGGCCTGTATCTGATGCTCACGAATCATCGAACCGGGCGCTTGGCCTTCCAGGTAGGCACTGAAAGAAAGGCCATATATTCCTTTATTGAGAATGCGCCGAAACAGTCGACTCAATTCCTCAACTTTTTCCTCGTCTCTACCGATATTCACACTCCCATTGGATTCGTGTCTTTCCTCGGACATGGATATCTCAATCCTGTTCCGGCTGTTGAACCACCAGCACCGGCAGTTTTGTCCGGTGTAGTACGCGTCTCACCGTGTCGCCCAACATGGCATCTTCCAGGCTTCTCCTCCCTTTGATACCCATCACCATGAGATCGCAATTTCTTTCTTTGGCCACTCGGAGAATGACCTTAGAGGGATCACCCTTCTCTACCACAATATCATCGGAACTGGTAGTATCCCGTCCGAACTCGGTTCTGACCATATCCAGGAGCGCAGCCTCTGCTTCCTTTATATGTTCCTTCGTGATTGAGAACCGCTCTTTTACCCCACCAGACCTGTCTATACCAACATCAAAAACCAGTAGGTCGGGGATTGCATCCCGACTCACATGGAGTAATGTGATCTTCGCACTGTACCGATCGGCAAGGCTGGCCGCATATGAAAAAGCATATCGCGCGTTTTCGGAGAAATCGGTCGCGTAGAGAATATGTTTGATGTCAACTCCCGGATGTTGCATATCGACACCTCTTTGCTATGTGTTATGACCCCTCGTGCAATGATGAATTTTTTAACGTATGCATCTCAAGTGTGCGCTCTAATCGGATTAGTCAGCAACATAGGTAAGGTACTTCGTTGGAATACCTTCATAGTCCCATGCCCTGAGTTGCCGTGCCCATCCGCCAAGATTCTCCTTCGATACCCGTATGAGTTTCATCTGAGTAATTTCAGGGACGTCTTTTTCCAAATGGATTTTATCTATGATTTTCTCCACGGATATTTTTCCCCATCTGAAGGTGGGCTGTGCAAGGAGAACGGGAGCAATTCCTCTCTCCACATAGGGGAGTTGCACAGGCAACGCATCCACAGCAACGATTATCGTCTGTTCAGGATCGATCTTGTCTGATAGCGCTTCGCTGAAAAGTGGCCATCCTCCGACCATGGCCCATCCCCGGAGCTGTGGATAGTCTCTCATGACCCGGATTACTTCAGCGATAGCCGAGTCAGGGGTTTCAACATGATGGAAAACACCTACGATCTCGATATCCGGATAATTCGCTGCGGCATTATGCAGACCTTCTACTCGCTTCTGCAGGTTCGGAGCACTCTGGTTGCCTGCAAGAACAGCCACCTGCCCTTTCTCATCGAGTTGCGACGCCAATTCCATCATCACATTCTCGCCGATTTCCACATCATTCGGACCATAGAATGCAAATCGCTTTGAGTTCGGTGCATCACTATCAAACGTCATAACCGGTATACCACTGTCTACCGTACTGTTGATCACCGGTGTGAGGACTTCGGCATCTGAGCATGAAACTAAAATCGCATCCGTACCTTCCTCTACTGCATTGAGTATCCGTTCAACCTGAGCTGTCGGATCTTCCTCTTTCGGCGTACGCCAATCGATCCTCACATCAATTTTACTGTATTTTTCCGATAGATCTTTCGCGGCAGCTTCAGCACCGGACAATGCGGATTGAAAGACGGGATTCGTTGAACTCTTGGCCACCATGGTGATGGTAATAGTCTTCGCGTCTTCAGGTTCGGAATCCACGAGTTCACCAACCAGTTTCTGGCATCCCATGGAGAGTGTTACCAAGCCTACACAAATGAAGAGAAAGAACCCACTGATGTTTTTCATCACCTCACCCTACTCCTTTCCCGGTCGGAGCGCTTAACAACGCACTACATTCCATGGAGAAAATACATGTCGCTGCTCCTGGCTGTCCGACGAACGTTACCGTATTCATTGGTATCATCGTTTCACGAATCACGAAACCCTGATTACTAACCCGCCGCGGCTTCCGCTGTCGCTTCATTTCGCCGCTTATCCAGTGCCTGGCGTATCTCATATGATTTCTCTTCAGTAATTTTAAACGTTGCCAATGACAGGATTGCGATGAGTGCTGCTGTGACGGGAACAACTACATCAATGGTTCTCATGGATAAAAACGTACTTGCTGTCTGCGCGCCTCCGATCTCCACATTGAAACCGGTCCAGTTGAGAAGATGACCTGAAAGACCAAAAGCCAACGCCATTCCCAGTTTCACCATCCACCAGTATATCGCCCCGAACATCCCCTCTCGGCGTTCACCGGTTTCGAGTTCATCCATATCACAGACATCGGCGATCATCGAACCCATGAGTGTAAAGAGTCCCCCCATTCCAACCGCCATAAGCGGAGCGGGAATGAGTACTTTCCATGGCGCGAGCGGATCGTAACAAAACCACTTCAACAGACTGCCGACCAGGGTTATAGATGTTGCAATCATGAATGCGCGACGTTTTCCAACCCGTGATGAAAGCCATGTAACAGCATAAATGGCACACAGGGTCGATATCGTTGTAACCGTTCCAAGAAGCCCCATGTATCTGGCTCCCAGATCGGTATCACCGCCGCATACATAGAATATAGTTATGTAGGAGCCGAACGCTCCAACGAGCATAATACCGTTAAAAAGGAAGAATGTACCGGAACAGAGCTTCAGAAACTCAACACGCTTGACGGTAGCCGCAAGGCCCTTGAAAAACTCGAGAACATTGTCCTTGAGACCCTGGAGTGCTCCTTTGGATTCCTGCCCTTTTTCGGCATCTTGTGCAACAAACCTCTCTTTGATGAAAATAGCCGGTATGACACCAACTGCGGCTACAAATACTCCGAGGATTATTGCGAGAACACGTGCACCCTGGACGGAATCCGAAAAGAGACGATCGTTCTCCATGATCGCGTAGAACCATGGGAGCGCAATCCATCCAAACTGGCCCATGAAGTTCATGACCGCCATGAGCCGTGTACGTTCATGGTAATCCGGGGTCATCTCATATCCAAGTGCGACCCACGGTGTTGCAAAAACAGTATAGCACAGATAGAACAGGATTGATCCTGCGAGAAAGACCCAGAAATAGAAGTTCTCACTTCGACCGGGTGGCAGCTGCCACATGAGCGCAAAAACCAAGCCGACACAGATTGCGCCTGCAAAAATATACGGCCGGCGTCTGCCGAACCGCGACCTGGTATTATCCGAAACGTACCCCATTACCGGATCGGTCAGGGCATCCGTAAAACGCGGAATAGCCTGAAGCGTACCGACCAAGGCCGGATTCATACCCAGCCCGACATTGAGTACAATGGACATGTATCCGATTGCACCACCTAACAGATTGTTTACCACCGAGCCGAGGCCGTAGGCGAACTTCTGCCCGATTGGAATTCGATCTCCGGGAGCGGTCACATGTCGATCTTCTTTACTCATCGGCAATCCTCTCTTCCGAAACAAACCGGTTATCAGGAATCTTACTCATATAGTGATTATTCTTTCACAATCACATATGCGGCAGGTGTGCGAAAAACCGACGGAGATTAGGGTCACGTCGAGATGTGATCTTCCACATACCAGAGACCGCGAAATCTCGGATCCCTATGGGCTCGGATGTGATCATTTATCACTTGCCTACTGTCATGCAAGCTTACTTTGATCGCTTTTCGAACAAAGTATATTTGGTACTTTTCCCTGTCAAGAAGTGAAATTTCCATAAATAGCATGTACGCACGATCGCGTACATATTACCCGGATACGGTCGATATCTAATGGGGAGCCGAGTTGAATATCCCCGAAACCACAGAATAGGTACGTTTCGCCAAATGAGTATATCTGATTGACATTTCATATACTTCGAATATAATTACAATTGTAATTACGAGCTGGAGGGAATCATGAATATCAAAGTCGTTCGTATCGGGAACTCACGAGGAATTCGAATTCCTCGTAAGATCCTTGATCGGTGCAATATCGAGGAACAGGTCGAGCTTTCAGTGAAATCCGGCAACATAATCCTTACTCCAATACGTCAGGAACCGCGAAAAGGATGGGAACTGGCCGCCCGGAAGATGGCTGAGGATAGTAATGACGAATTACTGATCCCTGATGTATTCGACGAAGAGGATCCTCTTGAATGGTAGTGAATCAGTCTGAGATCTGGCTTGTGAATCTCGATCCGACTATCGGTTCGGAGATAAAAACGACGCGGCCGTGCGTTATCATATCACCCGATTCCATGAATAAGCATCTCCGGACAGTACAGATTGCACCCATGACTTCAAATACGACGGACTACCCGTGGCGTGTCCAAATAGTTTTCGAAAAAAGACACGGGAGAGTAGCAATTGATCAAATTCGGACCATCGATAGACGACGGCTCATCCGGAAACTCGGAAAAACGACCCATAACATTCAGCAGGAGATAAAATCGATTATTCATGAGATGCTCGTCCTTTAGGTTCATTATATCGCACATTAATACTCTATCTATTTTACCATATGACAGTGCGAATTCTGATTTTTGCTGTTATAATTCCAATACGGGCGTGATTGTAATCCCATGAACTACACGGCCTCCAATTTCACGACATCTGCATTGCTCGTAATAGATGTGCAAAACGACTTCACGCGTGACAGCGCGCCCGCCCGGATTGAAGGAACGTTGGAGATCATTCCATCAATTGCACACTTGTTACATGTCTATCGCAATCACGAACTTCCGATAATCCATATTGTTCGTATGTACAAATCCGATGGCTCTAATGTCGATCTCTGCAGAAGAGAGCTCATTGAATCCGGAAAACGCATTGTATGCCCCGGTTCCGAGGGATCTGAAATCCCTCATGAATTGCTTCCCGAGGGCACGATTAAGCTCGATCATGAGTTGCTGCTTCAAAATCAGATTCAGGTATTGGGACAAAACGAATATTGCATCTACAAACCGCGATGGGGCGCTTTCTATAAGACACCTCTGCATGAACACCTTCATAAATTACGGGTGGATACTCTTGTCTTTTGCGGATGCAATTTCCCGAATTGCCCTCGAACATCGATGTATGAAGCCGCCGAGAGAGATTTTCGAATTGTTCTGGCAGTTGATGCCGTATCAGGCACATATAAGCGAGGACTCGAAGAAATGCGTTCAATAGGCGTAAACCTGATGACAGTAGACGAAATCTCGGTTTCATTGAACACTGGATAGTTTAATTTCGGTATGAAATGCCGAAAAGGAGTTTAAATTGATAGCTGAAATACGAAAAGAACTTCGGCAATCAGGCGATGAAGAACTTGCCGCACGCTTGCAGCGCTTTTTTAAAACGGGAAAAGGCGAATACGGCGAAGGAGATCGATTCTTAGGTATTAAAGTTCCAATCTTACGAAAAATCGCGAGAAAGTATCGATCTATCTCAATAGATGATGCCTACGGATTGCTTTCTTCACAGTATCATGAGGAACGATTCTTTTCTCTTGTCGTGCTTGTTGATATTTTTAAAAAAGCAGATAATAATGATAAGAATACGATCTATAAGTTATATTTAAAAAATACTAAATATATAAACAATTGGGATTTAGTTGACGTTTCCGCTGGAAAAATCGTTGATGCATATTTGTTTGATCGGGAGAAGGAGCCTTTATATAAACTCGCACGATCGAACGTTATATGGGAACGAAGGATATCGATAATTGCGACATCATACTTTATTAATCAACATAAATTTGAAGATACGATAAATATCGCTGAAATATTGTTGCGTGATAAAGAGGACTTGATTCATAAGGCCGTCGGCTGGATGCTCAGAGAAGTGGGAAACAGAACTAGGGATATTGAGGAAGACTTCCTCTTGAAGCATCACAAGAGTATGCCTCGTACTATGCTCCGGTATGCCATTGAGAAATTTCCCGAGGAAAAACGAAAGCACTATCTACAGGGTTTCTAAAACCATATTCCCACCAGGTTCCAGTCGACCCATTTATGTCAACATCCTCCTTTCGAAAAGGACGACAGAGGAGGATTTTTCTCCTAAGCTGAGAGACGAAGTCCATGAGCTACGCCGAATGGCTGATCGATGAAGTCCCTGAGTATATTGGCTGATAGCTTCATTGAGATACGCCGGGAAAATCGTGTATTCTCGCGTATCATCGGGGTGTAACAATGTCGCTTGCCGACGATGTGAGAAAATACTACGAAGAGCGCGCGCCCGTTTATGATGAGACCGCGGGTTATATCGATCCGGTGGCCGAAGAGTTGCGCACCCCCATCAAGAAACGATATCAGAATCTACTTAGAAGTCATGATGTCCTCGAAATCGCATGCGGGACCGGATACTGGACACAGAGTATAGCCGAAGTGGCGACATCCGTTCTCGGAGTCGATCTCGTACCATCCCTTATTGCTCAGGCTGAAGATCGATGCCGGTTTTTTCCGAACGTGGAGTTCCGGATAGCTGACGCTTACACTCTCGAAGGGATACCCCATGGATTCACCGCTGCCTTCTCTCACTGGTGGTGGTCGCATATCCCCCGGGAACGGCTGCCTGCATTTCTCAGGGTTCTTCACGACAAATTGAAACCTGGCGCTTTGGTCCTGTTCGTGGATCAACTCACCTACGATTCTGCCGACCGAAGTAAGGATTCTAACGGCAATACTCTCGAAAAACGATTCCTCCCGGATGGTCGATCATTCGAAATCGTTAAGAATTTCCCCACCACAAAAGAAATCAGCGAAGTACTCTCAGGGATTGCGGACAACATCAAGTATACCGAACGTCCCTCCGAAAAAACCTGGACTCTGACGTATCGGGTATCGGCAGATCAATCGGTATGAAGACAATCGATCCGCGCAAACCACGAATTACGATTCCCCAAAACCTGTCCCTCGTAGCCAACCAGCTTGGCCATGAGCAAAGTCGAATGGGAACGAAGTGAAGGCGAAGTGGGATCATCAATCATCAATTCCGCTTCTCTTCAAATTATAAAATCACAAAATGATCAAATCATGAAATTCCAAATTCATCATTCATCATTTCTTCTAGAGGTTTCCCATGTTCAAAATCACGCGACAAAACGATCGAATAGAAATCGAAATGAGCGGAAAGCTCGATACTCAGAATATGATCATCGCTCTGGATGAACTTGTCAGTCTGTCGGAGAATATCGAAAACGGTACGATGCTGTTTAACGTGATCGATTATCATCTGCCGTCACTCGGCGCCATAAAAGAAGAATTCTCCCAACTCCCTTCCATGCTTGACTTCATGAAGAAATTCAGACGTGCCGCGCTATTGACTGACAAAATGTGGCTGAAGATGATTGCTGAACTCGAGGGAGCTTTGTATCCCGGTCTGGAGATAAAAGCTTTTCGGCGGAATCAAAGATCCGAAGCTGAAGAGTGGTTGTCGGAAGTAATTGAAGAACAATAATCAGGATTGATTACCGTCAGCATATCATACAAATCGTACTCGTAAGTTGAAAACCGGAGTCTGAACACATAACTCGATGATCTCGAATCCAGCAAACGAGTTTCGGTATCAAAAGAGAAAAGGATGAATAGAAATGAGTTTACTCAATACAATCCAACCGATCATGAATAAATGGCAGGATCTCCTGCGACTCCGGGATTGGGATATCAAGATCGAAATCGTAACAACGAAGTGGCGAAAATCGGGAGACATCAAGATCGATCTCGAAGACAAGAAAGCCGTAATGTTGATCAATGAAAAACCAAAATCTGAAAACCTTGAGGAATTGATCATTCATGAACTGTTGCATGTGAAGCTATACGCGATGGACCAGCTGATTGATGAACAGCTTGAAATCATATATGGTGACAACGAGGAAGATCCGAAACGTGAATTTGCGTATACTCAATTCATGAAAGTATTGGAAACGACGGTAGAAGATCTGACCAAAGGCTACCTCGCGGCTTCAGGTAGTACTGAGCCGTTATCATTCGGCCGCCTACAACCGCAAATCGACGAAGAACTGTCGTCGTGATGTTATTCCCGCCGTTTCGGGATATGAAATTCAAGTACTATCGCGATAATGGAATCTCCAACCCCCTACTTTCGAAAAGGAAGGCCGGGGAGGATTTATCTTTTCTACCAGCACTGAAGGTATGCTACTCCGATCCCGTTGGAGCGTCGTAAGGCGCGACCTCCTCATTCTTCCGTTTCCCAATCTCCTCTCTCCTTACTCCTCACTCCTCACTCCTTCATAACCTCTAACTTGATTTATACACATAATTTTGTATTTTATGTGTATAAGGAGGATGATTATGGCAAGAACAAACGTTGTGCTCGATGAGGATCTCATATCCAAATGTTTAAAGATAACCGGAATAAAAACCCGGCGTGCGCTCATTGATCATGCGCTTCGGGAGTTGCTCAGGCATAAAAGACAAAAACGGATACTGGAACTGAAGGGGAAAATCGATTGGGAAGGCGATCTTGAATCCTGGCGGAGCGCCAGAATCCAATGATGGTCTTGATTGATACAACAGTATGGATCGATTTTTTCCGTGGCAATGACACACCTCAAGTCGATGTACTCGAAAAATTGATAGCTGAAGAAGCTGATATCTGTACGTGTGGAATTATCATGATGGAAGTACTTCAGGGAATCCGCTCAGATACTGATTACAAGACAACCAGATCTCATTTCAATACCCTGATATATCTCCCCGCGGATCGAAATACGTTTATATCCGGAGCACGGATATATCGAACCCTCCGTCAGAAAGGGATAACAATTCGAAAACCAGTGGATTGCCTGATAGCATCAATCGCCCTGGAAAATGATGTCCCGCTTCTCCACAACGACCGGGACTTCGATCAAATCACCGAATATGTCGGTCTGAAAACTCTTTAACGCCATCAAAAGCAAATTCGGGGAGGATTTTCCGTCTCTCGAAACTTGTAACCTTGAACTTTCAACTTTTAACCCGGCCGAACGGCCGTTCCCCAATTCATCGACCAGCATTTCCCCAACCTTGCTCTATCTCCTGCTTAATCGTAACCTCTCATCCGGAATCTCCGGAAAGCATCTCGGGAATTACTACGCGTTTCATTTATAAATGTCTAACATTTCCTTGTAGCACGATCAGGAGTATAATGTGATACGCAAATCGATGATGATCTGTGGCGTTATTCTAGTTTTTGTATCCGTTGGATGCGGCTATGAAAAAGAACCGTTGCCGACGCTTGAGCCCGATCATCGTGCCGTATTGCGGGCATGGCTGGATGATAATGGAGCTCCCCCGGAACAGTATATCCTTTCGAAATTCACGGATCATGATATCGTTTTCCTCGGCGAATACCACCGCATTCGTCACGATGTAATTCTCGTACAGAATATGATCCCGATTCTCCACCGGAACGGGATATTCAATCTGGGGCTCGAGTTTCTAAGAAACGTGGATCAGGATGAAATTGACAATCTGCTCTCGGCTGAAACCTATGATGAAACTCTCGCCAACAGCCTATTCTGGAATGAATGGCCATTTTGGGGATATAAGGAGTATATCGATATTCTTCGAGTTGCATGGCGATTCAACAGAGATCTCCCGCCTGATATTCGCCGGTTTCGAATTGTTGGATTGAATGCTCGAATGGATTGGAGTCACGTATGGTCCAATGAAGATCGAGCATCGCCGGAATTGATGAGTCTCGTATTTCCTGACGGGAATCCCGATGAGGTCATGGCCGGGACTATAGTTCATGAAATCCTGAATAAGAATGAAAAAGCCCTGATCTATTCAGGAATCAACCATGCCTATACGAAGTTCAAACAGCCTGTCCTAGATCCGGCGACCAACGAATTGGTCAGACATAATTCAACACGTATGGGAAACCGGATCTATGACAAAATCGCCGATAGATGCTGCACGATTTTCCTGCACTCACCATGGCCGGCGTCTACGGGCTACGGGGATCCGGATGTATATCCGGCTGATGGCATAATCGACGCCCTGTTTAAAGATATGTCGCCTGGAAAACGCCGTATTGGATTTGATGTAAAGAACTCACCTTTCGGGGAACTGAACGCCAGAACGGCTCTCTGGTCCCATTCGAAACAGGATTTCCGATTAAAAGATTTTTGCGATGGATGGATCTATCAGATGCCGCTGTCTCTATACAGAGGCGTCTCGGTAATACCCGATTGGTTCAATAAGGAAAACCGATTACAGGCAATCGCTCAAATCGCGAATGCCGATCCGGCAGTCAAAAACACTGATAGGAGCGTCAGTGATTTGATGAACATCATGGCTTCAGATACCGACTTCGAATGGAGATTTTCCCGGTTTCAGTAAGAAATATCAATTGAACGAACGGTTATATGAATACATTACCTGCGTGCACTACTCATTGGGCGGGGTGTTATCTGCTTATGTCAGTCAGGACGAAACAAGATGAATAAAAGCCAGAAATTGATTTTTGTTGGAGGAGCACCGGGGGTTGGGAAGACCGCTACCTGCGAGCGACTCTACCGTAGCATGCCAGACTCCATCATGCTTGATGGTGACGATCTCTGGTGTAGGATGAATCCCTTCCGGATCGATCAAAGAACCATTTCGATGATTGAGAAAAACATAACCACGGTCCTTCAAAACTTCCTGGAAGCCGGATTCAGCACAATCATTCTCTCCTGGGTGCTTCACAAGGAGGAGATCGTTGATCGCCTGCTCAAATCTCTCGAAGACAGAACGTTTTCATTCTACTGGTTTACGCTCGTTTGTGACCAGGATACGTTGCGCAGTCGATGGACGAGTACGCATTCGTCATCAGATGACTTTAAACACGCGAGCGCTCGATTACAGCAAACGCGCCTTCTTACGCAGTCTCATATTATCGATACTACCGCAATTTCCTTTGAGGAGGTGGTCCGCATTGTTGTGGAAAGGATTCAGAACCAAGAGGAAAGAACATAACAAACATGACTATACCATTGTCTCTTATGGTCCATTTCAAAGATCGATATCGAATCTTTTACTCTGAAAACGATTCAGATCTTCTCGACACCATCATTCAATATCTTGATCACGGTATACGATCCATTGAGACCGCTTTCAGGACACGTGTGGACATTCTTTTCCTCAATGTAATTCTCTGTCCTTCAAGAACAGTATTTGATCGATTTGTGCGGCTATTTACTCGCGTACCTACGGATCGGAGACGGATCGGCCAGCCCCAAAGCCATGACATTTACATACTGAGTCCAAAATGCTATAAAGACGACGCTCCCTCTTATGCGAGAGATGAGTCACCGTTTTACGATGTAAAAGAATTTAAACACAACCTAGTACATGAATTGGTACATGTATGGGAGGAACTGTCCTCACCGAGACAGGCAATGGACATCCGCCCCGGATGGTTTTCCGAAGGTCTGGCAATGTATATTTCGGAGAGTTATACGGAACGCGAATTCAAGGTTCGATTGAAAGACGATTATGAAAAAGGGACTGTGCCGTTGCCCGAAGAAATGACTGGAGAGAAAGCATATACCTGGGGATGCATCTTATTCGAGTTTCTGATTCGAAGATTCGGAGTACAAAAGATACTCAGCATTATCACAGATACATGTGAAGAGGATATTATTTCTCTACTGGACACTGATTCGGAATCAATGCGAAAAGAATTTATTGAGTTCGCGAAGGGTAGAATAGATAACAATGCCGCGGCCCGGAGATAACTCTGCAAAGGAGACCAAAATGGAAAAATGGGAATACCTTCTGATCGATTCGAAAAAGCTCGAAACCGCTGAAGGTGGCTTCTTCACACAAAAGAAGGTAACGCTGGAAGAAGCACAGAATTACCTGAATCAACTCGGCGACGAGGGCTGGGAAATCATCGACCTGGACTTTGATTTTCTGGTTCATGATACCGGTGCGTTTGTTGGTGTCGCCAAGAGAAAGATAAGCTAAGAAATTATCTGTAGGCGGCGTTTTTACCCGCCAAGTACTCAACTTGAAACCTCTTAATACACCATTGAAATGTGTTGCCGGACAAACCGGTGAGAAATGACACGGGAAAGTGTCGAGGTAAAGCGATACTATGGAGTATAGCGAAAACCTTAAAAGATTTCAGGACAGTTTGAACCTGAGCTATGATCAATGGCATTACGGCCAAGGGTATGATCTGGATGCTCTTCGACAGCTAACAGGTCCGGAACGCACTTTTGCTGAAAACCATCTACTGAGTTGGAATGCATCAGACTGGCGCGATATAGAAGCATTGGACGTACTGGGGACGGAAAAAGCTCTGGAAGAGATGAACCGTGCATTGTCCTCCTCGAAGATCAAAGTTCGGATCGAGGCTGCGGAGAGATTGAGTAAAAGAGGAATAATCGAAGATGAAGATATGGAGAATGTGATAATCCGATCGTTGGATGAGGTAACGTTTTTCAATGAGATGAATCGAGTGATGAGGCTTGTGTAGCAATACCCCAGCCAAAAAGTTCGTGAAAAGATTCGATGGTGCGCGGTTAACGGAAATGATAATATTCGGGTTCTTGCCGCGGCGATGTATCATTTTCTTTGCGGCTGTACGGAAAGCTCATTCGATTGGGAGTACCGCCCCCTGTAATTACGGTTCGGAAAACATAGCAAGCATGACCGAAAGGTTGCTCTTCAGGAATTGGATGAACTCATAAAACAAGGGTCTGAGTATAGCTGACATTTCCTGGTTATCAGCTGTCAGTATTCTGTTTATAGTTCCGGAGACCAGATCCGAGTAATTGATATTTGTTTCAGATGTATCTATTTCGATACCAAT
>Ga0180434_10001679_pt1 | contig 31088 bp, 34 predicted proteins | sample SS_ome_7_FD_132453 | JGI IMG/M metagenome (GOLD analysis project Ga0180434, IMG submission 132453) | Hypersaline lake sediment archaeal communities from the Salton Sea, California, USA - SS_1_D_2 metaG | ecosystem: Environmental > Aquatic > Non-marine Saline and Alkaline > Hypersaline >... | reverse complement strand
CTGACCAGCCCTCAAGACGTCTTCTTATACACCATTTTCTCAGTCTATTGATGTCCCTTTCCATTGATTATCATAGACAATTAGATTCAAGAAAGAGTGTGCCATATGTCATGGGGAATTACAGTGCCGGCTTTTGACATTCATGGTTATAAACAACCACATTCACCTGCAGACGCACAGGTCATTCTCAGTGGCAATGCAGGTCTTGCCGTTTCCGGTTATTGCCACTACCGCAAAATTCCCACCAACCTCGGCACGCTTCATGTCTATGACAGCTTCCCCGGATTCCTGCTCTATCTTGGTTTTGAGCTGCTGATTGGTGTAGCCCGAAAGACCGTCCAAAAAACCAGGGTCTGTGCTTATCGTATTCAGTATGGAATAGCATTCGCTTGGCATATCCATTAGCTCAGGTGGTATGTCCATATCCTCAACACCTTCTAAAACACCACTAACGGATTCAAGATCCTCCTGTGTCAATCCGAACGTAGACATTATGCTGTTCTGGAAGCTTGGGAAGCCGCTGAAATTGGCCGCAGAAAATATCAGCATCAGTGCAATCAAAACCATGCCCGACAGGAAATAGGGACTGGCAAGCTTGTTCTTGGGCTTATGTCTGGACTGCTCCTTCTTCAGTTCTTCCTGAAGGGCTGCTATTTCACCCTTTATGGTCTCTTCGGATGAGAGCACCTTGGTAATAAGGAAGACTGATACAGCAAAAACAATCGCTGAGACAATTCCTCCCAATATCGTGTCCAGTTGAAACAGCGTTACTATAATGGAATCCGGGAGCGGCATGAAGCCGGCGATTGCAGAGCCGGAGAAAAGGGAAAGGGCCCCGAATCCTATCCTGAGCAGCATCCTTTTCCAAAAAGGCGCGTATATCCTGAATCCCAGCACAACTATGAAACCAAAAAAGAATATAAAACCTATGTACGTCACTATCTGCACTGCCTGCAGTATTGTGGGCAGGTTTGCGACAATCTCCGAAAGCGAAGCCGCCATCAGGGCAGGATTTATAGCTATTTCAACCACCTGTTTTATCTTGGTCGAATACAATATTTATACAACTATGGCTTGACGGCTTGGGACAATTGGATTAAGCCGTCTTTCCTCTGATGTGATGATTATGTTCGAGAAAAACCTCCTGTGCTATAAGTGCGGCAGGCAGTTTCCGGTCAGCCGTCTCATCTTCCGCTGCGAGAAGTGCAGCGGCTCGCTGGAAGTGGCCTTTGACTACAGCAAGCTGAAAAAACACTTCAAACATGCCAGCGCAACAAAGCTAAGCAAGCGGCCATTCAGCCACATGCGCTACAGGGAGCTCTACCCTGTCAAGAATCCCATAAATGCAGGCGAGGGCGGCACACCTTTACTGCGCAGCCATAACCTCGAAAAGCAGCTTGGCCTGAAGTTCCAGCTATGGTTCAAGCTGGAATGCCAGAACCCAACCGGCTCGTTCAAGGACCGCGGCTCTTCCATAGAGCTTGCAAAGATGCTCGAGTTCATCAAATCCGGCAGACAGAAGAAGCCAGCGGCAGCCTGCGCGTCAACGGGCAACATGGGGGCCAGCCTAGCCGCCTATGCCGGGATAGCCAACATACCATGCAGCATATTCATCCCAAAGGATGCTGCCCCAATCAAGCTTGAGCAGATACTGGCGCATGGCGCAAAGGTCTACCAAATCCGCGGAGACTATACCCAGGCGGCACAGCTTGTTGAAACCGCCTACAAAAAACATGGCATATACCTGCTGGGCGACTACCTCTACCGCAGGGAAGGCACCAAATCAGTCGGCTTTGAGCTGGCAGATCAGCTCCCAACAGCCACCCACATCTTCACACCCATAGGAAATGGAACACTGGCATCAGCAGTGTGGAAAGGATTAAAAGAGCTAAAGCTGCTCGGTTTCAGCAAAAAACTGCCCAAGATGGTCGGCATACAGTCAAGCGGCTGCAGCCCGGTCTCAAAGGCGTTCAAGAGCAATGACAAGATCAGGCCGATAAAGAAGCCCCATACGTTAGCGGTTGCCATTGAATGCGGCAATCCATTGGACGGCCAACGCGCGCTCGATTCAATTGAGGAGTCAAAAGGCTTTGCCGAGGATGTCACAGACCAGCAGATCCTGAAGGCACGGGAACTGCTTGCAGAAAACGAGGGCATATTCGCAGAGCCGGCCGGCGCAGCAAGCCTTGCCGGCTTGATCAAATCACGAAATATGATTCCAAGCAACAGCCAGGTCATATGCCTTGTCACTGGACATGGGCTGAAGGTGCCTTACACCGGTGTCAAAGGCAAGCCTATAGAACTGAAAAAGATAAGCCTGAAAGGGCTATTCTAATGTGAAACAAGCCCCTTGTTTCACAGTCTGCATCTCTGATGCAGAGATGTCTCTTGTCTCAAGAGACAAGACTCAGAAACCGATATGCGGTTTCTGTTAACTTTTAAATACCCTCTGTATTAATTATACAAATCAATTAAAGACATGACCACTTAAACCAATCGAATAAAGTGGTCTAGGCAGATAATATGTCACGTATGTACAGCCGCAAGAGAGGGAAGTCAAGGAGCAGGAAGCCCGCTGAACGCAAGGCCAGCTGGGTCAAATACAAGCCGGCTGAGCTGGAAGAGATAATAGTCAAGCTGGCCAAGAAGGGTATGGGCTCTGCTGAGATCGGGACAGTCCTTAGAGACCAGTATGGCCTGCCATCCGTAAGGGACTACAGCAAGACACGGATAGCCCGAATAATGAAGAAGCATGAAGCCCTCCCTCCGATGCCCGAGGACATGTTCAACCTTATGAAGCGCGCAGTCAGCCTGCGCAACCACATGTCCAAGAACAGCCATGATTACACTTCTAAACGTGGGCTGGAGCTCACCGAGTCAAAAATCCGCAGGCTAGCCAAGTATTATAAAACCAAAAAACTGCTCGCGCATGACTGGAAGTATGACCCGGAGAAGGCTCGCCTTCTCGTGAAGAGCTGAAGCTGATTTTTATTTCATTTTAATATTAGGAAATGTTGGGCATATCCTAAGCTACAACCCTCAGTTCCTTTTTCGTTATGGCTTGCAGGACAGAGCGGCCTACATCCGACTTCTTGCGGATTTTCAGCTTGCCGCGCTTGCCTACATGCGCGCTTAGCACCAGGTCCTGGCCTGAAAAGATCTCGACCTGCTTGCCGCTTAGCTCTGGGGCAACGTTTATGTAGATTGAATTGCCGTGTTCCTCGAATTCCCAGAACAGGTCCTTCTTGAAGGTCCCGCCCTTTGGCTCGACCGACAGCTTTATGCCTATCCTTTTTTCAAGCTCGTTGATGTTCTTGCCCTTTGTGCCAATGAGCCTTGGGATCACGTCAGGCTTAACACGAAGGCTGGCACGGGTGTCAGAGGTCAGCTCCACTTCAGCGTGCGGGTCGTAATGGCTTATGGCCTTCTTAATGCTTTCAGCAGCCAGTTTCCTGGCTGGCGAGCCGCCGTCCTTCTGCTTTTCAGCAACTGGCACGATCACATTTTCCTCACCATATGTGTATATCTCGTATTCCAGTTTTTTCGTTTCAAAGTCGCGTATTTCTACGACCGGACGTGTCAGGTCTTCCTCCTGCATGCCGCTTGGCATTTTCACGGTCAAGGCAATTTCATAGACCTTCTCGACCTTACCCGCATTTATGTATATCACGGTGTTTATGACATGCGGTATCATGCCCAGTTCAATCCGTCCAACAAACCGCTGGATTGAAGACACGGTATCAGTGGCATGCACAACGCCGATCATACCCACACCGGCTAGCCTCATGTCCGCGAACACGCGGAAGTCCCTGGTTTTCCTGATCTCATCGAATATGGTGTAGTCAGGCCTTACCAGAAGCAGCAGTTCAGCCGTCTTTTCCCAGTCCCCCTCCAGTGGAGCGTACTGGGTCACTTCAGGCCCGACCTGAAGATCACGGGGCTGCTCAAAGGTCTTGACAATCTTGCCTTTTGCCACCAGAAACTCGGCAACACTAGCCGCGAAAGTCGACTTACCAGAGCCAGGCGGCCCTGATATGAGAACTCCTTCACTGCCTGAAGCCAGCCTTTTCTGCAGCTCGTCATGCAGCTTGTAGTCCTCAAGCCTGACCTTTGCTATTGGCCTTACAACAGTCATCTCAAGCCCGTCAGCAAACGGAGGCCTTGTAATGGCTATCCGGTAAAGGCCGGATTGTATGACCATTGCGCCCTGCTTGCCAATCTCTATAAAAGAGCTGGCGTCCCTGCGTGTCTTGGACATTATCTGGTTTATCATTGCCTGAATGTCCTCTTCTGAGCTGGGCTTTTTGCTGATCTGGAATACCCTAACCTGGCCGGGCTTGCCCCTCTTTGCGTAGGGCTTCACACCAGTCTTGAAGTGGATGGACTGGGTGTCAGCTGTGAAGAACTTCTCCACTGATAGGCGAGTCTGGACAGGCTGCGGCACGTACACGACAGGCACGTTCTCCACTTCACCAACCAAGGCCTGCACATAATCGCAGGTCATCAGAGTGGCCTTTTCCTTGACAGCAGCGTCCTTGATTATGGCGTCCAGCCTGCCTTTCTTGGCCAGCTGTATTTCCTCGAGCGTGGGCCTTTGGCCTGTGAACTCGAGCTTTATGCCTTTCTTCTTGCCTAGTTCCCTCACACGTTTTATCTCTTCCAATCCCTCGAAACCAATCTCCCTTCCGCGGGATGCCTGAGCCTGTAGCTCGTCCAGCACCGTTTGAGGAATCACTATCCTTGCGTCCCTGATCTTGCCCTCTTCAATCAGGCTCGAAAGCCTACCATGAACTAGCACAGATGTATCAGGAACTATATTCTTCAGGCTACCGAAATCGGTAGCATTTTTTATCTGTTTTCTTTTTTTCATGTTTCACCTCCGTGAAATATCTGTTGAATTTCATTCAACATCATATTTTTCACTTCCTTAAACTGACAAGACTGTTTTTAGATAACGTAAGTTATCGGTCTTGCCATTTGTAACATGCTAAGTATAGCGTTACCTATTTCAAATAAGCATTCACAGAAAAAGCCCCTATTCTGTTCCGCTCGTTTTGTATATAGTGCTTTCCGGGGTATTTAAAGGTATCGGTGTGCCTGTTTTCAGCCAGTGGCACGACTATTCCATGATATCTTAATAACCAGTTTTGCCAATAATCAAACAAGGTGAAACCCAATGGTGAAATTCTATATTAAGGTGCGTAACGTTGTTGCATCTGCCAAGCTGGGCAAGCAAATCCCGTTAAACAGGCTCGTGGCAGGCGAGGGCAGTGAAGAGAGCACGGACAGCAAACACGCCAAAGGTGATAGCAGGGGGGGCAGTAAAGGTGATAGCAAGGGTAGCACAGAATATGAGCCCAAACAGTTCCCTGGCCTGGTATACAGGGTAAAGGAACCCAGGTCTGCTGCGCTCATTTTCGCTTCAGGCAGGATAGTATGCACCGGAACAAAGAGCATTGAAAACGCCAACCAGGCAGTAAAAGAGGTCGTGAAAATGCTGAACAGCGCAGGCATACGCGCACCAAAGAAATATGATGTCCAGGTTGAAAGCATAGTCGCGTCAACCAAGATTGACGCAAAGCTCAACCTAAAAGAGCTGACAGTTTCCCTGGATAATGCGGAATACAAGCCCGAGCAGTTCCCAGGGCTGGTATACAGGATGGCTAACCCCAAGGTCTCCTTGATACTGTTCAGATCAGGGAAGGTATTATGCAAAGGGGCCCAGACAATGAATGACGTACAAAAGGCCTTGGACAAGCTCAAGAAAAACCTGGAATCCGCAGGAATAAGCGTTAAGCCGGTTGCTGGGTGATTTTAAAAAATAGTTGTTTACTTCTTCCTATTACCCTTGCCGATGGGGGATTTCCACTGCCATGAACTGGACTTTATTCTAGCCGATTTGCCGAATCCGCAGGATGCGCAAACCCTGTGCGTTGCGTGGTATGCCCTTTTTCCGCATCTCCTGCAGATAATGTGGGTCTTCTTGTTCTTCTTTCCCATTGAGTATGTTCCCTTGGTCATATAGATTCCTTTGGATTGTTGTATATATACCTTTAAAAATCAATGCCCATGCCAGTTTAATTACTGCCCCGGCGATATGTACACAATGCTGTCTCCTCTTATAAGGACCTTACCCAGCTTTACTGAGCTTTCACCTTGTATCTCTGCGTCGTCAAGCCACACGTTTATGTGCGAATCAAACGCCTTCAAAGTCCCTACAACATTGTCGCCGTTCTTGGTCTTCACGATTATCTTCTTGTCTGTTGAACTACCAAGCACGTCTAACGGTCTCTGCATTTTGAACCAACCTCCAACAAATTCAAATCAAACAAACTGAATAGTTTAAATATCCGTCGGAGGTATTTAAAGGTAACATTGTGATAATAATTTAAACCAGACAATACTGCATGTTACAGGGTAATGTATATGGCAAGATGGCACACAATATCTAGAAGGAAGCCCACCGGAGGCCTGCTTAAGCAGAACATGACAAGGAAGAGCAGGCAAAAGGGCTCGAAGTTTCTGGAGACAAGAATAGGCAAAAGAAACGTGAAATCAAGGAAGATGTACGGCGGCAAAGCAAAGATGAAAACACTGTCAGCCGAATATATCAATGTCTCTGACCCCAAAAGCAAGGCCATGAAAAAGGAAAAGATACTTTCTGTCGAGGAAAACCCGGCAAACCCCCACTATGTCAGGAGAAACATAATCACGAAGGGCGCAGTTGTCAAGACCGAGGCAGGCATGGTACGGGTGACATCAAGGCCTGGCCAGGGCGCTTCGCTTAGCGGAATACTTCTCGAAGAAAAGGGCAAATAGAAAGGCAATGTGAAATTTAAATGTCCACTCTGACAAAAAGCGTGTCAACAACCACACTGTTTTTTATGACCTCTGACATCCAATAATACCCGCCTTCAGGCTTTCTTACTATATACGGCTCCATTATCTCTTCCTCGGTATAGGTGCCGTTTTGTTCTATAATGAAGTATGTATGCACATCGATTGCAGTGCCTTTCCCAGGGAACGCCAGCCTTGGCTTTCCATACCCTGCTGTGGTCATTGGATGATTGAATGCCCCACTTTCGGCCATGATGTGGCCGATATAAAGCCCGTCACTGTTCCTGATGGGTATGACCCACAATAACAATTCCCCGTCAATATCGAATATGGGCAGCGCCTGTCCGGCAGCACCTTCCGGAAACCTGGCCTCCCCCGCGTCTGAAAGGAGCCATTCCTGCGCAGAAGCCGTGGCAACGGCCGTATCAGCAGTGTCCCATGGGTTTGTCCATGCCCCGCCAAATATGTGCTGGCCTACCAGCGAATATCCGTTCTCAGGCAGGTTCCATACAACCGCGGCTGCCACTATCAGGACAACAACTATGGATAAAATAACCTTATCGTTCTTCTTCATGTATGTAACTTCAACTGTAAGTTTTTTAAAATTTGCTGTTATCTTTCGGTTTTTTCAGTGCATCAGTGCCTGTGCTCTATCATCTCATTTGCCTTCTGCACGCGCTCGTGGACTTTCTTTATGTCCTCAGGGATTGGCTTTTTGTTCCGCTTATAGTAGTCGTAAACAGCCTCCTTCAGCGCGTCTATGGCTAGCACAGAGCAATGCACCTTGATCTTTGGCAAGCCATTCAGGATGTCCACGATGTCCTGCTTGGTGAATTTCATGGCCTCCTTCAGGGTCTTACCCTTTATCATGTCAGTTAGGACAGAACTGGTGCTGACCGCGGCCACGCAGCCGAATGTCTTGACCTTGGCGTCCTCTATCACTTCTTCACCTAACTCCGGCTTGACGGCCCCTGAGCCGTCTTTCCCCCTCTTGTTCTTTGCAATCCTCAGGTACATCCACATCATATCCCCGCATGCCGGGTTGCCCACCTTGCCGATTGCATCAGCATCCTTTATCTCGCCTATGTTGTGCGGGTTCTTGAAAATATCCAATACCTTCCTGCTGTATCCATAGGTATCTGCCATGTCAACCACCCTTTCCCTCCAAACAATCATCCTGCGTAATCACCTTTATCACATGCCTCTTGAGCAAGGCAGCAGCCACACCATCACCATCCTTCAGCCTGCCTTTGAACGTGCCGTCATAAATCTTCCCGCACCCGCATGCAGCGCTCTTTGTCTTCAGGATGGCCTTGGTTACATTGTTGTCCTTTGCAATCACCAGCACATCGCTTGCACCTCTTATGAGGTTTTGCGTCACGTCCCTGCCTTCAGAGTTCTTTGCAATTGCCTTGCCGTCCAGGACAGCATTCCCGTCGCCTGACTGGATCTCCACGGGCGGCCTTGGCGTGGCAAGGCCCCCGAGCTGCTCAGGGCATACTGGTATTGCTTCCCCTTTCTCCACCATCTCCTTTATGCCGTCAACTGTCTTGGAACCACCGTCATACCTGCATTTCTGCCCGGCCAGACAACCACTCACCAATATCATTTTTCATCACCTTTTCATCACATATCATTACTCATGATCATCCTTTTCCCTACATCCCCTACCATACCACTCTATTACATTCTATTTCCCGAAAGGGCTGATCTTCCTCAGGTTTTTCACGATACCCGGGAGCACCTTTATGATGTAGTCAACATCCTCCTTTGTGCTGTCCTTGCCCAACGTAAGCCTAAGCGATCCGTGTGCGTCCTTGGGCTTCATGCCTATTGAAAGCAGTACGTGGCTCGGCTCAAGGCTCTTTGAGGAGCACGCGCTGCCCGTAGAGGCAGCAACGCCCTTCAGGTCAAGGTGTATGACCATCGACTCACCCTCAATGCCACTGAAAGCCATGTTGACGTTATTGGGCAGCCTTTTCTCTGCATGGCCATTCAGCCGGCTGTTTGGTATTATTTTGAGCAGTTCCTTTATCAGTTTGTTGCGGAGGCTTGTCTCAGTAGCAGCGCGCTTGGCCATGTTTTTCTGGCAGAGCTCGCACGCCTTTGCAAATCCCACTATGCCGGCTATGTTCTCCGTACCGCTACGCTTGCCGAATTCATGGCCGCCGCCCGTGTTCTGCGGCCTCAGCTCAATCCCGCTCCTTACATACAGGCAGCCAACGCCCTTTGGGCCATACAGCTTGTGCGCGGATGCCGAGAGAAGGTCTATGCCCATCTTCCTGACGTCAATGGGTATCTTACCGAGGGTCTGCACAGCATCGGTATGGAATAGAACGCCAGCCTGCCTGCATATACTGCCTATTTCAGCGATGGGCTCTACTGTCCCTATCTCGTTGTTGGCGTGCATTATTGAGACCAGTATGGTATCCTTCCTGATGGCCTTTTCAACATCAGCCGGCCTGACAATCCCGTGCTTGTCAACGGGCAAATATGTGACCTCAAACCCTTCTTTTTCAAGCTGTTCACATGTATGCAGTACAGCATGATGTTCAACCTGGCTGGTGATTATATGGCCTTTTCCTTTGCCCAGCTCTGGCTTGACGGCCCCTGAGCCGTCTTCCCCTTTCTTATTCTTATCAGACATTACAACCCCGCGAATGGCAAGGTTGTTTGACTCTGTCCCACCCGACGTGAAGACAATCTCGTCTGGCTGCGCGTTAATCAGGTTGGCCACCATTGTCCGGCTCTCCTCCAGCGCCTTCTTGGCCTCCTGGCCAAAGCAATGAATTGACGATGCATTGCCGAACTTCTGGCTGAAGTATGGCTTCATGGCTTCCAGCACACCAGCATCAACAGGCGTTGTTGCCGCATTGTCCATGTATATGCGTTTCATTTAGCATCAGCCCCCTTCAACCCCTTTAATTCCGGCGTTTCCCCGATCCTTTCGAATATATCCTTTTCCAGCTTTTTGACCAATGGCATTGCCTTGACAATCCTTTCCCTTGCCATTGGATACCTTTTCTTCAGGTAATCAAACCTCTCATCAAGTGCAACATGTTTATCATGCGTAACCCTCTTATCCGCGTAATAAACCAGCTTCTCTTCCAGGGTCTTCAGGCTGCCGTCGAATATGCTGTCCAGGCCGTGCTTCTCAACAATCTCTGCAATCTCCTTCAATCCCATTTTGGCCAGTACCGTGCTGCCCTCTTCACCGTGGTGAACATCGCTTTTATTTTTTATGCAGTTATACTTGGAAACGTCATGCAGCAGCGCAGCGCTCTCAACCAGGCCAACATTGACATCCTCGCCGGCATCTTTCAGCTTCCTGGCCAGATACACAGCGACCCTTGCAACCATTATGCTATGCCTGATTATGTGTTCAGGCACGCCTTCCTTCTTCAGTATATCCATGCATTCGTCTTTTGTCGGCATCTTCATACAAAACACTCCCTGCACCCCTTTGGCGCGTATCCCAGCTTCTTTGATACCCTGCACAGGAAACGCCTGTTCTTGCACAATGCGCACATCCTCTGGGTTTCCCTTATGACGCTGCCGCCTTTCAGTATGATGTCAACGGACTTTTTCATCTCCTTGTTTATTTCCCTGTCAAATGCAATGAGATGTTTTGCCCTCTTTTCCTTCAGGTACTGGGAAACAGCGGACTCTGTAACACCGAGCTTGTCCGCAGCATCCCGCTGCGTCAGCCCCTTTTTGATCATGAGCTTGGCGAATTCCTTCCTTATGGCAGGAATGACGTACCATAGCTCAACCTTCTGGGGTATGTAGCCTTTCATATTATCATGGCTTAACTATTGTGAAGTGTTGGTATATAAAGTTAACGTATGTTAAGTCGAATTCAATCAAAATACAATATTCCTGAATTGTCTTTTACCCCATAATGTTCTCTTGCCCTTCCCATTGTCCATAGGAACGGCTTTTCAATTATGTGATCACTGAAGCAATTATCAGGATCAATGTCATATTTCATTGATACTTTACGCAAGAATCGCTCTGTTTCAGCAGTTGTAGAGCCATGATCGGTTTTGGCAAGTATCTCATACCCGTTTCTTAGCCACTCCTTTATCCATTATCCTGGCTGCTTCAGTAGAAACCCACATTTTAATTGGCATATGACTACTCAGAAACGGCCTCATTCCACAGCGTCATTCATTTCCCTGATGAGCTTGTCCAGTCCCTTGCCTGTTATGCCGTGGCCTGCCGCGCCCTCGGCAATGGTCTCCATTGCAGCCATGTGGCAGCCTATGCAGTGCATGCCGTGCTTAAGCATGACCTGCGCTGCTTCTGGATGCTTCACCACAAGCTCGCCCAGCGTCATGTCCTTGGTTATTCTCTGGGCTGCGCCTTCAGCTTCCTTACCCTTCGATTTTTTCTCAGTCATAATGTCACTTAATGTGCATGGCCGCTCATGCCAATCCAATTAAGTGGTCCAGCCACAAAAATCTACTGCTTGACTTTTATAGCGCCTTCTGGGCACGAGTTCTCGCAGGCCATGCAGCCCATGCATTCATTTGGCTTGGCTACAGTTGACTTCCCACCTTTGAGTACGAAAACATCCACAGGGCATACATTCACGCATGTCCCGCATCCCGTACATTTTCCTTTGTTTACTGTTGGTTTTGGCATACATCACACTCCCTTTTCAATGTCTAAAATGCTTTCTTAATCTTTTCTGGCTTGCACCTTTAAATATCAACCCCGTTCTCCTTCAGCAGGGGGATGAACTTCTCGGTAGGCAGGCCGATAACGTTCGTGAGGGAACCTTCCATGCTTTGAACAAGCCAGGGCTGGTCCTGTATCTTGTAGGCCCCCGCCCAGTCAGTGACATCATCATTGCTTACGTTCATGTTTATCTCCTTTTGTGTCAGTTCGCGGAACCTGACCTTGGTCTTCTGCACGTCTGCATAAACGTTTTCCGTTTCTGTGTTTATGATGCATATGCCGGTGTATACCCTGTGCTCCCTGCCAGAAAGCTTTTGGAGCATTTCTCTGGCATGCTTCTTGCCCCTTGGCTTGCCCAGGATCTCACTGTCGATTGAGACAACGGTGTCTGCGCCTATGACCAGCACATGCTCCCTCATGCCCTTGGCAACAGAAGCAGCCTTGAGCATGGCAAGCTTGCGCACGTGATCCGTGGGGCTATCTTCGTTTATCTTGCTTTCGTCCACATTGCTCGGGATTACCTTGAAATTGAGTCCCAGATCCCTTAGCAGCCTTCTCCTCCTAGGTGACCTTGAAGCAAGAATAATTTTCATTTATTGCCTTCCCTATATGCCGCGCACTTCAACGTTATCAAAATATGGTCCAATAAGCTTCTTAAACCTTTCCAGTTCCTGCTTGGAATACGGCTTCTCGTTCCTGTAGTTGGGGTCAAGCGTATTTATCGGCCGGAACTGCTGTATGGCAAACCGCTTGCTGCCCTTGAGCCACTTGCCTATCCTGAGCATGTCCTGCTCTGTTAAGAGCCTTGGAAGGGTGGTTGTTCGGAACTCATAACCAATTCCGCTGTTCCTTATGATGCCAATGCTTTGCTCAATCTTCATGAGATTTACCGGTGCATTGGCTATTTCAGCGTATTTGTCTATGGGGCCCTTGATGTCCATTGCCACATAGTCCAGCAGCTTTTCGTCCAGCAGCTGCTTGAGCATGCGCGGATTCGAGCCGTTTGTATCCAGCTTGACGAGAAAACCACCGTCCTTTACCCTTTTTGCGAAAGCAGGCAGCCCGGCATGCAGGCATGGCTCGCCGCCTGTGATGCAAACCGCGTCAAGCCATTTCCCGCGCGTTTTTAGCAGACTGAAAAGATCGGTCTCCGGTATGTTAGGCAGCTTGTCCGGCTGATTGATGAGATCCGGGTTCTGGCAGTACGGGCATCGGAAGTTGCAGTTCGCCAGGAACACGACCGCGCATACCTTGCCGGGATAATCAACCAGCGATGTCTTCTGCAGACCCCCTATATCAACAGAACCCCTGTTCATATTATCACAATATTGAATTAACATTAAAGAAACAAAAACCAGGCAGCTAACCGGCAGCCTTGAACCGGCTTGCAAGGCTCTTCTTCTCATCATATTCCAGCCTGCCCCTGAACTCCTCACGCTTGCCGTCGTTCCATGTCTGGATTGGCCGGAAATATCCCACAACCCTGGAATACACCTGGCATTTCTTCCCGCACTTGTCATCTGCATGCCCCTCTCCGCCCCCATTCGGCTGCGGACACTTGAAATGCTCGCCGCTTATATAACCATGTTCAGGGCAGATGCTGAAAGTCGGGGTTATGGAGAAGTATGGCAGCTTCGTGTTTTCCGCGATTTTCTTGACAAGATTCTTGCATGCCTCACCCGAAGACATCCTCTCCCCCAGGAATGTGTGGAACATGGTCCCGCCAGTATAGAGCGGCTGGAGGTCATTCTGGTGTTCTATTGCCGCTATTGCATCTTCAGTATAGCCGACCGGAAGGTATGTGCTGTTGGTAAGGTACGGCTCCTTTTCACCTGCGGTTATTATGTCCGGGTACATCTTCTTGTCTTCCCTTGCAAGCCTGTATGATGCCCCTTCTGCTGGGCTTGCTTCAAGGTTGTAAAGGTTGCCTGTTTCACGCTGGAACTGCAGGCACATCTCGCGCATGAAATTAAGGGTGTCTATCGCAAGCTGTTTGCCACCCGGCGATGCGATGTCCTTCCCAAGCAAATTAAGGCATGCCTCGTTCATCCCACATAGGCCTATAGTTGAGAAATGGTTCTTGAATGTGCCCAAATACCGTTTGGTGAACGGCATTAGACCGTTCTTCAGGTTTTTCTCCGTCACCTCCCGCTTTATTTCAAGCGAGGCTTTGGCGAGTATCATGTAAAGCTTTATTTTATTCAGGAACATGTTTCTGGCCTCAACGTCTGATTCAGTTTCGTGCTTTGCCTCATATGCCAGCCGGTTGACGTTGATGGTGACAACTCCTATGCTGCCTGTAGAATCCCCAGGCCCCCACATGCTGCCTGGCCTTTTCATCAGCTCTGTTTGGTTTATGTTAAGTCTGCAGCACATCGCGCGAATGGACTTCGGATCAAGGTCAGAACCCACATAATTCTGGAAATACGGCAAGCCATACTTTGCAGTCAGTTCGAAAAGCAGCTTTGTGTTCTCAGAATCCCAGTCAAAGTTTTTGGTCAGGTTGTATGTGGGTATAGGGAATGTGAACATGCCGCCGTTAGCGTCGCCCTCCAGCATGACCTCAATGAAGGCCTTGTTAATCATATCCATCTCTTTCTGGCAGTCACCATAAGCAAAGTCCTGCTGCTTGCCGCCTACAATGGCCTTTTCATCCTTCATATCCCCTGGCACGACCCAGTCGAATGTAACATTCGAAAATGGGAACTGCGATCCCCACCGCGAAGGGATATTCAGCGAGAAGACAAGCTGTTGCATGTTCTGCTTGACCCCCCTGTACGTCAGGTTATCTGTCCGGACAAAAGGCGCGAGCAGCGTATCGATTGAATTGAATGCCTGGGCACCCGCAAACTCCATCTGCAGGCAGCCTATGTAATTGACCATCTGATGAACCACTGTTGACATATGCTTGGCTGGCTTGCAGTCAACCTTGTTCGGCACCCCACCAAACCCCCAGAGGAGGAGGTTCTTCAAGGAGTGGCCGCAACAGTAAGCAATGACGCCATGGCTCAGGTCATGGATATGGATATATCCTTTCTTGTGTGCATTGCTCACCTCTTTCGGGAACAGCTCGTTCAGGTTATAGTTGGACATGACCTTGCCGGCTGTATGAAGAAGCAGACCGGAGAATGAAAATGCCTCGTTTGCATTCTCCTTGACGCGCCAGTCAGTCTGGTCCAGGTATTCACCAATGGTGTTGTTCACATCCACCATCAGGGTCTTGGTCTCCCTTATCTTCTCATGCTGCTTTCTGTAAAGAATGTAAGCCTTGGATGTCTTGTAGTGGCCGTTGTCAACAAGCACCCGTTCCACTATATCCTGTATCTGCTCCACTGTAGGTGTTGTTGTCCCGCCAAAACGCTCCTCAAGCGCGTCAACAACCTTATTCGAAAGCGTCTTTGCCATCTCCTTGTCAGTCCCCCCAACAGACTGCGCCGCCTTCCAGATAGCACCAGTAATCCGTTCCTGTTCAAAATCAACCTCTGTTCCGTCCCTCTTGCGGACCTTGGTTATCAGCTTGTCGACCTTCTCATAAGTAGTGAACCGCTTATGGCATTTCAGGCACTCCCGCCTGCGGCGGTTGGCCTTTGGGTCACTGACCCGCTTATCCAGAACCTTCGTCTCTATATTACTGCAAAACGGACAATTCATATATAACACCTATCAACCAATCCCCATTAACCCAATCCCCGACAGCCCTGAATTCAGGGCAAATTCGAGGCAAATTCGGGCGAAATACCTCTAGCTCCTTAAATTTACACCAAACTTCAACCAATTATCACTCATCAATGACTACTATATATTGTGTCCCGCTTTATAGACAAACACTATATATAGTATGTGGGCATGCTATTATTGGTTCTGCTCCCTTATATAGTTTTCGTTCCTGCAGAATATATGTTGGAGGATTTAGGTTGTTATTTAAAAAACCTAAGCCAAAAAACAGTCATGGAAATCAAAGCTGCAGTGTTTGACGTGGATGGCCTGCTGTTGGACACTGAGGGCCTGCAGTGGCGGGGATGGGTAGAGGTATTGAAGCAGTATGGGATTGGCCTTTCAAAAGAACAGTATTTTGATTATGCCGGCAAATCCAGCAGCGTCATAGAGTCCCAATTAATCGAAAGATACAAGCTGGATGTGAGGAAGGGGCTACTGGTCGAACAGAAGAAAGACCTTATCGCAAAATGGTTCAGCACAAAGCTAAGGCTGATGCCACATGCAAAGGAAGCGGTGGAGTTTTTCATAAAAAATAAAATCAAGGTGGCCACTGCCAGCGGCTCTATAAGGAAAGAGAACGTACTGAAGCTGAAGAGTGGCGGGCTGCTGCACCTTTTCCCAACAATTATTTCACTTGATGATGTGAAAAGGGGCAAGCCATACCCGGACATGTATGTGTTTGCTGCCAAAAGGCTTGGCCTTAAGCCAGAGGAATGCCTGGTGTTTGAAGACACCGAGTTTGGCGCGACCGCAGCCAAAACAGCCGGCATGATTTGCATTGCCATACCAAGCGAATACTCGGTCAAGCAGGACTTCTCAATGGCAGATGCTGTCTGCAAGAACCTCAAAGAAGCGGTTGAATATGCGAAGAAGACTTACGACATATGAAGCATGGCAATGACATGAGCAGTTCTTACCCTATATACCTCTCGTGGACTTTCTCGGCAGGGCCTTCTGTCCCCCTCTTGGCCATCTTCCTTGTGCGCTTGTAGTAGTCCTTGTATTCCTCGACAACCCGCCTGGCATTGTCGCCGCGCAGTATCTTGGTCACAACTATTTTCGGTATCGGCGTATTGAATTTCTCCGACGGGTAGTAGTCAACCAGTACAATGTCCCCCACCTTTATCTTGGCCTTGAGTTTGTGCGCTACGTTGATGGTCAGCGTGTGGCCGTCCCACATCCTGACCATTGCCTGGATGCCGGTGTCAGCGGCCACGACAGCCTTGTCGCTAGCCGAATATATGCCCATGACCTTCCCGGGGTGGTGCTGCGGAACCGACATGCTAAACAACCCTTGTTTTTTCTTTATTCTCCTCTACTCCTTTTTCTTCTTTCTGCGGATCGTCAGGTCTCTGCCAATGAGCTTGTTGTCAATGCTGTAGAAGCGCTGCTTGGTCTTTTCCCTGCCTTCCTTTGTCACTACTGACTTGACAACGCCCTCCCTGATGATGCTCCTTGTCATGTATTTGGAGACAATGAATATCACCACAACAACGATTATCGTGACCAGTATTGCGGCTCCAAAACTGTAGACCAGGCCCTGACCCTCTGGGACAAATTCAGCTATGAGGTCCTTGACCGCGTCCCTCCAGAAAAGCGCAGCCACAAACCCGAACGATGAGATAATGAGTGTCAGGATCACGCCCTTTATGTCCATGGCCTTTGCCTGTTCTTCTATGCCCATATTAATCCCAATGGTATTTTATTGGCCTTTATGTATAAAAACGAACAAAATATTAACAGGGAAATGTTATGGCAAGCTATTTGTATAATCACCTTGGCCCAACAATTAAGAGAATTAAGAGAGCCAAGCAGCTTACTGTATTTTTGGACTATGACGGCACGCTTGTCGGTTTCAAGCCAAGGCCAGAGTTCGCTGTTCCTACCAATGCTGTACTATATGCATTAAGGCAGCTGAAAATGAAAAGGGATATCAATATTATAATAATCACCGGAAGGCCGCTTGAGGACATCAGAAAGATGATAGCAATCAAGGGCATAGGGTATGCGGGAACCCATGGCCAGCAGGTAATTTTCCCGGACGGCCGGCACTTTGAATGGGAGAAATCCGGGAAATCAGTGCCAGTGGTGCAAAGAATAAAGAGGTCTGTTATAAAGGAATCCATGGACGAGAAAGGCATATTAATAGAGGACAAGGGCACAACCATTGCAATGCATTACCGCAAACTGGACAGAAGCAAGGTAAAGGCCTTTAGGAAGTTCTTCACCGATGCTGTAAAAAAATTCGACAAGAACGGGCTGCTTGAAGTGATGGAAGGCTCTGAGGTTATTGAAGCAAGGCCAAAGGGATGGAACAAGGGCAAGGCAGTAGGTTTAATAGTCAAAAACATGAAAGAGCGAAGCGGGCTTGTAATATATATCGGGGATGATACAACTGACGAAGACGCTTTCTCTTATCTCCATTCAAAAACGAACGCCATTACAATCTGGGTTAAAAACAAAGAAAAACGCCATACAAAAGCACATTATTACCTAAACAACCCGAAGCAAGTCAATGCTTTTATACGAACCATTCTTTAATATTAATACATGTGCTCTTCTGAGGATGTGCAGAGACTTGTAAAATCAGAGTTGGGTAACCGCAAGTTCATCATAGTGTCGAACAGGGAACCTTACATCCACATCCACATCAACGGCGGCATAAAGTGCAGCACACCAGCAGGTGGGCTGACCGCAGCCCTTGACCCACTGATGCAAGCTGTGGGGGGCGTATGGGTTGCCGGCGGCAGCGGGGACGCTGACAGGGAAACCGTTGACAAAAAGGGTTGCGTAAGGGTTCCTCCAAAAAATCCCAAGTACACCCTGAAACGGGTATGGATGACAAAGGAAGAGGTTGACGATTTCTATTTTGGCTTTTCAAACCAGACACTGTGGCCTTTATGCCATGATGTTTTTACCAAACCAGTATTCAAGAAATCCTTCTGGGAAGGTTACAGACACTCGAACAGGCTCTATGCGGACGCGGTTATACAGGAAACGAAAAAGAGCGATCCTTTCATCTGGTTCCAGGATTACCATCTTGCCCTGGCACCGAAAATGATCAGGAAAAAACACCCAAACATAAAAACAGCGCATTTTTGGCATATCCCATGGCCCAACCCCGAAACATTCGCCATTTGCCCCTGGGCCAAGAAGTTAATGGAGGGCATGCTGGCCAATGACTTGATAGGATTCCATCTCGCTTCCTACTGCACGAGGTTCCTTGAGACCGCGGAACATGTGCTCGGAGCCAATGTTGATTATGATTCGAGGGCAGTTGAATACAAGGGCAGGAACACAATGGTTAAGGCATTCCCCATAAGCGTTGATTTCAGTGCAATAAGCAAAGCGGCCTCTGGAAGCGATGTGAAGAAGGAGATGAATACGGTCAGGTCTGGCGGCCCTGTTCCTTACAGGCACATTGCAGTCGGCGTTGACAGGATTGATTACACAAAAGGCATCCCAGAAAGGTTCAGGGCCATAGACCGGTTCCTGGATAAATACCCGGAATACCAGGGCAACTTTGTTTACATCCAGGCCGGGGCGCCCAGCAGGATAAGGGTCCCGGCATACATGAGGCTGAACCAGAAGCTTGTGGAAATGGTAGAGGAGATAAACTGGAAGTACCAAAAAGGCCACTGGAAGCCGATCAGGCTGATCATTGAGAAGATTCGCTACACGCGTTTGCTTGCCTTTTACCGTGATGCAGATGCCTGCATTGTCAGCCCGCTGCATGACGGCATGAACCTTGTCGCAAAGGAATTCGTTTCGGCAAACGTTGATAACAAGGGCGTGCTAATACTGAGCAAGTTTGCCGGAGCAAGTGAGGAGCTTGAGGAAGGCGCCATAATAGTGAACCCCTATGACACAGAACATTTCGCTGATTCAATAAGGCATGCCCTGGAAATGGGCAGGGCCGAGCGAAGGAAAAGGTCAAAGGCCATGAGAAATATTGTAAGCAAGAACAACATATACCGGTGGCTTTCCGACTTCATAACAGAGGCGACAAGATAGGCCTTTTGGTTCAGGACAGCGCTGACTTCACCATTCTGATTGTTTTGAAGGGGTCTGTGCTTATAACAGTTGTGGCATGGAGTTCCATGCTGCCGATATCCGAATTCCTTTCTTCGAGCAAGCCCCTTTCAACCAGCCTTGTGATGTATGGCAATCCCTCCCATTCACCGCGCGTATTACCATCACCGTACAAAGGGAAAGGTATTATTGAAAGGTTGAAGCCCCTGTCGGATTTCCCGAAAAAAGCCCTCATTATCCTGTCCAATAATTTTGCAAAATCCCTGCCCAGGTCATCAGAGATCATCACGATTTCATTGTCCTTTACAGGAGTCATGTATGCCATGACCCGTGCGCCCCTGTTTTTCATGCCCAGCCCCACAGCCTTGTGTGAAAGGAACACATCGTCAAAATAACCGGACTTGTGTTTTTTATTGTACCTTTTTGCAGCTGAAGCAAGCCGTGTAAACCTTGCATACGGCTTTTCGGACACAGTGACCTGTGCATGGCCGTGGATGATGCTTGCCCCTGCCCTCCAGAGGCAGTTCCACATGAAAAACGGGTGCCTGGCCTTTGCATCATGCTCCATGACAGTGCCAAACCATTTCATTGAAGTGTTAAGGTAATCAGATATTTTGGTATCATTGAACCTGAACGGGTTGTGTTCATTGAAAATCACCAGCCCGTGCCATTTGTCGTATTTCGCGACATTCGATGCTGTAATGCAGTGCCTGCCCCTTATTCTGCCGAACACGTCTTCGGGCGTGTTTTTTCCCGGGCTGCAAAAAAGGCACTTGCCTGTTGGCAGGCCTGACTTGACGGGCGCCCCCTGTTTTGGTCTTAGCGACCTCAATGCATTGAAAAGTGCGGATTCGCCCGTAACCCAGTTGTCAACCCTTATTATTTTCTGCTGCTCCACCGCCTTGACTGATCCGAATCTTTTTTTCACCCATGGCTGCATTGACCCCGGGACAGCCATCCTGCCATCTGTTTCGCTGACGCCGTATATCCTGTCAAAGAGCTCTTTTCGTTTCCCTGGCAAATTGGATGCAATTCCCCTAAGGCTGGCGATTGATTTTGCCTTCATAGTGACCATCAGTAATACTCAGCGATTAAGCTGTTTCTTGAAGTCCTCGATAACCGGTACAGGACCTGGGTCTACTCCCCTCAGCCTTGCAAGGTAATAGCTTGTCCAGTCCCCGAAATGAACGGCATAGAAAAGCCTTGCAAGCAGGCTTTTGCCCCTGATTTCAACATTATGTATGCCCGCGTTCCTGCCGATTATTCTGATGGTTATGTCCATCCTTTTCCTGATCCGCGGATGGTCTTTCCTGTCCCTGAGAAAGACGCACCCGAATTTGCCGTTCCTGTAGTCAGCATTTATCTCATTGTGGTTCATTTCAGGGAAGAGATGTGAATGTGCTATTGCCTTGCCGTTTTCATTGAACTGCGTCCTCCAGCGGTAAACAGCACCGGAGTAAGCATCAGAGCCGTATATTACCGGTATCTTGTCCATAAGCCTGTTCGCCAGCTTCTCGGGAAGCCTTTTGTCAAGCGAATCAAGCAGCTTAACCGTTTCTTCTATGTATTTGTCCTGCCTGCCAACTATGCCGGAATTCTGCAGCACGGCAAGGATGGAAAAGAACTGGTACCCAAGGGAGCATCTGGGCGGCAGACCTGCCGGGAGCATTATTTTTTTGCCATGTTTCTTGGAAAATTTACCGTTTGAAGTGACTATTACGGAGTCAATGCCCCTTTCCTTTGCCTGCCTGAACATCTCAAGCGGCTCTTCAGTGTTGCCTGAATAGCTGGAGGCAAAGGCCAGCGTTTTCCTGTCAATGAACTCAGGCAAGTTGTAGGAATTAAGCACGAAAACAGGCATTTTCTTGATATAGTCCGCCAGTATGCTGCCCGCAATGCCGCTTCCGCCCATCCCGAAAACGAGTATCTTGTCATAATCCCCCTTTACCTCAACCCCCTTTGCAAGGGAAACGGCCTCTTTTATGCTCTCCGGGAATTGTTCTAGAAACTCTTCCATGCTACCATTTTATTAGATTGTTTTTCATTACTTATATAGAATTAATGGCCGGTGGTGTGCTCTTAGTAACTGTATCAGGGTAGTTATACCGGAGTAATTATGTTGAACCAGAAAATCTTGTGCATCAGCACAAGAGATGAACGCACATCCCTTGAACTGACGTTCAAGACATCTGCTTTAAAGCAGATGATGGATGCACGGTTCTGGTTCAACAGTTGTGTCAACCTTTGGTTGACAGCTGTTCAGCGATGTGAAACCAACGGTTTCACAGATGTTGAGCGAAGCTCAACACAAAGCTGAACACTATTGCCGAACCAAGAAAACCCCTCACTTTATGCCAAACCGTAGGTTTGACAGCTGTTGAGCAAAGCTCAACATTTAGTCAGGGGTTGCAATGAGGCAACATTATATATATCATTTACTGAACTATAAACAGAGGCAAAGATAACAATGGGTAGACTATTAGTCGTGTCAAACAGGTTACCGGTCACAGTCAAAAAACGAAAGCAATCACTGGAATTTGTTCAGAGCGTTGGCGGCCTTGCTACAGGCCTTGGTTCATTCTATGATTCCTATGACATTGCATGGATAGGCTGGCCCGGCATTGCTTCAGGCAAGCTAAGCGATGAGGAAAGGGAGCAGATAACGTCCAGGCTTGCAAATGAGCACTCAAGCAGGCCCGTTTTCCTGTCAAAAAAAGAAATCGAGATGTATTACCAGGGGTTCTGCAACAAGACCATATGGCCCCTTTTCCATTACTTCATTCAGAATGCTGTTTACAGCAGAAAATTCTATGAGTATTACAAAAACATGAACGTGCGTTTTTTCAATTCCCTTGCTGAAATGCTAAAGCCGGGTGACACTGTCTGGGTTCATGACTATCATCTCATGCTCCTGCCCGAGATGATAAGGGAAAAATACCCCTCAGTTAAAATCGGCTTTTTTCTGCATATCCCGTTCCCCTCTTATGAGGTGTACCGCTGCCTGCCATGGAGAAGGCCCATACTTCGGGGGCTGCTGGGATCCGACATTATCGGCTTCCATACGAATGGCTATGCGGCCCATTTTGCTGACAGTGTTAGGTTGTTGTTGGGCCATAACAAGGAAAAAGACACTATTCTGGCTGGTGGCAGGAAAGTAAAGGTCAAGGCATTTCCAATGGGAATAGATTATGAACATTTTTCAACATACCCGGAATCGCAGGAAGTGAAAGGGGAGATATCGAGGATCCGGAGAAGGACCGGAGACAGGCGGATCATACTTTCAATTGACCGGCTTGATTATACCAAAGGCATAATCAATAGGCTGGTGGCATTCGACCTTTTCCTAAAGGACAACCCGAAATTCAGGGGCAATGTAACCCTGTTCCTTATAGCAGTGCCGTCCAGGACAGCCATAGAATCTTACAAACAGCTGAAAAAACAGCTGGACGAACTTGTCGGCAGAATTAACGGCAGATACGGAAGCATGGGATGGACGCCTGTCTGCTATATGTACAAGCACATCCCCTTCAGGACCCTTGTAGCCCTGTATAACATCGCGGATGTCGGCCTTGTCACCCCGCTTAGGGACGGCATGAACCTTATTGCAAAGGAATTTGTTGCAACAAAAACAGACGGCAGGGGCATGCTAATATTAAGCGAGCTGGCCGGAGCAGCACACGAGCTTGGTGAAGCCATTATTGTGAACCCAAACAACAAATTCAGAATTGCAGAGGCAATAGAAAAGGCCCTCACAACACCGGAAAAAGAGCAGATAGAGCGAAATGGAAGGATGCAGGAAAGGCTGAAAAGGCATAATATACGGCGATGGGCAAGGGATTTTATCGAGAATATGGGGCATTCATAAGACAACTATTGTTTGTATCATTAAGCAGGCGGCAGCAGGCATTTAATTTCTTATACCTTTTTGCCCTTTTTCAGAACCTTCATAAAAGCTCCGTAGGTGCCCTTGGGCCCGGAATAAATTATTTTTCCGCTTTCAAGGATCATGGCCTTACCCTCTTTCGCGGCTTTCTTGCCGGCCGAGAAGATCAGCTTTTCAGGCAGCAGTATGTTATCCCTCCATTGTTTGATGTCCATGAAGTTCCAGATTTTATCCTTGAATTCCTTAAACATGATTATGGTCTCAACAAACGACGATGCATTGAATGCCTGGGGAAAGTTACCATGCTGTGCCCCGTACTGGGGATCGAAATGCTCTGCAACGAGGTAAAGGTTCGTAGAGCCCTTTATAGACGTCGCAATAAGCTCCTTTGCCCTTTTCATGTTCCCTGCCCTTATGTAATGCTGCGCCAGCCAAAGGGTGGGAAGGTAGAACGGCAAAAGGGCGTTCTCAAACCTCTTGACTCCCCCATTCTCCATCACCAGCTTCTGTTCCATAAGCCTGACAGTGCTCCTGATTTTCCTGTCATTGGGCCTGAGCAGGCCATAATCCCCTATTGAAAGAACCGATATGTCAGCGGGACCGTCGCTTTCGTATGTCTGCAGGAATGATTGCCTTTGCTCAGACCACGCCTTTTTGAGGATATCGGCCTTGATTTTATTTTTGGTTTTCTCCCAGCTTTTGAATTTCTTATCAAAGAGGCTGGCAATTGCAATGCCGGATTCAAGGCCAACATAGCAAATCACCTTCCCGTATGTCCAGTCTGCCTTCCGTTCCCTGAACTCCCAGATGCCGTTCTCCTGCCTGTAATAATTCCTTGTTATCCATTGCGCGGCCTTTTTTACATGATTCCAGTGCTTCTTTATGAAACCAATATCGCCTGTGTGTATGTAATAAAGGTACAGGCCGTGAAGGACACTTCCCTCACTGTCCAGCTGCAGCTGATCCCTTGCCTCATTGCTCAGCCTTATCTCTTCCTCTTGGTTGGGTCCTGTCAGCTCCTCGACAATGCTCTCCTTCTTCGGCATCTTGCCGTCAATCTGGTATAACGGGTATTTCCAGTGTCCGCTCCCGTCCTGCACGGAAAACAGGAAATCGAGCATGTACTTGACTTCAATATGATGCCCCGATTTCAGCAGCGACCTCATGACGAAATAGGAATCCCTCACCCATGCAAACCTGTAGTCCCAGTTCTCCTCATACCCGGGATATGCAGGGAATGATGTTGTGGGTGCAGCAACAACAGCCCCGGTTTTTCTGTATATGAGGAGCTTTAACGCAAGCAGGGAGCGGTAGTACATGTTCTTGTAATGCTCATCCCTGAAGGAAATCTGCCTGCCCTTGTCAACCCAGTTTGTCCAGAACTGCTTGCACCGTTCCATCTCCAGTTGCGGGTCACGCAGCTTGGCCTTTGCCAGTTGCTTTTCAACCGCTTTCCTGGTTTCCCCATATGCCAGAATCAGCGTAATCTTCCTCTCATCCCCCGGCTTGATTCTGGACTTCTCATGCCAGTCCTTAATGCCGGCCATAAGAACGAAATCCTTGCATCTGTGGATGACGCTGCCGTCCCTGATATCCATATATCTTTTGCCGACATCTGAATTTATTCGAAGCTCAGCCTTCTTGGTTTTTTCAGTGATGTTTTTGATGCGGATAAGGCGATATATAAGGCTTTGCCTCCAAGGCATGAAATCCTTCACAACAACCTCGAAGTTCTTGCATAGCAGCCTTGTCCTGAGCACATTGGTCTTGCTGTAGTAAGACTGCCCGGCCTCCTTCAACAGGAAAGACCTCTTTTTACCCAACAGCTCAATGCCGAGCGATTTGCCGTTGTTGGGATCCAGGGCCTTGGCATAGACAATCTTGCCGTCAAACCTCGGGAGGCACAGCCACTCAATGCTGCCTGCCGGGGAAACGAACGCGCATGTTTCGCCGTTCCCGATTACCCCATAGTAATGCTTTCGGTTTTCCATTCCCCCCACATCATATTATTTATGCGATTGGCTTAAATTGAAAACCCAAAAACATGTTCGTAATATACGGATATATCAGAAGATTGCAAAAGGAGTGTTGCCATAGAATACTGTCCCTATGAAAACCATTGTCTGGAAAATAAGATAGAATAAGTTTGCAACCACAATGGGCTTTTCCCTGTGCAAAATCCCGTAAACCAGCCAGAAAAGGGAAACCAGCATGAACGCGCCCCAAGAAACCGCGGAAACGCCCACCGCGTTTTGTGTGACCCATATCTTAAGCATCTGCGGTATGGTAAAAGATGGACCAATAATTGCCACCAGGTATATGGCCTTGTCCATAGCGTTCTTAAACGTGTCAGGATGTGGGTATGGTTCATGGTGTTTGTGGATCCGTTTGCGGATGTGAAAATGATGCAACCCCATTCCCATTGAAATCAACCCAATACCTCATTTCAATACCCTATATTTGCCGCCGCAGAACTTAAGGATGTTTTCGCAAGCCCGCTTCAGCGCGTCCCTGATGTACTTGTCGCTGGTGGCCTTGTTGCCCTGCACGTAGATGAAGACGTTTTTCGTCTGGCCGGTTATCTTGGTTTCGTCGCACTGCTTTATGTCCATCCTGCATATGACCTTTTCATCATCCATGCATGCGTATTCGCCCTTCTCGGCCTTGCCTGCCTGGCCAGTGCCCAGTGGCGTGTATGGCTCGGTCCCGTCAGTAATCCTAATACTGACGTTGCCCTTTATTTTATCAAGGTCATGCGCCCCAATGGAAAGGTTCTTCTCAAAAGCCACGACATTATATGCATCAACAACATTGTTTATTGTTGGCAGCTTACTGCTTTTCTTTATGATTATCCGGAGATTCTCAATGGGATGCTTTACGCCCTTTATTTTCAGCTTGTCGTAGATTCCCTTATAGCCCTTCAGCATCTTTTCCTGTTTGAATTTGTAACTGCCAACAACATCCTTCTTCAGCCTTTCAAGCCCGCTGTGCCTCTTCTTTACATTAACGCCGGAGATTACCGCGCCGCAGAACTTTATCCCCAAATCCCTGCATCCCCGGTCAACATCCAGTTTTACTGTTCTGGCCTTTGCCGGTTTCGCGGGCCTTTCAGGAACATCATCAACCTTGACCCTTTCGAACAAGTGCTCGCCCTTCTTTACCTTACCCTTCCATGGCCTGAATTTACAGTCTTTCAACAGGCCCGGCTTGACGGCTTTGCTGGCTTGCCCCCCTTCTGGCTTCAAGCCGAGCTGCTTGTTTATCTTCTCGGCTGTGTTGGGCATGAATGGCGATATTAAGATGCCGATAACGCGCAGAGACTCAAGGAGGTTATACATGGTGTTACCGAGCTTGCCGCCTTCCTGTTTCCATGGCTCGTTCTCGTTTATGTACTTGTTCGTGGCGCGCACAAAGTTCATGGCCTCGTCCAGCGCCAGGTGCAGCTCCAGCTTGTCCATGCGCTTTTCTATCAGGCTGAGCTTGAGTTTGCTTTCTAGCTCTGGTTTGCCTTTTGGCTTGATCCCCGACTCCTCGGCCTTTTCTGCCAGTGTGAGGATTCGAGAGGCAAGGTTCCCAAGGTCAGAGACCAGCTCGCCGTTTATGCGCGCTACCAGGGCCTCTTCGGAGAAGTCACCATCCTCGCCGAACGGGATATGCCTGAATAAAAAATATCTAAATGCATCCACCCCATACTTATCTACCATATCTTCTGGTACAATGAAATTTCCTTTTGATTTGGACATTTTTTCACCGTTTGCAGTAAGCCACCCATGGATGAAAATCCTTTTTGCTAAAGGGATTTTTGCTGACATCAAAAGCGATGGAAAAATTACAGAATGGAACCAGTTAATCTCTTTTGACATCAATTGTATGTTTGGGGGCCAGAATTTTTTGAATTTTGGTCCAGGATAACCCAAAACACTTAAATAGAACGACAGCGCATCAATCCAGCAATATAATGTGGATTTTTTATCTACCGGAACAGGTATGCCCCACTTAACTTTGAGCCTCGATATGCTCAAATCATCCAATCCAGCTTTAACTCTGTTAATAATCTCATTCTTTTTGGTTAATGGCAAAATAAATTCTGGATTCTTATCATACATATCAAGAAGTTTTTTCTGGTATTTTGAAAGTCTGAAGAAATAACTCTCTTCCTTCACCATTTTGACTTCTCTATCACAATCCGGACATTTCCTATCAATAAGCTGTAATTCTGTCCAGAAACTTTCACATGGAACACAGTACCATCCTTTATAGAATCCTTTATAAATATCTCCAGCATCATAGATTTTTTTGAATATTTTTTTAACGACTTCAATGTGCCTTTCCTCACTTGTTCTAATAAAACCATCAAGCGATATATTCAAGTCTTTCCACGTTTTCTGAAAAATCTTTGCCATCATATCCACGAACTCTTGTGGCTTCATTGATCGTTCCCTAGCCGCTTTTTCAAGTTTCTCTCCATGTTCATCCAGACCTGAAATAAACATAACATTCTCTTTGCCAAGTTTCAGTCTCCACCATCTGGCAAGAATATCAGCCCCTATCGTAGTATATGCATGACCCACATGCGGATGCAGATTGGGGTAATATGCTGGAGTAGTAATATATATTTTTGACATGCTTCACCTCATTCTATGTCTTAAATCCCCTAATTCAAATTTCTTATTGCGCTCTATTATGTTCTTCTTTGCTCTTTTTAAGTCTTTTATTTTCTTTTCGTGTTTAATATACGATTCAATTGAATCCAAGAACTTTAATAAAAAGAATTTTTTACTTATTCGTAAACTCCAATAATTTTGATTATGGCCATACCCATCTTTGGTAAAATATTTACTTGTATCACATTCAAATATTTTTGGGCATTCTATTCCAAATTTATTAAGTTTTTTCTTTATTAAAAACAACAGTTTACTATCATAATTACCAAGGCTGTAATATGCTTGATTCCTACTGATGGAAATACAACCTTCAGCATCCGTAAATCCTGCTAAAAACGCGAAAAAATATTTTTCATTTTCAAGTACCCAATCCGGAACTTTCTTTTCCAATAAGAATGAAAATGATAGATTCATGAATGCTTCTATTTGTATTTTGCCCCTTTTATTTGGTTTGCTTGTCCAAACGTTACCGTATTTCTGAAATAAATTGCGAATTAAATTTATTTGTTCTATCTTTGTACTACCACAATCAATATGAATCGTCTCGCTGTTTTTCCATATTTTTCTTACCCTAAGATCCCCCAATCTAAATCCAATAAGATACGCCTTTGTTGCATCATCACCGTCGAAATCCCTTCTTGCATATTTGATATGGGATTTTGCTCTACTTTTGATAAGTCCGTGTTCTCTAAGGTGTCTATGAACAGTACTTCTTGCGTAACCATATTTCTTTTCTATTCCCCACGTAGACATTCCTTTCTTCACATAAAGGTCAATTAATTCTTTTTTGGTTGGGATTTTGGAATATAAAGAATGAGTGTTCCTTGCTTTTATGTTGAATTTTCTTAATCTTTTCCATATTGTACATTGACAACAGTTATACATCTCTGCAATATGGTAAGTCGATAATTTTTTATTCTTGTATAAATATTCTAACCGTTTCTTGGATATTTCCACTTTATCCCAATTAGAACGCCTGATACTAATACCATGCTTTTTAAGCTCTTTTGTTACGGTTACTATGCTACAACTATATCTTTCTGCTATCTCGTTTCGGTTTAGACCTTTCTTTAAATACAACTCTATAAGCTCTTTCTTTGGAATCTCAATCCCCTTCTTATTCACAAACAATTTCATAGATTCTGATTGTGTCCTGCGTTTTATCCCATACTTTTTTATCCAATAAACTATGGTATTCCTTGAACATCCAAATTTATTAGCAATCCTGGAAATGGGCCACCTTCCCTTTTCGTATATCCTTCTCAATACTAATTCCGGTATGTATACATTCCTCTTACCCATACGCTCACCTGCTCTTAATGAAATTCTCGACGAGCTTCTCTATTTTTGTTGACAACTTAAAACCCTCTTCATTGCATATTTTTCTGAATTTCATAAGGATTTTTTTGTCAATTGTTATGGTGAGTTTCTCTTTCATATAACACCCACTTATACGTATTAATACGTATTAATAGGTATTTAAAGATTAATTATAAATTAGGTGATTAGTCACTTTTGGGACCAATTCCTCCTAAATATCACTTGAACCAAGAGCTTAAATAAATCGTCATATCTGTAGTTGAACCGGAACTCCATCTCCTTGAGATACCAGTAATAGTTATCCCTGTTGATGCCATGATATTTCATGAACCGCTCCTTGGCAAATGACCAGAATCCCTCTATACCATTGATATGCTTGTTGTATTCGACAAGCGTCTTGCTGTGGTCAATCCTTTCATGCTTTCCGTAGATTATCAGTGAGTTATAGCTCCTGAATGTGTCAGTGTAATACACTGACCCTTTCTTTGTCTTATCCCTGATATGCTCCATCAAAGTCTTTGCCTTGACATTGGGAACAACAGCTGTATAGACCTTGCCATGGCGTTCCAGTATGCCGAAAACGATTGCCTTGTTATAGGCCCCCCTGCCTCTTTTGCCCTTTCTCTTACCGCCGAAATAACTCTCATCAATCTCTGCTTCGCCACCTAATTCCTTGAACTGTTCACGCAAATAATCTGCCATTTTGTGTCTGTATTCCATGAACCTTCTAGAAACAGTCCTGTATGACATTCCCAATGCTATTGAAGCTTTCCTTGCAGATATTTCCAGATAGAAATGATAAAGTGTGTTAAGATCCTTGTCTAGTTTTTTCAAGCTATATTTGTGTTTGCAATGTTTGCATTTTACGTGTCTATTAACAAGCCTATAAAGGCTTGTACTGTCACAGAAAATGCACCTTCTTCCCCTGATATATTTGGCAACCACGTTTTTCGTTATCATGCGTATATATTTGGTTCCAAAGTTAATCAATCACCTAAATTAATCATCCAGATTCGGGATTCACAAACCGGTTAAATGAATAATCTAAATTAAAAATATGAGGAGAACCAAGAAATATCTTTCTTCGGCCATCTCGATTATTGCAATTATAATAATTTTTACACTCTTAGTATCGTTTCTGTCTTATTTGGGCAAGTCTCGTGGTGGAAATACTTCAACATTTATTGATTTTTCGATCTTGGAATCCAAAAATGGTGCGGATATTCATTTGTTTGAGAGGAAAGATGGGAACCGTATGCTATCCAATACGGGAGAGACGGACTTGCATAATTTTAGAATTATTTCCGATGTAGAACATATAAGGCTATATAGCGAAAAATCAAATCTCCACCCCCCAGATAAATTTCTTACTCCAGATGAATGGGGAATGGGAGAAGTCTTTGAATTGGATATTGGAATGACATTCGATATTGAAGATTGTCCCGAAATTTTAAGTAGAAATTATTATTTTCTTACGGATGACATGATTGTGGATTGTAGAGAAACGTATATTCTGGAATCTGATGAATTGGGAGCGAAACTCGCAATAACTACAAGGAGATGGAATGACCACTACGGAAGGGATGTGCTGGGTTGTGATGATTTATTAACATATATGATACCATTTATGTGTTCTGGAATTTGAATTTCTACACAACGCCTGTGTGCATCAAGATATTTATTAATAAAGCTGAGAAGCAAGAGCGCTACTTATACGCAGCACTAGTATGGGCCATGGATAATATTTAAGCTAAAAACCAACACCCGAGCTTTTTTATTATTATGTTGAACCAGAAAACCTATGATTTCAATCATAGGATGTATATACAGTTTCAGCATCTCAGTTATGCAAATTGATGCTGAGATGTCCCTTGTCCCCCCACATATCATGCAAGAGACAAGATCTGGTCCAGCAGCTGTGTCAACCTCCGGTTGACAGCTGTTCAGCGATG
>Ga0180434_10001677_pt1 | contig 31094 bp, 32 predicted proteins | sample SS_ome_7_FD_132453 | JGI IMG/M metagenome (GOLD analysis project Ga0180434, IMG submission 132453) | Hypersaline lake sediment archaeal communities from the Salton Sea, California, USA - SS_1_D_2 metaG | ecosystem: Environmental > Aquatic > Non-marine Saline and Alkaline > Hypersaline >... | reverse complement strand
GAAGACGGGTATGTCCACCATCTGCTTGGTGGCGGCGGCACAGTACACGAATGATCCCAGCGGGAAGTACATGGGGTCAATGACAGTCGCAGTGGAGGTATACGTGCCCACGCTGACGTTGAGGAAGTCCAGCTTCCCGTCTGCGGTCAGCATCGGCGCCATCTTCAGAAAATCGTCCAGGGTATACCCTCCCTCGACGAACTCCTCGGCGTTCACCCGTAGCCCCACCACGAAGTCCTCGCCCACCGCGTCCCTGACGGCGCTGATGACCTCCAGGGGGAAACGCATGCGGTTCTCCAGGGTACCGCCGTACTCATCAGTGCGGCGGTTGAAGAATGGAGACATGAACTCAGAGATCAGGTATCCGTGGGCGCCGTGGATACCGACGCCATCGGTGCCTGCCCGCTTGGCGACTTCGGCGGCGAAGGCATACTCCTGCACCATCTGCCTGATCTCGGTAAGGGTCATCTCGTGGGTGACGCGCCGCTCCAGAAGCATGTTAGGCATGAGGATACTGGATGGGGCCCAGGCGACCTCGGGCCCGCCGGACAAACCCTCCTGTCCCCCCGAGTGTGCGATCTGGCATATCAGGCCGGCACCGTGCTCGTGGACAGCGTCAGCGGCACGCTTGAAGGCGTCAACCGCGCCCGCCTGCCGGAAGATGTTCCGCCGGGGGTCAACCGAGGTCAGGTATGTCCCGATGAGCCCTATCCCTCCCTTCGCCTTGGCGACCCAGTAGCCGATGAGCCTGTCCCCGGGTAAGCCAGTGGTCCGCTCGGGGTAGCCCATCGGATAGTGGGGACTGCTGTACATCCGGTTCCGGACGGTTAGCGGCCCGATCTTTATCGGCGAGAAGAGTGTCTTGAACTCCTGTGCCATAGTCGCGGTCCTCCTGGACTACCTTGATTCGAAGCTGCCAGGAGCGGCTCAGGTAAGCTCCGGTCTTGTCCCGTTCCAGGCATGCATGAAAAGCTCCTTCATCTCGTCAGAGGTTGCCGGTATTCCGCGAGAGCGACGTTCTTCTGCGGTCATGTCCCTGATCACCGGGGAGCGCTCCATGCGCCCTATGTAGGCCTCAGAGATGGCGCCGACCCTGGACATAAAGAGGGCCTCGTCCAGCCCCGAGTCTTTTATGGCCCGGGGAATGCCGACCCGCTCCTTCAGCCGGTCCAATGCGTCCAGGAGATTATATACCTTCGCGTGGTCGTCCTGCCCAGAGACGCCCAGGTAAGATGCCAGGCTGCTGAGACGCAGCCGGTAACCAGAGTACAGAAACGCGAAGACCGGGCAGAGCATGAAGGCGTTGGCCCGACCGTGAGGAACGCCGAAGGTCCCTCCAATCTCGTGGGCAGCGCCGTGTACCAGCCCGAGTCGGCCGTTGGTGAAGGCCATTCCAGCCTGCAATGAGGCCAGGTGCATCTTGTCGCGCGCCTGGATGTCCTCGCCGTTGTCCACGGCCCTGGGCAGCCATTCCTGTATCGTGCGCGCGGACCAGAGGGCAAGCGAGTCCACCAGGTCAGAAGGAGTACTGAGAACGTAGCACTCGGTGGCGTGGACCAGGGCATCAAGGCCGGTATTGGCGGTCACCTCCGGCGGCATAGACAGGGTCAGCTCAGGATCGGCGATGGCCATGTCAGGAACGAGTTCACGGGAGCCGAAACCTGCCTTGAATGGCGGGTCGACACTGCGATCGGTTACGACCGCGGCGGCAGTGACCTCGGAGCCGGTCCCGCTGGTAGTGGGAATGGCAACGTACCGCGCTTTCTTACGTAGCTCCTGGCGTGGTACCTGGCCGATGAACTCCAGGAAGGGCCGTTCGGCAAGCTCGGGGTTCTCGTAGAGAAGCCAGGCAACCTTGCCCGCGTCCATGGAGGAGCCGCCGCCGAGTCCGACGAACAGGTCAGGTTTGAATGTCTGCGCCTGTGCGAATACCGCCCAGGCAGTCTCCCTGGAAGGGTCAGGCTCCACCTGGTCGTACACCGCCGTGGCGGCCCCTTTGTCCGCCAGGATTTTCTCCACCTTCTCGACCAGGCCCAGTGCTCGCACGCCGGGGTCGGTGACAATGAGGGCACGCTTTCCAGGGGCGGTACTCAGACCTTCCAGTGCCCCCGGGCCGTACAGGATGCTCCTGGGCGTCACAAAGGTACGATATGCCATGGCTCACCTCCTGCGGATCGCTGGTTCCGGCGAAGTAAAAGCATTGTACTAGCCACCTGTTTGCCGGTCAAGCAGCTAGAGGCCGTGCCCGGTCATGGGCGTCTTCTATGCTGCCACGCTCAGGGCAGACGGAAGGGCGGTGAATCGAGCGGGGGCCTCGCCCAGGAACTCCCCGTCCGCCTGAAGGTACATCCTTTGTCTGGAGCTGACCTCTATCTCCCTGCCGCGAACCATGCTTATCTTGGGGTGGGTGAGATGAGTGCCCCGGTAGATGCGGGGCAGGTTCCACACCAGTTCCGGTCTGCTCACGTCGCCGATAGTGAGCACATCAAAGAGACCGTCGCCAGGGTCAGCTTGGGGAGCCACGAACATCCGCCCGCCTCCGTACCTGCCGTTGCTGGCGACCACCGCGCATACTCTTTTCTCATTCAGCTCTCCGTCGATGCCCAGAGATATGTCCCGGTTCTGGTGCGAGGCAAGGGTACTCAGCAGCCCCATCAGGTATGCCGGCATCCCGCCGAGACGCTTGAAGCGCTGCGAGGTCTGCCGGGCCACCTCGGCGTCGAAGCCGAGGCCGGCGAAGTTAACAAAGAGGCGCTCCGCCCTGGCAGTTCCGTTACCGTACTCCACTCTGCCCAGGTCCACCACGCGTTTCGCGGGCACGAGTAACCGACGGCAGGCCTCATCGGGGGCGCGCGGTATCCCGAGGGTGCGAATGTAGTCACTGCCGGTGCCGGTGCTGATGATACCCAGGGTCACACTGCCCAGGCCGCCGCTGCTATGGAGACCGTTGACGACCTCATTGATGGTACCGTCACCCCCCACGGACACGATCAGCTCGTACCCCTTTCGTACTGCTTCCCGGGCTAGCTCCATGGCGTGATGCGGTGCCTCGGTGAGATCGTGCTCAAAGAGCAGCCCGATACGCCTGAGGAAGTCCCTTATCACGGGCCACTTCCTGAGGGTCCTCCCGGCTCCTGCCGCCGGGTTCACGATCAGTCTTGCCCTGAGCAAATCCCACTCCTCCTGGGCGGATTCTAGCCGTTCGCTATGCGAGAGAACGCGCGGCCTATTATAGCACACCACCGCGGTGAGTCACGTGGTAAACTTGGAGGTGAAGAGACAGGTCCAGGCGCGATCACAGAGAAGCCGGGGATCACCAGATTGTACTTCCCGTCGCCGGGAGGAGGAAGCATGGGGCTGGAGGAGTACCGTGCCAGGAGGGACTTCGGCGCCACGCCAGAGCCGGAGGCGGAGCAGATGGAGACAGGGCAATCCCGGTTCGTTGTCCAGAAGCACCAAGCGAGAAGGCTCCACTACGACTTCCGACTGGAGATGCAGGGCGTACTGAGAAGCTGGGCCCTGCCCAAAGGACCGCCGACCAGCCATGGAGTGAGGCGCCTGGCCGTGCATGTGGAAGACCACCCCGTCTCATACATAGACTTCTCGGGGACGATACCGGAAGGCCAATACGGCGCGGGTACGGTACAGATATGGGACCATGGCAAGTACGTACTTGAGAGGGAGGAGCCGGATCTCCTGGAGTTTACGCTGCGGGGGAAGAGACTTTCCGGCGCCTACGTGCTGGTGCATACGGACGGGGACAGCTGGCTGTTGATGAAACGCAAACAGGAGCGTTCATGACCCTCCGGACCCTTTGCTACTTGCACGAGCTTGCGCTCGCGCGTCCGGTTGGGCATAATCTCCTGTGACACTCACAGTCCCGAAACGTATCCATAAATGCGGGGTAACCCTTGGGATGCCTGATGCGCAGGAAAAAGCCAGGGTGAGCACCGTCAATGAAGCGGCAATCATGAAGGAAACCTTCGCCGAGTTCTACGAGGAGTTCTTGCCGAAGGTCTTCCGGTACATTCGATACCGTGTCAATGCTGTTCAGGTCACGGAGGACCTTACGTCGGAGGTGTTTGAGAAGGCGTTGACCAATTTCGCCAGGTTCTCCAGCGAGAGGGCGTCCTTCTCTACCTGGATATTCACCATCGCCCGCAACACGGTGATCGACTACTATCGGGGGCGGGGAAGACACTCCGCGGTATCGCTGGAAGAAGCGGAGGTGGACGTGCCTTCCGGGGAGACGCCGCCAGACGAGGAGCTTGAGAAACGAGAGGAGAAGGAGAGATTGCAGGTCTGCCTGGCCCGGCTCACCCAGCAGGAGCAGGAACTGGTATCGCTGAAGTTCGGCTCGGGGTTGAATAACCGGCAGATAGCAGACATAACCGGCCTGTCAGAGTCCAATGTGGGTACCAGGCTCTACCGCACAGTGCGCAAGCTGAGGGACATGTTTGCGGAGGCGGAGCATGCGTAATCGCAGGAACGAGGGGCAGGAGTTCCTGGAGAAGCTGAACCGGCTCCTGGCCGGGGAAGATGTCGGTGCCGGTGAGGATGCCGACGAAGACCTGCGTACGGCGGTTGAGTTCAGCCGGAGGTTGTCCGGACTGTATCCGGGTCCGTCTCCTGAGTTCAGCCAGCGGCTCAGGTCCAGGTTGCTGTCCAGGCTCAGCCAGGAGAAGCAGGCAGCTGCTGGTGAGAGGGCCGGCAAGGGCTGGCTCAGGCGCCTTTTGGCGCGGGTGTTGCCCGAAAGCCCGGTATGGCGTACGGCCATCGGAACGGCGGTGGTGGCGGTACTGGTGGTCGCAGTAGCCTGGCAGACAGGTATGTTCACAGCAGCGCCTACTGTGGAAGAGACGTTATCCAAGAGCGCACCCGGGGAGGTCGGCGTAGCCGCTGTGATGGAGGAAGGGCAGGTGGAGAAGAGAGGAGAGATACGCCAGTTCGAGGCTACGGAGGAAGCGCCTGTCCCTCTGGTTGCCCCGCAGGCCCTTCCTCTCGGCGTTCAGGCATCTCCCGCAGGGCCGATCGTGAGTGGATACGGCCAGGAGGTCAGCTTTGATCTTGTCTTCACCAATACTACCCAGGAGACTATCACGGTAGCCCCGTTTCCACCCGCGGCCATTATCGTCAGCAGCGCCGGTCTGGCACACGTCCGTACGGTCAGTGAGGCGGGTGGTGAAGCCACGCTGCCGGCTTCCGCTACCGTGACCCAGAGCATCGTATGGGACCAGACGGATGACAGCGGCGACCAGGTGGCCCCGGGATGGTACACTGTGCTGGTGGGGTCTGTGAATCTCACCACCGGGGACGAATCCCTGGCGATTGAAGTTCCGGCGGGGCCCCAGGTACTGGTTGAGTATCCGCAGGGAGCACTGGAGGCGTCGGTGGAGGTTCACCAACCGGAGATGGTCGGGGAGTTCACCGTGATACTGGAGAGGCTGGAGCTATCCAACCTCGGATGTGCGGTGTACACTACCATCTCGCCCGGGTACGGTGCCCCGGAGGAAGGCGGTCCTCGCCTGCCCGCATCCGGTACGGTGCAGGTCAGCGCTTGGTACAGCGTGGATGGTGGTCCGCCCAGGGAGGCAGGCTCACCGTGTGAACTCTTTTCAGAGGACGAAAACGTTACCAGGCTGTCCTGGGAGTGTCTCGATCCCGTCCCCAGCGATGCGCAGCTATTCACCTTCACGTTGACACGTATCGGGGAGTCGGAGGGGCCCTGGGAGTTCCGTATCCCGCTACGGTAGTCGTCGCTTTTCGGTCCGGTCGCCGAATTGCCCCGCACTTGCCATGACTCATCTGCTATGCCGTGATACTTCTGGTTGCGGGTCATGCGTATTCTGTGAAGCAGGACGGGGCGTTGGGTCGGCACACTATCCGGCAAAGCCAGACGCAAGGGTAGTCTGTGCGTGGGCAGGGGCTGATTGCTGCCCGCGGCAGGGCATTGCCTGAGGGAGGTTAAGCATGTGGATGTTGAGATATCTGGGGCGCCTGATACATGGGCATACCGTTGTTGACATAATCGCTCAGGGCACCGGTGGCCGGCGTCAGTATCACTACTACCTGCACCGCGGTAGGATCTCGCCAGCAGGGTAGCGGATGTCCCGTCAGGCTGGAAGGCTTGGTGTCGGCAGGGTAGGGGAGAACATCGCCGGTGGACAGCCGAAGATAGGGTGGCCTGAACTCACCGGTGAGGAGAGGCGGGAGCAGAGCGGGACGGTACCAATGATAGCGAGGCAATCACTGCTACCAGGGGGGCTGCTGCCATGACCAGCCAGATTATGCGGTATGTGCCCTGCGTGTCAAAGGCCCAACCCGCAAGGGTCGGGCCGGCGATGCTGCCTAGCATGCTGATGCCGATCACCAGGCCGAATACGGTTCCGAAGCTGCCGCGGCCGAAGTACTCCTGTATCAGCGACGGTCGCATGACGTTGAGTCCACCGTAGCCAGGCCCGAAGAGAACGAGGAATAGAATGATGGGTAGAAGGCCCAGGTCAGCGTAGGCGAAGGAGAGCAGTCCCAGCGCCAGCATGGCGAAGCCTACGGCAGTCGTCACCCTGCGGCTGAAGTGATCGCTGAACCAGCCGAAACCGAGCCGCCCGACAATGCTGGCAACAGGTATGGCGGTTGCCACCAGGCTGGAGGTAGACCGGCCAACACCGATGCTGCTGAGATAGGGCATGACGTGGGTGATGATGGCAAGCACCAGGAAGGCATGGCAGGTGAAGGCCAGGGCGATCTTCCAGAAAGTTGCGCTCCTCAGGGCCTGCATCCCCCCTACGTGTAGCTCACCGGTGACGTTCGAGTTGTCAGGCGTCTCGTCCGCGGGCGCCGGTAGAATTGCCGCCGAGTCGCCGTCGGGCAGGTGCCCGTACTGCTCGGGGCGGTGTCGGAAGACGGCTGAGAGTGGGAGTGGTATGACGAGCATTCCCAAGGCAAGGATGGTAACTGCTGCCCGCCAGTCGAAGGCCTCGATCAGGCCCACTATTGCGGGTACCATCAAGCCGCCGAAGCCGAACCCGCAGATGGCGATCCCGGTGGCGATGCCCACCCTGCGGCGAAACCAACTAGCCACAGCGGTCATGAGCACGGTCATGGTACAGGTACTCATGCCAATGGCGATGAGAACAAAAGCGGTGTAGAAGAGGCCTAGGGACGTCGTTCTGGATAGCAGGAGTAGCCCAAGGCCGCCGAGAATGGACCCGATGAGAACAAGCCGGCGTGGTCCCCACCGGTCAGTGAGGACGCCGATGACCGGAGCCAGCAGACCCATTTCAAGGCCGCGAAGGGAGGCCGCAAGGGATACCTGGGTGTAGCTCCAGCCGAGTTCCTTGGCTATCGGCTCGAACATGGCGGTGAACCCGTAGAAGACTGCCCCTCCCACGTACAGTGCGGTGAAAAATGAGGCAGCGACAATCCACCAGCCGTAGAACACGCCTGAGAAGATGCTTTTCACAGAGAGCCGGTCACCGTGGTCTTGATGATCCTTTCGTGGCAGCGGGATACCACCAAACGATTGAAGGCCAGTGCCCTGCGTTGCCGGGAGGACAGTGCTCTCCTCAATCCGCCAGGCAGTGGCACATAACCACTATACAGGCTTGGGGAATCACGCACAAGCATTCCGTCTGCTAGCGGTTGACGCAGGCGGTTTGCTATAATGGCGAGGTACAGAAGCCTATCCTGCCACGAGGTCACGGACGCATGGGCACCATTCGGTTCACCAAGATACAGGGGGCCGGCAATGATTTCGTACTGGTGGAGACCAGGGACGGCCAGCGGGACTGGTCCAGGCTGGCAGCAACGCTGTGTGACCGGCATTTCGGCGTCGGTGCTGATGGGCTGCTTCTGCTCATGCCTGCCGAGGACAGCGACTTCCGGATGCGCGTGTTCAACGCGGACGGGTCCGAGGCTGAGGTGTGCGGTAACGGACTGAGGTGCATGGTCAGGTACTTCATCGAAAACAGGCCAGCAGGAACCCTCGGGGACGATGTGTCCGTAAAGACGGCCAGTGGTATACGGCGGGCGCGCTTCCGACGCTCAGATGGGCGGGAGGCCGAGATCCAGGTATCGATGGGGGAACCAAGGATCGGGTCTGAGAATCTGCCGGTGCAGTCGGCACAAAGTGAAGGTTCAGTTGACATAAAGCGGACGTTGACCTGCATGATAGGCGTTGGTGGACGTGAGCTGGAGGTCTGCCAAGTATCAATGGGGAATCCCCATGCGGTGCATTTCACCCAGGAGCCGGTGGAGCGCTTCCCTTTGCCTGAAATCGGCCCGCTGGTGGAGCACCATCCCGCCTTTCCGGGCGGGACCAACTTTGAGGTGGTGAATGTGGTGGGCCGGGGCGGGGTGGAGGCCCGGGTATGGGAGCGGGGCGTGGGGGAGACACTGGCCTGCGGGAGCGGGGCGTGTGCTGTCGTGGTTGCCGGGCATCTGCTCGACCACCTAGAACGGAAGGCAACGGTGCGCCTGCCTGGAGGAGTTCTGGGAGTGGAATGGAACGGATCGGGTGAAGTCTACCTTAGTGGCCCTGCCGAGGTCGTGTTCACCGGAGAGTGGCCTGACACCCGGAGGGAACGCGCGGGCTGAGTAGCTGGCAGAGGCATAGAGGATGTAGCTGCAATGAAACTGGCGAGAAGAGTTGAGAGGCTGCCGTCCTACCTGTTCGTGGAGATAAGCAGGAAGATCGCTGAGAAGAAAGCGCGCGGGGAACATGTGGTCAGCTTCGGTATTGGAGACCCTGACCTGCCGACGCCTTCCCATGTTGTTGACAGGCTGTGCCGGGAGGCCAGAGTACCGGCGAACCACCGGTATCCTGAGTCGGACGGGCTGCCGGAGCTGCGGCAGACAATTGCAGAGTGGTACCGGCGGCGCTTTGACGTGTCCCTTGACCCTGAGACCGAGGTACTGCCCCTGATCGGGTCCAAGGAAGGAATCGGCCACATGGCGTTTTGTTTCGCCGAACCGGGCGATACTGTCCTCGTTCCTGACCCAGGGTACCCGGTGTACGCGGTAGGGACCATCCTGGCCGGTGGGCGCCCCTACTACATGCCGCTGCTCGCCAATAATCAGTACCTCCCAGACCTGCGGCGTATTCCTACGGAGGTGCTTGCCAAGACCACGCTCATGTGGCTCAACTATCCCAACAATCCCACTGCCGCAGTGGCGGACATTGCTTTCTTCAACCAGGTGGCGGAGTTCGCGCAGCATCACGACATCGCCGTATGCCACGATGGACCGTACTCAGAGGTCGCCTACGACGGATACCACCCGGTGAGCTTCATGCAGGCCGATGCTGCCCGTGAAGTGGGGGTAGAGTTCCATTCCCTCTCCAAGAGCTACAACATGACCGGCTGGCGCATAGGCATGGTGGTGGGGAATGCTACCATGATAGATGCCCTGAAACGACTGAAGTCCAACCTGGACTCGGGCATTCCCCAGGCCATACAATATGCGGCCATTGAGGCACTTACTGGACCCCAGGACTGTATCGACGAGCACAATGCGGTCTACCAGCGCCGGCGCGACCTGGTGGTGGATGTCCTAAGCAGGTTGGGCCTGGAGGTGAAGCCGCCCCAGGCCAGTCTCTACGTCTGGGCAAGGGTACCGACCGGTTACACGTCGGTCGAGTTCGCTGATGACCTTCTTGAAAAGGTGGGCGTGGTGGTGACCCCGGGAGTCGGCTACGGCAGAAATGGCGAGGGGTATGTGAGGCTGTCCCTGACACTGGCGGACGCCAGCCTGGTGAAGGGTCTTTCGCGCCTGGCCGAATGGCATGATACCAAGAACCGGTTCCGACCCAGGGTCTAAAGGCCCTGGCTGGCCTCTCGCAAAGGAGACATCAGCATAGCCAGGACAACCGTCAGCACCCAGGTACGCCCCGAGAAGGCCTTCCTGGTGGCAGTATCCGCCAGGACAGGCCGGCATACTGTCAGTGCGGACGAGTCCCTCCAGGAGCTAGGGCAGCTTGCCGCCAGTGCCGGTGTGGAGGTCGTGGGTACACTGGTACAGTCCCTGCCTGTGCCCTCTAAGTCCTACTACATTGGCAAGGGAAAGGTGGAGGAGCTGTGCTCACTCAGGGAAGACACAGGCTACGACGTGGCTGTCTTCGACGATGAGCTCTCGCCTCTGCAGCAGCGCAATCTGGAGGAGGCACTGCAGGTCAAGGTGATCGACCGAGCTGCCCTGATCCTGGACGTCTTCTCACGCAGGGCAAAGACCCGCGAGGGGCAGCTTCAGGTGGAGCTGGCGCAGCACGAGTATCTCCTGCCACGCCTTGCCGGGCAGTGGAGTCACCTGGAGCGGCTCGGAGGAGGTATCGGTACCCGTGGCCCCGGCGAGTCCCAGCTGGAGACGGACAGACGTCTCATCCGCAAACGCATACAGCACCTCTCCCGACAGATTGAGGGAGTGCGTCGGCAGCGAATGCTTTACCGGGAGCGCCGCCGCAAGAGCGGCATACCGGTGGTGGCGCTTGTCGGCTATACCAACTCAGGCAAGAGCACCCTGTTCAACAGCCTTACTCAGGCGGGCATTCCCAGCCAGGACAGGCTCTTCACCACCCTCGATCCCACTACCAGGCGGGTGCTTCTGCCCGACCATACCGTAGCCCTTTTCAGCGACACGGTGGGGTTCATCCGCAAGCTCCCACCGGCAATCGTCACCGCTTTCCACGCTACGCTTGAGGAGCTGGCCGAGGCAAGCCTGCTCGTGCACGTGGTTGACCTTGCTTCGCAGCGCGCTGTTCACGAGTGCCAGGCGGTGGAGGAGATACTAGATGACCTCGGCCTAACTGACACGCCGGTCATCACGGCCCTCAACAAGATAGACCTGCTCCTGGACGGCTCCCGGGAGTGGCAGGAACAGGAGGCGCTGGACTACCTGTCCTGGCGGGAAGAACCAGCAGATGAGACAACGCTCCTCATCTCGGCTGCGCGGAAGTGGGGGCTTCCCCGGCTCCTGGAGATGGTCAGTCAACGCATCAAGTAGGTGGTGGTTGTCCTTAGCCTCGCCAGCACAGTGCGCCCGCCAGGGCACGCGTCACAGCTCGAGGACCATCTGTCCCCTGAGTACCTCTTTCACTCGTCTTCGTGCCCGGGCCGGAAAATACAGGTCGACGCCAATGAGCCTCTGCCCCTGCTGGTAGGGAACTCCATATACAGTCGCCCGCAGCGGTGCCAGACGGCGGTACACCTCGTTGTCGTCGGTGTACAATGCCACCAGTCGGTCGCCGACTCTTCTGAGCTCTGCCACCATTCCGCGTAGTGTACACCCGGACCTATCCGTCGCGCAACCACTCAGGCCCCCCGGCACCGGCTATCTCACCATGGTCTGTCCGACGTCTTGTTCCCAAGCATTATGGAGAGCCGACCCGGAAAACGAGGCCCTGAGAGCCAAATCTGGGCCCCGCGAAAAGAAAAGCCGTGGCTTACTACCTCTCAAGTCCAGTGTGGGGCGTTTCAGGGCCTCTTATCCTTCCGGGCGATAGCTCACGCCGGGTCCCGAACAACGCCAACACAAGCCAGCTACCACCGCTGGCCTGGCAGAAGGAGACGGATATGCCGCCCTCAAAGGGAACTGGAACCTTGCGAAGGGCCCGGCTTGGTGGACTTGGTGCGTTATGTCAAACGCAGGAAACTGGAGAACGAGGGCAAGGATGGGGCGTACTATACCTGTTATGTAGAACCATCGCTCCGTTCTACTTTCTGCCCGCCCGTTCGGCGGCTCTCTGCGGAGATATGTCAGAAGGCTGTCAGCCGGGTATCAGGAGAACTCGCTCAAGAGGACCAGGTTATCGGGGCAGGCTGGAATCTGGCAGATCGCCCGACTGCGCCATGTGCCAGCGCTGCTCCTGGTTCTGCCGTGTAGCCAGGGCCCCGTGCAGCGCCTCAATCTGGGCAAGTGCTGCGTCGCGTTCCTGGCGGCAGCGGTTGAGCTCTGCCTGAACCTGCGGTAGCTCTCTGAGGGCAGTGAAGGCGCGTATGGCCACCTCGATGAGATCATCCAAAGATGCCGGGGGTGCTGGCCCTTGGGGTGGTGCCGAGGGCGTCCGGGGCACTCGTGCGGCTGCTGTAGGGCGCCCTGCACGTCGGCCGTCCAGAAGCCCCTGGCTTATAAAGTCCCGGCGGTGCAAGTCGATCGCCTGGCGAGTAACCCCGAAGTGCTCGGCCACTTGCCGCGTAGACCTCCCTTCCCGGAGCATCTCGAGGACGGCATCGCGGTCGACTGTTAGCTTTCTCGCCATACGCTTGCGCCTCGGACCAGGGCTAATAACGCTAGTGTACAATGCAGATCAGATGATGTCAAGTCTCGGCAGACACGCAAGTGACACGTCACTTGCGTGTCTGCTACGATACGGCCCTAGCGCATCTCTCCGAGAGTTGTGTTCCCCTTTGTCTGAGCGATTAGACGCAGGTAGCTGAGCACCTGCTTGGCCTTGCCCGAGAGCACGATTACCGTTCGCATTCTTGCCCCTCCGTACTTGCTGCCAGCAACTATGATAGGGTATACATGGTGACTATGCAAGTATGGTACGCTAGTAATAGGGCTAGTAAGCGATCGCCAGATAACTATACCTTGCATAAGCACCCTCAGACGCAAGAATGCTCGCTTGTCACGCGTGGGAGTAGTACCAGGACTGGTGACGGTGTGGGCAACGTCTACATGCTGCAAAGCACGAAGGTGTGGGGCGGGAGCAGTGTTGGGGTAAAGGCTGAAGTATGGTGGACGATCTGGGACTCGAACCCAGGACCTCTCGGATGTGAACCGAACGCTCTAACCGACTGAGCTAATCGTCCACCAATAAGCTTATCACCACCCTCACTCTGTTTCAACCCCACGCCCTCGACCCACACCATACCCACAACATTAACGACTTTCCTTCCTCAACGCCTCCCTGCTCTAAACTCCTGCCTCCATCACTCCTACCCTCTGAACGCTCCACCCCTGCTCCTACTCTCCCTCTGCTTGCTCCCCATTCTCCTGTATTCTTGGCCAACCCGGGCAGTCGACCAGGAGCAGGTTCACATCACAGGCTGTTCCAACAATAACCTCTTGTGTGAAGGGGTCACATAGCAGCCTTTCGTGTGATACCATCGCTTTGACATGACTTCTACCTGAAGCATCCGCCACACATACCTGCCATACGTAAGTACCTGGTAATACATGACCAATTAGCTATTTACTCAATCTCTTTGTTCAGTAATGATAATAAATGGAGTACTGTATCTAAGGCTTTCATTGACGAACTATCACACTCATCCAAGTGAATCAGGGCTGTCACTGAATTGAATGGGGTGTATATATAATCTCGCCTACGAGGACAGCTTGCTCATATAGTAAATGCAACTAGGTATGAAAACCGAAAAGGGTTTTGCTTTAATTGAAATTCTTGTCTCCATTGCCATCCTGGGTGCAGTGGGCGTTATTTTCTTAAGCGGTCTGGCTACTGCTTCCAAATCTACCATCGTAGCGGATGAAAAGACTACCGCCCAGAGCCTTCTGGTAAGCCAGTTGGAGTGGGTCAGGAACTGCCCCTATGAATACGAGGCGAGCGAATACCCTGCCGCAGCGATTCCCGAAGACACAGATTATACCGGATACTCCGCAACAATTGCGGCCCAACCGGTCGATAGCCCTGACGAGGGCACCCAAAGAGTAACTATCACCATCATGCACAACGAAGAGCCGGTCGTAACCATTGACAGCTACAAGGTGGACCGATGATACATGGTGAAAAAGGCTTCGGGCTTGTTGAGGTGGTGGTGGCCACCGCCATTATGGCGGTGCTTGGCCTTGCTTTCAGCATGACCATCGCACAGGTGATACATGGTACCACGCGAAGCAATAACCAGGTTAGCACTATCTCGCAGGTGCAAAACGCCGGTGGCTGGATAAGCCGTGACGCCCGGATGGCCACCTCACTGCTGACGGACAACCTGACCGCCCCCGATTTTTTGATAATGTCCTGGACCGACGAAGGCAGCGGCGATCAGTACCAGGTAACCTATACCTTTGACGATATGCCTGACAGCAGCCTCAAAAAAATGCAGAGACAGCTATTGGTCAACGGAGAACCGGGGAACTCCACATTGATAGCCAGATACATTGACCCTGACCCTGCCGCCACCAATTGTGAGTTCGCCGACAATACGCTCACAGTAACCCTTACGGCTGTTGCCGGCGACGGAGATAAGTCCAGGTCAGAAACAAGGGTGTTTAAGGTGACACCCAGACCGAACTGATGGTTAACTTGGTGCTACAAGGAGATAGCAGCAAAGTGTTGAAAAAGGTGCTGAAGTCAGAAAGCGGGCAGATATTGCCGCTGGCCCTTGTCTGTTTGTGCTTTGGCAGCCTTGTTATTTCTCCCATGCTGGCTCATATGGGCACCGGTCTCAAGGCTGTCCAGACCGGCCGGGCAAATCTTGTGGGCCAGTACTGCGTTGACGCCGGAGTGGAGCATGCTTATGGGAGACTCCTTTATGAAGATGGATTCATCGCATCAATGACGCCCGAAAACCCTTCAGTTGAGTACTCCATAGACCTAAATAGCGAAAACGTTCTTATTACTGTTACGCGCATTGCCGGGATGGGTGGAGACTGGCTTACCATGGATGTAGACTACATTATGCCGGCCGACCACCAGCTTGAGCTGCGGGTGATCGTCCACGATGACGACCATATGCACTTCGCTTACGATACCGAGGTATATGATGCCCGGATTATTATTCCCACTGCCGCTTCAGAAACACTTACCTACTACCTGCATAATAACCCGACGCCACCCGTAGGTGACACCGATGCTCAGGCTAATCTTTCCATGGATGATATACAACCGACGGCGGACACCCTGTATAACTACGATGTGAACTACGACTGGAGACACCCGAAACCGGGGCGCAGAGTGGAGGAGAGTGACGGCGGCCCCGATGGGCTAGAGCTAAAAGAGTACCAGAACTGGCGGACGGCTCCCTACAGCAGCGATACCCACCTGCAGGGCACTTTGGTCATAAACATGTTCATCGCCCCCGACGGATTCAACTTTGATAACGACGGCTCTTTCCGCATCTATCTCCGTGACTACGATCCGGCAACCGGAACTTATACCGAAATCGGCAGCGCCGATTATACGGTAGATGGAGGCCAGTGGACCGAACTCTGGCAGCCGACGGCTCCTGAAGGGAAGTACCACATCGTAGCTGACACCGGCAAGGAACAGGTGACGGCCACTGCTTCAATGGGCTTTGGGTATCTTAGAGTTCTGTCATTTATTCATAACTAGTCTCCTGAGTCAGAGATACGATGACAAAAGCGTGCAACAGCAGCCAGGATCTCGTCTGCGCTCTTGTGCCAGACGAAAGGCCCCGGGGGAGGCCTCATTGGTGATGGCCAACTAGCGCTCAATGGCTTGCTCGAGTTCCCGGGTACTGCCAAAGATGCCACGCCTGATTTGCGTCTCGGTAAGCATGGCAAACCACCTTTTCACCAGGTTGAGCCAGGCGGCACTGGTAGGTGTAAAGTGCAATCGGTCGACCAATCGCCATAATAAGTCTCCCGGGAAGCATTTCCCAGAGACTAACAGATTCAGCAGCGTTTTGCACCATTTTGGGTATTTCAAAACCGTCCAGGCTGGTTTTCTTTGCTAAGAATTTCACAGCTATCGGCTCATGGGTTAAACCCATTATTTCTTTCATTACTTTGGCGGCTTCTTTAATATCCATTAATTTTTTCTCCTTTCTATCCGCAATCAAAATAAATAGGTGAAAAGATATATTCCCACCCCAATCAAAATCACCCCACACACCTTTTTTGAATAGGTAGAAAAATTGGCGATTCCCTTTGACGCCAGCACCTTCTGGGCGAAGCCGACGGATATGCCAGCACCCAGTACGAGCACCCAGTGGCCAAGGGCGTACGCCAGCAGCAGACCGCCACTGTAGGCAATCTGCTCTTGCGTGGCAGCCACAGTCAGTATGACCCCCAGTACCGGGGTAGCGCAAGGCGAAGCCACCACTCCGAAGAAGAGCCCCATCAGGAAAGCTCCCAGCAGGGCCTTTCTCTTGGGCATGAACCGCCGGGGCACCCCTAGAGTTAGATTCATTCTGTCCGAGAGCAACACATACAGCCCAAGCAGAACGGCGATCGGCGGTAGCACGTAGTACCAGAAGTCACCGACATCACCGAACAGCCGGCCCAGGGCTCCGGCGACTACTCCCAGAATCGTGAAAGTAATCGTGAGTCCCAGGGTAAACATCAGGGAGTAGTGGACCGCTTTCCTCTGTGACCCTTCGGCGTAACCACCGACGTAGCCAATCACAAGCGGTATCATCGCCAGAACACAGGGGCTGGCGCTGGAGATGACTCCTCCCAGGAAACAGGCAGGAAAAGCCAGCCAGCCCTGGGTCTGGACAATGTCGCCAATATTGCCAAGCAGATCCTCCATCTACTCTACCCCCATCTCCTCCAGTTGAACGATCATCTCCTCCTTGGGCCAGAAACCTATGTGCCTTTTGACCTCTTTGCCGCTGCTGTCGAAACATATCTGGGTTGGTATCGCCACTATGCCATACTGCATGGTCAGGTCCCTGTACTCATCCACGCTGATGATCACTATGTTTGCCCTGCCTTCATACTCTATCGCCAACTCTTCAAGGACAGGCTTCATCTCCTTGAAGGGAACGCAGGTCCCCCTCCCGAACTCAGCTATGGTTGGCCGTCCGTTGGACAGGGCCTGCGGCAAAGGCACCGCCGTGAGGCCCGATTCTTGCGATGCCGTTGACACTGCTTCGGTGGGTGACTGCCCGATTTCAACGAGCTCAATCTCAAAAGTCAGATCCTGTCCTGCCAGGGGATGGTTGGCATCAACGGTTATGGATGTGTCAGAGACCTCGGTTACCGTGACCACCGCAACCCCCCCATCGTCTCGACTCATCTGCAACTGCATACCGACCTGCGGTTCCATACCTTCCGGGAGCTTGTCCCGTTCCACCACCTTGACCATGTCGTCGCGATGAGGGCCGTATGCCTCGTCCGCAGGGATGCTGATTGTCTTTGCCTCCCCGACCTGCATTCCCAGCACGGCCTGCTCAAAGCCGGGGATTAGCTGCCCCTGACCTATCGTGAACTCCAACGGCTCACCGCCAACCGAGCTGTCAAACACCGTGCCGTCCCGCAGTGTCAAGGTGTAGTGCACCTTGACGGTATCACCGGTCTGGGCCTGCGGCGGACCTCCACATCCAACCACCAGCATGGCCACCAGCACAGTGACAATCGCCAGCACGGAACATTCTCTCTGCTTCATGAAGATACCCTCGTTTGCCCCCCTTCTGTCGGAAGTGGCGGCGCGGCCTCAGCCAGCACTCGTCTCCGCGAGCAGTCTCGCCACCCGTTCCTTGATCTGGTCCCGCATGTCCCTGACTTTCTCAATTGGGGCGCCGTGTGGATCTTCCAGTGCCCAGTCCTCGGTCTCGATGAAGCTTGCCGGGCAGACCGCTTCTGCTTCGGTACCGCAACCCATCGTGATTACCATCCCCGCCTGTTCCACCATATCCATCGTTAGCGCCTTGGGCTTGCCACCGCTGATGTCAATGCCCACCTCCCGCATGGCTTGAGCTACTACCGGGTTGATCTCCTCAGCCGGTTGAGTACCGGCTGACTGTGCTTGTGCCTTACCCTTCGCCATGTGGTTGAAGAAAGCCTCCGCCATCTGGCTTCTCCCCGAGTTGTGCACGCAGACAAACAACGCCTTCCTCATGGATTCACCCCGCCTTATCCATTGGTCGTCTGCCGCTTTTCCGACTTTCGTCTCAGCCTTTGCATCAGGGTCCGGGCCTTCTTCTGGGCGTCCCTCTCCGCTTCGTCGAGCGGTTCCACCCAAGGATTGGTGACCCGCCAGGTTATGCTCCCGCCGAGAGGCGGCTCTGGATAAGCCCCGGGATCGCATAGAGAATAGTCTCGAAAGCTGACCGGCTCCTCCTGGTAACACGACCATACGGCCTTACGGATGACTTCCGGGTCGGCTTCAAACTGCAGGTCCACCAGGGAGAGCTGTCTTCGGAAGCGTTCGATCTTCTCCGTCGGCAGGTTGAACAGGTAAGGATGGGGAGCGCCCGTCCCGATGATGCGCTTCTTGTCGTCAACGCCGTTCCGCAAAAGGGCTTTCATGGCCTCTCCGGTGGAGTGTCCCTCGGACTCAGGCCCACCGACGATTAGGTATCGGATGTTGGGATTGGCGACGATGTTGCAGACTATCTGCTCGAACCCGATGTTCTCCGTCTGCACCGTCCCCGACAGGGCCGCCCCGCTTTCTATCGCCGTCCTCACCAGCTTTTCCAGTTCCGGCGGTACCTTGTCCGCGTCACAGTTCAGGACGACCATCAGCGCCGCCGGAGAGAAGTCGTTACCCCTCAGGTACCGGCCCTCTTCCGGCGGGTAGTCAGGATGCGGACTGGCCTTCAGCAAGTCTCACCTCCAGGCTCAATCAAGCGAGCCGCTGGCCCTGCTTATACGCGTACCAGCGGCTACTGCCTGAATTCACCCGGCACATGGCTCCGTCCTGGGAGCTCAAACCAGGGCTTTCAGTGCCCTTCCCCCAGGATAGCCGCCCTGACCGGCTTCTCCAGGTATTCCTTGAGGAACCGCCAGGCACCTTCCCTGTCTCCGTCGAGCAAGATACGTTGCAGTCTGAACAGTTCCTCCTCGCTCATTGTCAGCGTGACCGATTTCTTCACTGTGCCTGTCCAGAGGCAGCGGTCGGCTCACTCCTCCGCTATCGCCGCCTCAAGCAGCTCCTTTGCCCTCTTCACGTCCTCGCCGGAGATGTACTCCATCACACCCCTAATTTCTTTTCCGATGTCCTCGCTGAGGCCCTTCTTTTTCATACCGATATCCCGGGTGAGTATGATACTGATGGGCTTGAATCCGGCCTGCTCCACAATCTTGCGGCTACATTCGAAGGGGCAGCCATCTACCGTAACAATCTTTTTCGCTGTCCTGGTCTTGCCCAGAACCGATTTTACATTGGTTGGCAGTCCGCCCAGGCACATTACCGCGGCCTTTTGTAGTCCCAGTTCCTTGACTACCTCCAGTGAGGCCAGGGCGCTGGTTATGCCGGTGTCGGAGGCACCGCCAAAGCATGAGAATATCACGTTTTCGTGCGTGTTCACCCCCGCTACCCACTGTTTCTCTTCTGCCATGGTCAACCTCCCCTTCCGCTGCCATCTAGCCCTCGGCAGCGCACACGTTTTCTTGAAGCCGGTCCACCGCACGCAATGCGTCCTCTTCGTCCCGGGCCATGTAGACCCTGACCTCCTCGCCCCTGACCACCACGCCCATGGTGTCTGTGCTGAAGGCCAGGATGTGCTCTGCCTCGTTGTAGGCGTGCCCCTCAAGGGTATTCCTGACTCTTGGCAAGGCGCCGCTTTCTGTTAGCTCAACGACTGCACACGGCATCGCGCTGGTGGGGCATAAGCCGACCGTTGTCATCTCCACCCTGGAATACTCAAGCGGCATTGTCTTTGCCTCCGCCAGCGGTAAACTGAAGCCCTTCGGTCAGTGCCACCCTAGCCCCTTTTCTCCTCTCCCAGGGCAGTGGTAATGAATGTGGTCACCTCCGCCTTGCTGGGGACGCGTCCGGAACAGACCACTTTTTCATTGATCACCAGCCCAGGTGTGGACAGAACGGGATACTCCATGATCCCCTTGACGTCCTTGACCTCCTGGACGGGGGCATCGATCCCCAGCTCCTTGAGCACTTCGCCGGCTGTCTTCTTGACCTGCTGGCACTTGGGACAGCCCGTTCCCAGAACCTTGATCTCCATCCTTCCTGCCTCCTTCAGTATGTGATTACTGGGCAAACAGCCTGAAAACGTAGCCCGAAATAGTGGCAAAGATCACCACCAGCGCCACGTAGGTAAGCGTTCTCTTCGTGCCCATGATGCTGCGTATGACCAGCATATTCGGCAAAGACAGGGCCGGACCCGCCAGCAGTAACGCCAGTACCGGCCCCTTGTCCATGCCCAGGTCCATGAACGCTCTGATGATGGGTACCTCCGTCAGGGTGGCAAAGTACATCAAAGCGCCCAGGCCCGAGGCAACCAGGTTGGCCAGCAGGCTATTCTCACCTACATATTCGGTGACAACAGCCGCTGGAACGAAGGTGGTGATTATGCCCGCCACAAACACCCCACCGATTAGCCACGGCACTATCAGCCGAACGAAGTGCAGTGTCTCCCGCATCCACTGGCCAATCTCTGCCCTGGAGAACCACCGCCAGAGGACCGCGGCCAGCACTGCCAGGAGCACGCCGGTGGCGATCCAGTTCTTTGATGCCGCGAATATCAGGATGCCCACCATGGTGCCGAAGAACACCACCTGCTGCCAGAGGCTCTTGCCCTCCGGGTCGGCAGTCAACGCCTCGAAAGCGCTGGCGTCCTTGAGGGACTCTTCCCGGCGGTAGATGAAGGACATGATCAGGCCGATGCCAGCGGCAAAGGCCAGTGCCCCCACGATGCGAGCCGTGCCGAGGTCGAAGCCGAGGAGCCGGGCGGTGTAGACGATGGCCAGGACGTTGATGGCCGGCCCGGAATAGAGGAAGGCCACCGCCGGACCGATGCCCGCTCCTCTCTTGTAGATGCCGCCGAACAGAGGCAGTACGGTGCATGAGCATACCGCCAAAATGGTACCGGAGACGGAGGCGACGCCGTAGGACAGGAGCTTCTTCGCCTTAGGTCCGAAGAACTTCAGCACCGAGCCCTGAGAGACGAATACGGCGATGGCGCCGGCAATGAAGAAGGCCGGTACCAGACAGGTGAGAACGTGCGCCGAAAGGTACTCCAGCAACGCATTCCAGCCACCTTGCAACAATTGTGTGATTATTTCCATAAACTGCGGACCTTAATAACAGACTGTTCAGGACTGCGAAGAATGAGAAGATGGCTGTCTCTGACGTACTTTGGTGATGCAGCCAGGCCCCACACGCTCGGCTGTTTTGAGCCGCTCGCGGTCTGATAGCATCTGCTTATTGCCTTCAAAAGATGTTCTGGTTGCTTCCGCAATGTCTCTCAAATGGATGTCCATGCCATCCCAGTCGATTGAATAAAGAGACCAGAGTCCGTCTTTGCGTAATTTGAGAAAGCCTGCGTCATAAAGGGCACTTAAAATACGCGACGCCTTAGATTGAGAGATTTCCAGGGTTTGCATTACTTCGCACACACAGCATTCCCTTTCCAAGAGGAGGTTCAGCACCCTGAGCCTCGACTCGTCAGCTAATACCCTATATGCCTTAACCAGCTCCCTCATGTGTTCCTCCAATTATATGCATAAACGTGCATCTATGCATATGTTATCACGGCGATTATCAGGTGTCAAGAACTGCTGTGAGGCGATTTGACAGAATAGCAGGTATTGGTGAATGCAGCGACCATCAGCGGGTGCTTTTCGTGCCAGTACGGGTCTACGTAACCTTTGCCAACAGGTATTTTGCCTCTTCTCAGTTAGATGTTCACTAAGTGTCAATTTATGAGCATCGCGTCTCCGAAGCTGTAGAACCGGTACCTCTGTGCCACTGCTTCCCGGTAGGCCCGAAGGACCAACTCCCGCCCCGCGAAGGCGGATACCAGCATCAGCAGGGTGGACCTCGGCAGGTGGAAGTTGGTGATGAGGGCGTCCACCATCCGGAAACGGTAGCCCGGCAGGATAAACAAGTCCACCCACCCCTGCAGCGGGCCCGGTCCGACACAACCGCTACCCTGTGCCGCCGCCTCCACCAGCCTCATCGCGGTGGTGCCCACGCAGACCACCCGCCGTCCTTCCTTCTTCGTCCGGGAAAGCTTTTCGGCGGCTTCCTCCCCGAGCACCCCGTACTCACTGTGTATCCTGTGCTGCCGGGGGTCCTCTTCCTGCACCGGGCGGAAGGTATCCAGCCCTACGTGCAGGGTCACAAACACGCAGTTGACGCCCCTTTGCCGTATCCGTGCAATTAGCTCCGGCGTGAAGTGCAGGCCCGCCGTGGGCGCAGCCACGCTGCCATCCTCGGTCGCGTAGACCGTCTGATAGCGCTCCGCGTCCGCCAGCGGCTCCCGAATGTACGGAGGCAGGGCCACACTCCCCGCTGCCAGGGTCTTCGCCTCGTCCTCGAACCTGACCACCCGTATGCCCCTCTCTCCCATATCCACCACCTCCGCTCCCAGGCCGCTAGACGCTCCGTCACGCATCGCTACTGCTATATCCAGGCGGTCGCCGACCCTGACACGGCGAGCCGGCCTGACCAGCGCTTCCCACAAACCGGGGTGGCGTCGGCGCAGTAGCAGCACCTCCACCCTACCGCCGGTGACCGCCCTCTTGCCTGCCAGGCGCGCGGGGATGACCCGGCTGTCATTGAAGACGAGCACGTCCCCGCTCCTCAGGAAATCGACCACCTGGCGAAATTGGCGATGCTCCAGGTGTCCATCTTCCCGGTGGAGCACCATCAGCCTGGACTTGTCCCTGTCTGCCAGCGGTTTCTGGGCAATCAGCTCCGGCGGTAGCGTGTAATCGAAGTCAGACGTCCTCACGCGTCGTCATCCTATCTCTGAACCCAAGCTTCCACTGTTCACATGGCCATTATATGGCCTGCCCTGCACCCAGGACAAAGGCACAGAGATAGAGCAAGAGAAGGTGACAGCCAGACCTCAAAAGCGCTACAATGGGCGCTATCAGGGTGCAGGCGCGCCCGCAAAGGCTTTCGGGAAGACAAGCCGAGAAGGACGGTTGATCCGTGACAGGCACTCACTGCCAGGCCGAGATCATATCAGTGGGGACGGAGCTCCTACGGGGCGAGATCGTCGATACCAACGCCAGCTACCTTGCCGCTGAGCTACCCCTCCTGGGAATCACCCTCCATGCCATGTCCACCGTGGGCGACGACCGAAACCAGCTGTGCCAGGCAATCCAGCGGGGTCTGGAAAGGTCAGACCTGGTTATCACCGGCGGCGGTCTCGGCCCCACCGAGGATGACCTCACCCGCGAGTGCATCGCCACCGTGCTGGGTGAGGAGCTGTCTGTTGACCCGCAGCTGGAGACGGAGCTGCGCGGTATGTTCGCCCGTATGGGCCGGGACATGCCCGTGCACAATCTCAGGCAGGCAGTCCTCATTCCGTCTGCGGCTGCGCTTCCTAATCCCCGTGGTACTGCGCCCGGCTGGTGGGTGGAGAAGCACGGAAAAGTAATCGTTGCCCTCCCCGGTCCACCTCGGGAGATGATGCCCATGTGGAGGAACCAGGTAGTCCCTCGACTCCACAAGCGATTCCCCGGCGAGACGATACTCTCGCTGACAGTCAAGACCTTCACCGTTCCCGAGGCAAGGGTATCCGAGCTGGTCCAGCCCATCTTTCAGACAGATACACCCCAGATAGGTATCTACTCGAAGGCAGACGGGATTCACATCCGCCTCATCGCCCAGGGGCCGGATGCACAGCAGGTCCTCGATGCTACCGGTGCCAGCCTGAGCGAGATGTTCGCTCCCTACGTCTGGGGCAGGAATGATGATACCCTCGAGGAGCTGGCCTGCCGCCTGCTCGGTAGCCATGGCCTTACCCTGGCGACTATGGAAGACGGTACCGGCGGTCTCATTGCCAGCAGCATCACCGCCGCGGTGTCTGGCCCCACCTGCTTCCGGGGGGGTCTGATCGCCTGCTCGACTGAGTCGAAGGTCTATTGGGGAGTACCAGCCGAGCTCATCAGGGAGCACGGGGCGATAAGTGCCGAGGTCGCTGCGGCAATGGCGTCCACAGCCAGAGAGAGGCTCTCCGCCGACCTGGGCCTGGGTATCACCGGCATCGCCGGCCCTGACAGCCCCGCTGGAAAGCAGCCCGGCCTCGCCTTTATCGGAGTAGCCCATTCGCGGGGAACCAGGACCTGGCAGCAGAGCTTCCCTCCGTCTCTTGCTGACGCACGGGAGAGGGCAGCCGTGGCCGCTCTCTTCCGCCTGCGGGAGACCCTGCTCGAGCTCGGTCTTCCCGCAGCCTGATAGTGTTCTCTGGCCCGGGATCACCGCCGAAGGAGGGGTACATGCTGGGAGATGTCATAGAGCTATCCGTGGTGGTGCGGAACCTGGAAGACGCCGTCAGGCGATTCGAGACCCTGTTCGGCCTCAAGGTCCACTCCAGGTCAGAATCGAAGGAATTCGGCTTCAAGAATGCCATCCTTCCCCTCGGAAGAGGTCACATCGAACTCATGCAGCCCACTGATCCGACCAAAGCGGTTGCCCGCTACCTGGACAGGCACGGAGAAGGTGTTTACCTGGTCGGATTCGACGTCGAGGATGTCCCCGGCAGCGCCAAGACCCTGCGTAAGAAGGGCGTCCGGGTCACACATCCCGCACCGGACGCACAGGTGGCCTGGGTGCACCCCGCTGAAGCCCACGGGTTGTTCGTGGAGCTGAGAAGACCGCAGGAGTACACCTAGAGTGCTTCTGCCCGGTGCGCCCACGGTGTCCGTGGGTGCAGGAGAGATAAGCTGACAGCGTTGCTCCTTTCGGACTATTGAGTTGAGTCAGGGAAGCCGAACAGGGGACCGTTCCATGCGACCGGTCCGTGCTAGGAGAGAAACGAGTGAAAGGAAGCATACAGTGATCTACGAAGACAGGTACACAGTGGTTGACGACAAGATGGGACGCGACTATCTCAGGCTATGCCGCGAGCAGACCATACCGGCGCTGCGGGCCGGCGGCGGACAGGTCCTCTGCCTGTGCACCGGCCTGGTGGGCGAACCCGGCAACGCCTTTCTCCAGATGACCGGCTTCGCCGATCTCCAGGCGTGGGAGACTGCGCAGCAAGCCTACCACCCCGACCGCGAGGAGATGCTCCAGAGCGAGCAAGTACGGCTCCTCCGGCAGGTAGCCTATCTCCCCGATGGGTTGCCCGCCCGGGAAGACCGGCGCGCCTGCTACAGCTACCGCCGCTTCTTCATACGGCGTGCGAGCCTGGAACGCTTCGTAAGGACGTCAGAGGACGGCGTCTGGCCGCTCTACCACGCTGCCGGCTGCCGCATTCTGGGCCTCTGGACAACCCTGGCTGCGTCCGATCCCATGGAGGTTCTGCTCATGGCCGGCTATCACGGACCGGGGCACTGGGAAGAGACACGCTTCTTCCAGGGCAAGCCGGATGACATCGACGAAGAGGTCTGGCGAAAGGGACGTGAGCTGGGGGCGGAGAGGAACGGCCTGCGGGTTGGTAGTACCTGGGTACGCCTGTTCCGCAGTCACGATATAGAGGAGGGATAGGAAGAGGCGTGTCCCTCTGCGCATCAAATGCTATCAGGAGGTATCAAGTGAGCGTATTCAGACTGGACATGGAAATCAGGGACAGCGCCGTGAACCGGATAGTTCCCGAGAATACGGTGGTGGAGGAGCTGGCCAGTGGGTTCGCCTTCACCGAAGGCCCGGTTTGGTGCGGCGACTCTTTCCTGTTCAGTGATATCCCCGCAAACCGCATTGTCCGGTGGCGCAGGCTCCCATCCGGGCCTGAGGTTACCACCTTCCGTACCCCCAGCGGCAACTCCAACGGTCTCACCCTGGACCGGACCGGCCGGCTCATCGCCTGCGAGCATACCGGGCGCAGGGTCAGCCGTACCGAGCCGGATGGCACCATCACCACCCTGGTCGAGCGCTACCAGGGGAAGCGGCTGAACAGCCCCAACGACGTCGTGGTCAGGTCTGATGACAGTATTTTCTTCACCGACCCGCCCTACGGTCTCCCCAACCTCACCGACTGGAAGGAACTCCCCTTCAACGGGGTCTACCGCCTCGCACCGGACGGCGAGCTCCACCTCCTTGCCGACGACTTTGACCGGCCCAACGGCATTGCCCTCTCCCCGGACGAGACCGTGCTTTATGTCAACGATACTTCACGCGGCCACATAAGGGCATTCGATCTGAGCCCGGATGGGAACACCGCCAATGGGCGTGTTCTGATTGATATGCGTGGGGACGAGCCGGGAGCACCGGACGGCATGAAGGTAGACCGCGAAGGGAACGTCTACTGCACCGGGCCGGGCGGCTTCTGGATAATCGACCCGCAGGGGAAGTGCCTGGCCCGCGTCCGTCCGCCCGAACTGCCCGCGAACCTGGCCTGGGGTGAAGCCGACTTCAAGAGCCTGTTCCTGACCGCCCGCACCGGTGTCTACCGCATCCGGCTCAATGTCCCGGGCATCCCCGTTCCGTAGGCCGTTAGCAAGCAGAGGTGCCTTCAGGGTCCCTCGAAGAAGTCGCGGATGGTGTCAAACTCGCCCGGGAGCAGCCCCAGCACCAGTGGGAACTTGTCCAGCAGGACCGCCGCCAGCAAGGACTCGGTGACCAGGTTGCTGCCGAAGAACTTCACCACGGTTGCCAGCAGGGCACCCATGAATATGCCCCCCATGAATAGCCCGAACAGCGCCCCGCCGAGCCGGTCCACCCAGCCAAGCATTACCGCCTTGGCAGTGAACTTTAGCAGCGCTGCCGCTACGTTGGCGATTATCAGCACTACCACCAGGATAATGACGAAGCCGGCGATATTCGCCCAGTCCTCGCCGGGCAGAAAGGTCAGCCACTCCCCCAGCTCGCGGTAGTAGTTGCTGGCCAGCACCACCCCCACGATCAGCCCGGCGAGGGAAAGCGCCGCCTTTATCAGCCCCTGACGCAGACCTCCGTAGAGTGACACCGCCAGGACTACTGCAATGACGATGTCCAGCCAGTTCATTACCGTCCCTCCGTTTGTAGCCGGTATGTCGCTACCGGCCAGGATCGTACCGGACGAGCATCTTGCGAATTGTAGCACAGCCTGCCTTTCTGGTAAACTGATGCTGTTCCAAGTTTGCAGGTATTCCTGCGCCCACGGAGGGAGGTTTCGTGACTACCCACAAGGTGACGTTCCTGCCTGATGGCAGAGATGTGGAGGTGGAGGAGGGAACCACGCTCCTGCAAGCCGCCGAAAAGGCGGATGTACATCTGAACAGCCTGTGCGGCGGCGAGGGTCTCTGCGGAGAATGCCGCGTCCGCGTGGTCAGCGGACACGCTCGTGCGGACAAATTCGCCATCGGTCTCTTCTCCAAGGATGAGCTGGAGAGCGGCTACGTTCTCGCCTGCCAGACGGCGGTCCAGGATGATCTCACTGTGGAAGTGCCGGCGAAATCACGCCTGGAGGACGAGAGCATCCTGACCGAGGGCGTCTCCTTCAGCTACAGCGAACCCGAGAAGGTCTTCCTCCACCGGCGGCCGATCGACCCGGCGTCTTTCTTTGAACCAGTAGTCAGAAAGACCTACCTCGAGCTTCCGGAGCCCACGCTTGCTGACAACAGTGCTGACATCGAGCGCGTCATCCGCCAGCTCCGACGGGCGGGCCGTTTCCCTGACTACGAGATATCGCTGGCATCCCTGCGTGACCTCGCCACAAAGCTCCGCCAGCACGGGTGGAAGGTGACCGTCGCCCACGCTCACCACGGCAGCATCGGCAGAATCCTGGACGTGGAGGGCGGCGATACCGCCAACCGCCAGTACGGCCTGGCAGTGGATGTCGGTACCACTACTGTAGTCGCGCAGCTCGTCGATCTCAAAACGGGAAATGTTATTGGTGTCGAGGGCAGCCATAACCGTCAGGCACGCTATGGTGAGGATGTCATTTCGCGCATGGTTTTCGTCTGTGGCAGGGGTTCACTGGAGCCGGTCCACCAGGCAATTATTGCCAACATCAATGCCCTCATCGACTCTCTGACCAGGGGAAAAGGCATTAGCCCCCGGGACATCATCGGAGTCGTCGCAGCAGGCAACACCACCATGTCCCACTTCCTGCTCGGTCTGATGCCCTGCAGTATCCGCCTGGCCCCCTATGTTCCCACCGCCACCATCTACCCGCAGTTCCAGGCCAAGGAGCTGGGCATCAACATCCACCCTGAGGGCATCGTGGAGGTTATGCCCGGGGTTGCCAGCTACGTCGGTGGCGATATCGTGGCCGGTGTTCTGGCCACCGGACTGGCGGACAGGTCGGAGGTGAAGTGCCTGATTGACGTGGGTACCAACGGGGAGATCGTAATCGGCAACAACGAGTGGCTGGTGTGCTGTTCGGCCTCGGCGGGTCCGGCTTTTGAGGGAGGGGGAGCTCGCAGCGGGATGCGAGCCACCCGTGGTGCCATCCAGAAGCTCAGAGTGAACAATGGCCAGGTGTCCTATGAGACCATCGGCAAGGCCAGGCCCAGGGGTATCTGCGGCTCGGGCTTCATCGACACAATCTATGAGCTCGTCAGAAACGGCATAATCGGGCCGGAGGGCAAGTTCAGCCAAACCGAGACTGACGGCCGCCTGGTCCAGGCAGACGACCCCGCCTACGTCCTGGCCTTCGCGGAGGAAACGGATACCGGCGAGCCGGTGACAATCTCCCAGTCCGAGATCGCCAACCTCATCAAGTCCAAGGGCGCCGTCTTCGCTGCACTCAAGTCACTTATCGACTACGTCGGCCTCAGCTTCAACGACCTGAGCGCGGTATACGTTGCCGGCGGCTTCGGGAGCTCACTGGACATCTCCAAGGCAGTGGCCATCGGCCTACTGCCGGACATAGACCGCGAGCGCATCCGTTTCGTGGGGAATAGCTCGGTCATGGGGGCACGCATGGTCCTTATCTCAGGCCCGGCCTTCGAAAAAGCCATCGACGTCTCCCGGAGGATGACCAACATCGAGCTCTCCACCTACGCCGCCTTCATGGACGAGTTCGTCGCCGCACTCTTCCTGCCCCACACGGACAGAAATCTCTTCCCCTCGGTCCGGTACTAGTCAATCCTCCGGGCTATCTGTGGCAGGAAGATCGCCTTCAGACCCCGCACGATGTCCTCCCTTGTTCTCGTTGTCTGGACTCAGACCCGCGCTCTGTTTGCTTGCCCCGCGCGGGCGCTTGGGCTATCATAATGGAGTCGGGATGGCTATCCATTGTCCCGACCCATCCCCACCACGGCAAGGAGACGATACGCATGGTCAGAGAGACGATGACCCCCAGGGAGAGGGTCTGGGCAGCAGTGAAGCTCGAGCCCTACGATAGAGTCCCGGCGGCGCCGCTCCTGGACGTCATGTTCCCCGCCCGGCACAAAGGACTCACCCTTGCGGAGGCCTTCGCGGACTACCGTGGTAAGGGATGGCCGGCAATGGTCGACCTGTTCGACGAGGTCGGGGGCTGGGATGGGTTCATCCTGCCGGGATACAGCCAGACACCCAATCCGAAGCACCCCTCGGGCGGCAGGACAGGAAGGATGAAGTACCCCGGCAGAGACCCTGACCTGTCAGTGAACTCACCGCCGCAGTACATCGAGACCGAGGCCATAAGCCTCCAGGACTACGACGATATCGTGGAGCTCGGCTGGTGGGGGTGGACGGAGAAAGTCCGCCAGGAGACCAGTCCTTTTCCCCTGGAGAAGTCAGTGGCCTGGGCGGAGAGACAGCTGGCCCAGTACCGGAAGGAGATACAGACCTGGGAGGAGCGAGGAATTCCGGTGCTGGTGGGTGCCATGGTGTCCTCACCGCTCCACACACTGTCCACGACGCGGTCCATGATCAGCTTCGCCATGGACGTGCACCGCATCCCTGACAAGGTGCAGGCGGTCATGGACTCCATGGTGGACGACCTTATCGAGAGCACCATAGAGGTAGCCAGATTCACCGGCGTTCCCGGGGTCATGCTGGTAATGGAAAGAGGAGGGTGTTTCTACTTCCCTCTCAAGGTCTACGAGCGCTTCGAGTACCCCTACATGAAGAAGATGGTGGAGGCCTTCGCCGCCGAAGGCATGATTACAGTGATGCACTACGACCAGGACTGGACGCTTAATCTCCCCTACCTGCTGAACCTGCCTCCCCGGATGTGCGTGGCCGAGCTTGACAGCAAGACGGACATCTTCAAGGCCAAGGAGATCCTCGGCAAGCACATGTGCATTGCCGGGGACGTCCCGCCGGGCCTGCAGGCAGTTGGCACACCGGCGGAGATGCAGGATTACTGCCATAAGCTCATAGAGGTGGTCGGGAAGGACACGGGCTTCATCCTCAGCTCCGGCTGTACTGTTGCCGCCGACTGCCGCTACGAGAACTTCAAGGCAATGGTTGACACCGCCCGAACCTACTACCCGTACGCCTAGTCCGCTATTGTCTGCCTTCTGCAGGATAGTGCCCCCTGGCGGGCATTCAAGCGGTTATCCCCGCCTGCGGTCACTGGATTGTCCCTCTGTAGGCGTTCTGCTATACTCACCGCATGTCCCTCTTCCTCTCTGCCCTCCAGCTTGTGCTGAGAAGGAGCCTGGCCAACTGGAAGCTCCTCTCCTCCGTGGTCATCGGGGTGCTGGTGGCAGTGGCGCTTGCCTCCAGCACGCCTCTCTACTCCAACACCCTCAGTGACCTCGGCCTGGCACGCTCTCTGGGCGAACGTCCTGTTGAGCTTGTCGACATACACGTCTATGCTCCTGACTACCCGCTTATCATAGAGGACTACGAGCAGAACTGGGCCTTCATCCGTGGTCAGGCCACCAGAAACATCGGTTCCGTCGTCTACCAGGAGGAGCAGTACATCAAGACACGTACCTTCTATGCCGGATGGGCAGACCGTCCCGTTCCCACCGGCCCAGACAGGCCCAAGGGGCATTTCCAGGTGTTCACCAACCTGGACGACCATGTGTTGCTGGTGGATGGACGCTATCCGGAGCCCTTCCCCGCCGGCCTCGAGGGTGATGAGCTCCTGCGGCCGGACCTGGAGATCGAATCACTCATCGGCAGCCAGGCCGCGGAGCGTTTCGACGTGTGGGTAGGGGACCGGCTGGTCTTTCTCTACGGCTGGGGCAAATACCCCACCCAGCTTACCATCCGTCTCAGCGGCATTATTGACCCGATCGACCCCGAGGAGGAGTACTGGTTCCTCAAGAACGACGTCTTCATCCTCCCCGACGACGCTGCGGGCGAGGGTGAAGGTCCGACCGCACCCCTCTTTATTCCGCAGCAGACGCTCTTCGAAGGCGTCGGGCGCCTCATACCCGAGATGAAGGCGACCTTCAACTGGTACTACTATGTTGATACAAGCGTCGTAACCTCGCGGAATACGGCCGCTGTCAGG
>Ga0180434_10001674_pt1 | contig 31121 bp, 29 predicted proteins | sample SS_ome_7_FD_132453 | JGI IMG/M metagenome (GOLD analysis project Ga0180434, IMG submission 132453) | Hypersaline lake sediment archaeal communities from the Salton Sea, California, USA - SS_1_D_2 metaG | ecosystem: Environmental > Aquatic > Non-marine Saline and Alkaline > Hypersaline >... | reverse complement strand
TCGCCGAAGCTTCATCCGTCACCATCACCCACCACAAAAACCTGACTGTAGTAATCGCGGAAAAAGAAGCCAACGTTACTACGGTTGGTTCCAAGATTTTTGATCTAACGATGAATAAAGGTATATCGGCTGACGTAAACGCCAGTCACTTGACGTTTACAGGAAACATCATTCGCTTTGACTGTAGCGACAATACGTCTGACCCGTGTCGTACGGAGGACGTGGGGAACGTGGTTGTGACCGGAAATAACTTCTTGGACGTGCGTGCTGCGTCACAAGCGCAGATCTTCGACTTTATCAACGGGGTCAACAACAGAACTGTAACTATAAATGGTAACAAGTCGGAGCGGCAGTCAGCTAACGCCCGCTCGCACTACAACGGCTTAGGTTTGGGACTGCCGCGTATAGTCGGTGTTGGGAACGTCTGGTACGGCTCCGCGCCCGACGTGGCTCTGGTTACTTCGACTGGTATTGTTGACATGCCGTCTACGCTTCCAGGCGCAGGTGGTCCGAACTGGAACGCGTTGTAAAATAAGAAAGGCCAGCCGAAGCCAGCCTTTCGCCGTGTAGCACTTGCGCTCACCGAAGTTTGGGCAAGTCCCGCATGGTCCAGAACCTGCCGCCGGGGAAGCGCATCTTTCCTGTGTAGGGAAGGACTTGAGAGTAAGCGACGGAACATCGCTCCCTAGAGGGTTCCCACACGGTAGGTACAGTCTAACGTACATGTAAAGCCCCGTAAACAATAAACGTCGTTTAATCGCTTGACTTCGCGCCATTATGGGGTATATTTTAGATAGCGCGGTGTGAGGAAGAGCGGATAGACGGAGTTCACGGGAGAGTTTGCGGGGGCGTCTGACCAGCGCCCCCGTCTCACTTTACATCTGCGAAAGATTTCTCTTGACGCGACTAATTTCGGTCGCGTATACTACAACACAGGAGAGATCGTGATGACCGCGATATTTATAACCGAGACAATCGACTATGCGGTCGCCAATGGTGCGATCATTAGGGGATATACGGATCGTGTAACAGTAACGATTCAGGGCAAGCCGGATGTATGTACCGGCATGATTAGCGACTTCGGAGACGTAAAGCCTATCTTCAAAGCTGCCCTGGACGACTACGATCACCGTCTACTAGTTACCAGTAGTGACGTGAAGGCATCGGGAGGCGGCGTTATACGGGCTTACGGTAAGCAAGATCGGTGGGGGCCAGCTATGTACTGTCTGCTTATTATGGCAGACTTGGAAGATCAGATTAAACCCCTCGTTGTTACCTCTGTGACGGCCCGCAATATTTGTGCTGATCCATACACCGATGTGGGGCTACCTACGCACTACGCTCATTGTTTGTTTAAGCACAAGGGCGTGTGTAAACGTATGCACGGTCACAGTTCAAGGGTTGTAGCTATAACTAAAGACGGCGCGGAGGATAGACGTGCGACCAGTCAAGCCGTCGAGTTGTTGCGTGGGGCTTTCGTAGTGTCCTCGGACAAGGTGGATCAGAGTAGCAACACGGGCGTCTGGGAGATGCGTACGGACGACTGCTTGCTTGCGCTACCTAAGCGCCTGTTCTTCTTGCTGCCCGCTGGCGTAGAGGCTACGGCTGAGAACATTGTGGAGCGGTTGTTCGAGATGTTGGCGCCACATCACGACATAGCCGCCCTGGTTTTGTACGAGGGCATAAACAAGGGAGCTATTGCGGGAGAGCACGGTGCGATTGGACGCTGGTTGCGCTGCAATCGCTTCTGAGCCGCCCCCGGCTTCTCTGTTGACGCTGTTGACGTTATAGTAGCCATGTACCGTCTGTACCTGTGTTACTGTCATTCTGAGCAGGCTGTATATAATAACGCGCGTGCGCCCGCGTACGCGAGGGAGGCAGCAGCACCGAAGGGATTGGAGAGGAGGAAATGCCAAGACGTAGCGAATCGGAGTTGCAGAAAGTCTTAACCGAGGCATCCTACGACCCGGACATTTTAGTTCGGAACGTGACTGATACTATGCGTAAATACCAGATCAGTCATGCTTCCGCCAAGAGGGCGCAGCACAAGGCGCTACGCCGTCAGGTGGAGGATGGAGGTCGGGAAGCTGTGGCTAAGATCAACAAGCGCCGTCTTTTGCGCAGTCTGGAGCGTGTGCTGGCTAATATGCGTGACAAGCACCCCGGCCTTATCCGGGCGTTGATAACTACTAGAAACCTGGAGCGTACAGGGAAGCGATTCAGGTTGAGCCGCCAGCGTTGCAAGCAACTGCAAGATTCTATCATGGAGTATTCCAAACTTTCTGGGAAACCTTTACAAGCGGTTGGCTCTTAGTTACACTATTGACCTCTTGGACGTTGCGCACGTTCTTTTACTTATCCCGGCCCGACCTTTTCTGACGCCTTATGCGGGCCGAGAAGCCGACTCACCGGCAGGGGGACGCCCCAACAGGTGTAGGGAGGTTCGTGAAGGCGTCAATCCAACCCCGAGATGGGCAAACACCTACACCGCCCATCTCACGAACCGAGGAGATTGTTATGGGTGGACCCGCAAAAGGCGGTGGCGGCGGAAAGCGTGCCACCAAGAAGAAGGTAGCCAAGAAGAAGACTGCCAAGAAGAAGGCCACGAAGAAGAAGAAGGCCACGAAGAAGAAGGCCACGAAGAAGAAGGTAGCCAAGAAGAAGACTGCCAAGAAGGGGCGGAGGTAACTTCACCTGCACAGCATCTACGAGACGAGGTAGCTTTCGGGCTACCTCAGTCTTTGGGCTTTTGTTTTATGAAAGATATTCCTTGACGTGTTGTTGTCGCTTTTGTACAATGGGCGGTGTGTAAATATTCGGAGAGTATGATGTCTGTTGTAAGGTTTAGAATCAAAGGTGCGTATACGAAGCTGCTCGACGGCCCGGCAGGCGTCGTGGACCGTATATTGACTTTTGAAGACACGCAAGCGCGATTCAAGACTTCGTATCAGGCAGGATCGTACGACGGGAAGCACCGATTTTACGACGGCGCCAAGAAGACCTTTCCGACTGGATTCCTGGAGCGGATTAAACGTCGTTTAATCAAGGACGGCCATACGATCAAAGTGCAAGGTAAGCGTGAAGACCCTGGCGTACGCGTCGATAAACATCAGCTATTTGGCATCACACTCTATCCCGATCAGGTTGAGGCAGCGAACACGCTCCTACGCGCGGGTAGCGGCGTCCTGGAAGCCGCCACGCGTTCAGGCAAGACCGAAGTTATGATAGCTATGGCGTCCGCGTTGATGGAGCGTGGGCTGTTTGGTTACATGCTGGTTCCCAGAGCGGGGCTGTTACGGCAGACCGTGGCACGCTTTAACGAACGCCTGGACGGCGTGTATGAAGTCGGACAACTCGGGGCTGGGGTTAAGAAGACGGGGCAGATCACTATCGCTACGTCGCAGACAATGGCTAAGGTATTGCGCGGGCAGATTAGCGGACCTGAGTATCAGGTGTTGCGTGAGGCCGATTTCTTCTTCGGAGATGAATGCCATCACGGATCGGCCCGGACTTGGTACGACGTGTTTATGATGACCCCGTGTCGCTTACGTTGGGGCGTGTCGGCGACGCCTGAGACGGGTAAAGAGATAAGCGACCTTCGCTTGGAAGCGGCGATAGGGCCGATACGCGTGAGGCGCACCGCGCATGATATGGCCGCGATGGGGCGTGTTGCGCAGCCGTTAATCTATTTTATCACTGACCCTAACATTTTCGGGCGAGGCTTTGAGGTCGAGAAGGCTATCCAGTGGCACGGGAGCCGCAAGAAGCGTTATCGCCCTCTGCCACCTAAGAAGTCTGACCGGGATTTCAAGAAGGAATGGCAGCAAGCGCATCGTCAAGGTATTGTCCAGAACAACGTCTACAACCGGGCCGTTGCGGAACTCGCTGAAGCACTCCTCAGCGCGAAGTGCCGTGTTTTGGTCTTGTCGCACCGTCTCCCGCAATTACGGAGCATACAGGAGAAGCTAATGGCCCGCCGGGTACGGAGTCGTCTTGTAACAGGCAATACCGAATACGCGGCCCGTGAGGACTTTAAGCAGTTGATGCAGGAGCGGGGCGGGTTCGTTATGCTGGCGTCAACTGTATTCGATGAAGGCGAGGACATGCCCGCGCTTAATGCGGTTATCCTGGCTGGTGGGATGGGAACTAAGCATCGCGCCAAACAACCCGCCGCTGTCCAGCGTGTAGGGCGTGTGTTGACGGGAAAGGGCAACGTACTGGTCTTCGACTTTGGGCATTTATGCAATGACTACCTGATAAAGAATGCGGAGGCGCGGCTGGAAGCATACGTCGATCAGAAGTGGAAGGTATTCAACGTGGATAATTTCCCGCGTCTATTGGTGCAGATGCGCCGACAAGCCGGGGAGATAACCGGGGCGTCTAATGGCAAAGCGAAAGGCTGCAAGAGGCGCAAGCCCGTTATGTCTCGGTAGCACGCCGGAAGGGTGGACGTGCCGTCGTTGTATGTACCGGAAGGCTTGCGAGGAAATGAGTGCTCAGTTTGTGAGCGTTGTCACCTTGAAAGAGCAGAGCGAGACGGTAAAGGAAGAAAAGAAGAACAAAGCGGAGGAATTGACGGTCCCGCAAGCTATTCATGCCTGCGAAGAGTTCCAACAGCAATACGGCGGATTAAAGCGTAACCTCCGCTACGCCCAATTTCGACAAGCTATGGACAAGGTGCTCGCGTACTGTGTTAGTGAGGATATTGACCCGGAGATATTCTTGAAGGCACAATACGCCGCTTTAGGTAAGTGGCTTGGAGCGCAACGGAAGCCTTTGTTCCCTGGCATATTCACGTCTGAGAAGGCTGCGGATCGTTACCGCGAGTTCCTGCGAGACACTCCCGGCCTGTTCGAGAACGTCCGAGAAGACCCCCGCGACGCTACCGACTACGACGACACGTTCTTGGCAGAGTGTTTGTTCGGAGAGTTGCTGCTTGTTGGTCACAAGCCCGATGCTGCCGCGAAGGAAGTACGCAAGGTGTACTCGAAGTGGAAGCGTCCGACCTACGCAACTCCCCGCGCACTTGTGCAAGTTCTTGACCGTGTGCGTCCTGGACTCTCCCGCCAGTGCGGCACTCTCGAAGGCGACAAAATACGCTGGACGGATGCCGTCGAGTTTGTGAACTCTTTAACCCGAGGTCAGCATGATAATTAAACCAGAGCGGAAGTTCGGTGGGGAGATGCAGAAGCATATAGCCGCGTGCATCATCCGTCTGCCGAAGGTACTAGCTCGCCTAGTTGGGATAATCGACCCTGAATTGTTTACGTTGGATTATTTAGCTGAGATTGTCGAGCGGGCGATAGAGGTACATAAGCAGGGTGGCGGAATGCCGTCTCGCGCTGTATTGATCGACGCGTGCGGCGACACCGACTTGATTGACGAACTGTTGGAGGAAGACGTACGCGATCACGAATACATTGTGAGAGAGGTTGTCGATTGGTTGCGTGACAAAGCCCTGATTGGCGCTATCAAAGACGGGGCGCTACAGTTGCGACAGGGCGAGTCTACCGGCGTTCTGGAAATGGTGCGTGCGGCGGATAACCTGGGGCGGGCGCTCAAAGGCTCCCGATCTTACTTCTTGCGGGACATGGATTCCCGTATCCGCCGCTATCTCAACCCTGACTTGCGCCGTTTAATTCCGACGGGGATTGTTCATCTCGACCAGTGTATGCTTGGAGGATTAGGCCCCGGAGAAGTCGGGGTTATAATGGCTCCTACTAAGAAAGGTAAGTCGCATGTGTTGGTGTCTTTCGGCTCCAACATGATCGGGGCGCTCCACGGATTAAACGTCGTTTATTTTTCGTGGGAGTTACACGACACGAAGGTACTGGAACGGTTTGACAACAGATTCGCGGGGACTGTATCCAAGCACAAGTATGACGACCCCCGCCGCTTCACGACGGCGCTCAAGGCGCGTGCTAAGTTGTTGGTACGAGGGGAAGCCGTAGTCCAGTGGTGGCCGACGCGTTCGGCAGGGGCGACTGACATGCGGGCTGTGTTATCGGAGATTATAGCGTGCGGCTTCAAACCCGATGTGGTGTTTGCCGACTACGTGGACATTATGAAGCCGGAACGTAGGCTCGATGAACAGCGTCGAGGTCAGGAAGCGGCGAACATGGAGGATCTTCGAGAACTCGCGGGTGAGTTTGACTTGCCTGTTTGGACGGCTACGCAAGCGAATCGTAAATCGCTCTCGAAAGATGTTGTCACCATCGAGGACGTCGCGGAGTCCTTCGAGAAGGTGCAGATTGCCGATGCGATATTGGCTCTGTGTCAGACCAAGGACGAAAAGAGCGTCAACGAAGCCAGGATATACATGACGGCGCTGCGTGACGTGCAGGACGGCAAGTTTATTCGCTGCTCGGTAGATCACTCGCGCTCGCTGTGGCGGTCGTTGGAGATAATTCAGCCCTCCAAGTCCCGCCGCAAGAAGAAAGGTGATAAGGCCGAGATACAGAAACGGGTGATGAACAAAGCCAAGCGGATTTCTAGGAGTAGGAAGGACGGGGACGATGCTGCTTAGGAAGTGTCATACTGCTTTCGCTCACGCCCACCTGTATCGTGGGGATAGCCTGGAGATCATGCGGAGTATGCCGGAAAACTCCGTCGATACGATCATCACCGATCCGCCATACGGTTTAGCGTTTATGAGCAGGGCCTGGGATAGCTTTGATTCTGGGTTCGACTTCCAGAAGTTTATGCAACGCGCCGCGAATGCGATGCGACGCGTATTGAAGCCCGGCGGGTTGTTGCTGGCGTTTGGCGGCACGCGTATGTGGCACCACTTGGCTATGGGGATCGAACGCGCGGGATTCCAGATCGTAGACACGATCATGTGGGTTTACGGGAGCGGGTTCCCGAAAAGCATCGATGTATCCAAGGCGATTGATAAAGAACTGGGAGAGAAGCGTAAAGTTACCGGCGTCAGGCATGTTCGGAGTCCTAACAAGAAATACGGGGACGGCCAAGGTACGAACCTAGTCACGTTCGAGACATCCCCCGCGTCTGTCGAGTCTAAACTTTGGGAGGGATACGGCACCGCGCTCAAGCCAGCTTGGGAGCCTATTGTGGTCGCGTTGAATCCTGTTGACGGCAATTACGCCCAAAATGCCTTAACACATGGCGTTGCCGGTCTTAACATAGACGAATGCCGTGTTCCTACCGACGGCCCCAGCCCTTCCGTAGCGCGGCGTGCTTACGGTGCTCCCGTTGCTTCGGTAGGCCCTTCTGGTTGGCGTACGGCAGCCCGTCCGAAGTCATATAGTGAGGAACACCCTGGCGAGCTAAAAGGCCGCTGGCCCGCGAATCTGATACACGATGGGAGCAAAGAGGTAACGCGTTCGTTCCCCCGGAGCAAGTCAACGGGCGGTAAGGGGAAGGCTACACGCCAAGCTGCTTTTTCTGGCCCTGTGTATAACGACGGCTGGGCGCGGAACAAGGTGGGGCGCAACGCGGGCGGATTGGGAGACGACGGCTCGGCGGCTCGGTTCTTCTATTGCGCGAAGGCTAGTCGGAGAGAGCGCGGAGACTACAACGACGTGCCGACGGTTAAGCCTATCAAGCTAATGCGTTACCTATGCCGTCTGACTAAGACCCCCGCGCGTGGCATAGTGCTTGACCCTTTCGCCGGGTCTGGCACGACGGGCATTGCTGCGCTATTGGAAGGGCGTCGATTCATCGGCATCGACAGCGATCCGCAGGCATTTCGTATAGCTGTTCGTCGGTTTGTTGATAGGTTTGAGTAGAATGGCAAAGCGCAAGCGTTTGACTGTCATCGACGCCCTGTCGGCGCGATTAGGTTCGCCCAAAAAGAAAGGACAGGAATCAGACTTCACCTGTCCTTTCTGTATTAAGGCGGGCATACACCCACCCTCGAAGTTGCACGTAAATCCCAACAAGCGCGGACGGCATAACGGCGCGATGTATCACGGGGCGGCTTTGTGTCACAAGTGCGGGTACAAGACGCGCTCGATGTATAACCTTTTGCGCGACGTTCTCGGGCGCGTGCCGCGAATCGCCTTCCAGCGTGTGACGCAGCAGACCGAAGACATCGTGAAAATAGTAGAGGAAATATTCAAGGAAGACACTACCGAGACGATCATGCTCCCGGAGGAGTTCAAGCGTCTACACGTACCGCCTCGCGGTGTGTTTGCTAAACTCATGTACTCTTGGCTGACAAGCCCTCGACCCTTCGGGCGAAGGCTTACAGACGACGACATCGACGACTGGGGGTTGGGGTATTGCACGAAAGGACTGTACGCGGGCCACGTTATATTTCCGCTGTATATGAACGGCGAGATGGTTTACTTCACGTCGCGGGCGTTCATTTCTAGCACGTCCAAGAGTCTACACCCGAAAGGCTCGCGGGACGCCTTTCTCTACGGTTACGACCGCGCAGCGACTGTGGACGATTGGGTAGCTGTTGTTGAAGGACCTATGGACGCTATTGCCTTCGGAGAGCATGGGATAGGGCTGCTGGGGCAGAATCTATCGAGACAGCAAAGACGGTTGCTGTCTCGCGTCCAGGCGAAAGAGATAATCGTTGCACTGGACGCAGACGCCCAAGACCGCGCAAGAGAACTCGCCGCTGAACTAGCCGAAGCTACAGGTAAGCGGGTTAGTTACTTGCCCTTCGAGGAAGGCGATCCCGACGACCACAGGCCGCATCTCGAAGAAATGTTGTCGCAACGCGTGGAGGTCGATGGCTTCTTGGATATGGTCGAACAGCTATTAGGAAAATAATCCTTGACAGCTATCGTATAAAATATATTATAGCAGTCTCCAGTGTTCTCCGTCCCCCTTGGTCAATATCCTAGTGAGGTAGTCATGGAAGCGAACATGCCGCGTAGGCGGCGATGGAATCGTTTGGGTAACTTTTTGTTCGCACCGCTCACTATGACGACTCTAAAGCAGCCGTCGTTCGAGGAAATACAGGACCTCGTAGCAGACCGTGAGCGGAAAACACAGTACGTCTCGGCAGACGACCACAAGATCAGTCCTGACGGCGTGCTCAGTTACGGTGCTGCGGCGGGCGCTCGCCTAACGCGCTACGGGTTTTCGTCCTATATGAATATACTGGATGTCCCGATGCGTTTTATCGAGGAAGAGTCGGCGTTCCGCCCCGACCTCGCCGCGCGGATCGTCAACGCTCGCGCCAACAACCGTAGGGGGCGCGGCTTGAAGTTTGTTATGTACGACAACAAGGTCGTGGGGATCGTATCGGAGAAGTACGCCGTTCTGTCCAACCAGGGTATCATCAGCGTTATGCCCGATTTACTTGAACGCCACTCTATGCGCCCGTCTTCGTTTTCGATGGAAGGCGTACGAATGCGCGGACGTTTTGTGGACAAGAACGTTGTGAAGGTGCGCGGAGACGACCCGCACCATACTGGCGTTGACTTCGTAAACTCAATGGAGGGATACAACGCTTTCAAGACGTCGGCTTACGTATTGCGTTTGGTGTGTACTAACGGCGTGGTGTCGTCTGTCAAGACTCACATAGGGCGTATTGTGCATCGAGGCGACACCGACGACATTATCAAACGGGCGGCAGCCTGTATCGAGACTTCGTTTATCGCCAGTGGCAGTATGATTTCCACCATTGATAAAGCGGCGCATTACGTCTTGTCTGATACGAGTATGCGTGATATAGGTCGGGGCATCGCGGAGCGGTTCTCGATGGTCCTGGCTAACAAGTCGCTATCTAATGCACGCGCGGAGGCTCCTGTTACTGGCGTCACGGCGTTTGACATCGCCAACGGTTTGACGTCCCAGGCGCACGAACAGGACAGCATGGACCGCGCCCGTGAAATGGAGTCTTACGCGTTTGATATTATGCGACGGGCTGCAAAGGCCGCATGAAGTATCCCACTTGTTTAGTGTCGCCGCCTTTGGTAGACACGACTTGTCGGGAGTGTGCAGTTTGGGCAAGGTGTTTGACTCGATTCAATGAGGGAAGCCCGATCAAACTGTTGCCGACCCCGCGCCCCGTCGCAGAGGCCGTGTCTGTCATTGACGCCGAACCCGTATTAACTATTAAGCAGGACGATCCCGCTGTGTGGGTTGAGATACACCGCGCTCTGGGAGACGTAGGATTACGTTGTGCTTCGGAGACTGGGCGAAGCCTATGGGTGTATGACTACGGCACGCGGGCTTACGAGATCGTGGAAGTAACACGCGCCGACGTGCGTGAGATCGACGTGGTTGTATTGCTGGCGTCAGTCCCGATCCTTCGAGGGTACACGGGGCTAAAGCGCATAAAAGGAACGAATAAATGGCGATGGAATCTAGCACCCGACGAAATCGACGTACTAGCAAAGCTAGTGCGAAACGTAGTCCTAAAATTGGTTCTACCTCAAAGCTAACTCCCAATATTAACGAAGCCCGCTTTGGTTGCAACAACTGTACGTTTTTTCAGTACGTGAAGGGCGCTGACCTGTCTGCGTGGAAGGGGAGAAAGAACGCGAAGGGAGTTAAACACGTCGTTACCTCTCATTGTCTCGGCGGCAAGGGTTCCAAGTCGGCAAACATAATGCTCATCGGCGAAGCGCCGGGGAGCGTGGAAGATAGGGAGGGTGAGCCATTCGTAGGCCCCGCCGGGGAGATATTGACCTCGGCGCTGGAGTACGTCCCGCTCACATTAAACGACGTTTATATCACCAACGCCGTTAAGTGCCGCCCTCCCGATAACAGTACGCCGACGTACCCGCAGTCCATACCGTGTACTACCTTCCTGGCGAAAGAGATCGAGCAAGTCAAGCCTGAGTTTATAGTCCCGCTGGGGGCGACGGCGTTACGCGCTGTGACAGGTAACTCCAAGGCGGCAGTAGGTACGTACGTAAATAGGATGAATTGCCAATCCACGGAGTTTAAAGCCAAGGTATGCGGGCGCGAAGCGACGATCTTCCCGATGTTCCACCCGGCTTACGTACTCCGCGCCGATCATTTAATCAAAGACTACTACGAGAACTTTATACGTCTGGCGGTTTTAGCTGGGGTGGCTGAGGACGAGGAGAACGAATACGCGGAATTGCGCGGCTCCGGTACTTATTGGACGTTCTGGCCTGGAGGTCCGCTGGATTTAATCGTTTGGCGTACGAAGATGCGTGAGCTGCGCCGCAAAGGTAACTATCGATGGGCCTTTGATCTCCCGGCTCTTGAGGTCGCGTATGATATTGAAGCAAACTCGCTCAACGCCTACCGACAGAAAAGTCGCCTGTGTTCAATCGCCTTTTCGGACAAGGAAGGATTCGGCTTCTCGATCCTACTCGACCACGACGAGTACCGCTGGACGAAGAAGGAAAGGCAGATAATAGATTCGGAGATTCGCAAGCTGTTTGACGCGCCAGGGCTGTCTTTCATAGCACACAACCGAAAGTTTGACGACCAGTACGTCCTGGAGCATTTAGGGTGTGTGCCGCCCCCGGCCCCAGATACTATGCTGCAGCACTGTGTCGGCATAAACGAGAATCCAGGTCACGGCCTCAAGGTTCTGGCGTGGCACTATACAGGTATGGGCGGATACGAAGATGCCTCTGGCGGTGAGGACAGGGAGGAGGCTAATTGGCAACTACACAGGCTTTCGCCTCAGTCATTCCTGCCTTATAACGCGATGGACGTTGACGCGACCAAGCGTATACGTCAGTCGATGAAGGACGACATGGCGCTGGACGAGCACGATCCGCACGCGCTGTTCCGGTTGTCCGAGAGGTTCATGCCCCGCGCCAGCCGGGCGTTGATGCGTATGGAGTGGCGCGGGGCGCGAGTCAACCACAAGAAAGCCCGGCAATATCAGGCGGTATACGACGAGAAGATGGAGAAAACGCTTGCTTCGATCAAGAAGGTTCCCGAAGTGCGGCGGTTTATCAAGGCGCGTGAGAAAAATGGCAAGTCGGATTTCTCGCTTAACTCCACCCCGCAGTTATCCGAGTTGTTGTTTAGCGAGAAATACTTCGACTACGCGCCGTATTACCTTACTAAGAAAGGCCAACCTTCGACTGACAAGACCGTGCTAGTCAATTTAATCCAGGACTACAAGTGCGATTTCTGTCAGGCCCTCAAACGCTATCGACTGGATAAGATTATTTCGGATTACCTGTACGGACTGTGGGACGCAAGCCGGAAGCAAAAGGGGTTTGTCCACGGTAACTTTAACTTACACGTCGCCGTTACGGGCAGGCTGTCGAGTTCTAACCCGAATCTGCAGAATGTAAGCCACCAAGGCGGCGGCGATCCTTATCGCCCGCTTATATCCCGGTGGGGCGGCGACGGGGCGCTGCTGTACGCTGACTATTCACAGGTTGAGCTGCGGTTGCTGGCCGCGTTCTCTCGTGACCCTGCAATGCTGGAAGCGTTCGCACGGGGGGAAGACCTCCACTTGCTAACTACGTGTAAAATCTTTGGCATAACACCTGAGATATACTACTTGGCGGAAGCGGAGAAGCCTGTCGATCCGGCGCTGTTCACTTCGGAGATGCGAGCCAAACTGGATAAGAAGGACCTGAAGATACTGGCGAAGGGAGGTCACAAGGCAGCGGAGAAGGCGGCGTTCTGGCGTACTGTAGCCAAACGAGTAAACTTCGGTATTGCGTATGGCATTGGTGGCAGAGGTATTGCGGGGCAGTTGGCGTCCCAAGAGCCGCCGATTCACATTAGCGACGATGAAGCGCGTGGATACATCGATACCTTCTATGACGCGTATCCGCTTGTTAAGCGGTGGATCTACGATATGATCGATCTCACCGAAGAGCAGGGCTTTATCGAGTCGTTATTCCTGCGGCGTCGGCGGTTGCCCGAGATATACAGTGAGAATGAGGACACGCAGGCGCGTGCGCGTAGGCAAGCGGTCAATCACATAATCCAATCCTCCGCAAGCGATATGACCTTAACCGCGTTGACTCGCATGTCGGAACTGATGGACGACTCCAAGCATCTGTCGGGTAAGGCGTTCCCGATACTGACGGTGCATGACAGTATCGTATTCGACGTGAGGCGGGAGGTTTTGCGGGACGCTATCAAGTTGCTCCAAGACGTTATGCCGAACATGATCGAGCATATCCCAGAGATATGGGGAGACGGTTTGGACTTGTCGGTGTTGGAGCGCGTGCCGTGCAAGGCAGACGTTCAGATCGGCGTAAACTGGCGCGACATGCAGAAGGTAGGGAAGGACATCGGAGACAAAACGTTGCGTGACTTGTTGCGCAAGTCGCGGGCCGCGTGCAACAAGCGGGACATGGAGGTATTGAATGTCGCCTAAGAGAAAGACGCGTAAACTGAAAGTCGTTGACTCCCTGGAAGCCTTAAAAGACCTGGGGCCAATAGTCGTCCACGTCGCAGGTAATAAGTACAAGGTGAATCCTTACGAAGAAATATCCTTGACAGGAAAGGATATAAATCGTACTATGATTGAACATCCGGGAAGATTCCTTTGGTGGGCAGCCGCCTTGGAAGACGCCCGAACTCGCCGGGACAGCATAAGGTCACAACACGCGATAACTAAGGCAACCTACTTCCGTTCATACCGAGAACTGTATGAAAGGAATCGTAAGGTCAAGGGCGATAACTATTCGCTCGACGATTTGCATTCGGAAGTGCAGTTGCACGATAAGATGATCGCCATTCAAGAGTCGTTGGATGAAGCTGAAGCTGAGGTCCGTCTATTAGAGCATATCCGCGAAGCGTGGTTGGCGCGACGCGCCCTGTTGAACTCCATTGGTGCAAACATGCGTGATGACAGGCAAGGGGGCCGACCTGTTAGGACGTTGAAAAAGTAACGGTCCTGGTATTAAACGTCGTTTAATCTGTATCGGAGACTATTATGCCGAAAAAGAAAATGTCCGCGAAGCGGAAGGCCGTGTTGGCCCAGTCAAAGAAGCGGCTGGCTGGTAAGCGCATCTTTATCCGTTCGTCTCACTTCACGGACGGCAAGAAGGTTATTCTTAGGTTACTCCCTGTCCCGGATGACGATCCGTCAATCGAGATGATTGTAGGTACACACTTTATTCAGGTTGGCGGGCAGGGCCGCTCTTTTATCTGCCCGGAGATGACCCATCCCGATTCCGGCCAAGTGTGTCCGGCTTGTGAAGCGGTGCGGCAACTCGCGGAGTCCGAGGACAAGGAAGCGCAGGACCTGATGGACGCTTTGCGCGTCACGGTGCGTTTCTGGGTCAAAGTCATTGATCGTTCGGACGATCCTCCGATAGTCAAAGTCGCTCAGGTGCCGCGTACAGTATGGGAGACTTTGTTTGAGGCGATGGATACCGACGAGGAAATCCTGGACGACGCGGAGGAAGGGACGGACTTCCGGGTCAAGGCCGAGGGAAGCGGCTTCAACAAGGAATACAAGACGCGCGTGCTGAAGGAATCTACCCCCTTACACGACGACCCCCAGGAGGTAAAAAGACTTATCAAGGACGCGAGGAAATTGGACCTCGCTAAGTACATCAAATACGACGAGGAACTAGGGGCGCAAGTCCAGGTGCTCTTAGAAAACTCTGGTATCGAACTGGACACCGCATCCGAGGACGAAGCAGAAATGGACTACAACGAAATGACCCTGAAGCAGCTTAAAAAGCTGGCTGAGGAACGAGACATCGACACCGAGGACTTGAAAAAGCGTGACATCATTGAGGCGTTGGAGGAATACGACGCCGAGGAAGAAGGCGAGGAGGAAGAACCCGAGGAAGAAGAAGAGGAAGAAGAAGTTCCTTACTCGGAGTGGTCGTTGAAAGAATTGAAAGAGGAGGCCAAGGAACGCGACCTCGACATCGACGGCCTGAAGAAGAAGAAGGACTTCATCGAGTTGTTGGAGGAAGACGACGAAGCCGGTGAGGAAGAGGAGGAAGAGGAGGAAGAAGAACCCGAGGAAGAAGAAGAAGAAGAGGAGGAAGAAGAAGAGGAAGAAGAAGAGGAAGAAGAAGAAGAGGAGGAAGAAGAAGCCGACTACTCGGAATGGTCCAAGAAGGAACTCAAGGAAGAAGCCAAAGAGCGCGGTCTGAAGTTCAAGAAGTCCGCGAGCGCCGACGACCTCCGCGCATTGTTGGAGGAAGACGACGAAGCCGGTGAGGAACCGGAGGAAGGCGAGGAAGAAGAGGAAGAAGAGGAAGAAGAGGAAGAAGAACCCGAGGAAAGCGCCGAGGAAGTACGCAAGTCCCTCCGCAGCGCGAAGAAGAAGGCCGGGAAGGCCGGGAAGGCCGGTAAGAAGAAAGCCAAGAAGAAAAAGCGTTAAGCCGACGCACGCGGTAGTCTCAGACCATCCCGGCCCTTCGGGGCCGGGAGAGTCCCCCTACAATAAACGACAGGTGCGTTATGGTTATTGAGAAGATGAAAAGTGTTACGCTTTCGGTTGGCCCCACGCTTTCTTTATTCAGCGGGGCGTACGTGAAAGCGTCGGCTACCGTGACTTTCGACCCGACGCAAGTGCCTTTGGAGGAAGCCAAGCGCGCCCTGCGCGTGCTCTACGGTCACGCCCTGGCGATGGAGACTGATCTTATCGAACGCGTCGAGGAATGCGAGAGCGCAGAGGACGTAGAGGATGTGGTCAAGCACTTGGTAAGCCCCAAGAAGAAAGGCAAACGTCGTGGCTAAGAAGAAGAAAAAGAAGGCCAAGATGTCTACGCACCGGCAACGGCAGAAGACCTTGCCGGATTCTATGATGCGTTTGCGCGAACACTTTATGGACGCCGAGGGAATGACCGCATCGATAATCGGTCAGGGGCCTCTTGTCTCGCAAGTCACTGACTGGGTTAAGAGTGGATACCCCGCCCTGGACCGCGTTATATCTGGCGGCAAGGGAATCCCAGTCGGTAAGGGTATCGAGCTATGGGGGAAGTTCTCAGCGGGCAAGTCTGCGCTTGCTGAGGCGATAATACCTGCGTGGCAAGCCGCCAACGGAGACGTTTTGCATTTCGACTTCGAGTTGGCTACGAAGGAAGAGCATATCACGGGATACGAGGGGTTCGATCCCCGGCGTTACCTTCACGTCGCCGTAGAGAGCGCCGATGAAGCGTTTGATAAACTCAAGTTTGAGGTATTCCCCGACCGGCGAGAACTGATCTCCGATGATCCTACTTGCAAGCTGCTTGTGATATGGGATTCGGTTGCGGGGTGTATGCCGAAGGACGAAGCTGACAAGTCGGCTAGTGACCAATCGTACTCGCCCCTCGCGCGTATGCTATCGCGGGTCCAGCCCTGGCTGCCCCTCCGTGCGAAGCAGGCGAATTGCACGATCCTTTTCCTCAATCAGTACCGCGAGAAGATCGGGGTTATGTTTGGGGATAAGGGGAGTCGTCCAGGCGGTAACGCTCTGGATCATCTTGTATCTGTCACCCTGAAGATGTACAAGTCCAAAGAGAAAGGCCCAGCCAAAGGCTCCGTTAGCGGTTACAAAGTGACGATTGAAGCCATAAAGAATCGCATGGCGCCCCCGCACCAGACTTGCGAGTTGATATTAGGCTTCGATAAAGGCTTCGACCCCGCCGCTAGTCTTTTTCACTTCCTGAAGAAAGAGAAAATTATTAAGCCTGCGGGTGGGGCATATCGCACTATCCCCGCGCTCTCGAAAGAGAGGTTCTTACGGAAAGACTTCGGAGACTTTTACGAATCCTACAAGGACGAGATCGACGCTTTGGTCTCCACCACTGGCGACCCTATCGACGATGATGATGGAGAGGAGGAATAATCAAAAACAATCTTGCACTTGACAGCAATTAACGTTACTTTACTATTTCTCAGTTCAGTCTCTATTGAGGCACCCCCACGGTACAGCGTATAGGAGAATCCAGTTATGGCTAAGAAGAAAGCCAAGAAGGCGAAAGCCAAGTCTCAGGGCAACGCAACCGCGACGAAGGAAAAGACGAAGGCGGCTGATCCCTCCGCCGTCGTGTTCGGTACGGGCAAGAAGGGCAAGAACATCGGTATCGCCGCTGAAGTGCCGCTCGACAACCTGCACGAAATCAAGAAGTTCAATCCCAGGTCCGACCTGGGCGACATCTCTCAACTGACGGCGAGCATCAAGAAGAAGGGCCTTCTGCAGCCGCCGGTTGTGCGTCCCAAGAAGGACAAGAGGGGCAACTCGGTTGACGGTGAGTACGAAGTCCTATGCGGGTATCGCCGTAAGGCGTCCGCGATAGCGGCTGGCCTCAAGGCTGTCCCCGTTGTTGTCCGCTTGGATATGGACAACGACCTGGACGCATTGGGCTTGGCGATGTCGGAGAACAGTACCGACGCTCGTTACGCCCTGCCGCCGCTCGACGAAGCGGCGGCGTTCAACCGTATGCTTACCGGCGACGGCGACAAGAAGAACGAAATGTCCTTCGCGGAAGTTGCTTCGGCTTGTGGTTGCTCCGCGATGAAGGTCCGCAAGTCCGTTCCGTTGCTCGATGCTCCGAGGGAAGTCAAGCGGCGGCTTGCGGAAGGCACCCTGAGCAAACAAGCTGCGATTGCCGTCACGAAGTTGGACACGAAAGTCCAGAAGGCGGTCCTGCCCGATCTCGGCGACCGCGCCACGGAGCGCGAGGTCAAGGAACTGGCGAACGACTTCGCCGAGGCGCAGGGCGTCAAGGCCGGTAAGGGCAAGTCCAAGCGCCCGACGCCGGGGTCCAGCGGCGACAAGATCGCGCTACGGCGCGGTATGAAGGACGTGCGTCGGATGTTGCTGTTGATGACCAGCGACGTTGTGGACTACGAGGAAGAAGGCAAGGAAGAAATGGCGTTGCGTCTCAAGCACGGCGTCGCTTTCGGCCTGTGGTCCATCGGGGAGTGCGAGCATCCCGACGACCTGGACGACAATTCCTTCTTGGAAGCCTTCGGGGGCTTGGTAGAACAGGTCGCGGAGATGTCCAGCGAGGAAGAAGAGGAAGGCGAGGAAGAAGAGGAAGGCGAGGAAGAAGAGGAATAACCTCCGTCTTATTAAACGACGTTTAATCCGGTGAGGCCGCGCGGCTGGTGAATCCTTCGGCGCTCAGTCGCGCGGCCCGTCATTTTCTTGTCCTCTCTCTCTTCGGAGTGTGTAACATGTTTATATCTTTTATCGACATGACCGAGTTCCTTTCCACTGTAGGGGAAGGAAGTATGACGCCGGTCTGTACGTACATGACCAACCGCGTGCAGCCCGTGAAGGAAAAGGAATATCATCACCTACACGCCGTCAAGATGTATTCGTTCATGCAGCTTGGCGATAACATGGTGGCGACGATGTTCGGGGTTATCATCAAGGTCGGCCAAACGGAAGGCCCGGAAAAGACTCCCGAAATCGAGGTTGGCTTGGCGCGTGAGAAGCAACGCTGGAATAAAATATTCAAGGCGCTAGGTGATGCGGGCTACAATATTGTCGGCGGTGTAGTAGCGGACGACGATCCGCCTTGCGTGGGCAAGTACAGCGGTGAGTACGACGTGAAGCCCGAGGAACCTGTCGAGTCCGACCCGGATTACGTCGATCCGGCGACCATCGCGAAGCAGGATTCGGTAGGCCCCGACGCCGATGCCCCGCTCGGAGAGCCGGAAGGCGAGGAAGGTCCTTCCGGCGACAAGGAAGAGCCGCCTGCTGAGACTTCCGCAGACGTTGCGGTAAGCGACGCCGCGAAGGCCGCTTCCCCAAAGCCGAAGCCCAACGGGAAGGGCAAACGTCGTAAGCCCCGTAAGCGGTAGTTGCCGGTACTCGTTGTTGACGGGAATAATCTTGTCGGGCGACAAACTCATACCCATCTTGGCTTACAAGCCCCTGATGGAACTTACACAGGTGCGTTGCACGGCTCGATTATATCCCTAAACGCGTTTATACGCGGGCGTGGCTTTACCGGCATCTTTGTAGTTTTCGATGAGGGGCGTCCCGACTTCCGTCGAGAGCTAGTGCCGACGTACAAGATAGACCGGCCAGGATCGTACTACACCGAGTATAGCCTGGACGACCTGTTAGCCCCGCGCCGTTGCACTCCGCGAGAGTGCCTAACACAAGGTCGCCACGTCTCTTTGCTCAAGGCTTACGTGAAGGAAGCCAGCAAGAAGACAGGTGCCGCTCACGCTATGGAGTTTGGCTTAGGACTCGCCCCGACCGAAGAAGATGAAAAGCGTGCGCAGTTCCTGAAGGAATACAGGGCGCAGCTACCCTTGGTCGAAGAAATACTCCCCATGCTTGGAATCAACACGATACGCGTGCCGGGGTGGGAGGGCGACGACGTTATAGCGTGGATTGCGCGTTACTTGGTCGAGGACGACGACGTAGTGATTGTGACTACTGACAAGGACATGATCCAGCTTGTCAACGGTCGCGTACGTCTCTTTCGCCCCGGCGTATTCAAGAATCCAGATGAACTAATCACCAAGCCCGATTGGTACTACTTGCCACGCCGGGCGATGGTAGGAGACAAGGGCGATAAGATTCCCGGCGTTCACGGCATCGGAGAGAAAAAGGCGCAGGACGTTATCGACGCGGCTATCGAATCGCGAGGTAACTTCGTTAAGCCTTGGCAGTTCATCGACTATATTGCGTCGATGGAGCGCAAGGGTAAGATACTGGAACGGCTGTATGATGAACGGGCGCGAGTGCTGGCTAATATGCTCTGTATGGACCTACGCTTAACACCTAAGCTAGTAGCTCGCTCTCTCAACCAGGAGCGCGACATTGTGCGCGGGCGTATCGACTTCGACGGCTTGCGTGCGGTGACGCGACGATTCAAGATGCGTCAAGTCGGCGCTGACCTCCGTTTCATCGTGGGGAATTTTAGGGGCGCTACCGCCGAGTGGCGCATGGAGTAAACGTCGTTTAATGCGTTATTTATGCCCTAAATGCAAGGCGGAGGTCGAGGAAGACGCGATTGGCGAATACCGGGCGACACGTACCAATCGACGTGGCCGCAGAGTGTTAGTGGGCATTCTTTGGACTTGTCCTGAGTGCGGTATCGGAGTCGATGCCGATCTTTGGTTTCCTTGCGAGTGGACGCCCGGCGCTATGCCGTAGGAGTGTTCAATGGCTAAGAAGCGTTATGTACTTATGGAGGACAACGCCGGTACTACGTTCTCGCGCCCCGATGAGGTTGCGGGAGTAGTGTCCAGTGAAAAGCTGGCGCGGAAGTGGGTCGCGCAGCGTTCCTACTTCCGCGCCTACTTCTACGTACCGCCGCCCGACGACGCGGCTATACAGCGCCAGCTAGAAGCTGGCCCTAGCGAACCGGCGCCCTCTGTCACTCCCGATCAAACGCCGGTATCTCAGAAGCCGTACTATGCGCTGGAGAAACCTCCTCAGTCCGCGCTCGTCCCCAAGCCTCAAGGCGAGCCGACCGGCCTGGATTGTCAGCAGGAGGGTTGTACTGGCAAGTTGTATTTCCGCACGCCGTCTGTGGCGGCGGTAAAGCCTGTCACTCGCACGGCTATCTGTGACAAGTGCGGAAAGGCCGTCCCCCTGGTGCCGCGCCATGACTAAGATTGCAATCACAGGCGACATACACGCGCATACGTTCGGCGGTCCTTACTCGCGTTTGGTGCAGGACTATAAAGGGCGTACTATCAATTCACGTTTGAAGTGTACGCTGGACGCCCTCGACTGGCTTGTGGAGGACGCCACCAAGCGCAAGGTCGAGCACATAATCATTGCGGGCGATCTGTTCCATGATCGGAGAGCCTTGACAATTCCCGTCGTCGCGGAAATTGCGTCGGTGATTAATTCAATCGCCATGCTGTTCGATACCTACTTGTTAGTGGGCAATCACGATATGTCACCTACTGGCGACGGCGCGACCAGTCTGGAGATGTTTGCGAGCAACTGCCGAGTTATTCGAGGACCTTGTATCGCGGACGTTGGTAACGCGAGCGTGTGTTTTATCCCCTACACGGAAGATCCGGAGGTAGTCGCCCGCGTAGTCGAACTCGCCACGAAGGCGCAGCCCGTAGCTTTTGCGGTGGGGCATCTTGGCGTTGTCGGCGGAAAGGTAGGTCCTTCAAACATCGAGATTCCAGGGACGATACCCCTTGAGGCGCTGCAGCCGTTTATAGACTGTCGGACTCCCGTTTACTTGGCGCATTACCACAAGCCGCAACAGGTAGTTCCCGGCGTGGACTATGTAGGCTCCCTGTTGCAGATCAATTTCGGAGAGGCTGGCGAGGACAAGCGTTATATCGTCGTTGATACTGACAACCTCCGCAAGTTTACTAGCGTCCCCAACGACGTCTCCCCGCGTTTTGTACGGGTGACTACTGGGAGCGAGAAGTTTACGGAGGACGACTACGTACACGCGGTAGTAGAGTCGCCGGAAGCCGCTAAGAAAGTCCGCGACCGCAATCCGCGTGCGGTAGTGGAAGTGGCTGACAAGGAAGATGAAGTTGCCGAGCGAATCAAGCTGTCGGGGTTATCCGCTGACGACATGATTCGGCGCTACGTTAAACAGTTCGCCCCGCCGTCAGGTGTTAGCCGGAAACGCGCTGTGCAGCACGGCTTGAGGTTGTTGCGGAAGGTCATGTGATGTTTTCTATATCGTCTATTCGCATACAGAACTTCTTGGGGGTGGAGAACGTTGTCTTGGCGTTGGACAAGCTAACGGGATTAGTCGTTATCCACGGCAAGAACGGCGCCGGGAAGACCATCATTCTCGACGCCTTGTCGTGGTGTCTTTACGGGAAGATGCTTCGGCGGATTCCCGTGGCTAAGATTATGAATCGTTTTGCCAAGCGCGGTGAGTGTAGCGTAAGCGTTTGTATCGAGGACCTACGCGACGACTCGCGAGCGTACACGATCACGCGGGCGCGTACGCGTACGGGCGGTGCGACGCTGGACGTTACCGGCCTCAAGGGTGGCACGGCTACGGGCAAGCAAGAGGCTATAAATAGTCTGCTGGGTATGGATCATACGCTATTCACTAACTCGGTAGTGTTTGGCGGGGAAGGCATCGCGTCGTTTTGCCAGCTAGGCGACGCCCAGCGTAAAGAGGTATTGGAAGAACTGATTGGCGTCGGGTACTTCTTGAAGGCGCGGGAGATAGCCGCGAAGGAAGTGTCTCGTCTGTCTGACGAAGAGCACAAGCTGCGGACGGCGGTACAGGAAGCGGAGGAGGTGATAGAGAGCGCAACATCGGAGATAGAATCTCTCCGGGAGAAGTCGGCGCAGCACCTTGGAGTTTGGCGCGGGAGGTTACGTCAACTGAGGCACGCACTAGCATCTTCCGTTGACGACTGGGGGGTCGCTAGGGACCAATTGTGCCGCGTGCGTGAAGCCCACGTTGCTGAAGAAGCAGAATACGCCGAACGTTATGCGGAGTACGAGAAATGGGTAGGCTCACAAGCCCAGGACCTCGCCGCCGCCGACGAAGCTGTTAGTGAGCAACGAGGCATAGTCCGCGCTACCGAGGATCAACTGACAATCGCCCGTGAGGAATTGCGTAAGTACGAAGAAGGGAAGCACCCGGAGACATGCCCTACGTGCGGACAACCTTGGCCTTCGTCCCTGGCCGTTGACGATAAGCCTTTGAAGTACAATATCACGCAGCATGAAACCAACGTGCAGAAGGCCCGCCATACCCTCAATACGTTGCGGGATAAGGCGGCTAAAATGCGTGCGAAGCTGGAATCACGAGACGAACCCGTGGCGCCGGATAAAGCTGTTATTCGGAAAGCACAGCAGATATGCGACGCGTTCTACCGCACGTATATAACCGCGTTGCAGACTATACAGGCGCTCCCGCCGCCTGTGGACCCTTACGTGGACATGATAGAGGACAGACAGGCGGAAGTAGACGACCGCAAGGCGCGGTTGCCCGATCTGCTCGACGACTTGGAGGAAGCCGCCGCCGAAGTTATTGCTGTTCACTACTGGGTAAAGGCATTCTCCAAGCAGGGGATACCTGCGCTGCTTCTCGACGCTGTAGCTCCCGACCTCAATAGGGCCGTGAAGCGTTATGTATCCCATCTCATGCCCGGTGCGCGGATACGCTTCAATCCGGCGCAGGAGAAGGGTGAGGGAACTGTTTTTGCTGTGGAAGTTGTCAATCCCAATGGCGCGGACCTATACGCTGGATCGAGTAAGGGCGAGAGGACTCGCGTTGATCTGTGCGTACTCTTGGCTATCAGAGACTTAATGTCCGTGCGCTCTGCTGGTACGTTCGCACAGGTATTCCTCGATGAAATATTCGACGGTCTGGATGCGGACGGTACGGAATCCGTAGTCGCATTATTAAACGACGTATTTCGTGGACAGACGGTGTTTTTAGTGACGCATGAAGAGGGGTTGAAATCCGCGTCAGCGCATAGTATATTAGTAAACAAAGAGGACCGATGTTCTCAGTACATTGTGGAGTAAGGTATGGGCGTCAATTCGCGGGCTAAGGGGCAAAGATTCGAGCTAAAGCTGTGCCGGGTGCTCTCCGCTTGGTGGACGGGCAACGATGATTGTCTACGGTGCCGCGCGGACGATCTTCCGTTCTTTCGCACGTCGGGTTCTGGCGGTTGGGCGACCCGCCGTAAACGCCAGGATGATAACGTAGCCGTCAAGTCGCAGTCGGGCGACCTCGTTACTCCTGAGAGTTTTCCCTTCGCTCTGGAGTTGAAGCATCAGGAAGGTTGGAACTGGGACCCGTTCTTCAAACGCTCTGACGACTGGATTGTGTTCAAGTGGTGGAAGCAATGCGTCGTGGCAGCGTTGGCTAAAGAACGGCTCCCCCTTTTGGTCTTTCACCGCAACAATACGCCTGATTGGATAATGATGCCCTATGTTGCTTTTCGGATGTTGCAGATAACCGACTACATTCGATACCGCAAGATCGGCATTGGCGTATCTTCGGAGATAACAACGCTGTCACGTTCTTTCGTAGTTCAGATGCTAAAGCTAGTGGTGCGTGATAAGCCGTCGGTCGCCGCGTTGATCGACGACGTGTTTTTACCCAGGTAGTCTCGATTAAACGTCGTTTAATATGGCCCTAACTGATAAAGATAGAGAACAATGCCGCTTGATCGCCGTTCTGGGCGCGGAGGGTGCGCGTGCGGAACTGAAGATGAAGAAGGGAGAGTTTGATCGCTTTCTCGGTCGGACGCTGGTCGCGCGAGAAGTCCAGCGGCAAATGTCCGCGTTTGAGGACCGGCGTTCAATACAAGAACGCGCCGCCTTTTACCTTCAACAAGAGTTGAATAAGCTGGCGTGGCCTTCGTTGACAGTCTTGGCCCGTGCGTTACAGGGCGACAAGGTGAACAGAGTCGGGGAAGTAGAAGAAGCTGCCCCGACAAGCGCCCAGGTATACGCCGCAATTGATATTCTCAACAGATGCAAGGTGTCTGGTAACTTCTCAGCGGACGCCGCGCCCCCTACAATCGACATCAAGCAATTCAATCTCGCTATCGGCTTGGAGTCTAGCGACAACAACCCGACAGCCGTTGTAGTCAGAGAGAAGTTGCGCGGCTCCGTAGGAAAGCTACTGGGGTTGCTGCAACACGCCACTAAGGATGGTGGATTCAAGGAAGAGGACGTGATAGATGCCGACGCGACCGTCAAAGCGACGCCGAGGCTACCGCACAAAAAAGAAAGCAAGAAGCAAACATCCCGATCCAGTCGAGCGACTGTTAAGAAACACCGACGACCGCGAAGAAAGAAGAAGGATCGCGGCCACGCTGAATGAGATCGAGAGTACCTTGCTGGAGTTGTCCGAGGACGATCAAGCGGTAGCCCGTAGAATCCTCACTGAGTTGTTTACCAGTGAGGACATGGAGAGTCCTACGCTCAGTGAGTTATGGAGCCTGGACTACGACGAGAAGCCGGTGGACATCGATACGTTCATCGAGGACCCGTACTATTGCGGCAACTTCACGGACGGCATTTATCCTAAGTGGCGCGAAGACTTGCGCAAGGTATTCGCGCCCGGCTCTCAAGTCTACGAATGGATATTCACTGGCGCTATTGGCACAGGTAAGACTACTGTGGCTATGCTCGCCAAGGAATACGTTATCTATCGCAACGCTTGTTTGAAGAACCCTCAAAGGTACTACGGACTCCTGGACGACTCTCTAATCGTCTACGGAGTCTATTCAGTCACGAAAGCACAAGCCTATGACGTAGGGTATCACAAGCTGAGAACGTTCCTGGAGGCTACGCCGTGGTTCCAAGAGAAGTTCCCGTTCACGCCGCGTATCATAACGCGCGTGGTGTTCAGCAAGTGCCAGATGCAAGTCATACCTGGCTCGCGGGAGTTCCACGCTTTAGGCCAAGACATCCTAACGCTGTTCTTGGACGAGGTGAACTTCATGCAGCAAGGCGCTAAGAACGCCAACACGTCGAAAGAGATAGGTCAAGCCTATCAGATTTACAACGCGGCTAAGACGCGTCTCAAGTCCAGGTTCATGCGCCCCGGAGGTCAAGTGCCAGGGATGATGTTCTTAGTGTCCTCGAAGCGGTCGCAGACGGACTTCCTGGAGCAGCACTTGAAGGCGTGCCGCGAGGAAATAGCGAACGGTCACGTCTACGTGTCGGACTATCCGCTGTGGCATGTCAAAAGCCCCAAGCTGTACACGCTACCCCGCTTCAACGTCGAGATCGGAGACGTTATCAATCCGCCGCGTATCCTGGAAAGCGACGATGTTCCTCGTAAGGGCGCGGAGGTCATAAGCGTCCCTGGCGAGTTCAAGGTTGATTTCGAGCGAGACGTTGATCGCTCGTTGCGTGACATCGCGGGCATCGCCACGTATGGCGTTATGCCTTACATCCGGGACCGGAATACAGTTCTGGAGTGCGTAGATAAAAAGAGGGAGCACCCCTTCACGCGTACGTCCATCGTGTTAGACGACCGGATGGACTTCGACCTCAACGAGTTCTTTAACACGTATGTAATGTTCCGTGTCGAGCACTCGCGCTACACCCCGATCCTTAATCCAGGGGCGCCGCGATTCGCTCACTTGGACCTTGCAAAGAATGGTGACTGTGCGGGGCTGGGAATCTCACACGTTGCCGGGCTGCGTACGCTACGGCGTCAACGCCGCGACGCCACCTTCTATGATTCTCAGGAACCGGAGATCGTAGTCGATTTAATGCTTCAGATATTGCCGCCTGCCGGGGGTGGCGAAATTGACTTGTCCCGAATCAGATCGTTTATCATATCGCTGCGAGACATGGGGTTGCCGATTACGAAGGTAACGTGCGACGGCTGGCAGTCGATGGATACGATGCAGATCATGCGCAAGGCCGGGTTCGACTCTAAGTTGTTGTCTGTTGACCGCAACGACGAGGCGTACGGATACTTGCGCGGGGCGATAACGGAGCGTCGTATCAACTACTATCAGTACGCTCCGTTCATCGATGAAGTGTGCGACTTGGAACGCGATCCCGAAACGGGTAAAGTAGATCACCCGGACGGAGGGAGTAAGGACGTCGCGGACGGAGTTGCGGGATCGGTTCATAGTTGCTCTACCGATCCTACAGCCCTCCACTACGATACACTCGCGCTTGTCAGCGGTTCTACAAGGCCGCTGCTCAACGTTCGAGAGAGCGACGGCCCTCTGCATAACGTGTTGAACCGGGAAGAGCTACTAAAGGAATTGAGGCGACCGCCTCGCAATTGATAAAGGTTTGCTATGGGATTGTTCAAGAATGGAATCCCGATACCGTTTACGGGCTGGCGTATTAACTTGTACCGGCATTTCGGGCTGGATACGGAGCCTGCAAACACCGAGGACGAGTTCGATCCGATCCTGGCGTTGTATGGCGGGAGTCATCAATGGCAGATGCTTCAAAAGTCATTCGCTTACCAGGAGCGTCGCGAGAAGCTGTATGACTTCTTTGATCTGATGGACGAGACTACCCTCGCTTTCTCGCTGTTGGACTTGGTGGCGGAAGACGCCTCACGCCCCAATCCCGACACGAACAAGCGTATCTGGGTAACGTCGAAGTCGCGACGCATGGTCGAGGCTGGCGACGACATGCTCCATACGCTCGACATGCAGGAGAAGGTGTTCCCGATGCTCCGGGAACTGGCGAAGATGGGCGACGACTTCGAGCGTATCGTCTACTCGTCAGGTGCAGGCATACAGGCTATCCATTGGATCGATCCGCGCAAGGTCCAGCGTTACGACAATCGCACGGCGCGACTGGCCGGGTTCTCTCAGGACGGAAAGACGTTCCGGGGGAAGGACGGCGGCAAAGGTAAATCGCGCTTATCCTGGCCGTGGGATTATGTACACTTTCGCATTATGGGGCGTTTCCGCAGGCACCCGTACGGTACGTCGTTGTTATACGGCGCCCGGCGTGCGTGGCGTCAAAAGGTACTGGCTGAGGACGCCGCGCTGCTCTATCGGCTGGCCCGTGCTCCTGACCGTAACTTGTTCTTGGTGGACGTAGGCTCGATGGACTTTGCCCAGGCGCACGCGACCCTTCAAAAGTGGAAGCGACGCGTCAAGAAGTGGGAGTATGTGGACCCGTCCAGTCCCAACTACGACCAGCAGCACCAAACGCTGTCGCCGATGGACGATGTGTTTATGGCGAAGCGCAAGGGTTCGGAGACGAGCATTGAGAAGCTGGCGGGGTCCCCCAACGTCAACGACATCGAGGACGTTGAATACTTCGGCGGAAAGCTACTCGCGGCCCTGCGCGTCCCTCGCGGTTACTTCGGCTTCCTGGAAGCCCGCGAGCCGATGAACCAAAAGCAAACGCTGTCGAATCAGTCCGTGCGTTTTGCGCGTACGGTCGGACGCCTGCAGCATGGTTACATCATGGGTGTCGTGCGCTTGCTGGAGATTCACTATTCGTTGCTTGGTGCGCAGGACTTAGGGAATGCTTACGACTTCGAGATTCCCGGCCAAGAGTTTGACGTCCACATGGAGCCGCCGTCGTACCTTGCGGAACTGGAACGCTTGGAGTTGTTGCGTATCCGCGCGGAGGTTGCGGCGGCTGTTCAAGGGCTTGGCGAGGGCAAGGAATCGTACGACGAGTACGAGTGGGTGCGTTATATCTTGCGGGAGTACGCGCGACTGGACGAGAGCACGATCAACCGCGTGACTAAGCGCCCGCCGCCCCCGGCGCCAGAGGGAGGAGAGGGAGCGCCGGAAGGTGGCGCGGCTCCGGGCGTTGCCCCCGAGGAAGGTTATGACGATCAGTTGAAGCACGCCGAGCGTATATTGCGTGCTAATGGTGACTTGTCTAAGAGCGAGCGTGAACGGCTCGCCCAGGTAGTTGTGTCTAACCCTAGTCTGATGGAAGCAATTTCACAGGCTCGGAGACTATTCGCTCCGCTCACTAGTAGTGGTAGGAGCGGTAGAGAAAAACTCGCGGCGTATCCCCGCGATAAGGCATTGAGGGACCAGTTCGATGAAGACGAAGAAATCCAGGCTCTCATCGAGGGAGAAGGTGGAGAAGCACCTGGAAGCCGGGAGAAGGCCGGGGAGGCGAAAAGGTAGTACGTCTACGCTTCCTCACACACGCAGCGGCCCCTTCCGGTTATGGGGCAGCAACAAGGCTGCTACGCTGTCTATACCTCTCGCTGAAGATTTAGCCGTTGAGGCTTCAAGCACCTTTCAAGAAGCATGGCACATGCTGACGGCGCTGGGCAAAGTCATTGCGCGGCGTATGGTCGATGGGCAGGCTTCTGGGATTCCGTTCGTAGGTGTGTTGTACGTCCGACATCTACGCGATCTGAAAATTAAAGTGGACGTGTTGAATCAGGACGGCGAGACTCGGGTGTATCCCGTGTACTCAAAGCCTGCTTGGTGGTTCCCGACTAAGATGAAGCGATACATCCGGGATCACGCCATTAACCGGGGAACGTTAGATGACCTCACGAAAGAAGCCGCAAGAACCGTCGAAACTCCTAACAGAAGATTCCGACGCACTGGAGGTGGACACATCGAACGGGCAGCGCGTGCTGAAGCGGCCCGCTGGCGTCGTAAACGCAAACGACAGGCCGCTTCACCCGACGAAGGAACAGATAGACGAAAGTCTGAAAAGAAAGAAGAGGCGTAGGTAAAGGGTCACTCCCCCTCAGATTAAACGACGTTTAATCGGAGAATCGTATGAGCGAGTCTGAGTACAAGCTGAACGAGGTATATCAAACCATACAGGGCGAAGGCGCACACGCCGGAACCCCTGTTATTATGGTGCGCTTTGCGCGATGCAACTTGAAGTGTGCTTGGTGTGACACCGACTATTCCGGCAAGTTCAGCGCCGATGCGGATCAGTTGGTAGACTTGTGTGTTAAGTACAAGCCTGTGAATAATATCGTGTTCACCGGCGGCGAGCCTGCGTTGCAAGTGGACTTGACTTTGTTGCGCAGGTTAAAGTCGTGTGGGTTCCAGTGTGCGATAGAGACTAATGGAACTGTGCCGCTTTCCGGGATGGGATTCGACTGGATAACGGTCAGCCCTAAACCGCAAGAGAAGGGATTCGAGCTGCGTCAGACGTACGGAGACGAACTGAAGTTGATCTACCCCTACATTGGCGGATCGCTCAAGAAGTGGGAGGGTATGGACTTCGACCATCTCTTCTTGCAGCCGTGCGACGACGCAGACTTCCCCAAACACGTCAAAGAAGTCATCGACCTTTGTTATGCCAATCCCCGTTGGCGTCTATCCCTTCAAACACACAAGTTAATCGGTATACGTTAGGGAGGTTGTCATGTCCAATATATCTGCCAGGGCGCGACAGGACCTCTCCGCGCGGGCAATGCTGTTTGACGAGGAATGTCCCGAGGTCGTTGTTCCTTCGATGTCTCAAGATCGCTTGCGCTTTTGGTCTTGGATGCTTTCGGCATACGGGGAGGCACAGGGCGTAAGCCGCACCCTCGAAGTTAGCTCCAAGGAAAAGCTACACGAGTACCGCTACACGGGAGAAGTAGTGCTTCCGTTCTCAGGTGGCTTGGAGTCCACCTATCTCGCTGCCGCCTTTCCGCACGTCCATCGTATTTCTCTTGATTATCTTCCCAACTTCGACGGTGTGTTGGAGTATGAAGTGTTCGACTATTGGATGGAGAGTTATATGGAAGGTGGAGTCCCGGCTTTGTTGGCCGGGCTTGGCTACAGCACGGTTATTATGGGGAATGAGTGGCGCTTTGGACTAGGCGACCTCCCGGAAGCGAATGCGGAGTTTTGCGCTCGTTGGTTTGAGTACAGCGGGCAGACTGTCATCATGCCGTTGCTCGGCATGACTAAGGACGAGATAGCCGTGGCGCTGGCGCGGCTGCGCCCCGACTGGTACTCGCGTATTATTTCTTGCATCAAGACAAAGGACCGCCGCGAGATTGATTGTTGGTGTGGGCGTTGCGCTAAGTGCCAAGTCGCGTGGCATACCGCGCAGGCAATCGGGCGCCCGTTGCCGTTCTCTTTGCGCAAGAAGGGCATTGGAGATGATTATTGGTCTGAACGCTACAGAGAACATTTGTCCGACACCTACGACTACGAGATAGACTGATGGACGTTACCGCTATTATTCTTACGTGCAATGACCCTGTGCGTCTCAACGCCTGCGTTTGGAGCGTGGCGTTGCAGACCGCGAGCGCCCGCTTGCGCGAAATCTTGATTGTGAACACGGGCGCTTGGGTAGCCAGTAACATAGGTGCGTCCCTCGACATCATATCAGAGATAATTCCAGTTACGCTTACGCGTGTAGCTAACGGGACGCTGGGCGCGGTCCATGCCAGCGCCTTCGCAATCGCCGCAGGTAAGATAGACACGCCGTACGTTTGGTTCTTTCAGGACGACGCCGTAGCGGACTACCTATGCCTGGAGACTCTGTTGAAGGCCGATGTTGCTGCTGCTGTTCCTGTCAACGTGTATCCCGACTTCGCGCCGTCTGATGATGTTGAACGACAGCAGTTACCGCAACAGGTTAGCGGTATCAGTGGTGTCAGCGCCAGCAAAGAGGGGAAGCCGTTACGCGGGCCGATCTTGGGAATCCTGTTTGAGTCCTCCGCGCTGGTAGACTTGGCGACGACGGTGCAGCCGCTAACGATGGGAATTGACGAGGCTATGTGTCGTGTCTTACGTCCCACGTCCGTTCCCGGTGCTGGCGTTTTTCATACGCGCCCGGAAAACCCACACTGGGATCGGATAGTTCCTCTTGTAACGGATTACATTTCAAGTAAAGAACCCCCCAGGTAAAGTAATATGCCTATTATCGTTATTGCGCATCCCGACGACGAGTTGGTCGGGGCTTATAAGCTGTTGACTGA
>Ga0180434_10001672_pt1 | contig 31140 bp, 33 predicted proteins | sample SS_ome_7_FD_132453 | JGI IMG/M metagenome (GOLD analysis project Ga0180434, IMG submission 132453) | Hypersaline lake sediment archaeal communities from the Salton Sea, California, USA - SS_1_D_2 metaG | ecosystem: Environmental > Aquatic > Non-marine Saline and Alkaline > Hypersaline >... | reverse complement strand
ATTCAAACCTTTAATATATATAGACTTTGAGTAAGGAAAAAGGCGCGTAGCTCAGTGGGAGAGTGCTTCCTTGACGCGGAAGAGGTCGAGGGTTCGATACCCTCCGCGCCTACCATTTGAGAAAAACAGATGTTGAATTACAGTGAATTAAAATGGACAGCTTGCCTAACCTTAGAATGAAGATTGATTTTTTTTGTTACATAAAAACATTCAAAAAAAGTTGAAAAATCTGTCCTCTTCTTTGGGGGTTAAGTCGGGACATGCAAAAAAGAAATATACCAAATGGATTGTAAAAAATGCATAGGAATAAGACGAATAAAGGACTCGATTTCAATCTGGATACTTTAAGACACAGTGCTGCTCATCTTTTGGCTCATGCTGTGCTTGATCTTTTCCCTGGGACTAAAACCGGAGTCGGTCCAGCTGTTGAGGATGGCTTTTATTATGATTTTTTTAGAGACGAACCTTTTACCCAGGAGGATTTGAAGTCAATAGAAAAGAGAATGAAGGAGATCTCAAATCAGGACATACCTTTAGAAAGATTCGAGTGTCCAAAGGAAGAAGCCATTAAACTTTTTAATGATTTGAATCAGGATTTAAAGGTTGAGTTGATACAGGATAAAGGCGGAGAAAAGGTTTCGTGCTACCGGCAGGGAGATTTTGTTGATTTTTGTCTGGGCCCCCATGTGTCCTCCACAGGAGCCATAAAACATTTTAAGCTCCTCTCCGTCTCCGGAGCCTACTGGAAAGGAGATGAAAGCGGCAGACAGCTTCAACGGATTTATGGTACGGTCTTTTTCAAGGAGAAAGAACTTAAAGATTTTCTGCATATGCAGGAAGAGGCCAAAAAACGTGACCACAGGAAGCTGGGACCGAAACTGGATCTTTTCAGCACTAATGAACAATTGGGGGGAGGTCTGATTTTATGGCATCCCAAAGGTTCTGCATCCAGAGCTGTTATAGAGGATTTCTGGCGAAGAGAGCATTTTAGAGAGGGATATGACCTTATTTACTCCCCTCATATTGCCAAACTTGATGTTTGGAGAACAAGCGGTCACACGGAATTTTACGACGCTCTCTACCCGCCGTTGATCAGTGACAGTGTTGAATACCAGTTAAAGCCCATGAACTGTCCTTTTCACATAATGGTCTATCAATCCAGTCAGAGGAGTTACCGGGAGCTTCCCCTAAGATGGGCGGAACTGGGAACAGTGTATAGATATGAACGTGGTGGTGTTTTACACGGTTTGCTTAGAGTCAGAGGATTCACTCAGGATGACGCCCATATTTTTTGCCGCTCTGACCAGCTTGAAGAGGAGATAAGAAGGACTATTTCCATGGCCCTGAGGGTTCTAAAGACGTTTGGATTTGAAGACTTTGATGTCTATCTTTCAACCCGCCCTGAAAAATTCAGCGGATCTGTGAAAGACTGGGATGAAGCCACTGATGCCCTGGAAAAGGCATTGAAGGCTGAGAAAATCGATTTTAATGTGGATGAAGGAGAAGGTGTGTTTTACGGTCCGAAAATAGACATTAAAATCAAAGATGCGCTTAAAAGGTCGTGGCAGTGTACGACCATTCAACTGGATTTTAACCTATCAGAAAAATTTGATTTGACCTATGTGGGAGAGGACGGAGAATTTCACCGTCCTTTTATGATCCACCGTGCCCTGCTTGGTTCCTTGGAGAGATTTTTTGGAATATTAATAGAGCATTATAACGGTAACTTTCCTTTCTGGCTTGCTCCTGTCCAGGCCATGATAATCCCGATTGCAGACAGGCATAATGAGTATGCGCATCATCTCCATCAGGAACTGAAGGAAAAAGAGATGAGAGTTGACGTAGATACAAGGAGAGAGAAAGTAGGATACAAGATTAGAGATGCAGAGAAAAACAAGATTCCAATCATTCTTGTGGTGGGTGATAAGGAGATCGAAAAGGAGAGTGTATCTGTTCGGGTCCATACAGAAGGTGACAAAGGTCAGTTTAATTTCAAAGAGCTTCTTGAAAAAATGTTACATTTAAATGAAAATAAGGATTTAGAGATCATTCTTTAAAGGAGGACCATCATCGTACGACCTAAGTTTTATCCCAGGAAAAAAGATAAAAAGCCTCACAGGACGAATGAAATGATAAGGGCCAAGAAAGTAAGATTGATAGATGAAAACAAAAAGCAGCTTGGAGTAGTCCCTATTGAAAAGGCCTTATCAGTCGCTGAAGAAAAAGAATTAGACCTCGTTGAAGTGGCTCCAAATGCCAATCCTCCGGTATGCAGGATTCTTGACTACGGTAAATATCTTTATGATTTGCATAAAAAGGAACAAGAGGCAAAGAAACACCAGAAGCAGGTCCAAACCAAAGAGATTAAATTCAGGCCAAAAATCAGTATCCACGATTACAGCTTTAAGGTAAGGCACATAGAGAGGTTTCTTAAAGAAGGAAATAAAGTCAAGGTCACTGTTATGTTAAGGGGACGTGAAAAAGCAAAACCGGAACTTGCGGATAAAATTATTGAAAGAGTTTTCGAAGATATCAAAGACCTTGGGAAACAAGACGGAAGAATAAGGAGACAGCCTTGGGCTGTTTCTGTATTATTAAGCCCTATTAAATCAGGAGAGAGAGATGCCAAAGCTGAAAACACATAAAGGCGCTAAGAAAAGGTTTAAGATAACCAAAAATAAGAAGGTCATTTATAGTAAAGCCTATAGAGGACATATACTTACGAAGAAGTCAGCAAAAAGAAAGCGACACTTAAGAAAACCCGGTCAGATACAACCTGCTGATCGAGGGCGTATTAAAAGGATGCTGCCTTACGACTTTTAGTAAAATTAAATATCTACAGGGTGGCCTGAACAGTATTAATGGGAAATAATAAAGAATAAATTTTACACTAGAGGGAGATAGAAAATGCCTAGAGTTAAAAGAGGGACAAAAAGAAGGAAAAGAAGATCAAAAATACTCAAAGAAGCTAAGGGCTATTGGGGAGCCAGAAGTCACAATTACAAAACAGCAAAAGAAGCCGTGGAAAGGGCGTTTAAGTATTCTTATAGAGATCGGAAAAATAGGAAAAGAGATTTCAGAAGACTGTGGATCATAAGGATAAAGGCAGCGGCGAACAATTATGATCTTTCATACAGCGAGTTCATTAAAGGATTAAAGAAGAAAAACATAGAACTGAATAGGAAAATCCTGGCTGATCTTGCGGTTAATTCTCCGGACACTTTTTCTCAAATCGTTAAAATGGCGAAAGAAGCTTAAAGTGAGGAACCCAGCTTGAAATGGTTGATTTAAAAAACAAAATCAGAGTTCTGCGGAACAGTTTTGATGAGGGGCTGGCCCAAGTAAAGGATAAAAATTCCTTAAATGACCTGAGAAATACTTATTTGAGCCGAAAAAAGGGCCGCGTAACGCTTCTTCTTAAAGAATTAAAAGATGTCTCCCCTAAAGAAAGGCCTGAAGTCGGGAAGCAAGTCAATGAGTTTAAAGATTATGTGGAGCGGAAGCTGGAAGGGTATGTCAAAAAGCTCGAAGAGCCAAGATATATCAAATCTGATATAGACCTGACCCTGCCCGGGAAAAGGAGATACAGGGGAGCGCCGCATCCGATACTGCTTTACAAGAAGAGGATCGAACAGATTTTTTTATTAATGGGCTTTTCCATCGAGGATGGGCCTGAGATTGAAACGGACTACTATAATTTTGAGGCTCTTAATTTCCCCCCTCACCATCCTGCAAGGGATGATTGGGATACTCTTTATTTGAGTGATGATATGCTTCTCCGGACGCACACATCCCCGGTTCAGATAAGAGTTATGGAAAAGAAAAAACCTCCTATAAGAATGATAAATCCCGGCAAAGTATATCGAAGAGAGACTCCGGATCCCACGCATATTCCTATGTTCTATCAGGTCGAGGGCCTGGTTGTAGATTTAGGCATAACCTTTGCCCATCTCAAAGGAACATTGGAGTGCTTTCTGAAAGCGCTTTACAACGAAAAGATTAAAATCAGATTTAGGCCCAGTTACTTTCCATTTACAGAACCTTCGGCAGAGGTGGATATAGGGTGCACTGTGTGTCGCGGCGAGGACAGACAGTGCCGTGTCTGCGGTGGAAGCGGATGGATTGAGATTCTAGGAGCAGGCATGGTCGATCCTCAGGTTTTAAAAAACGTGAATATTGATCCTGAGAAGTATTCCGGATTTGCTTTTGGAATGGGTATCGATCGAACAGCCATGTTCTCTTTCCGAATCCCAGACCTGAGGAATTTTTATGAGAATGATTTAAGATTTATAAGGCAGTTTTCCTAAAATGAAGATAAGCTTAAACTGGTTAAAGGAATATTTGGACATAAAATTATTTCCGAAAGAACTAGTAGAGAAAATGAACAGTATCGGCCTGTTAGTCGACCAATGGGAGGAAAAGGACGGAGATGTTGTTCTTGAGCTTGAGACCTATGCAAACCGGCCTGATACCCTCGGACATTTAGGTGTGGCTAGGGAACTGGCAGCCAGTCTGGGGATTCCAATAAAGGACCGAAAATTCCCCCTGGTCGAGGCTCCTGAGAATATTTCAGATGCGTTTGATGTACAGGTTTTGGAAGAGGACCTCTGTCCCAGATACTGCGGTATGATTGTTAAGGATCTGAAGGTAGGCCCTTCTCCCTCCTGGTTGATTAAAAGAATACATTCCATGGGGTTGTCGCCGGTCAATAACGTCGTCGATGTAACCAATTATATTTTATTTTCCACTGCTCAGCCGATTCATGCTTTTGATTTAAATAAACTCAGTGGCAATAAAATAATCGTTAGGACGGCGAGGAACGGAGAAGAAATAAAAGTCCTCGGAGGTGATGATGTCGCCCTCTCTCAGGGTATGCTGGTCATAGCTGATGAGAAAAGGCCCGTGGCTCTTGCAGGGGTCATAGGAGGAGAAGATACGGCCGTAACAGAGGAAACAAGAGATGTATTCATTGAAAGCGCTTGTTTTGATCCCGTTTCCGTTCGTAAGACATGGAAAAAAATTGGGATCCCGACGGATGCTTCTTATCGTTTTGAGAGAGGCACAGATGTTTCCTTCCCTCCGGGAGCTGCCAGTATGACCGCATCCCTGTTGACTCAGATAGGAGGGAAAGCACTAAAGGGAATGATAGATATCTATCCCAAGCCCAGAAAAGCGAAAACGGTTGTACTGCGGCATCATCGCGTCTCAGAGCTGCTGGGGATTGATGTGGATGAAGGTTTTATTATTGATTTCTTAAAGAGGATGGAATTTAAATTGGAGAAGCAGAGAGAAGGGATTTGGAGAGTTCAAGTTCCCTACTTCAGAGTAGACATTGAGCGGGAAGCCGATCTCATCGAGGAAATAGCTCGTTTTTATGGTTACGATAAGATTCCATCTCATATCCCCGTGCTGCAGGGGATTAATCTGGAAGTCAATAAAAGAAAAGAAATTGAAGACAGGATCAGAGAGCTTTTGTTCCATGAAGGATTTGATGAAGTCGTTAATTACAGCTTCATGGACCCTGAGAAAGAGAAACTTTTCAATACCGGATTGGATTCTGTTGAGATAAGAAATCCGGTATCACGCAAAGCATCCCTGTTACGGACAACACTTATTGAGGGGCTTCTTGGAAATATAGTTTGGAATATGAACAGGGGGGCTGAAGGGGTCCATGTCTTTGAAACGGGCAATGTGTATTTCAAGAAAGATGAGAAGTATTTTGAAAGATACTCACTCGGTTTTGCTACCATGGGCCAGTTGGATCCTGTTTTTTGGAGGAAGGAACCGGAGAAGTCCGATTTTTTTCATCTAAAGGGGACGTGTGAAGAACTGCTGAGGTATCTGAAGTTCGAGGATTTCTCCTTTACGGTAGAGGAAAACCCGTTTTTTGAGCAAAATTATTCCCTTTGTTTGAATTTCAAAGGGGAAAAAATAGGATTTCTGGGGGGATTAAAGCGGTCCATAGTCAGCGCCTATTCTATTCAGGGACATGTATGGGCTGCGGAAATAAACCTGGGGAGTCTGCTAAAAAAACAGCCCAAACCCTTTGAATATTCTCCTGTAAGCCGGTATCCAGGAATAATCCGGGATATTTCTTTTATTGCCGGCAGGGATATTAGCTATCAGGAAATCAAGGACTGTATAGAAAAGCTGATGATACCCTATCTTGAAGATTATGTTTTGTATGATAGATTTTGGGGAAAAGAAATATCCAAAGATAAGGTCAGTTTATCTTTTCGGTTTATCTTTCGTCATCCGGAAAGGACCCTGCTTACAGAGGAAGCAGACGGTTTCCAAGAGAAGATAATAAAAGCCTTGAATACAGAATTTGGGTTAAACTTAAGGGGAGGAGGTCAAGATTGACAAGTGAATTGGAAAGAATTAAAATCCTGGAAGGGAAAATAGGAAAGATCATTGATTATATAAATGAGCTTTCCGCTGATAACGAGAAGTTAAAACAGGAGTTAGATGAGTTAAAAAAAGAGAGAAAAAGTCTTTCCCTAAAAGCGAAAGAAGCAGGGAAGTTGAGTGAAAATTTAAAGGGATTCCAAACAGAAAGAGAAGAAATTAAAAAAAGGATAGAGTCGATAATAAGCCAAATCGATAAAATTGGAATATGATTGATAAAGTCATTGAGATTGAGATATTTGACCAGAAATTTAGAATCAAGGTCAAAGGCGCAGAGGATGAAAAGTATGTCAGTCACCTTACTTCTTATGTGGATAAAAAAATGCGTAAGGTGGCTGTAGAGTCCAAGTCGAATGATATGGTTAAGATAGCGGTTTTGGCAGCTTTAAATATTGCCGATGAATTTTTTCTTTCACAGAAGAAATTAGATAAATTAAATGAAGCCATAGGGAATATGGAGAGAGAAATAGAAAGTCTGGAGGAAGGTATTTTAAGAGGCGTGAATACATATAAAAATGCGGATCGTGCAAGAAAATAAATTTAGAAAAATGGACATAGAGTAAATAGATGAGATATTTATTTTTAGGAAAAACATTAAAGTTAGTGATGCGCAGAACCATTCTGACAATGAATTCTCTATTTTGATTTGAGTATGCCTTCCGACGTTCTTCTCCTCTAGCATCCCTTTGTTGGAGGTGATAGAAGTGAATTTGGGTACAATCATTGCTTTTGCTTTTCTTGTGCTCCTAATCGGATTCCTGGTGTTTTACTTTGTTAAGAGAAAATCAGGAGTCCAGGCAGTTTTAAGAGCAAAGGGTGAGGCAAAAGAAATCTATGAAAAGGCCAGGGAGGAAGCAGATAAAATTAAAAGAGAAGCTTCCATAGAGGCCAAGGAAAAATTAATTATCTTGAAGTCTGATTTTGAAGATCAGACTCGGAATCAGCGAAAGAAGCTGAGTGACATGGAAAGGAGGCTTGTCCAAAAGGAGGAAAATTTAGAGAGGAAATTTAAAAACCTGGAACGCAGGGAACGAAACATATCAAATAAAGAACAGAGGCTGTATTCCAGGGAACGGGAGCTGAATGAAAAAGAAAAGGAATATCAGGAGATAAAAAATAAAGCCATAGCGGATTTAGAGAGAATAGGAAATCTCACAAAGGAAGAGGCGAAAAAAGAACTCATCCGTCAAATAGAGGATGATGCCAAACTTGAATCCGTGCAGATAGTGCGGTAAATAGAAGAAGAGACAAAGGAGAAATGTCAAAATATGGCAAAGGATATCATAAGCCAAGCCATACAGAGGTCTGCGGCTGAACATGTCGTTGAAACCACGGTATCGGTTGTTGACCTTCCTTCTGATGATATGAAAGGAAGGATTATCGGAAGGGAAGGAAGGAATATAAGGTCTTTGGAGATGGCAACAGGAGTGGACATAATCGTCGACGATACACCTGAGGCTGTGATTCTTTCCAGTTTCGACCCTATTCGCAGGGAGACAGCCAGGTTGGCTATTGAAAAGCTTATCGCTGACGGCCGGATCCACCCGGCAAGAATAGAAGAAGTGGTTGAGAAAGTAAAAAAGGAATTGGATGAAAAGATAAAGGAGGAAGGAGAGTCAGTTGCGCTGGAACTCAGGATTCAGCATCTGCATCCCGAGCTCATAAAACTTTTGGGGAAACTGAGGTACAGAACGAGTTACGGCCAGAACGTTCTCCAGCATTCCAAAGAAGTCGCTTATCTTTCAGCTCTCATGGCTAAAGAAATAGGCGCCGACGAAAAGATTGCCTTGAGGGCCGGCTTACTGCACGATATAGGAAAAGCTGTGGATAGAGAAGTCGAGGGGACCCATACAGAACTCAGTGTATCCTTGACTAAAAAGTGCGGAGAATCAAAGGAAGTGAGAGATGCCATTGCTTCCCATCACCGGGATGTAGAATTTTCCTCTGTAGAAGCTGTTTTGGTTCAAGCGGCTGATACACTCTCAGCAGCCCGTCCTGGGGCAAGGAGAGAGCTCCTTGAGACATATATAAAGAGGCTGGAAAAACTGGAAGAGATAGCCAACTCTTTTAAAGGAGTGGCCAAGGCGTTTGCTCTCCAAGCCGGCCGTGAGATAAGGATCATAGTCGAGAGTCAGAAAATGTCCGACGAAGAGGCCTCTTCGGTGGCTAAAGACATTGCTAAAAAGATAAAAGAGGAGCTGGACTACCCGGGTCAAATTAAAGTTACCGTTATACGAGAAATGAGGGCTGTTGAATATGCAAGATAGGATAAGCTTGTTATTCCTGGGCGATGTGATCGGCAGGCCTGGAAGGAAAAGCCTAAAAAACTGCCTCGCTTCTTTAAGGAAAGAGTTCAAGCCTTCCCTCATCGCAGCCAACGGTGAAAATGCCGCCGGTGGAATTGGAATAACTGAAAAAGTGGGAGAAGAGCTGCTTACAAGTGTTGATATCATCACTTCCGGCAACCATATATGGGATAAAAAGGAAGCATTGGATTATTTGGATCAAGAGCCAAGGATTATCAGACCTGCTAATTATCCCCCGCCTTGTCCTGGGAGAGGTTCTTGTGTTATTAGGGATTCCGGAGACAGAAGCGTCGGTTTTTTAAATCTTCAGGGAAGGGTGTTTATGGAGCCCATAGACTGCCCCTTTAGGATAGCTGAAAAGGAAATTAAAGCCCTGAAAAAAAAGACCTCTGTTATTGTGGTTGATTTCCATGCGGAGGCCACATCTGAGAAACAGGCTTTAGGCTGGTATCTTGACGGAAAAGTATCAGCTGTATGTGGAACACATACTCATGTGCCGACCGCAGATGAAAAGATCCTCCCCAGGGGCACTGCCTATATCTCTGATATAGGCATGGTGGGTGGGTATCATTCGGTCATAGGAATCAAGAAAGAACAGGCTGTTGACAGGTTTATCACTTCAAGACCGCAGCGATTCAGCCCTTCCAAGGAAGGATTCATCCTTAATGCTGTTTACCTGGAGATAGATTATCAAACAGGAAAAGCTATCGTAATAGAAAGGGTCAAGATGGGTGGAGAAGGTGAACAGTAAAAGCGCGCAGGAAAAAAACAAGGTATATTCAGTTACAGAGATCACAAACATTATTAAGAATGAACTTGAAAGCAAATTTCCGTTGATATGGGTAGAAGGTGAAGTTTCCAATTTCAAGCGCGCCCATTCACAGCATCTGTATTTTGACTTAAAAGACGAGCACAGCCAGCTGCATGCTGTGATGTGGCGTTCCAATGCTGTTAAAATTCCCTTTAAGATGGAGGACGGCATCCAGATCGTCTGCAAGGGATTGGTGAGTGTGTATGCACAGAGAGGGCAGTACCAGATCCAGGTCGAACAGGTCGAACCGAAGGGAAAGGGAGCTCTCCAGCTTGCCTTCGAGCAGTTAAAAAAGAAGCTTGAAAAAGAGGGGCTTTTCGCTCCTGAAAAAAAGAAGAGCATTCCTTTGCTCCCGAAAAAAGTCAGAGTGATCACATCTCCGAGAGGGGCGGCCATTATTGATATCTTACAGACTATAGAGAGAAGGTTTGCACGGCTTCATGTACTCATTTATCCGGTGAGAGTCCAGGGAGAAGGAGCGGCAGAGGAAATCGTCAAAGCTGTGGATTACCTGGGGACTGTTCCTGATTTGGATGTCATCATCGTCGGGCGGGGAGGCGGTTCCATCGAAGACCTATGGGCTTTTAATGAAGAAGAAGTTGCCAGAGCCATATTTAGGTCTCCTGTCCCCATTATTTCAGCAGTCGGTCATGAAATAGACTTCACTATCGCTGATTTTGTTGCTGATAAGCGGGCGTCCACACCATCGGCAGCAGCTGAGATACTGATTGAAAAAGAGAAGGCTTTCCTCGAACGGATCGAGAATTTTGGAAAGGTGATGGAGCACCAGATGAGATACATGACTCAGGAAAGAAAAAGCAGGGTCATGGACTTGATACGGCATCATGCTTTTCAGCGATTTAAGGAGAGGTTGTATCAACTGGCTCAGACTGTGGATGACCTTGATATCAGGGCTGTTAATTTCATGAGGGCAGAACAAAAGAAAATGGCTGAATACAGGTCAGAAGTGAGGTTTACGGAACAGAGACTAACGACTCTTATTAAGGAAAGATGCAACAGCCTTCAGAATAAATGGGAAATGTTGGCTTCTCAATTGCACAACCTCAGCCCTTTAAATATACTGCAAAAAGGTTATACTTTGTGCTGGGAGGATGGAAGTGACTCCCTTATCAAAACTATTGATGCAGTTGACAGAGGAAAAAGCCTGACGGTTTCTTTTTTTAAGGGAGAGTTTAGATGTGAGGTCAGTTCGGTTGATAAAAAGAAGATGATTGAAGACAGATATAAGAAAAAACAATGAAACCTGATCCAATGTACCTGGATGATGAACAAGTCGAGGTTGCTGCAGATGCGAGGCACAGGGTGCGAAGCTGTGGTCCTTCACCGCGAGTACGCTGTAACGAAGCAGATGCAGTGAGATCGGCTTGCCTTAATGGTAAAAAAATGGCGATTAAAATGAAAATGAAAACAAACAAAGATTTCTCAGTTGTCATTTTTATAGAAAGCATGTATGTCCTTGAAATCAAAACAAAAAAATGGACGTCGCCATTTTTTTATGAATAGGTCAGGTGGATTAAAGAGGAGAATAAAATGAAAGATCTGAATTTTGAAAAAGCACTGAAGGATTTAGAGGAAACTGTAGAGAAGTTAGAGCAGGGAGATCTGTCTTTAGACGAGTCTTTGAAGCTTTTTGAAAAAGGGGTTAAGCTCGCTAAATTTTTAAGAAAGGAGCTTGAAAAAGCTGAAAAAAAAGTTGAGATCCTTCTCAAAGACGAGGAAGGGAATGTATCGGCTGAGCCTTTTGATATGGATGAAAATGATGAACAGCCTCCTGAAGATGATGAAGAAGACAAAGAGGACCCTGAAGACGAGGGGAATGAGCCTCTTCCATTTTAAAATGAAAATAGAAGAAAAAATTCACGTCAAGAAAGGCTTAATTGAGAGAGATCTGCAGGAGATACTTGACCCCTATAAAGGAGGGCTGGCGGATTCGATGAGATACGCTGTTTTCGCCGGAGGCAAAAGGTTCAGGCCCCTTCTTGTGCTGTGTACAGGGGAAAGTTTCGGATGTGATTGTGAAACGACCCTCCCTTTTGCCTGTGCTATTGAGCTCATTCATAATTATTCTCTGATACATGATGACCTGCCTGCTATGGATGATGATGATTTCAGGCGGGGGAAGCCTTCGTGTCATAAAGCTTATGGAGAAGATGTAGCTATTCTTGCAGGAGATGCTCTGCTGACCTTGGCCTTTGAGGTTCTTTCACAGGCTTCTGTTCGAGGCGAAGCTCTCGGAAAAAAAATAAAAGCCATAGAAGAAATCAGCCGCTCTGCCGGCTTATCAGGCATGGTGGGCGGACAGTACCTCGATATTAAAGCGTCAAACGAAGATTTGAAAAGAGAGGCTTACTCTTCGTTAGTGAAGAAAAAGACAGGCAGTCTTATATCCGCTGCGGTGAGAACAGGGGCTCTGCTTGGACAGGCTTCCCCTGATGATTTGGAGGCGGTATCAACGTATGCGGAGAAGCTGGGATTTGCCTTTCAGATAAGGGATGATATCCTGGATTCACATGAGGATATACGGGACGGGAAACCGTTCAGCCCCAATGAGGTCTTTTTCAGCGGTCGTGACAGCGCAAGGAAAAAGCTTTTTAAATATGTCAACTCAGCGGTCAAAGCGCTGGATGAGAAGTCAATAGTATCCGATGAGCTGAGATATTTGGCCTTAAAGCTTTTGGAGGTTAAGAAGCACGATGGAGAATAGAAGTATCCTTGATCAGATAAAAGGACCCCGGGATCTCAAAAATCTTTCCTATAAGGAGCTCTACACTCTCGCCGGGGAGATAAGGAACCTGATCATCAGGGTCGTTTCCAAGAATGGCGGTCACCTTTCCCCTAATCTGGGTGTTGTTGAGCTGACTTTGGCTCTTAATTATGTTTTTGATTCGCCCAAGGATAAAATGATATGGGATGTGGGCCATCAATGTTATACGCATAAAATACTCACCGGAAGAAAGGACGACTTTTATAAGCTCAGAAAAATGGGGGGTCTTTCAGGTTTCCCGGTTAGGAATGAGAGCGAGCACGATATTTTTAACACGGGGCATGCCTCAACAGCGCTGTCGGCGGCCATGGGTATGGCTGTTGCCAGGGACAAAAAAAAACAAAACCATAACATAATAGCGGTCGTTGGGGATGGAGGCATGACCGGAGGAGTGGCATGGGAAGCCTTGAACCAGATAGGCCATCACAGAGAAAAGATAGTCATTGTCTTGAATTATAATGAGATGTCTATTTCCCCCAATGTCGGGGCTTTGTCTAAATATTTAACTTATCTTGTCTCCGGCCAGCACTATTTACGGATGAAGGATCATGCAAAGACATTTCTTAAAACGATTCCGGTTATAGGATGGCCGTTGATAAAAGCAGGCAGGGCTTTTGAGGAGGCAATAAAAAAGACTTTCTTTCCAGGTCTTTTGTTTGAGGAACTCGGGATACGTTATATAGGGGCCGTGGAAGGGCACAGCCTGAAGTCTTTGATCGAGGCGTTTGAAGAAGCCAAACATTATGATGGTCCTGTGGTTGTTCTTTGCGCCACTAAAAAAGGAAAGGGCTACCTTCCTGCTCAGAACGAGCCTTCCAGGTTTCACAGCGCCCGCCCGTTTGATATAAAGACAGGAAAGATGGAGAGCGGGGATTCACGCCCGACTTTTTCATCGGTTTTTGGTGAAACAATAGAAAAGCTGGCAGAGAAAGATCGGGATATAGTCGCTGTCACTGCGGCCATGCCGGGCGGAACAGGGCTTAAAAATTTTGCAGAGAGATTTCCGGAGCATTTTTTTGATGTGGGTATTGCCGAACAGCACGCCGTTGACTTTTCTGCAGCGCTGGCCTTAAGCGGCTTTAAGCCGGTTGTCGCCATTTATTCAACATTTCTCCAGAGAGCCTATGACCAACTCTATCATGATGTCAGCTTGATGGATATTCCGATAATATTTGCTCTGGACCGGTCCGGAATTGTGCCGGATGACGGTCCCACACATCAGGGAATCAATGATATTGTCTATTTCAGGCATCTTCCGAATATGATCGTCATGGCACCAAAAGATGAAAACGAGCTCCAGCATATGTTAAGTTCTGCCTTTTCTTATGGCCATCCCGTCGCTCTCCGGTTTCCGAAGGGAAAAGCTTTCGGAGTTCCTATGGATAAGGATTTTAAAGATATCCCTATCGGGAAAGGGGAGCTTTTGAAAGAAGGAAAAGACTTGCTCATTGCCTACGGTCATATGGTTCATCCTTGTCTGGAAGCGGCGCATAAGCTGGAAAGAAAGGGGATAAGCCTTGCTGTTATGAATGCCCGATTCGCCAGTCCCCTGGATGAAGAGATGATTCTTGCTTTTGTTCGAAAAGGGAGTACGGTCGTTACCGCAGAGGAAGCCGTTATTGACGGCGGATTTGGAAGCGCGGTCAGAGAATTTTTAGACAGCAGGGATATTTTTAATATTAGATTCAAAAGGATAGGTATACCAAAAAAGATATACCCTGTCGGAAAAGCCGAGCAGATAAGAAAAATGTTTAAACTGGACACGGAAGGGATTGTTGACTATATAGAATGTCTGTATAAATCATAGAACAACAGATTTTTTTAAGAATTAAGAATAATGAAGGATAGGGCTGACAAACTTCTTGTTGACAAGGGGCTCGCAGAGAGCCGTAATAAGGCCAAAGCATTGATTATGGCTGGGCTTGTAAAAGCGTCCGGGAAAAAAGTTAAGAAAGCCGGGGATTTCATTGCTAAAAGTGCGGATCTTACCTTAGATCAAAAGCCCGCTTATGTGGGGCGTGGGGGTATTAAATTAGAGAAAGCTCTGGACGAATTTGAGATTGATGTCAGAGGAATGGCCGCAGCGGATATAGGAGCTTCCACAGGTGGATTTACGGACTGTATGCTTCAAAGGGGGGCTCATAAGGTTTACGCAGTTGATGTTGATACAAGACAGATCGATTGGAAATTAAGAAATGACCCGAGAGTTGTACTCATACAAAAGAACGCTCGTTATCTGGAAAGAGATGATCTTGATGAAGAGATTCAGCTTGTGACCATGGACCTGTCTTTTATCTCTGTTTTAAAGGTGCTTCCAGCTGTCTGGAATATTTTAAGGAGAGGAGAGATCATCTCCTTGATCAAACCTCAGTTTGAAGCAGGGAGAAGCCAGGTGGGGAAGAATGGAATCATAAAAGATCCAAGTATTCATGAAGAGGTGCTGGATAGGGTTGTGGAAAAGATTATTGAGATGGGGCTGGAAGTCCTGAATGTAACAGAAAGCCCGGTAAAGGGTCAGAAGGGAAACAGAGAATTTTTTCTTTTGTGTTCTGTTACAGGGAAGGGCCCGGGTTTAAAAAAATTAAAGAAATTGATTAAGGAGGCTGTCTGGAATGAAAAAGATTAAAAAAGTGGGATTTGTCATAAAGCCTCATGCACCTGACATTAAAAACGTCTTGAGAGAGCTCATTCTCTATTTTGAAAAAAACGGGATTGAATGTGTGTTAGAAGAGTTTGCAGCAAAAAAACTCAGGAAAAACAAGGGCCTGCGCAGAGAAAAAGTGCCTGGCTTATCTGACATGGTCCTGGTCTTAGGGGGAGACGGGACAATGCTGAGTATCGCTCATTTAGCTGCAAAGGCTGGGATCCCTGTTATGGGAGTGAATATGGGCAGCCTTGGATTCTTAACTGAAGTTCCCCTTGACGAGATGTATATCACTCTGGATGAATATTTAAAGGGAAATGATTCCATAGTCAGTCACAGACAGATGCTGGAGGTCTCTCACCAAAAGAGAACGTTTCTTTGTTTGAATGATATCGTCATAAATAAAGGGGCCCTGGCAAGGATGATCAGATGTGAGATATGGATCAATGAAAAGAAGATAGCGGTCCCCCGTTTAGACGGGATCATCATATCCACACCCACTGGTTCCACAGCATACTCCCTTTCAGCAGGCGGCCCCATCATACAGCCTCATATTCCGGCCATTATCATTGCTCCCATCTGCCCGCAAACTCTCACATTTCGTCCTATGGTCATTTCGTCTGAATCAAAGGTTAAGATAAAAGTCCTTTCAGGAGGAGAAAAGACTTATTTGACGTTAGACGGGCAAAGAGGGAATTTAATAAAGAAAAATGAAGAAGTGGAAATAAAGAACAGTAATTTTGCGCTTTCTTTGATTTCATCACCAAAAAGGAATTATTTTGACCTTGTCCAGGAGAAACTTAGGTGGGGATAATCGATAAAGAAAAGGAAGGAGTATTCGGACATGAAACAAACATATGATGTCGTAATTGCAGGAGCCGGACCTGCGGGTTTATCAGCGGGTATTTATACAGGGCGTGCTCTGTTAAAAACCCTTGTTCTGGAAAAAGGAATGCCGGGCGGACAGATCTTATTGACAGATATTATAGAAAATTATCCTGGTTTTCCTGAGGCAGTGTCGTCTTTTTCGCTTGCAGAAGGATTTAAATCCCAGGCTTTAAAATTCGGATGTGAGATAATTCAGGACGAGATAAAGAAAATAGAGAAGACAGGCAATATCTGGACTGTGACGACCTTAGAGAAGGAATTCTCAGCCAGAGGCCTCATTATTGCGACCGGATCAAGTCACAGGAAGCTGGATGTACACGGCGAGCGCCAGTTTACGGGAAAAGGAGTATCTTATTGTGCTACTTGTGACGGCGCTTTTTTCAGAGATAAAGTCATTGCTGTTGTGGGAGGGGGAAGTTATGCTTTGACAGAAGCCTTGTTCCTGACCAGGTTTGCAAAAAAGGTGATTGTCATTCACAGACGGAATCAATTCAGGGCGGAAAAAGTACTCTTGGCGAGAGCTAAAGACAATGAAAAGATCGAGTTTATGCTGGACTCGGTTGTAAGAGAAATAAAAGGGGAGCAAAAGGTCGGGTCAGCAAAAATATTAAATAAAATAAACAAGAAGGAATCCGAGATAGAAATTGAAGGGATTTTTGTTTCTGTTGGCATGGTCCCCAATACGGATATTGTGAAGGGACTGGTGGATTTAAATGATAAAGGGGAGATCATAGTCACAAAGAACATGGCTACATCCGAGCAGGGAATATTTGCAGCGGGCGATGTGACGGATGCCTGCAGTAACCAGGTCGCAACGGCCGTGGGAGCCGGCGTGGAGGCCGGACTTGCCGTGAATAAATATATCGAGGAGGATAAATAACCTGACCTATTCATAAAAAAATGGCGATGAACATTTTTTTGTTTTGATTTTAAGGATATACATGATTTTTATAAAAATGACAACGAAAATGTTTTTGTTTGTATTCACTTTCATTTTAATCGCCATTTTTTTACCTTTTAGGCAAGCCGATCTAACTGCATCTGATTTGTTACAGGGCACTCGCGGTGAAGGACCACAGCTTCGCACCCTGTGCCTCGCATCTGCAGCCATCTCGACTTGTGAATAGTCCAGGGTGTTATTTTTCTTTATTTTCTATTTTTTCAAGGCGTTTTTTGAGTCTTTTGACCTCTTTCATCAGGGGGCGAAGTTGGGATAAGGAAGCCCATATTTTTTTCCATGTCATGATATCCTGATGCGGATAGCCTGCGATGATCACATTTGGCGGAGCATTGCCTGAGACACCGGATTTTGCCGCTATGATCACGTTGTCGCCTATTTCTATGTGGTCAGCTACGCCTACCTGACCTCCCATGACTACGTTTTTCCCCACCTTGACACTGCCGCTTATCCCGGTTTGTCCGGCAATGATTGAATTTTCTCCTATGTTGACATTATGCCCTATCTGGACCAGGTTGTCTATTTTGACTCCCCTGTGGATGACAGTGCTATCCAGGGCGGCTCTGTCCACAGCGGTGTTTGCGCCTATTTCAACACGGTCTTTTATGATGATTTTTCCGATTTGGGGGATTTTTTCGTAGGAACCGTCTTTTTTCTTTACATATCCGAAACCATCCGAACCTAGGGTTACTCCATTGTGAATAATAACGTTCCTTCCTATTTCTGTGGAACTTCGGATGGAAACATGTGAATGGATGATACAGTCTTGTCCTATTGTGACCCCCGGGTAGATGGCTACTAGGGGAAAGATAATGGTTCTATTTCCTATTTCAACATTATCCCCTATGCATGAGAAGGCTCCTATGGAGACATGATTTCCGATTTTGGCCAAGGGAGAAACCGATGCCGTAGGATGAATCCCTGGTTCGGGGGGTTCGGCATGATGGAAAAGCTCTATGACCTTGTTAAAGCTCAGAGGTGGGTTTTCGGATTTGATGACAGGGATCCTGTTGAATGCTTCGCTGGATGGGATAATGGCCGCGGAAGCATGAGTGTCTTCAAGGGATTTCCTGAATTTTCTATCCGAGAAAAAGACTAAATCGCCATTTTTGGCTTTTTCGAGGCTGGAAACTCCTTTTATTATGGCTTGACCGTTTCCTTCAAAAGGACAGTTCAGGTATTTGGCAATTTTTTTTACTGTATAAGGCGGAGACGGTTTGTCACGCTGTTTTTTCATGAATTCTCTCATTGAGTACGGCTGCCAGCTCTGCACACAAAAAAAAGATTATTAGAGAAAAGGAAATCCACAACAGAAAAAATATGATAGAAGTCAGAGTCCCTTGAAGCAGTTTTGACAGCACTATCCCTATAGCTGAAAAATGGGCTACATAAAACGCGAACAGACTTTTAAAGACTTCCCATAATAAAGTGCATATGGCCGCGGCTATAGCCGCTGCTTTCGTATGGACTTTGATTTCGGGAATAAACTTATAAAGGATGAAAAAAACAAGAAATGTCAGAGTGAGTGGAATGAGATACTGGATAAAGAAATTATCGGTGATGGACACGACTTTGGGATTTATATGCTTGGCAATAACCTCGCTTTCTTTCAGCGTCTTATGCAGGGCTGTCCAAATAGCTGTTATGGAAATCGATATCAGCATAATTATTCCGAGAACGAACATGATCAGGTATTCCATAAGCCGGTTGTAAAAAAATGATTTTTGGTAGTTTGCTTTAAATATAAAATTGATTGAATAGATAAGATTGGAAAACAGGAAGCTGGCAGCTATGAAAGATCCGGCAAGTCCGAACCAACCAAGATTACCTATGTTTTTTGACAAAGCTTGGACTCGCTCAAAAAAAAGAGGATCCATCTGGGCAAAAAATTCGTCCGACAGGATGTTAAGGCTGCGGAAGGCAAGCTCTGCGCTTCCTAATACCTTTGTTGTGATGAAAGCAAAAAGGGCAACCAGCGGTATGGCACACAGTAAGGTGAAATAAGAAATGATTATGGAAAAATTTCCACATCTGTCTTCACCAAATCTTTTAAATGTTGTTTTGACAATACTGAAGACAGAATCATGCATGAGTTGAGCCTGTTTGCTTACAAGCTGTCACTAAGCGTACTGTCCCCACTTTACCATAAGTATGATGATTGAGATTAGGAGAGCATAGATAACAAGAGTTTCGATGAGAACCAGGCCGAAAATGAGTAAAAATCGGATATGTGGTCCTGAATTAGGATTTCTGGAGATGCCTTCGCAGGCGCTGCTAATAGCTTTGGCCTGGCCGAAAATACCTGCGGCTGCAGCAAGGGTTATCACAGCTGCGCCTATGATCAAGGACAGTTTAAATAACGAGGCTCTTTGGTCAGACAGCTCAGCTTCTTGAGCTAAAAGGGGTGCGCTTGTCACTACTAAAAAAAAGAAAAGTAAAATCAAGGGTTTTAAATTTTTTTGCATTTTTTTCTCCTTTTCATTTAATGTTCTTCCTCCTGGGCTACTGCACCTGATAGATAAATGCATGTCAGCAATACAAATACAAAAGCCTGTATAAATGCTGTAAAAATAGCCACGGCCATAAACGGAAGAGGCAGAAAGAAGGGGATTATGGATAGCATGACAACTATGAGGAGTTCTTCCGCAAATATGTTGCCGAATAGACGGATGGATAGAGAGACAACTCTTGAAAAGTGGCTGATTATTTCTATAGGCACCATCAGGGGAGCAAGAAGAGGGATGGGTCCCATAAAATGTTTTAAATATTTAAAAAAACCCAGGCTTTTTATTCCCTGCCAGTGGTAATAAATAAACACAACCAGAGCACACGCAGCGGTCACATTCAGGTTGCTTGTTGGTGACATGAGTCCGGGGATAAGACCGAGAAGATTACTGCTAAAGATAAATATTCCAATGGTCGCAACCAGAGGAACGTATTTTCGTCCCTGTTCTCCTACAATCTCAACAAGTTGGTTTTCAAAGGTATGGATCAGTAATTCCAGGAAACTCTGCATTTTGGAAGGAACAGGTTTTAGGTTTCTGGAAGAAAGACGGAAGAAGACAATGAGTGTGATGACGACGATGATGCTCATCACGACATAATCCGGTACAAACTGCTCCGGATTTTGAACGTGGATTCCAAATAATGACAGCACCCATGCCAAGGGTTTCCCGAATAACCTGTTGAACAGCTCTACGATATATAAGCTGTGTTCTAGCTTTTCCATTTCATTAGTTTTAAAGCAGCAGCCGCACCTTCAATCAATAACACAATGATTATCGTTGAGAAGCCTGCGGCAAAGGCTAATACTTTGTTTTGAAAAAAAAGAATTATAATAAATATCACGGCAATAATCAATACAAGCCTGATCCCGTAAAGAAGAGCCGCTGATTTTACAGCCTTTTTTTTCTCTTGATCTAAAAGTCTTGTGATGGAGTTTTTCAACCAAATAAAGCTTAAAACAGCTGTAGCACCTCCGAACAATAACAGAGCCGCGCTCAATAGGTCAAAAAGGATAAAAGCACCTACTGACAAAACAAAGGAGATAATAAGGATCTCCTTAGGGATACGCTTAAATATTTTCTCTTCAATGTCCTGGATGTTCACATTCATTTCATCGCTCTGTCATTTGACAGGGTCCTCATCTTCTTTGTATTTGTTAACTCCTCGTATAAGAGATATTATACCCGATGCAATACCAAATAAAAGGAAAATAATCAGAAGCCAAGGTTGTGTCCCTAACCACTTATCCAGATAGTAACCAGAAAAAAGGCCGATAGCTATGGAAGAGGGAAGGGTAAGGCCGAGAGAAGCCAACTCAAGGATTTTGCGGTAGTTTTCTTTTTTTGGGGGGGTTCTTTTTTGCTGCATCCGGGATGCTTTCTTTTATATGAATGTTTTTTCTCTGTATTTGGCCTGAAATCATTATCGGTTGAAACCGGATATCTGTCAAGTCCGCTGTATTGATTTGTGCAGGGGGTTGTGTTAAATTTTATTTTAAATGGTTAGAAAAAAGTCTTTTCGCTTATCAGTAACCCTCCTGTTTATGGCCCTCACAGCTTTTGTTTATCCAGCTCAGGATGACAATCAGTCCCAGATAAGAGTCATTGCTCGGCACAAAGAGAGAGTCAATGAGAAGATTACGGCATCCGGGAATGTTGAGATCCATTATAAAGATATCAAACTTTTTGCCGATTGGGTGGAGTTGGATACGGAAACAAAAGGTATCATAGCCAGAGGGAATGTTTCTATTCATCTTCCCGGGGAAGTCATAAGTGCGGAACAGATAAACATCAACCTTGAGACATCTCGAGGGGATTTGAAAGAGGCGCATGCCATAGTGAAACCCACCATTACCTATGAGGCTGAACATGTGGAGAGGGAGAGTGAAGATTTTTATAGATTGAAAAAGGCATGGATCACATCCTGCACGCAGGAAGTCCCAAGGTGGAAATTTTCTTGCTCAAAGGCAAACTATAAAAAGGATGATTATATTGAGATGTGGAATTCTGTGTTTTCCATAAAGAAAATCCCGGTTTTTTATCTGCCTTATATGAAATACCCGGTTGGAGAAGAGAGGGCCACAGGTTTTTTAATGCCGAATATAGGTTATTCAGCTAATAAAGGGATGACTTTTGAGCAGGGATTTTATTGGGCTATGAAAAGAAACATGGATGCCACAGTTAACTTTAATTATTATTCTACCCGTGGTTTTGGAGGCGGCCTTCAGTACAGATACCTTTTTTCTCAGAATTTGCAGGGTCAGATGGATTTGTTTTATTTCCGGTCCAACAATCCTGGTTACCAGGATGTTGAAGAGAATGCCTATATCATTCGTTTGAAGCATTCAAATCCCCTTCCCTTTAAGTTTAAACTGACGGCGGATGTTGACTATCAGAGTTCTTTTGATTTTTTGAGGGAATTTGATAATAACTTCAATAGAGCTGTAGTAGCGAATAAGCGTTCAGAAGCATACATAACCAGATCCTGGTCCTATTTTAACTTCAATGCTCGAGTTTCTCGTTTTGAGACCTATTTCAGGGAGGCGGATAGGTCAATAATCAAGTACAGTAAGCCCGAGCTGTCTTTCAGCTCTTCGAAAATCAAACTTTTTTCTCCTCTCTATCTCTCTTTTTCAAGTGGTTTTAAAGCATGGGAGTATGGTTATGACTCTGCTTATGAAGACGGCACTCAGAAAAAATCTCAGTATTTATCATTAAATCCGAAACTAAGCCTTCCCTTTAACAGTGTTTCTTGGTTTACACTCAACTCAGATTTTTCTTCAAATGCCGTATATTATTTACAGAGCTACAAAGAAGGCACAAAGGAAATCGCGAATGAGCCGATTTTTGTAAATAATTATACGTTGAATATGGAATTTCTAGGCCCTGTCTTCAGTAAAGTCTATTATGATTCAAACAACAAGCCGAAATTAAAGCACATTATCGAACCTTCTCTGGTTTATCGTTTTGACAGCCCGGTCGCAGGTTCTGATAGGATCATCACAGCGACTTATTTTTATACGAACCATTATATCCGTTATGGCCTGACAAACCGTTTTCTGGTAAAGAAAAATGATATGCCCTGGGAAATCTTATCCATGGGATTAAGCCAGACTTTTTATTTGTCCCCTGAGGATGGTCCTCTGAGGGTTTACCAAGTGAATGGAGAAATTCCCGAATTCTCAGATTTAAGCGCAAACCTCAGGTATTACCCTTCAGGAAAGTACAATCTGGATGCCTCTGCGTCTTTGAATCCTTATTACGGGACTTTATCAAGAATAAGAATGGGAGCTAACATAGGAACACCCAATGATGATTGGTTTTTTAGGTTAAACTGGTATAAAAGCGTAAACCCTTACAGAGAAACAACACTGTTGTCAAGACACCAGATAAGTGTGTACGGCGGCTGCAAAATACCCGCCCTTTCTCTGGAGGCAAAATCCCAGGTCGATTATAATTTGCAGAAAAAAAAGCTGCTTTATTCTGCAGTCTCTTTAGTATACCATTATCAGTGTCTTGATTTTACAGCAGACCTAAGAGTATTGTATTATCGAGACGAACCAGAGATTCAATTTGCTTTTTCCCTTGTTTTAGGCGGTATCGGGAAAACAGAGAATTTTCTGGGAGGATTCGGATTCTAGGAATGGATAAGGTGTGAAATGAAAGGACTCATACTGAGCGGCGGTAAGGGGACAAGACTCCGGCCGCTGACTTTCACTCAAGCGAAACAATTGGTTCCTGTGGCAAACAAACCTGTGTTGTTTTATGGGATTGAGGCACTGAGAGAGGCAGGGATCACCGAGATAGGTATTGTGGTCGGAGAGACAAAGAATGAAATAAAGCGAGCTGTGGGGGATGGTTCGAGATGGGGCGTTCACATATCTTACATTGAGCAGAAAAGCCCCCTTGGATTGGCACATGCTGTGAAAATTTCCGAAGGATTTCTACAAAACGATAATTTTGTTATGTACCTAGGTGATAATATCCTTAAGGACAGCCTTAAATCCCTGGTGAACAGATTTGTCCAGAGCCAGCCGAATTCCCTGATCTTATTGACTGAGGTACCAAACCCTCAGATGTTTGGTGTAGCTGAACTTGATCAGGGACGGGTGATCAACCTGGTTGAAAAACCCAAAGACCCGCCTAGCAACCTGGCTCTGGTGGGAGTGTATATGTTTGACTCTACTATTTTTAAGGCTGTAAAATCAATCAAGCCCTCATGGAGGGATGAACTTGAGATAACGGATGCCATCCAGTATTTGATTGACAACGGCTTCAGGGTCGAATCACATAAAGTAAGGGATTGGTGGAAGGACACAGGGAAGATAGATGATATTCTCGATGCGAACCGGTTGATACTTGAGTCCCTTCCCAGCCGGATTCTTGGGGATGTTGATAATAAGTCGAATGTAAAGGGCCGTATTGTGCTGGAGAAGGGAGCGGTCGTGAGAGAAAGTGTTATCAGGGGACCTGCGATAATCGGGGAGAACACAGTGATACAGGATTCCTATATTGGTCCTTTTACCTCCATTCAAAACAGCTGTAAGATTAAAGGGACTGAAATCGAGCACAGTATCATACTTGAAAAAAGTGAAATCATTGATATTCGAAGCAGGATTGATAAAAGTCTGATAGGGAGAGAAGTCAGAATATGTAAGTGCCCTACTAAACCCTCTGTGAACAGATTTACCGTGGGCGATCAAAGTGTGATAGAGATTCGGTAAGGGTATTTGAGCGGATTTTGATAGAGCGCAGGAAAAATTTCACAAAGGAGGAAGACATGATCAAAGGAGTTAAGACAAAAAGGTTAAAAGTCATTCCTGATGAAAGAGGCAGGCTCATGGAGATCCTCCGTTGTGATGATGATGTTTTTCTTAAGTTTGGACAGGTCTATATGACCACAACGTACCCGGATGTTGTCAAGGCCTGGCATATGCACAAGAAGCAGACAGATCATATCGCCTGCGTGAGTGGATTGATCAAAGTGGCTCTTTATGACGGAAGGGACGGGTCCCCTACTTTTGGAGAAATCAATCAGTTTTATATAGGTGAGCACAATCCCCTTTTGGTTCAAGTCCCCCCAGGGGTCTATCACGGGTGGATGTGTGTCAGCCGGAATGAAGCGGTCGTCATCAATGTTCCCACAGAGCTTTATGATTATAAAAAGCCTGATGAGTACAGGATTGGTGCTCATTCAGATGAAATCCCTTACGACTGGAAAAGAAAAGATGGATGAGAGATCCCTGAATGATAAAACAATTCTGGTGACTGGCGGAGCCGGATTCATCGGAAGCCATTTCATCCATTATTTGCTCGAAAAGTACCGCCGGTGCAGGATTGTAAACCTCGACAATCTGACTTACGCAGGGAATCTTGATAACCTTAAAGACATAGAAAAGGACCCCAGGTACACATTCATAAAAGGGGATATCAGGGATAAAGAGCTGGTGAACGAGCTCTTCAAAAAAGTCCAGTTCGTGGTGCATATGGCAGCGGAAACGCATGTCGACCGTTCGATCTTAGATGCGGGAGAATTTGTGTTAACGGATGTGTTCGGCACTTTCGTTCTGTTGGAATCTTTAAAAAAATCGAATACCGAACTTTTTGTGCATGTTTCAACGGACGAGGTCTACGGAAGCACAGAGACGGACTCTTTCAGCGAGGAAGATCCCTTCAATCCCTCCTCCCCATATGCAGCCTCCAAAGCCGGGGCTGATCATCTGGTTCACTCCTATCATATTACTTTCGGGTTACCGGTCATAGTGGTGAGGCCAAGCAACAATTATGGTCCGTATCAGTTTCCGGAAAAATTCATACCTTTATTCATAACCAATGCAATGGATAACAAGAAACTTCCTTTATATGGGGATGGCCAGAACTGCCGGGATTGGCTTTTTGTCAGGGATAACTGTCGGGCCATAGACTGTATTCTCAGAAAGGGAAAAATAGGAGAGGCGTATAACATTGGAGCTCAGGAAGAGAAAAAGAATATTGAGGTGGCGGAAAACATACTGAAACTGCTTGGAAAACCCCCCGGCTTGATAGAGTTTGTGAAAGACAGGCTAGGCCATGATATGAGGTATTTTCTTGACTGCAAGAAAATACATTCTCTGGGTTGGAAAGCGGAAAAAAAATTCTTTGAGGGATTGAAAGAGACCGTGTTTTGGTATAAACAGAATGAGGACTGGTGGAGGAAAGTCAAATAAAAAAATACGGAGTTCAAAAAATTTTATAGGGAATACTACAGGAGAAATAAGTGAGACTTGTAAAGGAGGCCTAATGAGAGTTTTAATCACTGGGATAACAGGATTTGCAGGGAGCCACCTTGCTGATTACATATTATCAGAGCATAAAGATGTGGAAATATATGGAATCATACGATGGAGAAGCCGTCGGGATAATATCCATCATATTTTGGACAGGATACATCTTTATGAGGCTGATTTAAAAGAGATTGTTTCTTTAAAGAAAGCCCTTTCACAGATAAAGCCTGACCGCATTTTTCATCTAGCAGCACAGAGTTTTGTGCCTACTTCATGGAAGTGTCCTTCGGAAACGTTTTCAATCAATGCCATAGGAGAAATAAATTTGTTTGAAGCCGTGCTGGGTCTTGGGATTAACCCGAGGATTCAAATTGCGGGTTCAAGTGAAGAATACGGACTCGTCCATCCGGATGAAGTGCCCATGACAGAGGATAGTCAATTAAGGCCCTTAAGTCCTTATGCTGTAAGCAAAGTAGCCCAAGACCTTCTCGCTTATCAGTATTTCAAAAGCTATGGGTTGGATACGGTAAGGACAAGGGGTTTCAATCATACCGGCCCACGGAGGGGAGATGTCTTTATTTGCTCGAATTTTGCCAAACAGATCGCTCTGATCGAGAAGAAAAGGCAGGAACCGGTTATTTTTGTAGGGAACCTGGAAGCACAAAGAGATTTCACTGATGTAAGAGATATGGTGCGTGCCTACTGGTTAAGCCTGGAAAAAGGAGAGAAAGGGGAAGTATACAATATCGGAACCGGGAAAGCCTATCGGATCAAGGAAATCCTAGATAGGCTCCTTTCTCTGGCCGGCGATGATGTGGAGGTCAAAGTGGATCCGGATAGGTTGCGGCCATCGGATGTGCCCATCCTCCTTTCTGACAGCACAAAATTCAGAAAAATCACCGGCTGGGAACCCAAGATACCCTTCACTCAATCCCTGAGTGACCTTCTGGATTTTTGGAGAGAAAGAGTCTAACATTGCGGATATTTGTGACCGGTGCAACAGGGTTTGTCGGGAATCACCTCATTGATCTTTTAAGAAAGACAGAGGCAGGGTTTTTTGGGATTTGTTTTCCGGACGAACCGGTACCGGGGAAGTATCCACCGGAATTTCACATGCACAGGGCTGATGTGCGTTCCGAGAAGGAAATCGAGGAATCCATAAAGTTCTCTAAACCGGAGTATGTCTTCCATCTAGCCGCTGTTTCTAATGTGGGGCAGTCATGGAAAAAGAGGAAAGAGACTTTTGAGGTCAACATAATGGGGACCTTTTATCTTCTTGAAGCTGTTAGAAAGCATGCCTCTAAGGCGAGGGTTCTTTTTATCAGCTCTTCGGATGTATATGGTTTGCTGGGGCCCCATTCAAAGCCTTTGACAGAAAAGGACCCCGTCTGTCCGGTGAGTCCCTATGGATTTACAAAAATGAGCGGGGAAAACCTGTGCCGGTATTATTCACAAACCGAGGGTCTGGATATCATTATTGCCAGGTCCTTTCCTCATACAGGGCCCGGCCAAAGCCCTGATTTCGTGTGCTCTGACTGGGCGAGTCAAATAGCAAGAATTGAAAAAGAGCTGTCCCCCCCCATAATTAAAGTAGGGAACATAGAGGCGGAAAGGGATTTTATTGACGTCAGAGATGTGGTTAAAGCTTATTTTTCCTTAGTAACAAAAGGAAGGGGAGGACATATCTATAATGTGTCATCAGGAAGGGCCCTGTCCTTAACAAAAGTATTGGATATGCTTTTGGAATATTCCAGGGTCGAAATAGATATTAAGAAAGACAAAAGTAAACTAAGGAAAGTCGATATTCCGGTTTTAGTGGGAGATAACAGGAAGATCAGGAAAGAGATATCTTGGACTCCGGAAGTGCCGATGAGACAGACTCTTTTGGACTTGCTCCAATACTGGCGGGGCGTGTATCATTCATAAAATCAGCCTGCCTGAAATTTCCCGAAAATTCAATTATACGTTATAATATGTAGTTATTTTTTTTGGAGCGAGACGATGTGCGGGATTATCAGTATCTTTGGTTCTGAGGATGTGTTTGAGGATCTCTATCAGGGGATGCTGGCTATCCAACACAGGGGCCAGGATTCAGCAGGGATCATCACGTATGACGGCCGGTTCCACACAAAAAAGGGAAACGGACTTGTCAATGATATTTTTAACGAAGAAAATGCCCGAAGACTGAAAGGTTCTATCGGTATAGGCCACACCCGTTATCCAACTATCGGAGGAGGCAGAGGAGAGGATGCCCAGCCGTTTTTTGTGAATTCGCCTTTCGGCATCATCATGGCCCATAATGGTAATGTGATCAATTATCCGGAACTTAAAAAGGAGCTTTTTGAAAAGTACCGCCGGATATTGAATTCGGATAACGATGTAGAGATCATTCTGAACATATTTGCATGTGAGCTGGACAAGCAAAACATCAAAGCGCTTAAACCCGAAAATATTTTCAATGCTGTGAAAAGTGTTTTTGAAAAAGTAAAGGGAAGCTATTCGGTGGTCGCCTATATTGCGGAACAGGGGATGCTGGCTTTCAGGGATCCTTTTGGGATCAAGCCCCTGGTTTATGGAAAAAAGGAAAAAGCCGGATTTACTTCTTATGCATTTGCTTCTGAAAGCGTCAGCTTGAACTTAACCAATTTCACAAAGATACGGGATTTAAAACCAGGCCAGGCTGTGTTCTTAGACAACAAAGGGGTACTTCATTCAGAGAGGATAGAGACAAAAAAACATGCTCCCTGTCTCTTTGAATGGGTGTATTTTGCAAGGCCTGATTCCATTATAGATGGTGTCAATGTGTATAAATGCCGCATCAACCTGGGGCGCCTTCTGGCAGAGGAAATAAGGAAACACGACCTTGATATAGATGTGGTCATTCCTGTTCCCGACTCAGCGCGGGATGCTGCCATTGAGATCTCGAGGAAACTCAACCTAAAATATAGAGAAGCTCTGGTAAAAAACCGCTATATCGGGAGGACTTTTATCATGCCTTCAGATAAATCACGGAGGGATTCTATCAAGCAGAAGCTCAATCCCATTGCTTCGGAATTCAGAAATAAGAATGTATTGATTGTTGATGATAGTATCGTAAGAGGGAATACATCCCGTTCCATCATTAAAATGGCGCGGGGATGCGGGGCAAAAAAAGTGTATTTTGCTTCCTATTCCCCTCCATTGAGACATCCTTGTGTTTACGGGATTGATATGCAGACACATACAGAATTTGTTGCCAGGGATTTGAACGAGGAACAGGTGGCGAAAAAGATAAATGCGGACAAGGTGATCTATCAGCCTATCGAATCCTTAAAAAAAGCGGTCCATATGGAAAACAAGGAGCTGACTGAATTTTGCGGGGCCTGTTTTGACAGAAAATATCCCACCGGCGATATCACATCCCATATTTTGTCTCAGATTGAAAAAGAGAGAAGCGGTTTTCACAAGAGTCAGATGGATCTCAACATCTAGCCTGTTATTCTTTGATCAGGCTTGACAGCTCTTGGGGAGTAACCACGGCTGTACCTATCTTCCCGACCACGATTCCTGCGGCTGCATTTGCCAGAAAAGCAGCTTCCTGTATGGACGCGCCGGAGAGAAGAGCCAGACTTGCTGTGGCAATGACCGTATCGCCGGCTCCTGTCACATCATAGACTTCCTTGGCTGTGGTGGGAATGTGATCGGCCCGTTTGTTGTCATCTATCACGGTCATCCCCATTTTCCCCCGCTTTATGATCAGATATTTTACTGATATCCGGGAGAAGATCTCCATGCCCGCTTTTTCCACTTCCTTGTCCTCATCACAGGGATGATTGACTATGGTCGCTGTTTCAAAGTGGTTGGGAGTGAGAAGGGTTATGGGAGTGAAAAGGGCTATGTTTTCGATTTTCGGGTCCACAAACACAGGAATATCTCTTTTTCGGGAAAAGGAAAGAAGGCCCTTCATGATATGTTCATTGACGACGCCCTTATTATAGTCGGATATTACGATACCTTCATAGTCTTCTTTTTGCAGGAACTTGAGCATCTGGTTGTTTGTTTCTTGGGGTATGGATTCGTTGACTTCTTTGTCCACCCTGACTATCTGCTGCTGGTGCGCGATGATCCTTGTCTTGGTGGTGGTGGGTCTGTTTTTTGTTATGAAAATGCCTTTCTTACAGTCAAGGTTCTTTTTTATCCATTTTCCGCTCTCATCATCTCCTACTGTCCCCAATAAAACTGGGCAGGAACCAAGGCTTTTTAAGTTATGGTAGACATTTCCGGCTCCGCCGAGACAGAGTGTATCTTTGCCGACACGGACGACAGGAACAGGAGCTTCAGGTGATATGCGTTCCACTGTTCCCCATGTGTACCGGTCAAGCATTATATCCCCGAGGACGAGCACTCGCCGGTTTTTGAATTTTTTTATGATAGGGACAAGTCTTTTTCTATTGATTGTTTCCATGTGTTTTCTCCTGTAGAAAAATCGGATTGGAAAGGATCCAGGGGCAGTTTTTGCTCAATGGAGTTTTTTCCTGAAGATAGACTTCCACACGGTACACTCCTGGTTCAATGGGGTTAAAGGAGATAGAGTCTTTGGAGTCAATGAGTACAGGATCTCCGTTGTGGATGAGAACGGTTCTGCAGGCTCTGGAATCCGGAATTTTAATAAAGAGAGAGATGGACTTGTTAAACAGATGGGATTCACCCATATGTATCCTCTTTTTTCCTTCCTCTCCCCAGAACCGGAAGCCGTCTGCCGGAGCTGCCGCGTCAATGCTGTTATAGAAACGGCCGTTTCGGAGGGCACGGAAGATCTGGCTTTTAGCTTTTTCAAAAGATGAGGATAAATTTTCTTCTAGCGGCACATGAATTTTGAGCAGGGAAAAAAGTGGTTTATAGAACAGGTGAGCATCCGTAGCGTAATAAGCATACACAGGATAATCCTTATTAAGCATATCCCATTTTCTGAGATTTTTATCAGGAAACCTCAGCGTTTTTAACAGGGGCAATTCAGGCTCAATAAGAAGAGCGGGAAGATAGGCGAGGAGGTAGATAAAGTTTCTTTTGACCATGGCATCGGCATTGATGATTTCTATGCCTGAGTAACCGGCATGTTTTCCCCAGGTCCAGTGTGTTTTCGAATAAGGATGCGCGATAATGGAGAATCCATTCAGCTGGCTTACCCTGTATGCGGCGGATTCCGCATTCTGGGAGAAGTTTTCCGGTGGCGCTTTAAAATCCAGCGCTACGAGGTGCCCCCTGCTTACGGATATCTCGCTTCCGGCCAGAACGAGCACTCCATTTTTCCATCCCTGGCTGTTTATGCTTTCATAATTGGGATTTCCATGGTCTGTCAGGATGCAGAAATCCAGGGAAGCTCGAGCTGCAGCTTCTGCGATTTTTCCCACGCTTTTTTTGCCGTCAGAGAGAGTGGAATGGATATGATAGGCTCCTCTTGCCTCCAGTGGAGGGGATGGCTCTACTGGACTTTTATGAGCCTTAAAGCCTATGAATTGGAAAGAGAGCCAGACAGCATACAGAACAAACAGACAAAGGAGAGAGAGAAGAACCTTTTTTCGTATTTTTGCCAT
>Ga0180434_10001671_pt1 | contig 31154 bp, 37 predicted proteins | sample SS_ome_7_FD_132453 | JGI IMG/M metagenome (GOLD analysis project Ga0180434, IMG submission 132453) | Hypersaline lake sediment archaeal communities from the Salton Sea, California, USA - SS_1_D_2 metaG | ecosystem: Environmental > Aquatic > Non-marine Saline and Alkaline > Hypersaline >... | reverse complement strand
TGACCTTGCTGACTCGACGGATGTCGACGATCTCGTTCTCGAACTCGTCGTGGCTGATCAAAACCTCAAGCCTCCTTCGCGACACGCCTCGGCGAATGCGGAGACGACACCGTGATACGGATATCCACCTCGATCGAACACCACCGCGCCGATTCCTGCGTCGAGCGCCCGCGTCGCGAGTCGCTCGCCGAGCGCCTTCGCCGCCGCGACGTTCGGACCCTTCAGGTCGTCGCGCACGTCTCGGTCGAGCGTCGAGGCGTAGACCAACGTCCTTCCGGCTTCATCGTCGATAATCTGAGCGTAGAGGTGCCGCAGCGTCTTGGTGATGCACAGCCGCGGCCGAGCCTCGGTGCCAGACACCCGCTTGCGGATCCTCTTGTGGCGCCTGTCGCGCTCCGATGTGCGATTCGTCCGTGGCATCGTCCCCCACTCTCTACGCGGCCGCCTGGCCGCCGAGCTTGCCGGCCTTCTGCAGGACCAACTCGCCCTTGTATCGAATTCCCTTGCCGTCGTAGACGTTCGGCTTGCGCAGCTTCCGAATCTCCGCCGCTACTTGACCGACCTGCTGCTTGTCGGCGCCGCGAACGATGATCTCGTTCGGGTTGGGGAGTTCCGCCTCGACGCCATCGGGCAGCTTGTACTCCTTCGGATCCGAGTACCCCAGATCGAGAATGATCGCGTCGCCCTGAAGGCGCGCTCGGTAGCCGAGGCCCCGAATGATCAGTGTCTTCTCCCAACGCTCCGAAACGCCGACGACCATGTTCGCGAGGAGACTTCGGTACAGGCCGTGATACGCTCTGTGCTCCTGGGTTTCCTCGCGCCGCGTGACGACAGCGGCTCCCTCTTCCACGGCGACGTCGACCATGTCCGGCCGATACGTCTGCTCGAGGCGACCATGCTTCCCCTCGACCGTGATCCGCCCTCCGTCGACGCGCACCTGCACGCCGTCAGGAATCGTGACCGGAACTTTTCCCACCTTGGACATCGCTCAACCCACCTACCAGACTTCGCAGAGGACTTCGCCGCCGACGCCGCGCTCCTCCGCCTCCCGGCCCGAGAGGACCCCTTGAGACGTCGATAGGATGCTGATCCCCATGCCGGCGAGCGGCTTCGGGATCTCACCCTTGGCGACGTAGACCCGCCGACTCGGCTTGCTGACAAGGCGCAAGGTGCTGATGGCCCGCTGCGCCTTCGTCCGCTCTCCCTTGTACTTCAGGTCGAGCCGCAACTCCGGCTGGGGCGCGCGATCGATCACTTCGTAGCCTTCGATGTACCCCTCCGCCTGTAGGATCCCCGCGATCGCTTCCTTCAACTTCGAATGCGGCATCGACACGGTCGCGTGGTAGCGAGCGTTCGCATTGCGGATCCGGGTCAACATGTCGCCGATCGGATACGGGATCATCTCACCAGCTCGCCTTCTTGACGCCCGGGATCTCGCCCTTGTGCGCCAGTTTCCGGAAACAGAGCCGACAGATGCCGTAGTCGCGAATGTATCCATGCATTCGCCCACAGAGGCTGCATCGATGATAGCGACGGACGGAGAACTTCGGCTCCCGCTTGCTCTTGTTGATCAGTGCTTTCCTCGCCATTCTCGCTCCCCTACGCGTCGTGGAACGGAAGACCGAGCCCCTTGAGGAGCGCCGCGCCTTCACGGTCGTTTCTGGCTGTCGTGACGATCGTGATGTCCATCCCCTGCGTCTTCGTGATCTCGTTGTAGCTGATCTCCGGGAACGTCATCTGCTCGGATAGCCCCATCGTGTAGTTCCCGCGTCCGTCGAACGCCGAGACGGACAGGCCTCGGAAGTCCCGGATGCCCGGCAGGACCGCGTTGAACAGACGATTGAGGAACTCGTACGCCCGATCCTGCCGCAGGGTCACCTTGCATCCGATCGGATCTCCGGCGACCAGCTTGAAGTCCGAGATCGATTTCTTCGCCTTGGTCACGATCGGCTTCTGCCCCGCGATCTTGGTGAGATTGGCGACCGCCCCCTCGAGGACCTTCGGGTTGTCCTTCTCGCCGACGCCCATGTTGACGACGACCTTGACGACCCGCGGGACTTCCATCGGATTCGCCAGATCGAGCTCCTTGCGGATCCTCGCCGCAATCTCCGTCTCGAAACGTTCCTTGAGCAGCATTACTCGAAGATCTCCCCGCACCGCTTACAGCGGCGCATCTTCACCCCGTCGACGACGGTGAATCCGATCCGCGTCGGCACATCGCATTCGGGGCAGATCGGCATCACGTTCGACGCGTGGATCGTCCCTTCGCGCTTCACGATCCCTGGCTCTCGAAGGCTCTGGGTCGCCCGCTGGTGCTTGGTGATCATGTGAACGTTCTCCACGATGATCCGGTCGCTGTCCGAGTCGACGACGAGCACCTTGCCGATCTTGCCGCGATCGTTTCCCGCGACGACCTGAACCCTGTCTCCCTTTCGAATCCTGTTCATCGCATCCCCTACAACACTTCCGGTGCGAGCGAGATGATCCGCATCATCTTCTTGTCGCGCAGCTCCCGCGCCACCGGTCCGAAGACGCGCGTGCCGATCGGCTCCCCCTGAGCGTTGACCAGCAAGATCGCGTTATCGTCGAATCGAACGAACGTGCCGTCCTTGCGACGATGCGTCCGACGCGTGCGAACGATCACCCCACGAACGATCTGTCCCTTCTCGATGTCGCTCGTCGGAAGACGCTTCCTGACCGATCCGACCACGATGTCGCCGATGCCCCCCTCGCGCCGGTTGGAGGGACCGAGCACATTGATGCAGCGGACGACCTTGGCGCCGGAGTTGTCGGCCACCTTCAGCATCGTCTGCATCCGAATCATGCTTGCCCCTCCGATCGCTCGAGGACCTCAACGAGCCGCCAGCGCTTGGTGCGACTGAACGGACGGCACTCCTCGATCCGGACCAAGTCGCCGATTCCGGCCGCCTCCGCGGCGTCGTGCGCGTGGAACTTCCGATGTCGACGGATGTGCTTCCGGTACCGCGAGTGCAGCCGGCTCTCCTCGACGCGCACGACGATCGTGCGGGCCATGCGGTCGCTCACGACGCGCCCGACCTTCACCTTCTTCATCGCGCTGCCTCCCGCATTCTCTTCTCCGCTGTCACCGTCAGCACCTGCGCGATCTCTCGTCGCGTCTTCCCGAGCTCGGCCGTGTTATCGAGCTCGCCGGTGGCGCGCTGGAAGCGAAGATTGAACAGCTTGCGCTTCAGATCGCGCTCCTTCTGCTCCAGCTCGGCAACCGAGAGCTCTCTCAGTTCACGCGCACTCATTCCTCTCCTCCGAGCACGACTCGCCGCTTCAACCTTGTCCGAATCGGCAGCTTGTGGCTGACGAGTTCGTGAATCCGCTTCGCTTGCGCCTCACCGACGCCGGAGATCTCGAACAGGACGCGCCCGGGGCGAACGACGGCCACCCAGTGGTCGACCGGGCCCTTCCCTTTTCCCATCCGAGCCTCCGCCGGGTGCTTGGTGATCGGCTTGTCCGGGAAGATCCGGATCCACACACGAGCGCCACGCTGGGTTGTCCGCGCGATGGTCGTTCGGCACGCCTCGATCTGCGCCCCAGTGATCCACGCCGGCTCGAGCGTCTGGATCCCGTACTCACCGAACTCGACGCGCTGCCCGCGCGTCGCCTTTCCCTTGCGACGTCCTCGGTGCGTCTTCCTGTGCTTCGTCCGCTTCGGAAACAGAAGGGCCACGTTACCTCACCTCGTCCCCTCGACTCCGATGCGGGTGCTCTCCGCGGAAGACCCACGCCTTGACGCCGATGTGTCCGTACTTCGTCTTCGCCTCGACGAGCCCGTAGTCGATGTCGGCACGGAGCGTCTGAAGCGGGATCCGCCCGTCCTTCATCGTAATCGACCGCGCGATGTCGCCGCCCCCGAGGCGACCGCTTACCTTCAGCTTGACGCCCTGGGCTCCCGCGCCCATCACGCGCCGCATCGCCTCCTTCATCGCTCGCGCCGGCGCGATCCGGTTCTCGATCTGCAATGCCACGTCTTGGGCGACGAGGCGCGCCTCCAGGTCCGGTCGTTCGACCTCCTGGATCGACACCTTCACCATCCGCTGCGTCAACGCCTCAAGCGCCCGTTGAAGTTTCTCGATCTCCGTGCCCCCGCGACCGATGATGATCCCAGGGCGCGCCGAGCGAACGACGATCGACACGCGATCCTCTTTCGACCGCTCGATGTTGACCTCGGCGACGGCCGCCCGGCGATACCGGTCGGCGATCAGGTCGCGAATCCGCTTGTCCTCGGCGATGTACTCCCGAGCCAGCTTGGGGTTGTACCAGTTGGAGACCCACTTGCGGTTCACGCCAACCCGGAACCCGATCGGATGGACTTTCCGTCCCATTACTCACTCCCCCCGTCGCCGACGACGATCGTCACGTGGCTCGTCGGTCGGCGGATGATGTCAGCCCGTCCGTATGCCCGCGGTCGCAGTCGCCGCAGTGACTTCCCCATGTCTACCGTCGCCCGGACAACGCGAAGACTGTCCACATCGACGTCGTAGCCGTTCTCCGCGTTGGCGATCGCAGACTCCAGCGTCTTGCGGACCGTCCTCGCTGCCTTCTTGCTCGACATCCGAACGATCCGAAGCGCCTCGTTGACGTCCTTCCCGCGAATCGCATCCACGACAAGGCGCGCCTTGCGGGGCGAGAGGCGAACGTGCTTGGTCACTGCTCGTGCTTCCATAAGATATGCCCCCTACGTCAGGCCGGGAGCCCTCTTCTTCTTCATCCCGCCGTGGCCGCGGAACGTCCGCGTCGGCGCAAACTCTCCCAGCTTGTGGCCGACCATGTTCTCGACGATGTAGACGGGCACGTGGGTCTTCCCGTTGTGCACCTTGATCGTCAGCCCGACCATCTCCGGGGTCACCATCGAGGCCCGCGACCAGGTCACGATCTCGTCGAGATCGCCTCGCTTCGCCTTGCGAACCTTCTTCAGCAGGCTCTCCTTGACGAACGGCCCCTTCTTCGTCGATCTCGGCATCCTGACTCCTTAGCGCCTTCCTCGACCCGCGCGCCGCACGATCAACGCCGACGACTTCTTCCGCTTCTTCCTCGTTCGTCCACCCTTGGCAAGCTTGCCCGTCGGCGAAACCTGAGGGCGCCCGACGTGCGCACGCCCTTCGCCACCTCCGTGCGGGTGATCGACCGGATTCATCGCCACGCCGCGCACGTGAGGCTTGCGGCCGAGATGGCGAACGCGGCCGGCCTTCCCGTGCTTCACGTTCTTGTGGTCCGGGTTGGAGACTTCACCGACCGTCGCCCGGCATTCGGTCGAGAAGATGCGAACCTCGCCCGAGGGAAGCCGAACGTGCGCTCGCTTGCCCTCTTTCCCGATCAGCTTCGCCGACGTTCCCGCCGACCTTGCGATCTTCCCCCCGCTCCCCGGCGAGAACTCGAGGTTGTGGATCACCGAGCCAAGCGGAATCCTCTCCAACGGCATCGCGTTCCCCACGCGCACCTCGGCCGACTCCCCCGCTTCGACGAACGATCCCAGTTCCAGCGCGAGCGGAGCGAGGATGTAGCGCTTCTCGCCGTCAATGTAGTGCAGGAGCGTGATCCACGCCGAACGATTCGGATCGTACTCGCGCGTCGCCACGCGCGCCGGGACGCCGTCCTTGCTCCGAGCGAAGTCGATGATCCGGTAGCGCCGCTTGTGCCCCCCACCGCGGAAGCGGACCGTGATGCGCCCCTGGCGATTTCGTCCGCCCTTCTTCGGTAGCGGGCGAAGGAGGCTCTTCTCCGGTGGAACCTTCGACAGGTCACTGAAGTCCGGGTGTTCGGCGTGCCGTCGTCCGGGAGACGTCGGCTTGTATCGCTTCAACGTCATCTTCCCCTAGCCTCCCATGATCTCGATCCGGTCCCCCGGAGCGAGTCGAACGATCGCTTTGCGCCAGCGCGACGTACGCCCGTGCATCTGACTGAGCCGTTCCCGTCGCGGCTTGCCCTTCCGATTCGCCGTCCAGACCTTCTCGACCTTCACCTTAAACAGCTCTTCGATCGCCTTGCGTATCTCAATCTTGTTCGCGCCGAGCGCGACGCGGAACACGTACTTCCGGTTCTCCATCTGCTGCCACGTGTCCTCGGTCAGGATCGGTGCGAGCACGATGTCCTCTGCGTGCTTCTGGCCTGCCATCGCTACAGCCGCTCCTTCAGCTCGTCCACAGCCCCGGTCGTCAGAACCAGATGCTCGTGTCGGAGGATGTCGTAGACGTTGATCCCAGCGCAGGCGATGCACTTCGCGTGCGGCAGGTTGGTGAACGACTTCTTCACTGCCCTGTCGTACTCAGCCGTCGCCACCACCACGAGGGTCGTCCCGGAGACGCCGACCCGCTCAAGGAGCCCAACCGCATCCTTCGTCCGCGGCTCGTCGAACGAGATGCGGTCGATCAGGGCAACCTTCCCGTCGAGGGCCCGATCGGACAGCGCCGATCGCAGTGCCCCTCGACGCATCTTCTTCGGCAGCTTCGTCTCGTAGGATCGCGGCTTCGGGCCGAACATCGTCCCACCGCCGACCCACACGGGGCTCCGTCGCGATCCCGCTCGCGCGCGACCGGTCCCCTTCTGACGCCACGGCTTCCTGCCGCCGCCGCTGACCTCACCGCGCGTCTTGGTCGAGTGGGTCCCCTGGCGACGATTCCCAAGCTGCATCTTGACCGCACGGTAGAGGAGATCGCCGTTCACTTCGACGCCGAACAGCCGCTCGTCGAGAACAGCGGTGGCCGGTTCGCCGGATCCATCAAACGCGTAGAGCTTCGCCTGCTCGCTCATCGCCGACCGACCTCGAGAATCGAGCCGCGCGTTCCCGGCGTCGCTCCGCGCACGACCAGCAGGTTCTTCTCCGGATCCACACGCAGTACCCGCAGCCCCCGGACCGTCACGCGGCGAGCGCCCGTGTGCCCGGGAAGCTTCTTCCCCTTCATCACGCGTCCGGGCTTCACGCACATGCCGACCGATCCCGGGCGCCGATGGAAGTGGGATCCGTGCGACTTCGGGCCGCCCGCGAAGTTCCACCGCTTGACGACGCCCTGAAATCCGAGCCCACGCGAAAGGCCGGAGACGTTGATCTTGTCGCCCTCGGCGAAGAAGTCGACGCCGAGCGCATCTCCGACGCTGTGCGCACTGGGATCGTCGACGCGGATCTCGAATAGCCGCCGGTGAACGGGGACCCCCGCCTTCTTGTACTGCCCGGCGAGCGGTTTGGTCACCTTCGACGCCGCGACCTCGTCGTATCCCAACTGCAGCGCATCGTACCCATCTCTCTCCGTCGTCAGAATGCGCACGACAGTGCACGGCTTCGCTTCCATGATCGTCGCACCGACAGCTCGGTCGTCGACGAACACCTGCGTCATGCCGAGCTTACGAACTGGGAGTCCTCGAGCCATCCTTCGCCAACCTCCGCCTTCTACAGCTTGATCTCGATGTCGATCCCCGTCGGGAGCTCGATGTCCATCAGAGCGTTGATCGTCTCCGAGGTCGGCTCCTTGATGTCCAGAAGGCGCGTATGGATCCGACGCTCGAAGTGCTCCATCGAGCGCTTGTCGATGTGCGGCGACCTCAGGACCGTGTAGACACGCCGCTCCGTCGGGAGCGGCACCGGCCCGGAGATCTTCGCCCGCGTCTCCCTCGCCGAGTCGACAATCTTGCGAATCGACGTATCGACCAGCTCGTGGTCGTAGCCGCGCAGCTTAATCCGGATCTTCTCCCTCGCCATACTCAGTACCCTCTGCTCCTGACGATCTGCTCCTGCAAGCCTTCCGGCACATCATCGTACCGGACCACACGCAGAGAGTAGGTCGCCCTCCCTTGCGTTAGAGAGCGCAGCCGCGTGGCATACCCGAACGTCTCAGCCAACGGAACGGACGCGGAGATGATCTGCACCGTCTCCCGTGACTGAAGCTCGCGGATTTCCCCGCGCCTGCGCGCCAGGTCCTCCATCACTTCACCCAGGTACTCGTTCGGAGTGATGACCTCGCCCTCCATAATGGGCTCGAGCAGGCCAAACGCGCCCTCCGAGTACGCCTTCCGCAACGCCGAAGACGCGGCCGCACGAAACGCTAGCTCGGACGAGTCTACCGGGTGAAAGGACCCACCGATCAAGGTGACTCCGATATCGGCGAGAGGATACCCGGCCACCGGGCCGTTTGTCAACGTTCCTCGAACCGCGCTCTCAACGCCACTTCGGTACTCTTTGGGGACCTCGTCGTCTCGCACGTCGTGATCGAAGCGGATCCCGCTTCCCCTCGGCAAAGGCTCCATTCGGAGGACGACGTGGGCGAACTGCCCCCGTCCTCCAACCTGGCGAGTGAATCGATCCTCGACCGTCAACGGTGAAGAGAGCGTTTCCCGGTAGGCAACCTGCGGTTGTCCGACGTGCGCGAACGTACCGAACTCTTCACGAAGACGGCGGACGACGATCTCGAGGTGGAGCTCTCCCATCCCTCCGAGGATCGTCTGGTTTAACGTCTCGTCCGTCTGGATGCGGATCGTCGGATCTTCCTGCGCCAGTCGCTCCAGCCCTTCCATCAGCTCTCCCGATTCGGCCTCGGTACGCGGTTCGACGGCGACGAAGACGACCGGCTCGGGAAAATCGATCTTCTCGAGAAGAATCGGCGCGTTCTTGTCACAGAGGGTGTCCCCGGTCGAGACATCCTGCGATCCGACGATGGCCACGATGTCCCCCGCCGCCATCCGCTTGGCGGCGTCCCGGCGATTGGCGTGCATCCGGAAGATCTTCGTAACCCTCAGCCCTTTCCCGGTCGATGCGTCGAATGCGTGGCCGCCGGCGTCGACCGAGCCGGAGTAAACGCGAACGAAGACCAGCCGTCCCGCGTATCGGTCCGAAGCAACCTTGAATGCGAGCGCCGCGAACGGTCCGTCCGGATCGGGTGTGCGCTCCTCCGTCCCGTCGGCGCTCTGAACCGGCGGCACGTCGAGCGGAGACGGGAGATACCGAACGACCGCATCGAGCAACGGCTGAATCCCGGTGTTCTGGAACGCAGTTCCGCCGAGAACCGGGACGAGCTCCCCGGCCAGGCATCCTCGGCGCAACCCCTCGTGGAACTGCTCGGCCTCGACCTCGTGCCCTTCGACGAACCGCTCCATGACCCGATCGTCGACCTCGGCGACTCGCTCGATCGCCATCTCGCGGTACGCCTCGACGCGGTCGACCATCTCGTTCGGAACCGGACCCCGCTCGAAGGTTGCGCCACGCGCCTCGGAGTCCCAGACCAAGTACTCACGAGTGACCAGGTCGACCAACCCGAGCAGACGTCGATCGGGATCTCTGTGCGGAAGGCAGAGCGGGACCGCGCGCGCGCCGAGCCGATCCTCAATCATCGATACGGTTCCCTCGAAGCTCGACTCAACTCGGTCGAGCTTGTTGACAAACGCGACCCGCGGAATCCGGTAGCGGTCCGCCTGTCGCCAGACTGTCTCCGACTGGGACTCGACCATCTCCACCCCGGAGAAGATGACGACTCCGCCGTCGAGAACCCGCAAGCAGCGCTCCACTTCCGCCGTGAAGTCGACGTGCCCCGGCGTATCGATGATGTTGATCGTGTGCTCGCCCCACGTGCACGTCGTCGCCGCCGACGTGATCGTGATCCCCCGTTCACGCTCCTGGGACATCCAGTCCATCTCGGTGTCCCCGTCGTGGACTTCGCCCATCTTGTGGATCTGCCCAGTGTAGAAGAGGATGCGCTCGGTCGTCGTCGTCTTGCCGGCATCGATGTGAGCCATGATGCCGATGTTGCGCACGCAGCTGAGGTTCAGCGGACGCGGTGTCGACATGGGCACCTCACTCCGTCGAGCCGGGGGGACCGCAAGCGAGCGGAGGGGTCGAAGTGGCGGCTACCAGCGGTAGTGGGCGAACGCCTTGTTCGCCTCAGCCATACGGTGCGAGTCGAGCCTCTTGCCGTAGGCCTTGCCTTCCTTTCGAGCCGCATCCAGGATCTCACCCGCCAGCCGCTCGGACATGGTGTGCTCGCCCCGCGCGCGCGCCGCGGCGACGATCCATCGGAGACCGAGAGCGATCTGCCGGTCAGGCGGAACCTCGTAGGGAACCTGGTAGTTCGCTCCGCCAACGCGGCGGGTTCGAACTTCGAGCCTCGGCGAGCAATTGCCGATCGCCTCGTTGAAGACGTCGAGCGCGGGTGCATCGCCTCGCTGCTCGATCACGTCGAGCGCGCCGTAGACGATTCGCTCCGCGATCGCCTTCTTCCCGTCGTACATGACATAGTTGATGAGCTTCGCCAGCAGTTGGCTATTGTGGCGGATGTCCGGCATCACGGCCCGGCCTGGGATCTTCATCGGTCTCCTTGCCTACTTCTTCGCTCCGTACTTCGAGCGTCCCTGACGACGACCGTCAACGCCCTCCGCGTCCAGCTTCCCGCGTACGATGTGGTAGCGAACGCCGGGGAGATCCTTGACGCGTCCTCCCCTCACCAGCACCATCGAGTGCTCCTGGAGGGTGTGGCCTTCGCCGCCGATGTAGGCAGTGACTTCCTTCCCATTGCTCAGGCGAACGCGCGCGACCTTCCGAAGCGCCGAGTTCGGCTTCTTCGGCGTCCGTGTGTAGACGCGCGTGCAGACGCCGCGCCGTTGTGGGCACGCGTCGAGCTGAGGCGCACGCTTCTTCTTCGACTTCTGCTTCCGTCCGTTTCGGATCAGCTGATTGATTGTGGGCATTCCATCTCCTGAGAAACTGCGCCGATTATAGGTACGTCCCGACGAGCCTTCAACTCGCCTCGATCGGCTCCCCGATCGCGGATTCGTCCTCCACCACTTCTTCCTCGTTCGGCCCCTCGCCCAGATTGACGATCGTTCCGAACCCCGTCCCCGCCGGCACTCTCTTCCCAACAATGATGCTCGGCTTCAGCCCGTCCAGCTCGTCCGTCTCCCCACGAAGCGCCGCTTCGGCGAGGACCTTGGTCGTGCGCTGGAACGACGCCGCCGAGAGCCAACCCTTGGTCTGCAGCGCTGCCTTCGAGATGCGCAGGAGCTCCCGCTCTCCGTCTGGAAGGCGCTTCTCGGCCAACGGAAGCTCCTGTGTTTCGTCGTTCCGCCGGATGTGAGCCACGGAGACCCCCATCTTGCGGGCCGCGACAATCATCTCCTGCGTGAGGGCCTCGCCGGAGGATGCGAGGAGGTGCCCGCCCGCGACGAGATCCTCGGCCAGCTTCTCGCCGATCGCCTCTCGGCGTACGCGCTCCGCCTCCTCGTTATCGCCCGCGAGTCGCTGCACTTCGTGGCGGAACTCCTCCAACGGCACCAGGTCACCGAGCAGGAACTTGGAGTCTCCTCGATCGACGACGCGCACGTTGTTCAAGATCTGCCGAATGATGACCTCAAGATGCTTATCGTTGATGTCGACGCCCTGCTGCTTGTAGACCTTATGGATCTCGTTCAGCAGATACTCCCGCGTCTTCCGCACGCCGGCTTCGTCGAGAAGCGTCAGCGGCGCAATCGCGCCCTTGGTGAGTGCATCGCCCTTCTCCACCTTCTCGCCGACCCGGACGGTGACTGCCTTGTCGATCTTGACGATGCTCTTCGGGCGGAGACGTACGGTCGCGACGCCGTCCTTCGCCTCGGCGGACTCGACCACGACCGACCCGACGTGCGGCGTCTCCAGCTCGACGAGCCGCTCTCCCGCCTTGACGACGTCGCCGTGCTCTCGCAGGAAGCGTAGGTCCGACGTCAGCGGAATCCTTGCTCCGCCTGCATCCGGGTTGTAGACGAGGATGTAATCGTCGAGAACCTCCACCGTTCCTTCGTTCTCCGCGGCGACGAAGATCGGCTTCGACCTAGAGGTGAGCTGCTCTCCCTCTGACACCTTGGCCCCCGCCTCCACCATCAGGCGTGCTCCGAACGGGATTCGATGCTCAACCACACTCCCGTCGTCGGAGACGAGTTCGAAGACGCGGTCGTCTTCCTCCGAGACGCGGACCACGCCGCGTCGACCGGCAACGATCGGCTCGATGTTGAATCGGCTCGTGAGCGCATCCCCCTCGGAGACCCGCTGCCCATTCTTCACCTTGGCCGTCGCGTTCGAGGGGAGAGCGTACGAACGGTCACCCGACCCGACGTCGAGCAACAGGAGGCTCTCTCTCTCGCCCGATCGGACGACGTATACCTCACCCGCGCACGGGGCACTCGGATCGATCAGTGCCTCGGCGTCGACCTCTCCGCCCGGCTCCGCCCTCAGCAGGATCTCCGGCAGCGAGACCGCTCTTGACTCTCCCGTGACCTCGACGCGATCCCCGCCCGTCGCCGTCGACGAGATGTCCGTCACCGACCCATCGAGCGGCGAGATCCCTGCCTCGCCGCCCTTGGTCGTCTTTCGCGCCTCGAACAGCTCCTCGGCGCGGGGTAGCCCCTGGGTGATGTCCTCTCCCGCGACCCCACCCGTGTGGAACGTTCGCATCGTCAGCTGGGTCCCCGGCTCGCCGACCGACTGAGCGGCGATCACGCCGACGGCCGTCCCGAGTTCGACCGGCCGGTGGTTGCTCATGTCGAATCCGTAGCAGAGCTGACAGACACCGCCAACCGTCTCGCACGTCATCGGCGAACGAATCACAATCCGAGGGCGCACGCGGACCGTCTTGATCTTCGCCTCCCGCAACGTCTCAAGCAGGTGCGGCGTGATCGTCTCGTCAGGCTTCACCAGGACATGGCCCGACTTCGGATCGGTCACTTCCACCACCGATTTCGTCCCGATCAGTCGCTCGCGCTGTGCCGGACCTCGCAGAGAGAGCTCGCACTCGACCTGCTCAAGGTGTGCAGCGATGTCGTGCGTGATCCACTGATCCGCTTCGACCAGAACCTCGCCGCTCGCCGGGTCGACGATCGGTTGGGCGGCGACGCGTCCGTACGTCCGATCCTCGATCGACTCCATGACCTCCGTCCTGCTGAATCGAAGCGGCGAAATCTCAACACCCTGAGTCGTACCGCAGTCGATCTCCCGGACGAGTGTGTCCGACGATGCGTCGACGAGCCTCCGCGTCAAGTAGCCGGAGTCGGCGGTCTTCAGTGCCGTGTCCGCGGCACCCTTCCGTCCTCCGTGGGTGGAGATGAAGTACTCCATCATGTCGAGACCCTCGCGGAAGTTGGAGATCACCGGACGCTCGATGATCTCTCCCGAAGGACCGGCCATCGGGCCGCGCATCCCGCAAAGCTGCTTCACCTGATCCGGTCCTCCACGAGCACCCGACGTCACCATGCCGTAGACGGAGTTGAACTTGTGGCTCCTCAAGTTCTCCATCGTGACGTCTTCCACTTCGTCGACGGTCCGACGCCAGATGCGGATGACCGCGTTCTGCCTCTCCTGTTCCGTCGCAAGCCCCATGCGGAACATCGTCTCGATCCGCTGGACGGCTGCCTGAGACTCCAAGACGATGGTTCCCTTCTCCTCCGGGATCAGGCAGTCGGTGATGGAAATCGTGAGCCCCGCCTGGGTAGCGTACTTGAATCCGAGATCCTTGAGATTGTCGAGCACCTCGGCCGCCTTGGCCCACCCATGCTGGTGATAGCACTTCATCACCATCCGCTTGATCGCGCGACGATCGAGGACCGCATCGTAGTCGCGAACATCTTCCGGGAAAGCCAGGTTGAGCTCGGCTCTCCCGAGTGTCGTCTCCACCAGCTTCCCGTCGATTCGCATCCGCACCGGGCTGTGAAGGCCGAGCACGCCCTCTTCGCAAGCTCGACGCCCTTCGTCGATGTCACGAAGCGCCTTGCCTGCCCCCGGTCCCTCGGGATCCTCCAGCGTGAGGTAGTAGTACGCGTAGACCGGATCCTGTGTCGGGAGACTGAGCGGCTCGCCACTCGCTGGCGACAGGATGTTGCGGGGTGCGGCCATCAGCTCTCGGGCTTCGCGAATCGCCTCGGGCGAAAGCGGGAGGTGGACGGCCATCTGGTCCCCATCGAAATCTGCGTTGTACGGAGGACAGACCAGCGGATGGATGTGGATCGCCTCTCCGTCAACCAGGATCGGCTCGAACGCCTGCATCGAGAGGCGATGCAGCGTCGGCGCTCGATTGAGCAAGACGGGGTGATCCTTGATCAACCGGTCCAGGATGTCCCACACCTCGGGCATCTCGCCCATCAGAGCTCGGTTCTTGATCTCGTCGAAGTCGGAGAACGTCGTCGTCTCCAGGTAGTGCAGGATGAACGGCTTGAACAACTCGAGCGCCATCTTCTTCGGCAGTCCGCACTGGTGAAGCCGAAGCTTCGGATCGACAACGATCACCGCTCGTGCCGAGTAGTCGACGCGGCGTCCGAGGAGGTTCCGCCGCAGTCGACCGTGCTTCCCGTGGATCCGTTCCGACAGCGACTTCAGCGGCCGGTTGTCGCGCCCGCGAATCGGGCTCTCCTTCTTCTCGTTGTGAATCAGCGCATCGACCGCTTCCTGAAGCATGCGGCGCTCGTTGCGCAGGATGACCTCGGGCGCTCCCATGTCGATGAGCTTCTTCAGGCGGTTGTTTCGGTTGATGATCCTCCGGTACAGATCGTTCAGGTCTGTGGTGGCGAACTTGCCGCCCTCGAGCTGGATCATCGGACGCAGATCAGGAGGGAGAACGGGGATGACCTCGAGAATCATGTCCTGGGCGTTGTTGCCTGAAGAGCGCAGTTGGTCAACGACCTCGAGGCGACGGATGAGCCGGCGACGATTCCCGGCGGCCGTCTCGCGCCGAAGCTGGTCGCTCAGTTCGTCGTGAACCTCGTCGAAGTCGAGGACCTCAAGCAGTCCCTTGATTCCGGCCGCCCCGGTCTCGGCGATGAACCCGTCAGGATAAATCCGATCGTAGGCGCGCATCTCGAGGTTGGTCAGTCGATCGCCGATCTGGAGCGGAAGATCTGGATCCTTGATGCGAATGACAACGAAGACCAGGCTGTCGAGGATCTCCCGATCGAGGACCTCGCCCTTCACCGCCGGGCCGTAGCGATCGACGAGCATGTCGAACGCTGTCTTCGAGCAGAGTTCATCGACCGGCCGCTCGACGAGGACCGCGTCGGCCGCAACATCGTCTCCGTCCTCAACGAGGAGATCCATTTCCCCGACGATCGGGTACTCCTGCGATCCGACGACCAGCGAGCGGAATCTCTCTCCGTTGGTGAGCTGCCGATCCTCGATTGTCACACGCCCGGCCTCTTCGGCGAGAACGCGCGGTGCCCCCTCGACGAAGTATGCCGGTTCGACCTCGAACGGGAACGCTTCCCGCAGGATGTCGACTTCCGACGAGTAGAGCGTCTCGCCCGGGCGCACCTCTTTGCAGTCCGACGACGTCACCATGTGCAGCGCCTGCTCCATCGGCTCCGTCTCGTAGTAAGCGATGCGCTGGAGCTCCCGCTTCTTGAGCCCCAGAAGACGGCTAAGCAGGCTGGAGACGCCCTTCAGGAACCAGAAGTGCACCACCGGGCTCGCCAACTGAATGTGCGCCATGTTGACACGTCGAACCGACGAGTCCGTCACCAACACATGACACTTCTCGCACGTGATCCCCTCGTACTTCTTGCCCTTGTACTTCCCGCATGCGCACTCGTAGTCGTTCGCCGGGCCGAAGATCTCCTCCGCGTACAGGCCGCCTCGCTCGGCCCGGTGCGTCCGGTAGTTGATCGTCTCCGACTCGGTCACTTCCCCGTGCGACCACCCGAGAATCGCCGATGGGGGCGCGAGCTGCAGCTTCACCCGCTTGATGTCGTCGCCAGAAATCACTCTCTCACCTCGCACATGTGGAAAGGACTCGAATCACGCGCCGGCCAGTCCCGGCCAGCATCCAGGCGGAAGCATCCGCTTCCCGGCTGTCCCGCATCTTGTGGCTGGCACACGAGTCGATCGACCTTGTTCGTGGCCACCGTTCCGTCGAACCCGTTCCCTGTTCCCGAATCCCAAAGGTCGCGCGAGCGCGCTAGACACGCTGCCACGGCACGTCCGCACGTTCCGGATCCCACTTCCGATCTCGTCACTTCCGGGCGTCTCCCCGCGCGATCCTGACAGCCGACAAGAAACGACATAGGAACCCCAATCTGGGGTTGCCGTTGTCTTCTCCAACTCTGAGTGGAACTCGGTCGGATCCCTACGTCCTTCCGCTTCCCGAAGCGCAATCCTGCCAAGTGCCAGAGTATACCCTCGATCTGGACCGCTTCAACCGACGGAAAGCGACACGCGTTCCAGCGGCACCACCTCGACGTTGTCGAGCACGGCGATCTCGTGACACGAGGCAAACGGCGACACGTTGACGAGCATCCTCTCGTTGTCGCTCTCAAATCGGTAATAGATCGGGATTATCGCCCCGCCGTTCTCTCCCACGTGCGTCGCCGTGATCCGTGCCGCAAGGCGAATTACCGCCTCCTTCGCCTCGTCGTCCTTCCCCTCCCAACGCGTCCGCACCAACGTCATTGGGCCGTGCGGCGCCGCAGTGTAGACGCGCAGGTCCTGGGGTAGGAAGAGTGTCTGGAGGTCGCGCTTCTCCTGCTCGTCCAGCGCCACGACGATCTTCGCGCTCGGCCGGACCTCGTAGAAGAGTGGGAAGTCGAGCAATCGCAGTTCGTTCAGCGTGAAGCCGGCGTCGTGCAACAGGTGCGCCGCACGATCGCCGAATCCGGGAGACGTCAGCTTGCAGCGATGCCGCGACGACATCGGATCTCGGGGGTCGAGTCCGAGATCGCCCGCCCATCTCGGGAGAGCCTCTTCGAGATCCCTCCGGCCGATCCGGCGATTCGGTACACGGCTCCACTCTTCCAACGTGTCGGGAAGACGCCCCGGCTCGTCCGCGCACAGAGGGCGAAGGACACGCCCCGTGAGTCCGAGTTGCGCCGCCATCTCGTTCATCGCTCGACCGCCCACCCCGTGCTGCCCGAGCATCTCGCCGGTCACCACGTAGTCGGAGCCGCTCCTCTCCATGTAGCGAATGGCGCGTGAGACGAGGGTCCTCCTGCAGCTGAGGCAACTACGATCGAGGCGAAACGACTTCCCAAGCGCCGTGTCGATGATTCGCCGATACTCGCGCTTCAACGATTGGGTCCGGAGCGTAGCGTCCGGCCACTCCTCCTTGACCAGGCGCCTGAGCTCCTCGGACTCCCGCGCGAGCGGCGATCGGAAGTGCAGTAGGCAAATGCTCTCTACGGCCGGGTGCCTTTCCGCAAGGCGCGTGGCCACACGACTCGCCAGGCTTCCGGAGAACAACGACAGAACTCGTGCCACGCCCTAACCCCGATTCCCCCGACTCACTTATCTACGCGGTTCGATCAGCCCATAGTTCCCGTCACGTCGGTGATAGATGATCGCCACCTCGTCTGTTTCCACGTCGATGAACACGAGGAACTCCTTCTCGATCGCGTCGAGCTGCAGTGCGGCCTCGTCGGCGGACATCGGCTTGTGGAAGAACGTCTCCGTCCTCACGATCTGTCGATCGCCACTCCCCGAAAGGTCGTCGACCTCTCCCACCGATGTGCTGCCACGCTCCTTGACCTCGTGCAACTGGTCCTTGAACTTCAGGAGCTGCCTCTTCAGCCGATCGACCGCCCGATCGATCGACGCGTACATGTCCGTCGACTCCTCGCGAGCGCTGATCAGCTTGCGGTTGGTGAGGTGAGCGTGGAAGTCCGCGATCTGTCTCTGCTTCTCCACAGACAGGACGACGTCGACGCTGACGATTCGATCGAAGAATCGCTCAAGGGCCTCCGTCTTCTCAACGACGTAGGATCGCAACGGCTCACTCGTGTCTGTGTGCCGTTCGGAGATCTTGATCTTCATCCCCGTCCCCTTCCAACGAGATTATAGCAGAAACGCAGAAACCGGTCAATCGTTCCCCCGGTTCCTCGCAGGACGAAGACTCTGCAGCTACTCGGGGGCGGCCGCGGCCAGGCGCTGTTGGAGCCGTCGTGTGACGGCGTGCAATCCGCGCTCGCCGATGTCGGGTTGATAGACGCTGAATTCCCGTTGCACGAAGTGCCGCAGACTACTCTGATATCGCAGCCCGTCGCTCCGGCGCTCCCGTGCGATCAGCCCCTCGTCGAGAAACTCACGCGGCGGCTCCTCTTCGATCAGCCCCTTGGCGCACTGGGTCCATGCCGCCAGTTGGTCGACCGTGTAGGACCCCGGGGCGTGGTCGACCAGGAACGCGAGGAGCCGGCGATGCAGAAGATCCTTCCTCCCCACGCGGGAGATCAACCGCTCGATGTGACGCTGGACGGCACGAGGGAGAGCGTCTTCCTCGCTCACGCCGCCCTCGATGTCTATCACACGCAGATCCCGATCGGCTCCGTCGCGTCGCGGAATCGCCACCTCTCGTTGCGGCTCAACCGCGTGAGCGATCGGAACCATCCTCGCGAGATCCGCTGGCTCGGTTCGATCCTGCGTCCGCTCGTCAGCGACGCTCGGCGCTTGAACGCGGATGTAGCCCAGGGTCTTGGCGATCTTCTCCAGCTCCGCGATCTGATGATTGCGGCCGTCGATTTCCTCCTCCAGCCGCGCCACCATCGCCTCCAATTCCTCGACGCGCGACTTTTTCCTCTTGCCGCTGCGCGCCCGCTCGATCGCCTCGATGATCGACGCACTGACCTGCTTCAGCTCGGGAGCCGACACCGCCTCCAACGACGGGGTGAATCCGCCGTGGAACGTCGTACGCTCGCGCACGTAGATTGGCCGAATCGAGTCTCCGTTGATGTAGATACAATCACCGGTTCCAAGCGCCCCGACGATCTCCTTGACCTCGCTCTTCCTCCACGGAAGGAGCTCTCCGTAGACGCGCATGTCCACCTCGTGGACCACGCGATGAAGGAACAGGATCCCCGCCTGGCTGAGGACGTCCTTGTCGACCTTGGCGCTCCGCTGCGAGACGACGATCCCTCCGAGACCCCGCTTGCGGCCGCGCAACGCAATCCGCGCGATCAGCTCTTTCAGCTTCGTCTTCACACCCTGAGGGATGAACTCGTGCGCTTCTTCAATCCCGATGACGTACGGCCGACGCAGCCGGCCCGCCACCTCCCACAGACTCGTCAGGTAGCTCATCAGGATCTCGGTCCGCTCGTCGGAGAGGAACCCGCTCAGGTCGAGGACGACGGGGACGTTGTGCTCCATGCTCACTTGGGCAATCTCGCTCGCCGAGTCAGCGTCGATCTCGATCTCGACGCTCTCCCCCGTCCCGACGACGAGCACCTCGTGCTTCTCTTTGAGGCCGAAGTATTCGCCTTCGATGTCGACGATCGACATCGGGTAGTTGTGGCGCAGGAGTTCTTCGAAGATCACGCCCGCCGTGTTCGACTTGCCTGAGCCGCGGATCCCGAGGATCGCGATGCACTGACCGATGATCCCCTCGAGGTCGAGCTCGAGGTCGCGGCTGATGTCGAGCGACGTTCCCATACCGTGGAGGGTTCCCGTCGGCCCTCGCCCCTTCCGTCGTGATGCCTGAGGCTATCGCGCCGGACAGCGGTCGGGCGAGGGCGCATGTCCCTTCGCTCGCCGTCGTTCTTCCCCCTCGCATCGCGGTCGATCGGGAGGCACCGACCGCCGACAGCGATTGCTCATCACATCACGTTCGACCGGGGCGCCCTGCGTCCCGAGCGATCGCCGCACGCGCCGCGTCGATCGCCTGTTCGCGCGTGATGATCTCGCCCGCAAGCACCCTGTCGTGGAGGTCCGTCAGCAAGGCACCAAGCTGAGGTCCGGGAGGGACGCCGAGCTCGATCAACACGTTCCCGTCGATCACCTCGCGCGCCCGCTGCACCCCACAGACCCGGTCGATGTGCTCGGCCACGCGCAACGTCTCCCGCAACACGGGGCTCCATCCCGACGCGTGATGCGCGCTCGCCTCGCAGTCGGCAACCAGCACCTGAAGAAGGTCGAAGAAGAGCGGATACCGCCCTCGCAGCGTTGGCGCCTCCTCCACTTCCCCGTGGCTGACGAAGCGAACCTGTTTTCCCCGCCCCATCTCCGGCAGGGCGGCAATCCGCATGTGGTTCTTGATCAGGAACCGTAGACGCGCTGCGGGCGCCCGGCCCAAGCGGAGCCGGTCCGCGACGCGGCGGGCCATCCCCGCGCCGATGGCGCAGTGTCCGCCCATGTTGGCTCCCGCGTTTCGCTCCAGCGCATCGGGCTTGCCGATGTCGTGCAGAGCCACAGCAAGCTTGACGATCGGGTCGGTGACGAACCGATCCGCCATGCGAACGGCCTCGATCGTGTGAACGAAGACGTCGCCTTCGGGATGGTAGATCTCCGGCTGCGGAACGCCGTGCGTCTCGGTGAGTTCGGGCAACACGTGTTCGAGCAGGCCGAGCTCGTCGAGCAGCGTGAGTCCCTTCGCCGCCCGCGGCGTCGCCAGCGTGCGCAGGAGTTCATCGCGGATTCGCTCCTGCGAGATCGACGCGATCGTCGGCGCGCTCCTGCGGATCGCGTCGGCGGTGCCCCCGTCGAGCGATCCGTCGATCTGACAGACGAAGCGAACTGCCCGCAGGAGACGGAGGGAGTCCTCGTGGAAACGACGCGCCGGATCTCCGATCGCGCGGACCCGGCGAGCAGCGAGATCGTCGACGCCGCCGACGGAGTCGATGACGGCACCGTCCCCGGTCGCCGCCAGCCCGTTGATTGTCAGATCGCGTCGCGCGACGTCACTCTCGAGGTCCCGGACCAGGTCGACGCGAGCCGGCCACCGACCATCGTACTCCCCTTCGACCCGAAACGTGGCGACCTCGTACGTTCTCCCGCACGGTCCGACGACGACGAGAACGCCGAACTCCTCTCCCACGCCAACGATCGGTCGACCGGAGAAGATCTCGCGAACCTCCTCCGGAAGCGCCGAGGTCGCGATGTCGACATCGTCCGGAGGGAACCGAACGCTCCGGCCCATCCCAGCCTGAAGCCCATCACGGACGACCCCGCCGATCAGGTAGGCCTCGTGCCCCCCACGACGAAGTCGACTCAGGATCGTCCTGGCAAACGGGTGAGCCCGATACAAGGTTTCGACATCGATTCGATCCGCAACCATCCTGCCAATGACTATACCGGCGCATCCCGAGATGCCACAAGCAGATTCACACCTTGGCCGATGCCGCCTCACGGCCTATGATGGAACACAGACTCTCGGGTCGTCGGAAGGAAGGAGAGAACATGAAGAGAGGTTTCGTCGTCGCCGGGCTCGGCCTCACGGCGCTCGCCCTGCTCACGGCCTGCGCGATCAACTTCACCAATATCCACCCGATCGCAAGTTTCGTCGCCAATCCGACCACCGGAACGTCCCCGTTGGACGTCGACTTCGATGCGTCCGCATCGCACGATCCGGACGGCACCATCGACGGGTACCTGTGGGCGTTCGGCGACGGGCAAACCGCGTCCAACGTGGTGGCTCCGACGCACCAGTACACAGTGCAGACCAATCCGGACACGTTCACAGTTGTACTCACCGTGACCGACAACCGCGGCGCGACGGACACGGCCGTCCGCACGATCACGGTCAACCCGTAGGCCTTGCCGAGGACGATACGTCCACCGAGCCGGTGCCTCGACATCCCCGTTGGCGACGGCTACGCGCTTGGCGCGTCGCCGTCCGCGGTTGGTGGTGACTCCGGCTCGTCACGCAGGATCGCCTCGAGCCGCATCGCGCGCTCGACGGTCTCGTCGATCGAGAAGTGGATCTCGGGGGTGTGGCGCACGTCGAGCCGCTCGGCCAACAGGCTCCGGTAGAATCCCCGATCGTGCTCCAGCGCACGGAGCAGCTCTGCCGCGTCGCTTGCCGCCCCCGCCGCGACGAACACCTTCGCGTATCTCGCGTCGGCCGACAACTGAACGTCCATCACGGTCGGGAAGGCCGCTCGAACGATCGGGTCTCGGCTCTCGAACTCCACGATCGCCGCGATCTCCTGCTGCAGATCCTCCCGAAGACGTGCTCGCTTGCGTTGGCTCATAGGATCTCGATTCCCGACTCGACGACCTCGCAGCCTCCGTTCCGCGCCAGGCGCTCTTCGAGACGGCGCAGCGCCGAATCGGTGAACCGACCGTCGGTAGACAGATGAGCGACGCGAATCGTGAGGTCTCGAAGATCACCGTCCGTCGGCACCTCACAGACGGCGAACGCGGGGCCTGCGTTGTGTGCGTCGGTCACGATCCGCCGAACGACCGATCGACGCTCCTTGAGCGTGTCCACCGGAGGGAGCCGGAACGAGACGGTCAACAGTCCGACTCTCATCGGAGAATCCGTCAGGACTCGACCTCTTCGAGCTGGAAGACGACGAGACGGTCGCCGACTTGGACGTCGTCGAAGCCCTTGATGCGAATCCCGCACTCGCGTCCCGACTGCACCTCGCGGACGTCATCCTCGAACCGCCGAAGCGACGAGATCTCTCCGACGAAAACCTCGTCGTCTCTTCGCAGGACGCGAACCTGTCCGCTGCGCGTCACCTTGCCTTCAACCACAGCGCAACCGGCGACAACGCCGCTCGGAATCTTGAACGTGTCGCGTACTTCGGCGACGCCGAGAGAAACCTCGACGTACTCGGGACCGACCGCACGCTTCAGCGCCTTGGCCAGCTCGTCGACCACGTCGTAGATCACTTCGTAGGTGAGAACGCCGACACCTTCGCGCTCAGCGACGCTCATCGCTTTGGCACCGGCCTTGACGCCGAATCCGATCACGAGGCACTCGTCGGACACAGACGACGCGAGAATCACGTCGCTCTCGGAGACCGCCCCGACGCCAGCGAGGAGGACGTCGATCTCGATCGCGTCCGTCGCCAGCAACTCGATCTCCCTCCGGGCAGCTTCGAGGGCTCCCGTCGTCGCCGCTTTCAGGATCAGCTTGAGGGTCTGCTTCTCCTCCGGCGCTTCGAAGAAATCCTCGAGCGTCATCGGGCGACGCGCCTGCCGCACCGACGTCTCTTCCTTCGCCGCCCCGGCGGATCGGCGTGCGTCCGACCGATCCCGCGCAACGAGGACCGTCGCCCCGACCGCTGGCACCTCGTCGAATCCCAGGATCTCGACCGCCTCGCCCGGCTTCGCCTCGCGAATCCGATTCCCTCCGCCGTCCATCAGCGCCTTGACGCGACCGTGGGCGGATCCGGCAACGATCCAGTCTTTCTCGCGAAGCGCACCATCCTTGACGATGACCGTCGCCACCGGCCCGCGACCGACCGACAGATGGCTCTCGATCACGACCGCGTTCAGATCCGCTTTAGGGTCGCCACGAAGGTCCTCCATCTCGGCAACGAGAAGGATCATTTCCAGGAGTTCCTCGATGTTTCGGTTCTCGAGCGCGGAGACCTCGACGGTGATCGTGTCGCCTCCCCACGCCTCGGGGGTCATGCCCCGTTGCGCGAGGTCGTTCATGACCTTGGTGACGTCAGCGTTCGCCTTGTCGACCTTGTTGACCGCCACGATCATCGGGACGCCCGCGGCCTTGATGTGATCGATCGCTTCGACCGTCTGAGCCATCACGCCGTCGTCGGCGGCGACGACGAGGATCGCGATGTCCGTCACTTGAGCACCGCGCGCCCGCATCCCGGTGAATGCCTTGTGCCCCGGTGTATCGATGAATGTGATCCTTCGTCCGCCGAGATCGGCCTGATACGCGGCGATCCCCTGGGTAATCCCGCCCGCCTCGCGGTCGGCGAGATGCGATTCGCGAATTGCGTCGAGCAGGGTCGTCTTCCCGTGGTCGATGTGACCGAGAACGGACACGACGGGAGGTCTCGGCGCACCCTCGGCGGATCGGGGCTTCTTCGGCGCCTCTTCTGCCGCCGCCTTCGGCGGCGCCGGCTCAGCTTCCGTCTCCGGAGCCGCTTCGTCCGTCACCGGCGTCGCCTCGTCCCGATACAGGTGCACGATGAGGGCGTGCTCCTCCTCGTCGACCGAGTTGGCCGCCTTCATCCCCGGCATCCCCATCTCGTCCAGCTTGGCAACCAGGTCCTTGCTGGTGACGCCGAGCTCCTTCGCGATCTCGTAGATCCGCTTTCTCGCCAAACGTTCGCTCCCTTTCGTTACCCGAAACTCCCAACCCGTGCGGAGATCAGACTATACGTGATCGCCGAAGACCGGTCAAACCCGGACGAAGACTGCCGTTGCCGCCGCCGCGTAGGCACTCGAATCCCGTCACCGCGTGAGCATCCAGACGACGAAGACGAGGATCGCAATCCCGATCGCAATCCCGAGGGTCCGGGCCCGAGGGCGTCGCCCGCCCGCCGTCGACCCGTCGCTCGATCGAACCCGGCGATCGGCGAGGCGCCGTGCCCGCTTGTACGTCCTCACGAACTCCCCGATGCGCCCCTGCCGCTTGCAGACGACGGCGAGATTGTGCGTCGCGTTGACGTGGTTCGGGTCGAGAGAGAGGGCCATCCTGTAGGAGGCTTCCGCCGCAGCCAGATCCCCTGCGTCGACCCGCACGTTGCCGAGGTGGTAGTGGATCTCGGCAGCCGCCGCTCCCTTCACAAGAGCGCCGAGAAGCGTCTCCGCCGCCGCGTCGAAGTCGCCCGCACGGCGGAGCGCGTCTGCCCGGCCGATCGCCTCACGGACGGCGAAGCTGTCAGGATGGACTCTGTCGTCGCTCATCGAGCCACGCCTTCACGCGTTGGATGTCCTGCCACGTCAGGTACTTCGGACTCCCTTTCTCGCGCGACGGATAGCGAAGGAGGTAACTCGGATGGAACATCGGGAGGACCTGAATCCCCCCTCGCCACGTGAGAAGCGTTCCTCGCGATCGCGTGATCCCCGGCGCGTCGGGGAGGAGCCACTGCGTCGACGTGTTTCCGAGGGTCACAATCAGAGACGGTTGGATCAGCGCGATCTGCGCCTCCAAGTACGGAAAGCAGGTCTCCATCTCCGTCCTGGCCGGAACGCGGTTTCGCGGGGGTCGGCACTTGACGATATTGGTGATGAAGATCTCATCCCGTCCGATCCCGACAGAGGCCAGAACCTCGTCGAGCTTCTGCCCGGCGGGACCGACGAACGGTCGACCGGTGTCGTCCTCGACCTCGCCCGGCCCCTCGCCGACGAACACGACGGACGCGTCGCACGCCCCCTCGCCGAACACCACGTGATTCCGTGTTTCGTGAAGCGGACACAGGGTGCAGGCCAGCACGCGTGCCTCGAGCGCGCCGAACGTGAGCGAGCTGGAAGATGTCTCCTGATCCATCGGTGCCCCCAACGGACGACAGACGGTGGATCCGCGCGACGTCCAAGGCAAAAGCGGGCAACGGGACTCGAACCCGCGACCCTCAGCTTGGGAAGCTGATGCTCTACCACTGAGCTATGCCCGCACGATGAGAAGCCAGGCGAGTATAGCACGCGCGCTCCGCCGCCAGCAAGACTACCGGCGGAGCGCTTCCAAGGCGGGGAGCTGCTTTCCGCGCAGGACGGCGAGGCACGCGCCGCCTCCGGTCGAGACGTACGAGACCTCGTCGGCCAACCCGAACCGAGCGATCGCCTCGCCCGTCTCGCCCCCGCCGATGACGCTGAACGCGGCGGATGCCGCGACCGCGCGGGCGACGGCGAGCGTCCCCTCGTCGAACGGAGCGACTTCGAACGCGCCCATCGGTCCGGTCCAGACGAGCGTCTTCGCCGCGGCGATCCGCTCCGCGAACGCGCCGATCGTCGCCGGGCCGATGTCGAATCCGGCCAAGCCTTCCGGAATCGCCCGGGCATCTGCTGTCTTCGTCTTCGCGTCGGGGCTCAAGTCGGACGCGACGATCGCGTCGACCGGGAGGAGGATCTCGACGCCCGCCTCCTCCGCGAGGCGCGCGATCTCGACGGCCTCGTCGAGCGCGTCGGCCTGCACCACCGAGTCTCCGATCGACGCTCCCATCGCACGGAGGAACGTGAACGCGACCCCGCCGCCGATCAGAATCGCGTCGACCCGAGGGATCAGATCGCGCAGAGGGCCGAGCTTGCTCGACGCTTTCTTCCCTCCGACGATCGCCACGTACGGCCGTTCCGGGCGTTCGACGAGCCGCGACAGCGTCTCCAACTCACGTTGGACGAGAAGCCCGGCGAACGACGGCAAATGCTCGGTCACCCCGAGCGTCGACGCGTGGGCCCGGTGGATCGTGGCGAACGCGTCGTTGACGAACAGGTCTGCCGATGCCGCGAGCGCCTCGGAAAAGTGGGGGTCGTTCGCCTCCTCGCCCGCGTGGAACCGAACGTTCTCGAGCAGGAACACGTCCCCCGGATCCCCGTCGCGGATCCTCGAGGAGACCGATTCCCCGACGCAGTCGGGAAGCTTCTCGACCGGACGGCCGAGGAGTTCGGCGAGTCGTGACGAAACCGGATCGAGCCGCAGTGCCTCGACGGTTCTTCCGTCCGGTCGACCGAGGTGCGTCGCCAACACGAGCGTGGCGCCCGAGTCGAGGAGCCGGCGCAGGGTCGGAAGCGATGACCGAATTCTCGCATCATCCTGAATCGTGTTCCCGTCCAGGGGCACGTTGTAGTCGACACGCACGAGAACGATCTTCCCGGTTGGGTCCACATCCTGCAGGGTGCGCACGGGCCTCGAACTCCCCAAGATCTCTCCCTTCGAAGTCGGACGATGTCGATTGAATGCCGTTTGGAACAGGATTATAATCCTGCCGAATGAGCAGTCAAAGCTTCATGCTCCTCGCAATCGGTCTCTTCGTCTCGTTGCTCGTCGCCGTCGCGGCGATCGATCAGTACCTCGTCGATGAGCACCCACCGTCCGAGGTCGACGGATTGATCTGGCAGGTCCAGAACGCGTTCGCTCGCGTGAAGGATCTCGAGGCCGTCGTCGAGGTGGCGGAAAGCGGAAGCTCGCTCGGGACCGTCAGGATGCTCGTGCGCCTCTTGAACCGTCCGCTGCCCGCGCTCTCCGTTCGCTACCTCGATCCCTCCAGCCTGGAAGGGCAAGTGTTCACCGTCGAGAACGACCTCCTGTCGCACTACGTGCCGGAGGAGGCGCTGATCGTCGTCAAGCGATGGGTCGGACTCCCCCTCGCCGCGGTCGGACTCGCCGGTCTCGACCTGGCCCAGCTGAAGACCGCGTGGGGTGCCGGAAGACTCGATCTGCAAGTGCTGCAGAACGTCCCCGGCTTCTCCGCTGATTCGCTGTCGTCTCCCGTCTCGCTCGACCGAACGCTGACCGACCTCGCTCCGTCCTCGTCAATGTCCCTCTGCCCGGGGTTCTGCGACCCCGCAACGCCGGATCTGAGCCTCGCCCTGGCCACGGAATCGTCGCTCGGGAACGCGATCCGCGGCGAGTACATCCTTGAGGTTCGCGCGGCGGAGACAGGTGAACTCACGCGGATGATCTGGATCAGCCGGGACACGTACTACATCCAGAAGATCGTCTTCTACTCCGAGGGTCGCCGCAGCAAGACGATCCAACTCCAACGGATCACGGTCGACCAGGGACTGACGGAGGAGGACATCCTCACGCTCCCACGTGGTCTGGAGACCCTTCGGGGCTAGCCGCTCGACGGCGCCTGTTCTTGGCCGGCGCTCTGATCAGCTGGGATTGTCATCGCCGGGTTGGCTGCGACGACGGAACTCACCGAGATCCAACTCGTATTCGACGAAGTCGCCAAACTCATCTTCCTCAGCGAATGGAGACTCGATCGACCCGCTCTCGAACACGTCCTCGGAGATGAACACCGGGCACTGGGCACGCAAGGAGAGCGCGAGGGAGTCCGACGGCCGCGCGTCGAACTCGAGCTCCTCGCCGCGTCCGTCCCGTACGTAGATCGAGGCGTAGTAGGTCCCATCCTTGACGCTCTTGATGACGACCCGGTCGATGCTCGCCTGCAGCTCGTCGATCACAGACTTCATTAGGGCGTGCGTCAGGGGGCGAGGGAAGTCCTCCGTTTGCAGACCGAACGCGATCGAGATCGCTTCCGCATCACCGATCCAGATCGGCAGCGCTTTCTTCGAGTCCCGATCCTTGAGCAGAACGACAGGCGAATTGCTGGACGGATCAACTAAGAGTGCTTTGATGACGACTTCCCTCATTCCCGTCCTCCCTTGACGGCGGATTATACCATTCGAACGCACAGAGAACAAAGACAGGCTGGACATTCTCGGGCTTGTCGATACACTCCGTCCGGAGGGCGGGTGATACGGATGTGCGGGATCATCGGCTACATCGGAGACGACCGGGCCGTTCCCTTTCTGCTCGACGGTCTGAAGCGTCTGGAGTATCGCGGGTACGACTCGGCGGGGATCGCCGTCCTCGAGGACGGTCAGATCGCGTGTTTCCGCCGCGCGGGGAAGGTGAAGGATCTCGAGGCCAAGCTTCGAGACGAGCCGCACGCCGCCACGCTCGGAATCGGACACACGCGTTGGGCGACCCACGGTCCCCCGACGGAGCAGAACGCGCACCCTCACCTCGACTGCACCGGGAGAATTGCGGTGATCCACAACGGGATCATCGAGAACTACCTCCCGCTGCGCGAGCGGTTGATCGCGGAAGGACATCGGTTCGCGTCCGAGACCGACACCGAGGTCCTCGCGCACCTGATCGAATCCGAGAACACTGGGGATCTGCTGAAAGCGACGATCGCCGCGGTCAAGCAGGCCGACGGCGCGTTCGCTGTTGCCGTCATCTGCGCCGACGCGCCGGATCGAATCTTCGTCGCGCGCCGCGGAAGCCCTCTCGTCGTCGGGACGGGCCCGACCGGCACGTTCGCCAGCTCCGACATCCCCGCACTTCTCGGCCACGCGGCCGAAGTCCGCTTCCTCGGCGACAACGAGGTCGCCGAACTGAGCCGGGGTGGAGTTCGTGTCCGCGACCTCGACGGAAACGAGGTCGACCTCCCGGCACACAAGGTCTCGGCCGACCCGGTCTCCATCCAGAAGGGCGGCTACAAGCACTTCATGCTCAAGGAGATCCACGAGCAGGCGCGCGCCGTCGGGGAATCGATCCGCGAGAAGATCGATCACGATTGCCTCACGGTCGATCTCGGTCGACTCACCGATGCGGTCCGCGATGTCGATCACATCTACCTGATCGCGTGCGGAACCGCGTACCACGCATCGCTCACCGCCGAGTACCTGTGGGAGGAGACGGTCCCCGTGCCGATCCAGGCGGTCATCGCCTCGGAGTTTCGCGTCCGCCGGCCCCACATCACCGAGAAGACGCTCGCCATCGCCGTCTCCCAGTCGGGGGAGACGATCGACACGCTGATGGCCGTCCGTCGAGCGAAGGAGCACGGAGCGCGGATCGTCGCCGTCGTCAACAACGAACACTCGGCGATCGACCGGGAGGCGGATGCGAGCGTCTACACCCGCGCGGGGATCGAGATCGGCGTCGCCGCAACGAAGACGTTCACCGCTCAGATCGCCGTCCTCGGCCTTCTCGGCCTCGCGCTCGGGCGTGATCGGGATTCGGCGATCACCGATCGCATCGACGCCGAGCTCCCTCGTCTCGCGCTCTTGCCGGGGAAGATCACGGATGTCCTCCGCCAGGAGGCGGAGATCCGCCGGCTCGCCGAGCGGATCCACAAGGCGACGGACATGCTGTTCTTGGCGCGTGGATCGCTCTTCCCGATCGCACTCGAGGGCGCCCTCAAGCTGAAAGAGATCTCCTACATCCACGCCGAGGCGTACCCGGCCGGCGAGATGAAGCACGGACCGATCGCTCTGATCGACGAAGGGACGCCAGTGGCCGTCCTCGTCTCCCGAGGGATCGCCTTCGAGAAGGTGCTGGCGAACATGGAAGAGGTCAAAGCGCGGAACGGCTACGTGATCGCGGTGACCGACGCACCGGAGGAACCGGGGCTCCGCCGCGTCGCCGATGCCGTTGTTCCGGTCCCCGAGATCGACGGGGTCGCGCGGCCGATCCTGTTCACGATCCCGCTTCAGCTCCTCGCCTATCACACCGCCGTCTGGCGAGGAACGGACGTCGACCAACCGCGGAACCTCGCCAAGACGGTGACGGTCGAGTAGATCCCGCTAGTGCGCGACGACGCGCGCGAGCCGGAGGAGAGAGAGGTCGACGTTGTCGCACGCCTCCTCGATGCACGGAAACGGCACAGCTGCGATCTCTCGCCCGCGCAGACCGGCGTAGACGCCGCGGTCCCCGTCGACGAGCCAGCCGACGGCCCCCTCCGCAAACCGGCAAGCGAGGATTCGATCGGACGCCGACGGAGAGCCGCCGCGCTGAAGATGGCCGAGGATCGTCAGCCGCGTCTCGACGGTGCCGTCCTGCTCGAGGGCTTCGGCAACGACTCTCCCGGGAGACGGCTTCGCGTCCGGTCGATCGATCGGCGCGAATCCCTCGGCGACGACGATGATCGAGTGCGTCTTCCCCCGCGCCACCCCGTCGCAGACCTGGGCGACGACGTCGGCGATCTCCGTCGGGGTCTCGGGAAGGAGGATCACCTCCGCCCCGCCGGCGAGTCCCCCCATCAGCGCGATGTACCCCGACGACCGCCCCATCACCTCGATGACAAACGCACGCTCGTGCGCGACGGCGGTGTCGCGGAGCCGGTTGAGCGCGGCGACGACGGTGTTCACCGCGGTGTCGACGCCGACGGCCATCTCGGTTCCCGGCACGTCGTTGTCGATCGACGCCGGGATCCCGACCGTCGGGACGACGTTCTCGTCGAGCCACCGCGCCCCGCGAAGCGACCCGTTCCCACCGATGACGACGAGCCCGTCGAGGCCGTGTTCCCGAATCCGCCCGCTCGCGCACTCGCGCCCCTCGTCGGAGAGAAACCGCGTCGAGCGCGCGCTGCGGAGGATCGTGCCGCCCCGCTCGATGATCCCCCCCACCGCGCGGTTGTCGAGCGGCACGACGTCGCCTTGGATGAGTCCCGCGTAGCCGCGGTGAATCCCGACCATCTCCGCGCCGCGATCGGTTCCGCAGCGAACGGCGGCGCGAATCGCGGCGTTCATCCCCGGCGCGTCCCCGCCGCTCGTCAGAACGCCGATCTTCATCGCGTCGTTCGTCTGCCCGTCCGCGCCCACCGGCGGATCCGGAGTCGCGGCCGTCGGGCGACCGCGCACGCCTCGTAGACCGCGAGCAACCGCCGGGTCGACGCCTGGACGGAGACGTCCTCCGCCGTCCGACGGGCTCCGCCGGTGAGTCGCTCAAACAGCGTCCGATCCGAGACCGCCTCGAGCGCGCGCCGCGCGAACGTCTCCTCGTCCTCGGGGACGAGGAACCCGTTCTCGCCGTCGACAACCACGTCGCAGACGCCGCGCGCGTCGACGG
>Ga0180434_10001670_pt1 | contig 31165 bp, 29 predicted proteins | sample SS_ome_7_FD_132453 | JGI IMG/M metagenome (GOLD analysis project Ga0180434, IMG submission 132453) | Hypersaline lake sediment archaeal communities from the Salton Sea, California, USA - SS_1_D_2 metaG | ecosystem: Environmental > Aquatic > Non-marine Saline and Alkaline > Hypersaline >... | reverse complement strand
TTAGGTATTAGGTATTAGGTATTAGGTATTAGCCCACCCCTCCCCTCCGCTGGGGTGCTTGCCGGGGGGGGTGGGAGTTGACGGCTAAACCAAGAATACCGGAACGGGAGACGGAAAGCACCCCGAATGCAGGGAACACGGAATGAGTCCAACTCCGTGGTCCGACTCGATTTCGGTCACTGCCCGCTATCAATACTGTGGATGTCGCACGCATCCTCTTTTGGAGGCGGCGGTTGGGAGCTAATACCTAATACCTAATACCCAATACCCAACTGCCAATACCAACAGACAAAGGCACTTACAGTCCCCACATCTGGACGAGACGACCCATGCCCCAAACTCCCTCAACATACGACCCAACCGAATGCCTCAAAGAAATCCGGGCGATCCTGATCAAGAAGGGGCTCCTGGAGCCGGATGAGGACCTGGCAGAGGCCATGCTCGAGGATTTGGTGCACTATGCCTATTTTACGTGCTGCATTCCCAAGGGGGAGGTGCGGAGACTTCTGGGCCTTTCTTCCAAGGAGACCAAGGAGCGCATCCGGGCCTGGAAGAAGTGGCAGGACGGGAACCGAAGCTGCCAACTGAACCAGAACCCCTTCTATGGAGAGTGGCCCGCCGAGGGGGATGAATAGAAGAATGGCGTGCCTTTTGAAAAGAACCGGACAAGTTGCTATAATTCAAGATAAGTTTGTCTAAATGAGACCAGCCTCGCCTCTATGGAGCCCCCAGCCTGAAGCGAGGCGTTGATGAAAGGGAGGATACGGTTTGCCCATATACGAGTTCGTATGCCAGAAGTGTCGAGGACTGACCGAACTGCTCGTGAGGAATACAACGGACAAGATCGAGATCAAATGCTCTCAGTGTGGCTCGCCCGAGCTTGAGCGGGTCCTCAGCAGCGTCAATTCTGTCGTCTCTGATGGTGCGGCCGCCACAGCGGCTTCATCCGTGGAGCAGAGATCGTGTCCTTCCGGGAGCTGTTCCACGATTACCCTGCCGGGACATTCTCGCTCATCCTAAGCAGGCCGTTGAAAAAGGCCCATCTGCGGCGTTGCACTCATCCTTCGTCACTGCGGCGAAAACATGCACACTGCGCTCTCGGGACCCCCGCCTTCGCGGGGCAAGTTTCGCGCGCCTTGCATCTGGACCTTTTTGAACGGCCTGCTAGCCGATTCCTATACTTCAAATGATTGAAAGAGGGAGCTAATGATGAAGACTCCTAAAGAAGAGTCCACGCCGAAGCCGGAAGATTTGCTCGAGAAAGACAGCAAGATACAATTCCTCTGCAGACCCGGGCTTTCCTGCTTCACCACCTGCTGCCAGGACGTGAACATCTTCCTGACCCCGTACGATATTCTCAGGATGAAGGATCGACTCGGAATCCCGTCCCACGAGTTTCTGGACAAGTACACGAAGACCCTGTTGCCGCCCGGTGGAGGGATCCCGGTTATCCAGCTCGTGATGGGGGGGGAAGACAGGCGATGCTCTTTTGTGACGGACAAGGGTTGCACCATCTACGAAGACCGTCCCTGGGCTTGCCGCATGTATCCCCTGGATTGGATGGGGGACCAGGGAGGGTACTACTTCCTCGTCGGGGAAGACAGATGCAAGGGCCGTGGGGAGCCGAATGAATTGGAGCTTTTCGAGTGGTTGAAAACCCAGGAAGTGGCCCCTTATGAGGAGATGGACCTGAGGTTTCAGATGGTTACCCGTTACCCGAGGCTGGCAGAGGCGGGTGTCGATGACCCGCGGGTCCAGCACATGTTCCGGATGGCCTGCTATGATCTGGACACGTTCCGGCGTTTCGTCTTTGAGACACGTTTCCTCGAGGTGTTCGATGTGGAGGAGGAGACGATCGAGGCGATCAAAACGGATGAGCTTGCCCTCCTGGAGCTTGCCTTTCGGTGGATACGCTTCGGCCTGGTTTGCGGAGACGTCTTGCCCATCCGGGAAGAGGTTGCCGAGAGCAAGCGAAAGGCCTTGGGCGTGGAACCCGGGAGGTCGGAGAATCCGACCGGGGGCTCGGAGAATCGAAAGGACAAGGAACAATGAGCGAGCCATCTCAGCCCACCGACAAACCCGAGGAACTGCTCGATCCCTTACCCAGGGGCGAGACGTATCGATTTGCCTGTCATCAGGGGGTACGGTGTTTCACCGACTGCTGCAGGGATCTGCACCTGGTCCTGACCCCCTACGATGTGCTGCGGGTCAAGAGAGGCCTGGCCCTGGACTCCACGGCCTTTCTGGATCGCCACACGGTGCAGGACACGGACCCGACCTGGAAGATTCCGGTTGTCAGGCTCAAGATGGAGGACAACGCCGCCCGTTCTTGCCCCTTCGTGACCCCGGAAGGGTGCAGCATCTACGCAGACCGGCCGGGGGCCTGCAGGGCCTATCCCCTCGGCAGGGCAGTTCGGCGCTCGCCTTCTCCCTCGGACCCGGCCCGGGTCGAAGAGGAGCATTTCCTCGTACGGGAGCCTCATTGTTTCGGCTTTGAAGAGGGGGATCTGTGGACGGCGGAGGCCTGGATGGAGGACCAGGGCCTGGGCGAGTTCAACGAAATGAACGACCTGTGGATGGAATTCCTGTCCCGCTACAAGCCGGGGAGTCAGGAGGAGGATCTCGGTCCGGCGAAATGGAATATGTTCTTCATGGCCTGCTACAGCCTGGACCGTTTTCGCGAGTTCGTGTTCGGCACGCGCTTCTTCTCGCTCTTTGTGGTCCCGGAAGAGAAGCAGGAGGAAATGCGACGGAGCGACGAGGCCCTGCTCCGGTTTGCCTACACGTGGCTTGCCTACGCCCTTTTCGGCGATCCCGTCCTGGAATTACGAGACCCCCCCGCCTAGCGGCATATCGAACAATACTTGTCGTAGGAGGCTGTTCAAGAAGTTCCGGAAGAGCCCGCATATTGCACGAAGTCTCGTCGCGAGAGCGGTGGAAGGCTTCGTGCAATATGCGGGCGAGATGCAAGGCAGGCGAAATCCCGAGGAATGAGTACTTCCTGTACGTCGAACGACGAGGGATGAAGCCGAACGCCGCGGATGGGACTTATTGGACAGCCTCCTAGTCGACGATGCCTGGTTTCATGTGATCGGGCGACGCGACCGGGAGGGGGCCGGAAACCCCGGTATCCGGACTTATGCTGTGCCGGTAGGACGATTTTGTGCCATACTGCTCTTCCATCCAGACCCAGCCGCGCACATAGTATGGGCATTCGTCGTTAAAACAGACATATTTTATTTCCCCACCCCAGTTCGAGTCGTCCGGGGACTGCCATTTCCGCATCTTCTGGTCACAGTGGGGACACACAAACTCCTTTTCAGACATCGATTCCGTCTCCTTCGTTTCAGGACCTTGAGCAGGTAAGGCTTTTTTTTCGTTTCTAAATTGATAGCTTAGCAAAGTGCTTCCAGGGAGTCAAAAGAACCCAACAGAACCGGCCGGATCCCCTGCATTCAGGCCCCGGCTTTCTTTCGGTGTTGTTGACAAGCGTCGAAAGGATGTGCTAAAAAGAACGATTAATAATGAATGAATCATCATTCAATCGTTGGGACGGTGAATGAGGGCAGTGTCACAGCAAGGCCCGCTTTGCACAGCGTTCGTATAGAGAAGCCGCCTGGTTGACAGCGATTCGCCCACACGAGCGGTCGTCAAGACGGTTGAGACCTGACTGGTACGGAAGAGAATTCAGTTCCCTCCGTTGGTAGCCCAATAGACAACGACTTTGAGGTTCTCCGGTTCCTAAGAATGCAGAATCCGTTTCCGCGTATCCTAATCGGGGCGTTCCGAGGTGGAGCAGGCAAGACCTTGGTCAGCCTGGGCCTTGTTGCCTCGTGGCGATCGAAGGGAAAGCGCCTTTCGGTTTTCAAGAAAGGCCCTGACTACATCGATGCGGCCTGGCTCGCTGCTGCGGCATCGGCTCCCTGTTACAACCTGGATACCTACCTGATGGGGGAAGAAGGCGTTCTTCGATCCTTCGAGGCGAGGACCGGCGGAACCGACATGGCCGTTGTGGAAGGAAACCGTGGCCTCTTTGACGGGATGGATGTGGAGGGTCAACACAGCTCTGCTTTGCTGGCGAAGATCCTGGGGCTGTCTGTTTTTCTTGTAGTGGATTGCACGAAGTCGACCCGTACCGTGGCCGCCCTGCTCAAAGGTTGCCAGGTTCTGGACGCGGAGACAACGATACAGGGGGTCATTCTGAATCAGGTGAATACCCCTCGCCACGAGACGATCGTGCGCAAGAGCATCGAAAAGTATTGTGACATCCCCGTGTTGGGCGCCATCCCGAGGGCAAAGGAGATACAGTTCCATGAGCGGCATCTCGGTCTGTTGCCTGCTCAGGAACATGACGCTGTCCAAGAGACGCTCGACGCGATGGGGGGGCTGATCGAGGCCTACGTGAACACCGATTCCGTGTGGGATGTTGCGAGGAAATATTCTGCGGCAGTGCCGGTTCGGGGTCCCGAACAAGACGAAGTGCAGCAGAGTCCTGCGGCAAGTGCCCGACCTTTTTCAGGGATGCGGGTCGGTGTGGTCAGGGACAAGGCCTTTCATTTTTACTATCCCGAGAACATCGAGGCCCTGCGGGACAGGGGAGCCGATGTTGTCGATGTGGAAGCATCCCGTGATCCGGTCTTGCCAGACCTGGACGCCTTGTACATAGGAGGAGGGTTTCCGGAGACCCAGGCGAAGGCACTTTCGGAGAACCAGTCCTTCAAGAGATCGCTCCATGAAGCGGTGGAGAGCGGGCTTCCGGTGTACGCGGAATGCGGTGGGGCCATCTACCTTGGCAAGGGCCTGGAATGGCAGGGGCAGCTCTACCCGCTCGTGGATGTCTTTCCGATTGTGTACCGGTTTCACGAGAAACCTCAGGGGCACGGGTACACTCTGCTCCAGGTCGAGGAAGAGAATCCCATTTTTCCGAAAGGGACCCGGCTGAAGGGGCACGAATTCCACTATGCCGGGATGTCGGACTGGAAGGAAAAGGCGTTACGGTTTGCATGCCGGGTAGAGAGGGGCTACGGGTTTGACGGGTCCAGGGAGGGTCTTTGCTATAAGAATGCCTATGCGACGTTCTCCCATCTGCACGCACTGGGGGAATCTCACTGGGCGGACTCTTTTCTGAATCGAGCAGCCACTCGGACTGCTGTATCATAGAGGCGAGGATTATCTTTAACCAACAAGCATAACCTAAGCACGCAGGAGGTACACGCAATGCCAACGCAAGAGCTAGGTGGGAAACAGGTTGAAGTGGACGAGGACGGATTCATTCAGACACCGGAAGAGTGGACCGAAGAGGTTGCCATTGACCTGGCCAAGACCGAGGGTGTCGAGGAGATGGGCGACGACCACTGGAAGCTGGTGAACTACATTCGTGACTATTACCAGAAGTTCGGTATCGCCCCCATGGTCCGGAAGCTTTGCAAGGAGTGCGGCTTCAAGCTCAAGTACATCTATGAGATGTTCCCTTCCGGCCCTGCAAAGGGTGCATGCAAGGTGGCCGGTCTGCCGAAACCCACCGGGTGCGTCTAAGTCCTTGTGGTACCCTGAATCGGTGTAGGCCGGGGTCTTTTACGGCACAGATCTAAAAGGCACCCGGCCCCCCACCGCGTTGGGGAAGAAGGGAACCTACCTGCGAGAAGGCGTGGTAACAGGCAAGCACCATGTCCTGTGCCGTGCAAGACGTGGGAAATAATCCATCAGGGTTAGATCCGGACGGTGTAGTCTGTCGATCTGCAAGGCCGGCAGACACCCCGCCGTTGAACCTGAAGACGGGTGGGGAACAACCCTGTCGGTGCCCGCACTCGTCCTTTGTTCGTATGCCCGGCAGAAAGGAAGTCGTCGGACCCGTGAAGTTGCGAGAGTCACTGTCCCGGAAACGGTCCAGCATCGTTGAAAAATGGTTCGACCGGATCATCGAGACCTATCCGGAGGACACGTCGAAATTCCTGAAGAAGGAAAAGGATCCGTTTGCCAATCCGGTGAGAAACACGATCCTTGAGGGGATCGAAGGGGTCTACGGCGAGCTTCTGAAGGAGACGGAGAGCGCCGAGGAACTCAACGACTTCCTGGACAAGGTGATTCGGATCCGGGCGGTACAGGAGTTTTCGCCTTCCCAAGCGCTTGCCTTTGTCTTTTCCCTGAAAAAGGTCATTCGGGAAGTTCTGGGCAAGGAGATACGGGAGAATCATCTCCAGGACCAACTTCTCCTCATCGAGACGCGCATAGACGCTTTGGCGCTCCGTGCCTTTGACGTTTACGTGGGTTGCCGTGAGGAGGTCTTTGAGCTCAGGGTCAACGAGGTGAAACGGATGCGAGAACGTGCGTTCCGGCTGTTGGAACAAACGGATCGTGTCTACCTGAAGAAGAAGAAGAAGAACGAGGAAGCCCCTTCGAGGGATTCGGAATAAGAAACCGGTAGGTTATTCGTATTCATCCTAAGTGAGGTGTCGGTAGATGAATGCCTTGTACGCTCTCTTTGCGGTTGTCGTCCTGGTGCTGATTGCCTTCCTGGGTGTGTCGGCGGCAGGTCTCCAGGTCGTGTTCGGGGTCATCGTCCCGTACGCGGCGGTCTCGGTGTTCCTCATCGGGATTGTCTACAGGATGCTCAAGTGGGCCACTGTTCCGGTTCCCTTCCGGATCACGACCACGTGCGGCCAGCAGAAGTCGCTCCCCTGGATCAAGTCCAACCCTATCGAGAATCCCTCGAACGGGCTGTGGGCGGTGCGAATGGCGCTGGAGGTGCTCCTGTTTCGTACGCTCTTCCGGAACACGAGCATTTCTCTGGCTGACGATGAGAAGTCGATTGGGGGTAAACGGATCGTATACAGCGCGAACTTCGTTCTTTGGCTGGGCGCGATTGCGTTCCACTACTGCTTTCTGGTGATCCTGTTGCGCCACTTCCGCTTCTTCACCGAGCCGGTCGTCTTCTTCGTGCCCTTGGTGGAGGTCCTGGACGGGTTCTTCCAAGTGGGGGCACCGGTGGTTTACATGACCAGCCTGATCATCCTGGCGGCCCTGGGTTATCTCCTCTTTCGAAGGTTCGCGAACCCACAGGTTCGTTATATCTCTCTGGCCGCCGACTATTTCCCGCTCTTTCTGTTGCTGGGGATCGTGATCTCCGGCCTGCTGATGCGCTATTTCTTGAAGGTGGACGTGGTGTCGGCGAAAGAGTTGACCATGGGGCTGATCGGGTTTCATCCGGTGGTTCCGGAGGGCATTGGCTCCCTGTTCTACATACATCTGTTCCTTGTCAGCGTGCTGGTGGTCTATTTCCCGTTCAGCAAGTTGATGCACATGGGCGGTGTCTTCCTCAGCCCGACCCGAAATATGGCAAACGACAACCGCGCGCGCAGGCACATCAATCCCTGGAACCACCCGGTCGAGGTTCACACCTACGAGGAGTGGGAGGAGGAGTTCAGGGACAAACTCGAAGCGGCTGGCATTCCACTAGACAAGGGGTAGAAAGATGTCATCAGATGAACTCGATATCAAACCCGAGGAACTACTGGAGTTCGACTACGATCCGCCCAAGAAGGATTGGATGGATCCTTCTGTGGCCTTTCGAATGGGAACCTATTGTTACAGCTCCGCTCCCAAGAATGTCGAGTATCTTGGAATGCCGAACCCGAGGGAGTGGCAGCCCACAGAAAAAGACTGGAAGCTCCCGGAGAATTGGAAGGAAATCATCTATGAGGGAATGCGGGACCGGTTGAGCAAGTATCGGTCGTTCCAAGTCTTCATGGACATTTGCGTCCGGTGCGGCGCCTGTGCGGACAAGTGCCATTTCTTCATCGGTTCCGGAGATCCGAAGAACATGCCCGTGCTCAGGGCGGAGCTTCTTCGTTCGGTCTACCGAAATGATTTTACCGCCGCCGGGAAGGTTCTGGGCAAACTGGCCGGGGGGAGAGAGCTCACCGAAGAAGTAATCAAGGAATGGTTCTACTACTTCTATCAGTGCACCGAATGCCGCCGCTGCTCGGTCTTCTGCCCTTACGGCATCGACACGGCAGAGATCACGATGATGGGGCGGGAGCTCCTCAACCTTCTTGGGCTCAACATCACCTGGGCCCTCGAGCCGGTGGCCAATTGTCACCGGACCGGAAACCATCTGGGGATTCAGCCCCACACCTTCAAGGACTCGCTCGAGTTCTTCCAGGAAGACATCGAGGACATCACCGGGATCAAGGTAGACCTCCCGATCAACAAGAAGGGCGCCGATATCCTCTTTGTCGTGCCCTCGGGTGACTACTTCGCAGACCCCGGGACGTTCACGCTGATGGGCTACATGATGCTCTTTCACGAGCTCGGCCTGAACTACACCTGGAGTGCTTACGCTTCCGAGGGGGGCAACTTCGGGCTCTTCAATTCCCACGAACTGATCAAGAGGCTGAACGCCAAGATCTACTTGGAAGCGAAGCGTCTGGGCGTGAAGTGGATCCTGGGAGGTGAATGCGGCCATATGTGGCGCGTGGTGAATCAGTACATGGACACCATGAACGGCCCTGCCGACTTCCTGGAAGAGCCGGTCTCTCCGATTACAGGGACCAAATTCGAGAATGCGAAGAGCACGAAGATGGTCCACATCACGGAGTTCACGTCCGACCTGATCCGGAACAACAAGCTGAAGCTCGACCCGAGCCGTAACGACAACCTGCGGGTCACCTTCCACGATTCCTGCAACCCTGCCCGGGCGATGGGGATCCTGGAGGAGCCGCGGTATGTTCTCAAGAACGTAGTGAATCATTTTTACGAGATGCCGGAGAACACGATCCGCGAACAGACCTACTGTTGTGCCGGTGGCGCGGGGCTGGGTACGGACGAGAACATGGAGATGCGCATGCGTGGAGGCTTCCCTCGGGGGAACGCTCTCCGTCACGTGCAAGAGAAGCACGATGTCAACCGGCTTGCATGCATCTGCGCCATCGACAGGGCCACGCTGATTCCTCTGGCAGACTACTGGGCCCCGGGGGTGGAGGTGACGGGCGTGCACGAGCTGGTGGCCAACGCCCTGGTCATGAAGGGAGAGAAGGAACGGGAAGTCGACATGCGTGGTGAGCCCCTGAACGAGATGGAGGGTGACGAGGATGTATGATGGAGGAAAAATCGTAGCCGGACTCATTGTCTTCCTTGCGGCCGTCACCTCCCCGATCTGGTACAACGTGGTGACCGGCAAGGCGGAATACAAACCTGAGCCGAAGATCGTCACGCAGGAAAAGGAATGTGTGGCCCCAAAGGCCTGGATGACGGCCATGCACATGACCCTGTTGAACGATTGGAGGGACTCGGTGGTCCGGGAAGGCAATCGGGTGTATGTGGCGGCGAACGGCAAGGCATACAACATGAGCCTTCAGAATACGTGTATGCAGTGTCATTCGAATAAATCGGAATTCTGCGATAGGTGCCACAACTACACGAGTGTGAACCCCTACTGCTGGGACTGCCACGTTGAGCCGAAGGAGAAGAAATAATGGGCGTGAACCGAAGAGATTTCTTGAAGATCACCGGGCTGGGGACCCTGGCAGGGGTCGGTGGCAAGGCGGCCGCGGATCTGGTCTTCAAGGGGCAGGCAGAGGCCCAGGAGGCCAAACCCAGGGAAGAAGCCCTTGTCGGGAAACGCTGGGCCATGGTCGTGGACACGAAGAAGTGTATGGAGAAGATCAAGAAGGACGGGTGCAAGGACTGCAGCATCGCATGCCACGCGGTCCACAACGTGCCTGACTTCGGAAATCCGAAGGACGAGATCAAGTGGATCTGGCAAGACACCTTTGAGCACATTTGCCCGAACCAGCACCATCCGTTTACATCCGAGAACCTCGAGGGTGCGCCTTTCCTTGCGTTGTGCAACCACTGCGACAACCCGCCCTGCGTACGGGTCTGCCCCACGAAGGCCACCTTCCAACGGGAAGACGGTATCGTGTTGATGGACTTCCATCGCTGCATTGGTTGCCGCTTCTGCATGGCAGGATGCCCCTATGGTTCGAGGAGTTTCAACTGGCGGGATCCCCGGCCCTTCGTCCAGAATGCCCGGGAGGATTTTCCCACCCGTATGCGAGGCGTAGTGGAGAAGTGCAACTTCTGCGCTGAGCGGTTGGCAGAGGGCAAGCCTCCGGCCTGTGTCGAGGCGTGCACGGTGAAGGCTTTGATATTCGGCGACCTGGAAGATCCGGAATCCGAGGTGAGGAAGGTCCTTCACGAACACTACAGTATCCGGCGGAAACCGGAGTTGGGAACCATGCCACAGATCTACTATCTCGTGTGAGGGAAACATGATTGACAAGGCACTGATTGGTGGTCGGAAGTACTATGGGCTGATCGCGGTCCTGCTCGGTGTGATCGGTGTAGGCGTCCTTTGTTACCTGTGGCAGTTCTTCTACGGCCTGGGCATCACGGGCCTGAGCCGGGACGTGAGCTGGGGCCTCTACATCGCTCAGTTCACCTTTCTCGTCGGCGTGGCCGCCTCCGCGGTGATGGTGGTCCTGCCCTACTACCTGCACAACTACAAGGTTTTCGGCAGGATAACGGTCCTGGGCGAGTTCCTGGCCATTGCTTCCGTGGCTATGTGCATGCTTTTTATTTTCGTCGATATGGGACAGCCCCTGCGCGTCCTGAATGTGATCCTTCATCCGACACCGAACTCGGTCATGTTCTGGGATTTCATGGTGCTCACGGGTTACCTGCTCCTGAACCTGGTGATTGGATGGATCTCCCTGGACTGCGAGAGAAAGGGCGTTGCTCCGCCCAAGTGGATCAAGCCCTTTATCTACCTCTCCATCCCCTGGGCCGTGAGTATTCACACGGTCACGGCCTTCCTGTACGCCGGTCTTCCGGGAAGGCACCTGTGGCTTACCGCGATCCTGGCGGCACGGTTTATCGCTTCCGCTTTTGCGTCCGGACCCTCGCTGCTCATCATCCTCTGCCTGATCGTGAGGAAGACGACCAAGTTCGATCCGGGGAAAGAGGCGATCCAGACCCTGGCCAAGATCGTGACCTATGCGATGAGCATCAATGTGTTCTTTCTGGCCCTGGAGTTTTTCACGGCCTTCTACAGTGGAATTCCGGGTCACATGCATCCCCTGGTATACCTGTATGCCGGACTGGAGGGACACGGCGCGTTGATTCCCTGGATGTGGACGTCCACCGCATTGGCAGCGATCGCCCTCATTTTGCTCGTGAATCCCGGAACAAGGAAGAACGAAAACATCCTTACCTTCGCGGTTCTGGCTGTGTTCTTCTCCACCTGGATCGACAAGGGCATGGGGCTGGTGGTGGGAGGCTTCATCCCGAACCCTCTCGAGCACGTTGTGGAATACACGCCCACGTTGCCCGAAGTCATGATTACACTCGGGGTTTGGGGCATCGGATTTCTGATTCTGACAATCCTTTTCAAGATTGCCGTTACCGTTAAGGAAGAAGCTGCATCCTAAGCAGAAGTGGCGGGGCTTTGCGGACCGCTTTGGCCATTGCCTGATGAAAGGCAACCTACTCACACAGGAGAAACCGATATGTACCAGCTCACGATCGACAAAGAGAAGTGCAACGGATGTGGGGAGTGTGTGGATATTTGCCCTGCGGAAGTCCTCGAGATGAAGGACGGAAAGTCCGAAGCTGTAAACATCGATGAGTGCCTGGGTTGCGAGAGCTGTGTCGAAACATGCCCGGAGTCGGCCATCACGCTGACCGAGAGTTGATGAAACAGGCACACGGGCGATTTGCCTTCGCCTGTGTGCCTGATCACCTACGTTTCAACTTGGCCCGTTCCCATCCCCTTTCCATTCTTTCGAGAAGCCGATCATCTCCGGCGAGGAACCTGCGTGACGCCTCGGAGTGCAGGAGCCTTTCCAGGACTCGCCTTCGTGCGTCTGGTGAAGGGACCGTTTCCTTCATACGGGTACGGATGGCTGCGACTCTGTCCAGGAGCGGGCCGTAACGCTGCGGGACCACACCCTCGAGTTCTCGCCGAAGCCAGCGGGCAAAGGCCGGACACTGGCCGCCGGTGGAGATCGATACCTGCAGGTTGCCGCGTTCGATTCGGGACGGGATGTAGATGTTGCAGAGCCTGGGCTGGTCTACTACATTGATCAGGCGGCCTGCGCCTTCGGCGTCCTCGAAGACATTCCGGTTTACCTCTGCGTCGTCCGTTGCCGAGATCACGAGGAAGTACTGAGCCGCCTCTCCGTTGCGATAAGCACGTCGTTCGGCCTGGAAGCTCTGCTTCTTGAGCCAGGCCTGGAAGGGCGGGGAGAAGTCCCGGGCGACAATGAACAGGCGGCACCCCGTCCTCGACAGGCCCTGGGCCTTCCGGAAGGCCACCTCTCCTCCTCCGACCAGCAGGACGGGCTTGTCCCTGAGATCGAGTGAAATCGGGTAGGTCTTTTCGGCGGGAGTTTTCATGGGTCCTTCTTGGCGAGGAGCCTTTCCCGGAGCCGAACCACCTCCCCGATCACGATGATCCCCGGGGGTTTCAATCCGGCCTTTTCTTTCTTCTCCACCATGTCCCCCAGGGTGGCGGTCATTACCTGTTGTTCCGGATAGGTGCCCCAGGTAATGATGCAGGCCGGCGTTTCAGGGGGTCTGCCGTGAAGGGTGAGCTCTTCGACGATCTTCTTCAGGTTGGTCATTCCCATGAGGATGACCAGGGTGCTGTCGTTCGGGGCGATCAGGTCGTAGCGAAGCTGGGTGAGATCCTTTGAGAAGGTTTCATGGCCCGTGATGATCGAGGCCATGGAAGAGAACTCCCGGTGGGTGATCGGGATGCCGGCATAAGCGGGCACGGCGGTTGCCGACGTAACGCCTGGGACGACCTCCCAGTCGATTCCCTCCTCGACGAGGTAGAGCACCTCCTCCGCGCCTCTTCCGAAGACAAAGGGGTCCCCGCCCTTGAGGCGCACAACGATCTTCCCCTCTCTGGCCTTCCGGACGATCAAGGCGTTGATCTCGTCTTGAGGGACCGTGTGGTGATCGCATTCCTTGCCTACGTAAAGCTTCTCCGTCTCCGGCGGGATCTCGGAGAGGATCTCAGGGTGGACGAGGCGGTCGTAGACCACCACATCGGCCGTCTGCAACAACCTGAACCCCTTGAGCGTGATCAGACCGGGATCCCCAGGGCCGGCGCCCACGAGATAGACTTTGCCCTTTTCTGTTCCCACGTAAAGACCTCTCCCTTCGCAGGTGCGCAATCCGCACATGGAAGGCATGAGCGAACGCTAGGTGTAATGGAGTTCCAGAAGCTGTATGAGGACAAACCCTAATCATATAGGATATCAAAGTGAGCGATAGTTGGCAATTCAATGCGATCCCATGTCATGTCTGAATTGGCATCTCTCAGCGAGAAACGTCTCGGGGAGGGGGCAGGGGGAAGATACGATCAGCGAATTTGTGATTCCGAAAACCGACGGCCTCCCTCTGGACGATGTACACGTAGCGGGCCGTCTCGGCCTGTTTCCGGGCCGTCTTGTACTGCTCGATCGCCTCCTGCATGGAGGATCGCGTTCCATTGTTCGGGCAGAGATCCAGGAGTTCTTCGGCCGACCGGAGTTGCCTCAGGGCCTTCTCGAGTTTTTCGCCACTTCTGGCCAGCGCACCGGCAGCTTCCTTGATCAGCTCGATGTCTGCCGGGGAAAGCTGTGATGTTTTTCTCGCTAACAAGAACATCGACAACCCCTCACGGCTCTATCATTCGCCGCATGCGCGCTGTGGGATCCCCTGTTCCGTCTCGGTTCTCTTGGTCTCCATGTTCCGGCAACGGAGTCCCTCGTCCCACACGACCGAGCTTGGGCGCAGAGCGCAAAGTTCTTCAATATGCACACGGGGGGGAAGCCTCCACGAGTCGCCCTGCTAGAACCGAGCCGGAACAGGGGATGCCACCCGTTGCCTCGTCCCTCTTCTAGCCTGTTTGCAGTTTGCTACGCTTCTGTTTTGTTCGGCTCGAAGGAATTGCCCCACCCCATCCAGTTCTGCATTCGTGCCCGTGCCCGTGTTCGTGCCCGTGCCCGATTTGTCTGTCAGCTATTGCCCCGTCTGTACTGCAATCGTAGGACACAAAGGGACCATCTATTTTGAAGGTTTTGGCGGGTTGGATCAAGGCAGCGTGGGGCCTTGGCTCCTTTCCTTGTCCTTGCCTGTGTGCTACCTTCCTTAGGTTGGAGATAGCACACACATACCGCGCCCCAAGAGGGATAGCAGGGAGGCATTAGGAATAAAATGGCATCGATTATTGACCTTCTTTCCGAGTCCACCGCGGAGACGCTTAAGGACCAGCTGGGCGAAGCGGTTGCGGATCCGAAGGGTCTGCGGGTGAATTCTACGACGAATCCGAAGTTCGGCGATTACCAGTTCAACGGAGCCATGGGGCTGGCGAAGAAGCTGGGAAGGCCTCCGAGGGAGATTGCCCAGGAACTGGCCGCCGGGTTGGAGGGAATGCCCTGGCTGGAAAAAGTGGAGGTAGCCGGACCCGGTTTCGTGAATCTCCATCTATCAGGCGCCTGGCTTTCCGACCGCATTGAGGAGGCCTTTCAAGACGAGAGGATCGGGGTGGAACGGCCCGGAAAAGGGCAGACCGTGGTGGTCGACTTCTCGAGCCCCAATGTGGCCAAACCCATGCACATCGGGCACGTCCGATCCACGATCCTGGGCTTTGCCATGGACAGGATACACCGGTTTCTCGGTTTTGATGTCATTGCGGACAACCATGTGGGGGACTGGGGGACCCAGTTCGGTATCCTGCTCGTCGGGTATCGACGGCTCGGAGACCCCGAGGCCTTTGAGAGGGATCCGATCGAAGAACTGGAGAGGGTCTACGTGGAGGGCTACCAGAAGGCCCAGCAAGATCCGGCTCTCATGGAAGAAGCCCGGGGTGAGCTCGTCCGTCTGCAGCAGGGAGACCCTGAGAATCGCGAGCTCTGGGAAACGTTCGTGCAGGCATCCCTGCGGGAGTTCGACAGGATCTATGAACGGCTCGGGATTTCCTTCGATGTTACCCTTGGCGAGAGCTTCTACAATGATCGCCTCCAGGGACTCGTGGACGACCTGGAAGGACGAGGGATCGCAACCCGGAGCGACGGTGCCCTGGTGGTGTTCCTCGAAGAAGAAGGCCTGCCTCCTTTCATCATCCGGAAGAGCGACGGGGGATTCAACTACGCAACGACGGATATCGCCGCGATGTTGTATCGCATCGAGCGCTGGCAGCCTTCCAAAATCCTGTATATCACCGATGAGGGGCAGCAGCTCCATTTTCATCAACTTTTTGCCGTGGCCCGTCGGCTCGGGATCGAGGTGGAACTGGAACACATCGGGTTCGGGATCATGCGTCTGCCCGAAGGCAAGTTCTCGACCCGCGATGGGAACGTCATCCGCCTTGATACCTTCATGGACGAGGCAGAACGAAGGGCCTACGAGGTTGCCCACAGGTTGAACCCCGGCCTGGAGGAGGCGTTGAAACGAGAGATCGCCCGAAAAGTCGGGTTGGGGGCCCTCCGCTACGGCGACATGAGCCAGAACCGCCAGTCGGCCATCGAGTTCAGATGGGAAAAGGCCCTCTCCCTGGAAGGCAACTCAGCGCCCTACCTCCAGTACACCTATGCCCGAATTCAGAGCGTGTTCCGTAAGTACCGGGAGGAGCACGATGGGGGGGAACTCGAAGGAGTTTCCGTATCCCTCGAAGAAGACCTGGAGCGGCAGATCGCAAAGGCGATCCTGGAATTCCCGGAGTACCTCTATCGAGCTGCCAGGTCCTACAGGCCGAACCAGTTGACCGATTACTTGTACGACCTTGCCTCGTTGTACAACCGCTTCTACCAGAACGTCCCTTTCCTGAAGGCCCCGGACGAAATCCGGGAAAGCCGGCTGGTCCTATGCGATCTGGTCGGCAGGATTATCCGGACGGGTCTGGGATTGCTGGGGATCGAGGTGCCCGAACAGATGTGAGGGAATCTCGAGCCAAGCCCATGAGCCGCCGCAGACGAAAGGGTCAAGGGCAAAGGGCCAAGGGATGGTTATCGATTGGAAGAGGGTATCGCACAAGCGAATGGGCAAAGGGAGAGTCCCTCAAGTCCGTTCTTCAATTCTTGATCCATCCCTTTCGCCTTTGCCCTTTTACCTGCTGTGCTGATCCCTGCGTTTATTTGCCCATCGCCCTGACCAGAAACAGGCTCAAATCCGGCCAGTAGGTGATGACGAGCACGGACGCGATCAGCATGGCGATGAAGGGAAGGCAGGCCAGCGTTATCTTGAGGATCCCCTTGTCGAAACGGTAGCTGGATATGAACAGGCCCATGCCCAGGGGAGGCGTGAGATAGCCGATCTGCATGTTTGCCAGAAAGATGATTCCCAGGTGAATGGTGTTGATCCCGTATTCCTGCGCGATCGGGGTAATCAAGGGGACCACGACGACGAGAGCGGAGAAGATGTCCAGAAGCATCCCAAGGCCGAAGAGGAAAAGGTTGAGCAGGATGAGGAACATGATCTTCGTGCTGACGAAGCCCTGGATGAAGTCGAAGATCATGGAGGGGACATCTACATCGATGAAGTAGTTGGTGGAGGCCATGGCCGCGGCCATGATGATCAGGATCCCGCCGACCATCACCATGCTTTCCCGGATGACCTGCCTCAGCTGTGATAGGGAGATTTCCCTGTAGATCAGGACCTCCACGATCAAGGCCCAGAAGGCGGTTACCGCGGCTGCCTCACTCACCGCGAAAACCCCGCCGTAGATTCCGCCCAGGACGACGAGGGGCAGGGGAACTTCCCATTTTGCCTCCCACAGCGCCTCTCCCATCGCCTTCCACCGAAGGGGAGATCGTTCGATCCTGGCCCTCGTTGCGATGACTACGCTGAATACACAGAGGACGATCACCATCAGGACGCCGGGGAGCGCGCCTGCAATGAACATGTCGAAGATGGGCGTCTCCGTGATCACGCCGTAGACGATCAGGGGAACGCTCGGTGCGAAGAGCAGGCCCAGACTTCCGCCGGTCGTGACGAGCCCAAGAGAGAAACTTTCGCTGTACTTGTCTTGTACCAGGGCAGGGAACAGCAACGCGCCAAGAGCCACGATCGTGACCCCGGAGGCCCCGGTAAAGGCCGTAAACAGGGAGCAGATGATGACGGAGACGATGGCCAACCCGCCCGGCATCCAACCGAAGAAGGCCCTGGAGAGCTTGACCAATCGTTTCGGCGCATTGCTTTCTCCGAGGAGATACCCGGCAAAGGTGAACAAGGGGATCGTGATCAACACGAAGTTGCTCGAAAGGCGAAAGAGGTCGGTTCCGACCACGGACACGGAGGTCCCGTCTGCGTGCCAGCCCCACAGGGCGGCTGCAGCGAAGACGCAGAAGACCGGTGCCCCGAGGAAGAGGCAAAGGAGGATAGAAACGATGACGAGGATGCTGGTCATGCCGCGTCGCCCTTGAGGGTGTTTCGCAGGGAGAGGAAGCTGAAGCGGATGAATCGGAGGGTCATTACACCGAACGCGACGGGCAAGGCCAGCAGGGATGCCCAGTGCGGTAGCCCCGGCATGATATTGCCCAGCAGTGGGTCCTGGAATTCCCTGTGGAAGACGATAAAGGTGGAGTAGGTCAGCAGTCCACAGACGATGGCGGCAAAGGTGTCGCAAAGAAGGCCGGAGGCGAACTTGATCCTGCCCGGGGGAAGGAAACGTGACACGGCATCGACCGTGATGTGGTTGTGGTCCCGGGTCGCCACCGTCGCCCCTGCCAGGGCAACCCAGAGCAACATCTGCCGTACGAGAGGCTCGATCCAGATCAGGCCGACTCCAAATACATTGCGGAGCACGATCTGCAGGAAGGCCAAGCAGATCATGCCCACGAGAATCAGCATGAGGACCCCGTCCTCAATCCTGGCGAAGATCACGAAGGGGTTGTTTGGTTTTGCCCCCACGCCCCTGTCCCCTCCTTGGCTATTAGCTGTTAGCCTTTAGCTGTTGGCTCCCAACCCCTCCCCTGGATTTCCGCGTGCGCGGGCACGAGTGCGAGAAAGGTGAAAGGGGTAAAGGGCAAAGGCGAAAGGGATGGTCTTCGTATTGAAGAGCGAATCAATGAAATTCTCCACTTCAGCCGTTCGTTTGTTAGGATGCCCTCTTCAAGATGTTAACCACCTCTTGACCCTTTTGCCTTTCACCTGCCTTAAGGTTTGGGGCTGCGATACTCCTTCAGAATCTCCTGCGTTCGTTGCAGGGCTTCCCCCTTGAATTCTTTCCCGGCCAGGTCTTTGTTGACGCCGGTCATGATCTTCTCCAATTCCCGCCTCTGAGGGGCCGAGACCGGCACGAACTGGATTCCCTGTTTCGTCAACGTCTCGCGTGATTCAAGGTTGCTCTTCCGGACATCGGTCTTCAGTTCCTCGAAGGTCCGGTCCACGACCCGGTTGACCGTGTCCCTGTAGTCCACCGGGATCTTGTCGTACGCATCTTTGGTGACCATGAGGAGGCCGTAGATGTACAGGAGGGGAATATCGGTGATGTACTTGACGCGGGTATACCATTGGAGCGCGATGGCCCCGACGAACGAGTTGGCCACGGTGTTGATCTGTCCCGTCTGGAGGGAAACCATCACATCCGAAATCGTCATCGGGATCGGAGGCACGCCCATGGCCTCGAAGGCCGCCTGTCCAATCGGATCGCCCTGGGGAATCCAGACCTTCTTCCCCTGCAAGTCGGTGCGGCCAGCGACAGGGTCCCTTGACATGATGTAACCGAAGCCCACCTCCAGCCAGCCGAGGACCACGTATCCTCGTCTACCCAGTTCCTCCTTGAAATGGGGACCTACCCTGTCGAGGACATAATCGACCTCTTCATAGTTATTGAACATGAGGGGGATGTTCAGGATCTGTAGGTCATTCAGTACGGAGGAGGCCTCGCCGGCCGTAAACTCGCCCCCCTGGATCTCACCGCTCTTCATTTTGAGAAGAAGGTCTTTCCCGCTCCCCTTGACCCCACCGTAATAGACCTTGAACCGTACATTCCCGTCGGTCTTTTCTTCTATCTCCTGGGTCATCTGTTTGACGAGCCTTGCAGACTTGAAGTTCTCCGGCGTCTTGGTCGCGATCTTGATACGCACGGCGAAGGCCGGGGCCGCAACCAATACGACAGCAAGGATGAGCAAGGTGAGACCCAAGACAGTTCCTGTTCGTTTCATCTTCTTTGCTCCTAATGGCTGGTGCAGACAACGAGCGGCAGGTGTTCGGACGGTCCTGATCGGCTGCGGCTTCCCTGTCCCGATCGACTCAGTCGAAGTACTCCTCTGCCCGGGCATCGGCGATCAGGTCGGCGGCCTGCTCTTTTGCCAGGGTGTTGACGAGTGTGAGTTCGGGCACAGCGTCCGCAGGGGAATCCAGGACAGTGTTCAAGAGATCGAAGAACAGTTCTTCTTCGTACATGAGCTTCGCGTAATTCTTTGCGTACATCACCTGGGTGGTAAGGAGTTTTCCCTGCCCGAGTTCGAGGGCCCTTTCGAAATGTTCTTGGGCTTTCTCCGGTCTTCCTCCCAAAGAGGGGGGACGGACCGTCAACAGGACACCCATGAAGGTATGGGAGGCCCCATAGTAAAAAGCCTCTTCGAGTTCGATCACTCGTTCGATCAAGGCCTGCACTCTGGGCAGATCCGCGACGGCGTCCATCGAATCGGAGTGGGCCTGAATCCAACCTGCCCAGGACGCGGCCGAGTAGAAGACAAAGGGGACGTCCCTCTTCTTGAAGGTGCCGAGGCAGGTCACGAATTCCGGATAGGATGCATCCTTCACCTTTGCGAACCGTTTGCTGTGAAGGCTCAACGCCCGGAGTGCGTAATCCTTTGCTTTGGCTGTCAGCCGTTTGTTTCTCTCCGGTTCTTTGGAGCCCACGAAGGCCGCCGTGTAAGCGGAATAGGCCTGTGCGCCGGCCAGGAGGATGTCTTTGTTCTCCGGGCTGTGTTCGATCAGTCCATCCAGGACGAGAAGAAAGGCCGGTGTTCCCTGCTCAGCGATGACCACATCCCCTTGCTGCATGAACGATCGGGTCAGGTCATCGAAAAGGGGGCCCGTAAAGTGTCCGACGATCCGACCGCACCCGGCCGAGAGGCTCAGGAAGGAAAGCCCAAAGAGGAGAAGCCTGTATCGTGAAAAGGGGATCATATGAAGAAAGCGCTTAGATTCCAATGAGTTGGTGTTGAGATTTTGACTCTGATATCAGAATCCCGACGGGAAGTCAAAACCGTGTCGGTCTTGTCGGAGCCCTTCGAGGCGCTCTTCTCCCCCGACCAGGGTGCGAGAATTTGCCCCTGAGGAAAAAGATGCCGTTCCGATCCGCCCTTCAGTTCGAGGGTGTGAAAGAATCCGAGCAGGGAACGATCGAGGAGGAGACAGACGCAAGCGATGGGCGCTCTACCACTTGAGGTTCAGCCCGAGCCAGGTCGTGAAGTCCCAGAGAGGGATGCCGTTGACCACGGCTTGGAAGGCGTGCGTGTATCTCATCTTCAGGTTGAGGTAGATGTCTCGAGAGAGATGGGAAATCCATTCTGTGGCGCAGGAGGAACTACCGGTTACTTCGATATCCTTGAATTGAATGGGCATTTCCCCCTCGTGCAGGAAGTACGGCCCCAACCCGACGCCTATGGATTGGGAGATCCGTGGGCTCTCGTAAAGGCTGTATTTCATGGAAAATGAGAGGGGGAAGGTGTTCATGGCGTTGGGAGAGTCGCCGGCGACAGAGGTTTCGTCTCCAAAGCGGAGTTGATGGCCGCTGTCGATGCCCAGGGTGAACCCGGTCGGGTAAGACCATTCCACCGAGACCGAGGGCGGGATGCCCGGATCATACAGGGACTCGAAATCGGATTTCTGGCCAATCTCGTACGTAGCCGCTGCGGAGGGGACTACGGTCAGGACGCAGAGGAGAAAGACCGCAAGACCGGGCAGGCCGGCCCGGGGGGTGTGCAAGGGGTTCCTCCGGTATTCTCTTCTATGCTGTTGCATGAGGTGTCCTGATTTCCTTGTCCCTTGGTTCCTTCTGCCCGTGAAATGAAGCAAATTTTACGCCAACCAAAGGCTATTGCCGGGTCTTCGTTAGAAAAACTCTATAAATTCGATTAGTTAAATCAATTTCCCGCCGAGAGAGCCCCCTTCCCAGTGTTCGCAGAACAATGCTGAGTTACAAAAAAAACGTATCCCGCTCCCTTCACGTCCCGAGTTTGTCTTCTAGCCGGGACTTTGGCATAATTAGAGACCTGATTGAGCAAAAGAGTTCAATTCTATTGATAACGACAAAAAAGTCAACAATCGGATTCCCCCGGCCGTTGCGACAACAAGAAACCGTTACTCGGTACCACTTATTGCATCGGCATGTTTCTCAATAGTCCTCTTCAGGTTCCCCTGGTCCTCGGGGAGTGCATCCGTGGCTCCCATCCGAAGGATTGTGGATTTCTTTCTTAACGGAACGCAATGAAGCCCTGGCAAAGACTCAAGAACAGCGGGTATCGTTTCCGGGTATACCTGTTCGCCGGCCTCCTGGTCTTTCTCGTCGTGACGAGCCTGGCATTCACCTTTGGCGTGAGCTGGTATTCGAAGCGGCTCTCAGCCCTGATCGTGGAGAAGGATTTCAAGGCTCGGGAGACGGAGCGAACCTTGGTCGATCTCCTGGTTTCCATGGACAGCAACCGGAAGAAGTACTTCCTTCTGGAAAAGCCGGAATACGGACGCATGTTCCGGGAGGACTCCCGGTCGTTTCGCAAACAGCTTTCTCGCCTGGAAGGGCTCGGCTTGTCCGAGGAGGAAGAGCTCACGTTCCTGGAACTGAAAGAGCAATTTGAAGACTACCTGCATAAGGACCCTTTTATTACCGGGGAAGACCCGTCCGCCATCGAGAGCGTTTCCGACCTTCCTCTCGAGGAGGTCCGCCATTTGCTCGCCCATCTTCTCGAACTCAACCAGGAGCGGATGGATCTGCGCATCACGCAGATGAATCGGCTGGAGCAGAGGGCCTTCCAGGTCGTGTTCCTGGGGGCCGTGATCGCCCTGTTGGCCGCGGGACTGCTCTCCTTTCTGTTGATTCGTTCGATCACCCGCCCCATCGATTTGTTGCGGAAGGGGACGCAGGAGATCGCGGAAGGGAGATTCACGCACCGAGTGGACCTTGCCACCAAGGGCGAACTCGGGGACCTCGCGGACTCGTTCAACGAGATGGCCTACCAGCTCAAGAAGCTGGATGATATGAAGGTTGATTTCATGGCCCTTGTTTCCCACGAGCTCAAGACGCCTCTTACTTCGATGAAAGAGGCGGTGGGCCTCATGCTGGAGGAGGCGGTCGGGCCGATTAGTCCGAAGCAGAAGAGGTTGCTTCTCATCAACGCAGCCGGCATCGAGAAACTGACCGGGTTTGTGGAAGACATCCTGAACCTGACGACCATGGAAGGGGGACTGACCCCCATTTACTCGACTCGATTCGACATGCAGAGCCTCCTGCAGAGAAAGCTGGACACCTTTCGTCTGCTTGCCGACAAGAAACAGATCCGTTTGTCGGCCACCTACAAACCGGACCCGCTGCCGCCGATTCTTGCGGATGCGGAACGTCTCGAGCAGGTGTTGGCCAATCTGTTGAACAATGCGATCTTTTTCACCCCTCCCGGAGGGGAGGTTGCGTTCCGGGTCGAGAGCACACTGGGCAAGTCTCTTCCTGCCCGCGTCAGGGGAACCACCAGGGTCGAATCGTCGAGACAATGGTTCAAGATTGAAATCTCGGACACAGGGGAGGGCATCCCGAAAGAGGAACGGAACCGAGTTTTCGACAAGTTCTACCAGATCAAGAAGAGTTCGATTCAAGGGAGTGGGACCGGGCTGGGCCTTACGATCGCCAAATCCATCGTCGAGGCCCATGGGGGGTACATCTGGGTGGAGGACTCTTCTGCAGGGGGGACCACCTTTGTCATCGTGCTCCCCCAGGCGGAAGTAACCGGGGAGAAGACGGAGCGCGAAGAGGCGGGCCAGGGCCGACTTCAGCCACAGCATCCGTAATCCGGCGTGCGCCGCAAGGTCAAAGGTGAAAGGGCAGAGAAAAAAGGGGTCACACTTGAACGACTCTGGGAGATATGCTTTGAAGAGAAGAAGGGTGAAGGCTGAAGACAGGGGATTTCTTTCGCCATGGAGGTGGATCTGCCTGTCGGTACCGGGTTGGATACTCCTGCTGGCCGTCTCCTGTACCGGGACGTTCGAAGAGGTCCGCTTTCGGGAAGAGAATCCGGATGTGCAGCGGGAGGAACGGGAAGTCCTGTCCTTTCGTGAGACCGAGTTTCGCTTCGCCATGGCGAAGTTCGAGAATGGGGACTTTGAAGGCGCCCGCGAAACCCTGTCCGGAATCGCCGAACCGGAAGGTGACCAGCCGGCCGAGCCGGAAGCGGTCTTTGCCCTGGGTGTGATCAAGCTCCTGGAGATGGAGAGCGAGGAACGGATGCGGGGGTGCAGGGACTATTTCCAGGCCTTTGCGGATGACTACCCGGACGGGCCCTACAGGGAACATGCGGAGAGAATCGTCCAGGTCCTCAACAGTCACATCAAGCGAGCGCAGAAGGAAAGAAGGCGGATCCATGAGCTGACCCGGAAAGTCAGCGATCAAGAGAAGGTCATCCAGACCCTTCAGTACCAGATCGAGAAGTTGGAGGAAATCCATCGGGAGACGGAAGAGAAGAGGCACCTTCTCGACGGGGAATAAAGCCCCCCGGAGAGCCAAGAGAATAGGAGAGTTCCCTTCTCGAAGGGGAGGAATCGAACCCCCCGGAGAGTCAAACAAAAGGGGTGAAGCATCATGGCAAACATACTCGTCGTTGATGACGATACGAACATCCTGGAAGTCATCCGAACGCGGTTGGAAGCGAATGACTACTACGTGGAGATCCAGGCAGACCCTCTCGATGCACTGGAATGTGTGAAGGAAAAAGAATTCGACGTGATTGTGAGCGACATCCGAATGCCTCACATCGACGGCATGGAATTCCTCCGTCGCGTCCAGAGGCTCCGATGGGATGTTCCGGTGATCATGCTCACGGCTTACGGAACGATCCAGAGTGCCGTGGAGGCGATGAAGCATGGGGCCTTCCATTACCTGACCAAGCCCTTCGAGGGCAAACAGCTTCTCACGGAGATTGAGGACGCCCTGGCAGAGAGGGGCCGAAGGCAGGAGCCGGGAATCGGCAAGATCGGAAAGTACTTCCCGGGCGTCTACGGGGTCAGCCCGCACATGACGGCCCTCTACCCCTTGTTGGAGAGGATCATCGAGAGCGACTCCACGGTCCTCGTTCAGGGAGAGAGCGGTACGGGCAAGGAACTGGTCGCACAGATGATTCACTACAACGGAAGGCGAAAGGACAAGCGTTTCGTGGTCATGGATTGTGGGGCAACGCCCGGCTCCCTGATCGAGAGCGAGCTGTTCGGCCATACGAAAGGCTCCTTCACGAATGCCACGGAGACCCGGATGGGCCTGTTCGAAATGGCCCATGAGGGGACCCTGTTCCTCGACGAGATCAGCAGCCTGCCCCTGGACCTGCAGACGAGACTGCTTCGGGTTCTGCAGTCGGGGCAGATCAAGAGGGTGGGGGACAGCCTCATGAAGAAGGTCGATGTCCGGGTGGTGGGCGCAACGAATCTGGACCTGAAAGAACAGGTCCAGAAAGGCGAGTTCCGTCTGGATCTCTATTACCGGTTGGCCGTATTGAAGGTCGATCTTCCGCCCCTGCGGCAGAGAAGGGAAGACATTCCCCTGCTGGCCGATTATTTCCTGCAGACCTTCGCCCGCAAGATGAGGAAGGATCCCCTGACGTGGGGAGAAGGCGTGATCGAAACTCTCGTGGACTCGGATTGGCTCGGCAATGTTCGCGAGTTGAAGAACATCATCGAAGCCGCTGTTGTCCTGTCGAACGGGGGATCTCTGACGATGGAGGATCTTGAGTGGGCCGGGTTCTCGCAGGAGGAAGCTCATCAGGGCCTTCTGCCCGGCCTGTCCGGTCTGAAGCCTGCCCAGCTGTCCTTACCGGAATACCTCGAACGACAGGAAAGAGAACTGATCCTCTCGGCGCTGCAGGAGAACAACTGGGTGCAGAAGGATGCGGCCGAGCAGCTGGGGATCAGCCCCCGGGTCCTTTGCTACAAGCTCAAGAAGCTGAAGATCGAGAGCTCTACGACCGTGTGATCAGGGAACGCGGGAAGCCAGGTTGAGGCTGCATGAGCCTTGCCGTTAGGTATTAGGTTTTCGGTATTAGCTCCCCACCACTACCCCGCCAGCACCATGCGCCCCCGGTGGGGAGGGGTGGGCTAATACCTAACGCCTAATACCTAATACCTGACTAGCCCAATCACCAGCACGATTGTATTACTGGCTTCACACACCGAATGGTGCGCGCCGTGGGGCCTTTACCACTTGATCACCGTCGCACCCCAGGTGAAGCCGGCGCCAAAGGCCACGAGGACGATGTAGTCCCCCTCCTCGAAAGCGCCTTGTTCAAGGGCCTCCCCTAGAGCGATCGGAATCGATCCTGCCGTGGTGTTGCCGTATTTCTCGATGTTGCTGAAGAACTTCTCTTCCGGCACCTCGAGCTTCGCCGCGCTGAACTGGTTGATGCGGAGGTTGGCCTGGTGGGGGATGAAAAGCTTGATCTGGTCGAGGGAGAGCCCGTTGAAGGCCAACGCCTCTTCGACCACCTCGGGGATCTTCGTGACCGCCATCCGGAAGACCTCTCTGCCTCGCATCTTGACCCGTGCAATACCCTCGTCGATCATCTCGTGTGTTACGTAGGGCTTCTTGCTGATGTCCCAGATGTCGAGCTTCAGGGCATCCGTGAAACGTCCGTCCGCGTGCAGGTGAGAGGAGAGGATGCCGCGGTCCGGGTCTTCCGAGGGCCCGACGATCACCGCGCCTGCGCCGTCTCCAAAAAGAACGGTCACGTCTCTGCCTTCTTTCGTATAGCTGAGGGCACTTGAATGCACCTCGGAGCCCACCACGAGGACCCTTTCGTACATCCCGATTCGGACGAACGCATCCGCCACGGAAAGGCTGTAGATGAATCCGCTGCACTGGTTTCGGACGTCGAGGCAACCCACTTCGGATACCCCGAGTTTCTGCTGGAGGTAGCAGGCCGTTCCCGGAAAGTGGTGATCAGGGCTCAAGGTGGCGAGAATGATGAAGTCCAGTTCCTCGGCCTTCATCTTGGCGTTGTCGAGCGCCTGCCGTGTCGCCTCGAGGGCCAGGTCGGAGCAGTAGACGCCCTCGTCGGCGTAACGCCTCTCCACGATTCCCGACCGCTGTTGAATCCATTCGTCGCTGGTTTCGAACATCTTCGCGAGATCGAAATTAGTGACACGACGTTCCGGTAAGAACCGCCCCATCCCGAGGATCCTGGACCTTCTCATCGGATTCCTTCCTCCTTCACCTTCTCCTCGGATACGTCAGGGGTTGCCCTCTGTCGTGATTTCCTCTACGGAGATGGATGTCTGCACTGCACCCGACAGGGCGAGTTTCTCGAGCAACGAAACCGTCTTTTCCGTGGGGAAGAGGATCCGGAAGAGTCGACGGTGAATACGGTCTGTGTCAAGGGTCGCCCTGCTCTCCGGCAGCCGTGTTACGGGCAGGGGCACGGGTCCTTGAATCTTCGCCCCGGTTCCGTGGATCTTGCGATAAACCTTCTGCGTTTCCTTGTCCAGCAGCTTCGGGTCTTCAGCCTCCAGGTACAGGAGGATCCTGCTTTCCCACCGCTCGGCCTTCTCGAGGGTCCCGGCGCCTCTGCGTTTCCTCCTGGGTTGACTCGTTGAATCTGTTTTCCGGATCCGTTTGCCCATGGTCATTGATGCTTTCTGTCGTTTTCCTGGCCGAAAATTGTAGAGAGTTTCCGTCAGGATTGCAAGACAGAAGGGAGGTCCGCCTTCACAGGGGCCAGGGCCTCCATGGTTGCCTGGGGGGTGCGACCGTGATACATTCGGCTTGAGTTGCGGCGGATATCAATGCCTAGCAGGAGAGAGGGGATGGATAGACCGAACCCACATTGCGTCATGTGCTGGTTGAGCCATCAGTCTGGTGAAAGCATCGTTCCCGGTGAGGCGCGTCCCGGGACGTGGTTTCATTTGCGCAGTCTGTTCTTCCTGCAGGTACTCGTCCTTTTGGTGGTGGCGAGCGGATGCGCCCGTTCGAGGGTCCATTACGAAGAGATCTTTCGTGATGACACGGTCCACGTCCGGCTCATTGAGAATCTGGACAAGTCCGGCCAGGTCGTGCCGAGGAGTCATGAGCATCCGTGGGATGTGGAGATCGATGTTTTGGATGCCATGCTCGAATCCGTCCTCTACAAGAAGGGAAAGGTGGTGATCGGCGGCAGAGAGTCGAAGGATGCCTTCCCCGCCCAGCCGCGACGGGCACTCCTGAAGCACATTCAGGGAGCCTTCGCTCAAGCCGGTCTGGATCAGGCCGTGGACTTCTCGTTCGTGTACACTCGGAGTTCCTTGAAGATTTTCCGTCGAGTGTACCTGACGGACGGCATCATGTTTCGGAAGGGCGGCCAACTGAACATCGCCTTCCGAAATCTTGCTTTCGAACAGATAGGGGGCGAAGAAGAAGACAACTTCGAGCCGAACCGGGAGGACCCCACGGGGTCGCCCATGCGGACGAGTTGGACCCTCGTGGCGGGAGACGGGCAGTCCCTGGCACAGGGGACGGGGTCCGGCATCCTTGGGTCGAATACCTACACCAACTGGATCCGGTTGGACCTCTCCTGGCCATGGGGCGTCGCCGATGCGGTGATCATCGAGAAGGCCATGCCCGGCATGGTCGACGACCTCGAGACCCTGTTTGAAGGCGACTTCACGCTTCCCGAACCGGCCCCCCCGAGCCGGGAGGAAGTGGAGGAGCGGTTGCAGTTCCTGGAGGAGCTCCGCCGTGAAGGGACCATTGGCGAGAGAGCCTACATTGAGAAGAAGCGGGAGCTGGATCGCCTCTACAACAGTGCCCCGAATTGAGGCTGTCCTCTGTGGGCTTCATCCGCCTTCGCAGGAGACCACTTCCCACTCGATAGCGCTGCCGGGTCTTCCCTCGGCCTGGAACGCCAGGTGCCCGTCGCGGCACGAGGCCACAGCCTCCTTCCCATTCAAAAGGAATCTGAATCCGTCGCAGGAAAGTCCCCTGGGAAGGGCCACCTCGAAGGGGAACGACCTCTCTGTAATAGGGCGGTAGGTGCCTCGATGGCGGTCGTCGAGATAGGCCAGCCCGATCAGGGGAAGCCTCAGGGAGAACCGATCGAAGGGGAGCCTTGGAGAAACCCGGATGGAAGGGCCTGCCGGATCGATTCCACAGAGCCGAATCACGTCCAGGAGCGGTCCGCTGTGCCGGTTCATGTTCATGACCGGGAAGTCGGTCATGGGGGTGAAGCTCCAGTTGAAGGTTTCGCCCGGGCGGTCCGCATAGAACGCGTTGTAGGAATCCGGACCGCTCCAGACACCGTACCAGATGTCCGGGTAGGCTTCCGCCCTGTGATGCAGGGTGGTCTTCAGGAAGAAATCCCAGGCCTTCGAAGGCGCTGACAGGGACCAGGCCCATGCGAGCCAGCTGTCGACGGCCGCCCACGTTCCCCCGTTCGTGTCCGAGCCCGGCACGAAGAACGGGGGGTCATTGGGTGGCATCAGACAGAGGGCGCCTGCCGGAGAGGGGTCCACCAGCAGCTCGCTGATGTTGCCCAGGACACGGGCCGTTTCATCCTCGTCCCAGAGGCCTGCCAAAAGGGGCCAGGGCTGTGCATCCAGGAAGAGTTGCTCCTCGCCCAGGTAGGATCCGTTTCCCAGGTAGCCTCGTCGCATCCAATTTCCAGTCCACTCCGATCGGAGATCTTCGCAGAACCGGGCGCCCTGCAGGGCCAGGCGCTCGGACAAGAAGGGGAGCGCTTCCCGGAAAAGCTCGGCGAGGCGTGGAAAGAGATAGCAGGCCATGGCCGTGTTCAGGTTCGATTCGCCTCGTATCATGGTCAGGATTGGATTCGGTGAGAAGGCGATCAGCACGTCGTTCCAATCCCCGGAGCCTGCCCGAATGAGTCCGTGGGGGCCGGTCCCGACCTCGTTCAGCAGATGTTCGAGGGCCTTCTGGACGTGCTCGGAGACCGGGCCCTCTGTTTCGGCCGAGAGCGGGTAGTAGGGAACGACAGCATCGAGGAAATCGAAGTCTCGGGTGGCACCCAGATATTCGGCCATGGCGAGGAGAAAAAAGAGGTCCAGATCCGTCGACTCTTCATGGACCAGGAAGCCGCTCGTGAACCCGTGCCCCTGGTGTGCGTAGGGGATCTCCCCTGTTCGGGCGTGCTGGGATCGCATGGTGTAGGTGAGGATGCTCCGCGCCAGTTCCGGGCGCAGGTACACGAGGGGCATGGCAAACAACGCGAAGTCCCGGTGGGCGCCGTTCATGCCCTGGATGTAGGCGTAGGCGGACCCCTGATTCACGATGGGGCCGCTGAAGTAGTCCTCGTAGAACGAGCCGCTCGGAAGGTAGTAGCTGTGCCAGAGCACCTCCCTTCTGAGCCATTCGGAATCCGGTCCCTCGATCGCAAAGTCGGCCCGCTGATGCGACCAGGCCTGGATCGTGTTCGCGAAGTTCGCTTCCGGCTCTTCCCGGTACTTCTCCAGGAGAGACGAAATCTCTGTTTCGGGTGCGACTCCGAAGGCGTACGCCACGAAGGCGGTTTCTCCGGGGTCGAGCCTCAGGCGTTTGCCCAGGATGAGGCAGGCCCTGTCCACGGGGGAAGTTGCCGGAGGGAGAAGGATGGACGGGTCTCCCCGAACGATCGCATCCGGTCGGGACAGGTTTCCCTCCCCGAAAAAGGCGGTCTGGTCGGTGTGGCGGAAATCGGGGGTCCCCGTAAGAGAAGCCAGGAAGCAGGGTCGGGGATAGTAGTCTTCCACCGAAATCGTTTCCATGGGTGGGACCGCCTGGCCGGGCGCCACCCTCGGGGCGGCCAGGAGCAGGGCATCGTCCGGTGCATAGGATGAGGTGATCTCGAACCGGCTGTTGAAGGCCCATCGAAGGGCCTCGAAGATCGCTCCGAGGGGGGCGGTCATGATGGGCGCCGTCAGGAGCTCGTAGAGGTTGAAATCCCAGTATTCGTACAGGATGAACTCCTGGGGAGAGGAGGATTGGTTCCGGACCCTTGTCTCCGAGATGACCACCGAATCGCTGCCAAAGGGCACGTAGGTCCTTTCCCGAACCAGCAGGCCCTGATGGACGCTCTCTTTCAGAAAGTACCCGATGCCGAAGACGCGCTCCGTGGTTGGGAAGGCATCAGGGCTGTAAAGCGTGTTCCAGACGTGTTCTCCCAATTTCAGGAAGCGGAAGCCTCCGGAGAAGTTGTTCCGGGAGGGTTGGTACCGGTTGACGCATTTGCCCCCTCTCGTCCAGTCCCAAAGTTGAATGTATCCCTCGTTATGTGCCGAGGCCGATATCGCATCGTTTCCGAGTTGATGCCAGTGGTCACGGGATTTGCCCCAGCTGGTGATATAGGAGGCGCGTGGGTCTTGTTGCTGGTTGATGGTGTAACGGTACGTGGGCAAGCCATGGGCATCGACTTGCCAGGACCCGAATGCCCCGCTCCCGGAAGAGTCGGGACAACTCGGGAGGAAGGGGTCCTCGAACAAGGTGTCGTACAACGCATCGGGCGTTGCAGGGCAGGGCGGCACAGCAGAGGCGTCTTGGGAGGATCTACCGTCTCCCCCGCATCCAGCGAGCGCAAGGGGGACGAACAGCAGGAGGATGCAGGCCACGTGAGTCATGCCTGATTCGAGGTTTCGTTTCAGCGGTAAGGCCTCGCTTGCGATCTTCACTAGGCCGAGTTTCCTTTCCGAATTCGTAAGTGCCTATACTATAATAATAAAATACTGGTGCTGGGCAGGAGAGTCAAAGGAGGTTTGACACGAGAAAGGATCCTGTGGTAATTATTCTAATACCTCTAATAGAGGGCACTCTAAATAAGCGCAATCTTTTGCTCCAAGAAGACACCTTGCCTGTTCTGGAGCCGGACGTTCCATGTCACTTCGTGAAGCCATGCTGGGGCTGCTCGACGACGGGCCCATGACCGGATACGAGATCAAGCAGTTCTTCCGGAACGTGATCCGGCATTTCTGGAGCGTGAGCGACGGCCAGCTTTATCCGACCCTCAAGAAGATGCAC